>Ga0308164_10001072_pt1 | contig 34944 bp, 30 predicted proteins | sample PhyTR2_FD_201031 | JGI IMG/M metagenome (GOLD analysis project Ga0308164, IMG submission 201031) | Phyllosphere microbial communities from UC Gill Tract Community Farm, Albany, California, United States - DLSLT.R2 | ecosystem: Host-associated > Plants > Phyllosphere > Unclassified | place: USA... | reverse complement strand
CCCTCGGTGGCCGCCGCCGGGGCGGCGGCGTCGGCGGCGGGCTCGTCCCGGTCGAGCCATTCGCGGATCTTGTTCTGCACCTCGGGCTGCACGTGGCCGGGGGCGGTGGTCCAGGCCTTCAGGAAGGCCTCGCAGCGCGGGTCGGAGAGCTTGAAGAAGAAATGCTCCGAGCTGCGCAGTTCCGGCCGGGCGCCGGAGAGCGCCGAATAGGGAGCGATCAGCTCGGTCGGCGCGTAGACCGCGCCGCAGACCTCGCAGTTGTCGCCGTACTGGTCCTTGGCGTGGCAGTTGGGGCACTCGCCCTTGATGAAGCGGTCGGCCAGGAACATGCCCTTCTCGGGATCGTAGAACTGCTCGACGCTGCGGGTCTCGATCAGGCCGGCGACGTCGCGCAGGTCGCGGTAGATGGCCTGGGCCAGCTCGTGGTTCTCCGGCGCGTCGGTGGAGTGCCAGTTGTCGAAGGCGATGTGGAAGCCGTCGAGGTAGGGCTTGCGTCCGGCCGCGATCTCGGCGACGAAGGCCTGCGGCGTGATGCCCGCCTTGTCCGCCGCGATGGTGATGGCCGCGCCGTGCGCGTCGTCGGCGCAGACGAAGTTGACCTCGGCGTCGTTCATCCGCTGGAACCGCACCCAGATGTCGGCCTGGATGTATTCCATGATGTGGCCGATGTGGAACTTGCCGTTGGCATAGGGCAGGGCGGTGGTGACGAAGAGCTTGCGCGGAGACATCGGAGGGCGCTTTCTGGGGCGGGACGAAGAAGGGTGGGAGGCGGCCCCGCCGGTGCGGGTGCGGAGCGACGAGGGGGCGGTCGGGCATTTTAGGCGGCGGCCTCCGGTCGGCGCCGGATTCCGACGCCGCGCGCCTGGAAACGACCGGTGGCACGGATTAGAGTGCGAGCCATGAGCACCTCCACCACCCCCATCCCCGCCACCCTCATCCCCGGCGACGGCATCGGCCCCGAGATCGTCGATGCGACCCTCGCCGCGCTCGACGCCCTGGGCGCGCCCTTCGCCTGGGACCGCCAGATCGCCGGCCTCGGCGGCGTGCAGGCGGCCGGCGATCCGCTGCCCGCCGCCACCCTGGAGAGCATCCGCCGCACCCGGCTGGCGCTCAAGGGGCCGCTGGAGACGCCCTCGGGCGGCGGCTACCGCTCCTCCAACGTGCGGCTGCGCGAGGAGTTCCAGCTCTACGCCAACCTGCGCCCGGCCCTGACCATCATCCCCGGCGGGCGCTTCGAGAAGATCGACCTGATGGTGGTGCGCGAGAACCTCGAGGGCCTCTACATCGGCCACGAGCACTACGTGCGCATCGACGACGACCCGCACGCCGTGGGCATGGCCACCGGCATCAACACCCGCCAGGGCTGCCGGCGCCTGCTCGAATACGCCTTCGAGACCGCCATCGCCACCGGCCGCCGCAAGGTCACGCTGGTGCACAAGGCGAACATCATGAAGGTGCTGACCGGCCTGTTCCTGGAGACCGGCCTGCGGCTCTACGAGGAGAAGTACAAGGGGCGCTTCGAGCTCGACACCATCATCGTGGACGCCTGCGCGATGAAGCTGGTGCTCGACCCGTGGCAGTTCGACATGCTGGTGACCACCAACCTGTTCGGCGACATCCTCTCGGACCTGGTGGCCGGCCTGGTGGGCGGCCTGGGCATGGCGCCGGGGGCCAACATCGGCGCCGACGCGGCGATCTTCGAGGCCGTGCACGGCTCGGCGCCCGACATCGCCGGCAAGGGCATCGCCAATCCGACGGCGATCCTGCTGGCCGCGGCCCTGATGCTCGACCACGTGCGCCGGCCCGAGCTCGCCACGCGCCTGCGCCGCGCCATCGACGAGACGCTCAACATCGACCAGGTGCGCACCGGCGACCTGCGCGGCAAGGCCACCACCGCCGAATTCACGCGCGCCCTGGTGGCCCGCATCGCCAACGGCTGAGGCGCGCCACCGATGAACCCCACTCCCGCCGTCATCCATACCGCCCTGGGCTCCCCGCTGGCGACGCTGTCGCTGCTGGAGACGCGCGTGCTCGGCGTCCTGATCGAGAAGCAGCGCACCGTGCCCGACAGCTATCCGCTGACGCTCAACGCGCTGGTCGCGGGCTGCAACCAGAAGACCAGCCGCCATCCGGTGCTGGAGGTCGCCGATGCCGAGGCCCAGGCCGCGCTCGACAGCCTCAAGGGCTACAGCCTGGTCGGCGAGACCAGCGGCGGGCGCACCTTCCGCTACTCGCACAACCTCGACCGCGTGCTGCGCGTGCCCTCGCAGTCCACCATCCTGCTGGCGGTGCTGATGCTGCGCGGCCCGCAGACGGCCGGCGAACTGCGCATCGCCTGCGACCGCATGCACAACTTCGCCGACATCTCGGCCGTCGAGGGCTTCCTCGACGAGATGGCCGAGCGCCCGGCCGGCGCGCTGGTGACCAAGCTCGCGCGCCTGCCCGGCGCGCGCGAGGGGCGCTGGGCCCAGCTGCTGGCCGGCCCGCCGCCCGAGGACCCGATGCCCGCGCGTGGCGCCGAGTCCGGCGCCGGCCATGGCGGCGGTGGTGGTGGCGCGGCCGGCGCCGACCTGGCGCTGGGCGAGCTCGCCGCGCTGAAATCGAACGTGACGCGCCTGGAGGCCGAGGTCGCGCGGCTGCGCTCGGTGCTGGAGCGGGTCTGCTCGGAGCTGGGCATCGCGGTCGACGCCTGAGGTCCCGGGGCGTGCCGGTGGGGGCATTGCCGCGCCCGTCGGCCGCCGCCGGGTCGCGCCCGTAGACTACGCGCCACTCTGGAGTTTGAACACATGTCAGTCACGCAAGCGGGACTCCTGGACGCGCTGGCGTCCGTCCTCGATCCCCACACGTCCAAGGGCTTCGTCGCCAGCCGGGCGGTCAAGAACGTACAGATCAACGAGGGCGACGTCGCCTTCGACGTCGAGCTGGGCTATCCGGCCAAGAGCCAGCACGCGGCCCTGCGCCGGGCCTTCGTCGCCGCGGCGCGCACCGTGCCGGGCGTGGACAACGTCTCGGTCAACATCATCACCCAGGTCGCCAGCCACGCCGTCCAGCGCGGCGTGCAGCTGCTGCCGGGCGTGAAGAACATCGTCGCCGTGGCCTCGGGCAAGGGCGGCGTGGGCAAGAGCACCACCGCCGCCAACCTGGCATTGGCGCTGGCCGCCGAGGGCGCCACCGTCGGCCTGCTCGATGCCGACATCTACGGTCCGAGCCAGCCCATGATGATGGGCGTCTCCGGCCAGCCCGAGAGCACCGACGGCAAGATCATGCAGCCCCTGATCGGACACGGCGTGCAGGTGATGTCGATCGGCTTCCTGGTCGATGCCGACCAGGCGCTGATCTGGCGCGGCCCGATGGCCACGCAGGCGCTGGAGCAGCTGCTGCGCCAGACCGCCTGGAAGGACCTGGACTACCTGATCGTCGACATGCCTCCGGGCACCGGCGACATCCAGCTCACGCTGAGCCAGCGCGTGCCCATGACCGGCGCGGTGATCGTCACCACGCCGCAGGACATCGCCCTGCTGGATGCCAAGAAGGGCATCCGCATGTTCGAGAAGGTCGGCGTGCCGATCCTGGGCATCGTCGAGAACATGGCGGTCCACGTCTGCACGAACTGCGGCCACGTCGAGCACATCTTTGGCGCCGAGGGCGGCAAGAAGATGGCGGCCGAATACCGGATGGACTATCTCGGCGCGTTGCCGCTGGCCATGGGCATCCGGCTGCAGGCCGACAGCGGCACGCCCACCGTGGTGGCCGAGCCCGATGGCGAGATCGCCGCCATCTACAAGGACGTGGCGCGACGCGTGGCGGTGAGCATCGCGGAGAAGTCGAAGGACTTCTCGTCGAAGTTCCCGACCATCATGGTCAGCAAGGACACCTGAGGCATCGCTCAACCGAACTCGCGCAGCAGCGCGGGCAGTTGCCAGACGGGTACCACGTCCACGCCTTCGCGCAGCGGATAGGCGCGCTCGACGGGAGCCACCACCAGCGCCCGCGCGAGTCCGAGGTCGTCCCTGGCGTGCCAGAAGCCCTTGCTCACCGTGGGAGCGGCGGAGAACTTGACCTCGATGCCCAGGCGCCTGGAGCCCGCTTCCACCACGATGTCCAGTTCCGTGCCGGCCGCGGTGCGGTAGAAGCCGAGCTGGCCTCCATCCGGCAGATGGGCGGCAACCTGCTCGACGACGAAGCCCTCCCACGATGCGCCGACGATCGGATGGCCCTGAAGATCCGACAGGTTGGCGATGCCGAGCAAGGCATGCAGCAGTCCGCTGTCGCGCAGGTACACCTTGGGAGACTTGACGAGGCGCTTGCCCACGTTGGGGAAGAAGGGCTCCAGCCGGCGCACCAGCAGCGTGTCGACCAGCAGGTCGAGGTACCGTGTGGTCGTGTTGTGGCTGACGCCGCCGAGCGAGCGCCCGAGTTGGGACGCATTGAACAATTGACCCTGCAGGTGGGCCAGCATGCGCCAGAAGCGGTGCAGCGAGTCGGCGGCCACGCCGGTTCCCATCAGCGGGAGATCGCGTTGGATGAACGTCTGGATGAAATCCTGCCGCCAGGTGAAGGCCAGCCGTTCGCTCGGCGCCAGATAGGCCAGCGGAAAGCCGCCGCGCAGCCACAGTCGCTGCAGGGTCGACAGATCCCGAGGCAGTTCCGCCGCCATCAGTGGCGTCAGTTCCAGATAGCCGACGCGGCCGGCCAGCGATTCGGCGCGCTGACGCAGCAACGCACCGCTGGCCGAACCCAGCAGCAGGAAGCGTCCGGGGCGCCGGTCGGCATCGATCTCGGGGCGCAGGTGGGTGAACAGGTCGGGCATCATCTGGACTTCGTCCAGGACCACCAGCCTGTCGCGATGCTGCGACAGGAACAGTCCGGGCTCGGCCAGCTGCGCGCGATCGGACGCCCGCTCCAGATCGAGCATCAGCGCCTGGGGGTAGGTCGCGGCGATGGCGCGCGCCATCGTCGTCTTGCCGACCTGGCGCGGACCCAACAACACCATGCCAGGATAGAAGCCCAGTCGCTCGCGCAGCACGACATCCAGAAAGCGTTCGATCATCCTTGTATTTTGACCACGAGGTGGTCAATATTCAAGGAAACGATGCGCCTTTTCCTTCATCCACCACGGGCCGAACCCGATCCATCCGTCCGCCATGTCCGCTGATCCGACACCCACCGTCCCGCCCCCGCTCGTCCGCCTGCCCGTGCAGGTTCAGCTGCAGCTGCAGGGAGAGGCCGGCCTGCCCTCCGGGGGCGCCTGGCGCGACGACACGCTGGCCGCCGAGGTGCCCGTGGCGCTGGTCTTCAACGGCATCTCGCATGCCGTCATGATGGCCACGCCGCAGGACATCGAGGACTTCGCCCTCGGCTTCGCGCTCAGCGAGGGCATCCTCGATGCCGCGTCCGACTGCCGCGACATCGAGGTCCGGACCGTCTCCGCCGCCGATGCCGGCCTGCCCGAGGGCATCCCCGCCATCGAGGCGCGCCTGGAGATCTCCACCCGCAGCTTCGAGCGCCTGAAGGGCCGCCGCCGCAGCATCGCCGGGCGCACCGGCTGCGGCATCTGCGGCGTCGAGAGCTTCGCCGCGCTCGACATCACGCCGCAGCGCGTGCCCGCGCGCGACTGGATCGGGCGCATCGACGCCGCCACCGTGCTGCGCGCCTTCGCCGACCTGCCGGCGCGCCAGCTGCTCAACGCGCAGGCCGGCGCCATCCATGCCGCCGGCTGGGCCACGGTCGATGGCGCGCTGGTCGAGGTGCTGGAGGACGTCGGTCGCCACAACGCGCTCGACAAGCTGCTCGGCCGCCTGGCGCGCGCGGGCCGGCTGGCCGAGCCGGGTTTCGTGGTGATGTCGAGCCGGGGCAGCCACGAACTGGTGCGCAAGTGCGCGCGCCTGGGCATCGCGGCGCTGGCGACGATCTCGGCGCCGACCGCCATGGGCGTGCGCATGGCCGAACTCGCCGGCGTGCGCTTCTGGGGCCTGTGCCGCGCGCCGCGCGCGGTGCTCTATGCCGACGGCCTGTCCGAGGACAGCGCGCCGCGCGCCTGAGCCACCGGTTCCGGCGCCTCGGGCAGCGGCGCCGATGCCAGCGCCAGCACCGCCTCGGCGGCGGCGTCGATGCCGGCATCCGTCAGGTCGGCCGTCGCCACCGAGCGGCGCTGCGACCAGGCCTTGAAGTGCCGGGCCTGCGAGTTCTCGTAGTGCGGGTCGTAGTGCAGCGCCATCAGCTCGGCGAACAGCCGGGGCAGGTCGGCCTCGCGCGCCCACTGCTGCCAGCGCGCGACCGTCTCCTTGCCCTGCAGTTCCTTCAGGGCGCCCATCTTCCCGGCCAGGCCCTCGCGGTCGTCGCCCAGGTAGGCGTAGTCGCGCAGCAGGTAGTCGAGCCGGGCGGCGGGCGTGGCGGCGATCTCGATGCAGGCGGCCTCGCGCATGCGCGCCACCAGCGGCACCGGCACCGACAGCCGGCCGATGCGCGCGCTCTCGCCCTCGACATACAGCGGACGCGCCGGGTCGAGCGCCTCGAGCACCGTCGCGATGCGCGTCTCGAAGGCCTTCTGCGAGGGCTGCGGGATGCCCGGCAGGTTGCCCAGCAGCGAGCCCTTGTGGCGCGCGAAGTCCTCCAGGTCGAGCACCTGTTCGCCGCGCGCGGCCAGCGCCTGCAGCACGCGCGTCTTGGCGCTGCCGGTGGCGCCGCACAGCACGCGCAGGTCGAGCCGGGGGGCGAGCGTGTCGATGCGCTCGAGCACGTGATGGCGGAAGCTCTTGTAGCCGCCGGCGAGCTGCTGCGCGTCCCAGCCGACCAGCCGCAGCCAGGCCACCATCGAGCCGCTGCGCAGGCCGCCGCGCCAGCAGTAGACCAGCGGACGCCACTTGATCGGCTTGTCGGCCAGCTGCGTCTGCAGGTGCCGCGCCAGGTTGGCCGCGACCATCGCGCCGCCCACGCGCCGCGCCTCGAACGCGCCCTGCTGCTTGTAGAGCGTGCCGACGACGACGCGCTCCTCGTCGCTGAGCACCGGGCAGTTGATGGCGCCGGGGATGTGGTCGAGCGCGAATTCGGCCGGGGAGCGGGCGTCGATCACCGTGTCGAAGCCGGCGATGTCCGCGACGCGGACGGGTTGGCGATGGGAGTTCATGGCGAGTTGGGAAGGGGTCGGGGCGAAGGGTTCTCAGGCATAGGCCGGACCGAGGCCGCGCCGCAGGTGGGCGCTGGCCGCGTCCACTGCGGCGACGATCGCGAACATCGCGAGCAGCACCGTCATGGCCTGCGGCTGCTGGAAGATCGACAGGTGGAAGTACAGCAGCTGGCCGAGTCCGCCGCCGCCGACGAAACCCAGCACCGCCGCCATCCGGATGTTCATCTCCCAGCGATAGAGCGTGTAGGCGACCCATTGCGGCAGCGCCAGCGGCAGGCTGGCGTAGGCGAAGGCCGCGACGCGGCCGGCGCCCGACTCGGCGAGCGCCCTCTCGGGCTCGGGCGGCACGTTCTCCAGGGTCTCGCCGAACAGGCGGCCGAGCACGCCGGTGGTGTGCAGCGCCAGCGCCAGCGCGCCGGCGAAGGGGCCGATGCCGGCGGCCAGCACCATCACGGCGGCCCACACCAGCTCGGGCACGCTGCGCAGCACGTTGAGCGTGAAGCGCGCCATCCGGCGGGCCGGCCGGCCGGCGCGGCCCGAGGCCGGCAGCGCCAGCAACATCCCGGCGAGGGCGGCCAGCAAGGTGCCGAGCGCCGACACCGCCAGCGTCTGCAGCGCGCCCGTGCCGACCTTGCGCAGGAAGTCCGGCGCCAGGTCGGGCGGGAAGAACTCGGCCACGAAGCGCCCCATGTGGCCGAGCGATTCCGCCGACAGCAGCGCGCCGAAGCCCAGGCCCAGGTAGACGAAGCTGGCGACCACCGCCGCCAGCACCGCCAGCAGCACGACGCGGCAGCGCAGGCACGGCGCGGGCCGGGCGGGCAGAGCGGGGAGGGGGCGGCGCTCGGCGTTCATGCGAACAGCCGGCGCAGGAAGGTGCTCAGCAGGTCGGCCAGCAGCACCAGGCCCAGGAACACCAGCAGGATGCTGCTGGCCTCGCCGCCGTTGAGCATCTTCATCGACTGGTCCATCAGCTGGCCCAGGCCGCCGGCGCCGACGAAGCCCATCACGACCGAGGCGCGCACCGCGCACTCCCAGCGGTAGACGGTGTAGGAGACCAGTTCCTGCGCGGTCGAGGGCAGCAGGCCGTAGCACAGCGCCGCCAGCCGGCCGCCGCCGCCCTCGAGCAGGGCGCGTGCCGGCCGGGTGTCGGTCGATTCGAGGATCTCGGCATACACCTTGCCGAGCATGCCGCCATAGGTGATGGCCAGGGCCAGCACGCCGGCGGCCGGGCCCAGCCCCAGTGCGCGCACGAACAGCAGGGCCCAGACGATCTCGGGGATGGCGCGCAGCACCATCAGCAGCGAGCGCACCATCTGGCGCAGGGCCGCGCCGCGCCACCGGAGCGGTCCGGGGCCGATGCGCGAGATCGACAGCGCGCGCGTGCCCAGGATCGCCAGCGGCGCGCCGATGGCGAAGGCCAGCGCGGTGCCGGCCGTGGCCATGGCCAAGGTCTCCAGGGTGGCGCGCGCCAGCAGGCGCAGGAAGTCCGGCGCCGTCTCCGGCGGCAGGAAGGCGCCCAGGAAACCGCCGAGCACGGCCAGACTGTCGCGATCGAACAGCCGCCAGGGCTGGAAGTCCGACAGCACCAGCATCGGCCAGGCGACCACCAGCGCCGCCAGCGTGGTCGCCAGCCGGCGCCGCGCCTGCGGATCGACGCGCGGCGCGCGGGAAGCGGTGGCAGTGTTCAACGGCAGACCGACCGGAGGCCGCGGGCATCGGCCGCGGCGGGCAGCCCGGGCAGCCCGGGCATCGCGTCGCTCCCGGGCGGCGGCGGCGCCTGCGTGGCCGGTCCGCCTTCGCTGGCATAGAGCGCCTGCAGCAGGGCCGGCGTGACCTCGGCGGCCGGCCGGTCGAAGGCCACGCGGCCCTCGCGCAGGCCGACGATGCGCGGGAACCAGCGCAAGGCCAGGTCGACCGCGTGCAGCGAGGCGACCAGCGTCGCGCCCGTCGCCTCGCCCTGGGCCACCAGCGCGCCGAGCGTGGCATCGGCCAGGGTCGGGTCGAGCGCCGAGACCGGCTCGTCGGCCAGCAGCAGGTCGGGGCGCTGGTAGAGGGCGCGCGCCACGCCCACGCGCTGGAACTGGCCGCCGGAGAGGCGGTCGCAGCGCTCGAACAGGCGGTCCTCCAGGGCCAGGCGCGACAGCACCTCGTGCGCGCCCTCGATGTCGGAGGGATGCAGCAGCGAGCGCAGCGCGCGCGCCGTCGACCAGCGGCCCAGCCGCCCCGACAGCACCGCCGTCACCACCCGCAGGCGCGGCGCGATCGGCGGCGCCTGGTGCACGGTGCCGATGCGCGCGCGCAGCGCCTTCAGCGCGCCGGCCGACGAGTCCCAGGGCGCCGCGTCGAGCACCCGCACATCGCCCTCGGCCGGCCGCAGCGCGGCGCCCAGGACGCGCAGCAGGGTCGTCTTGCCGGCACCCGACGGACCGATCACCGCGACGCGCTCGCCCGCCATCGCCGCCAGCGACAGCGCGGCCAGCGCGCGCTGGCCATTGGGATGCACCACGCCGACGGCGTCGAGCCGGAAGCTCATCGCGTGCCTGGAACCAGGTCCGGCCCGCTCACTTCACCAGGCCGGCCGACTTGGCCGCGGCTTCGATGCCGTCGTAGTTCGACGACTGCGTCGGGATGAACCTGCTGGCCCGCTGCAGCGCCATGATCTCCTTGTGCGCCGGGTTGGCCGGGTCGAGCTTGAGGAAGGCGTCGGTCAGCTTCTGGCGCAGCGCCGGGTCCATGCCGGGACGCACGGTCCAGTTGTAGTCGTAGTAGGTCGGCGTGGTGGCCAGCACGCGCACCTTGGCGGCATTGGGATTCTTCGACTCGACCAGCTTGTCCCACACCGATGCGTTGAGCACGCCGGCCTCGGCGCGCGAGGCGGCGACGAAGGCCACGGTGGCGTCGTGCGCGCCGGAGAAGGCGACGCTCTTGAAGTCCTTCTCGGGATCGATGCCGGCCTGCAGCAGGAAGTAGCGCGGCATCAGGCTGCCGGAGGTCGACGACGGCGCGCCGAAGGCGAAGGTTTTGCCCTTGAGGTCGGCCAGCGTTTTGGCCGGGCTGTCGGTCGGCACGATGAACTTGCTGGTGAAGACCTTGTCCTCGGCGCGCTGGACGATCGGCACCGCGCCGCCCTGGGTGCGGATGCGCGCCTGCACGAAGGTGAAGCCGCCCAGCCAGGCGAGGTCGATCTTGTTCGTCGCCAGGCCCTCGACGACGGCGGCGTAGTCGGTCACGGGCGTGAACTGCACGTCCATGCCGGTCTCCTTCTTCAGGTAGTCGCCCAGCGGCGTGAACTTGCGCTGCAGCTCGGTGGGCGCCTCGTCGGGGATGGCCGAGACGCGCAGCACGCCCTGGGCCAGGGCACCGACGGCGGCGAACGTGAGGGTGAGCGCGGCGGCCAGGCGACCGAGCGAGGACGAACGAAGGGCGAAGGGCATCGGGGCAAGTCTCGGAAGAAGGGATGGAACGGCGCCATGGCGACGCGACGGACAGGGCCCGCATTGTAGGAAGCGGGTCCTGCCCGACACGATGGCCGGGTCTCGCCGGGTCCTGGGTCGTGGGTCGGTGCCTAGGATCGGGCGCAGGACCGGAAGCCGGCGAAGACATCGGTGCGCTCGCCGGGGAAGAAGTTGCGATAGCACGGGTGACGCAGCCATGGCGCGGTCGCGAACGAGGCCCCGCGCAGCACGCGCCGGCCGTCGTCGAACCAGGGCTGCGAGTAGTCGCGGTAGGGATGCGGCGCGAAGCCCGGATAGGGCGCGAACGCGCTGGCGGTCCATTCCCAGACCTCGCCCCAGGCGAACTCCCGCGGCTCGGTCGCCTCCCGGGCCGCCGTCTCCCATTGCGCCTCGGTCGGCAGCTGGCGCCCGGCCCAGCGGCACCACGCCTCGGCCTCGTGCACGCTCAGGTGGCAGGCGGGCGCGGCCGGATCGAGCGGCTCCCAGTGCCCGCACACCGCGTGTTCCCAGCCGCCCGGCGCGCGACGCAGATGCAGGGGCATCGTGGCGCCCTGGCGGTGGCGCCAGGCGCGTCCGGCCGGGGTCCAGGCGGCGTCGTCGGCATAGCCACCGGCCTCGACGAACGCCAGGAAGGCGCCCCAGGCGACCGGCGCGCGGTCGATGTCGAAGGCCGCCAGCTCGACCTCGTGGGCGCCCTGCTCGTTGTCGAACGCGAACCCCGGCGCCGTCATGCCGATCACGCGCCGGCCCGCCGCCACGCGCAGTCCGCCCGGGTGGGTCGGCCGCGCGCGGGGCGCGGGACCGAGTCGGGCCGGTCCCAGGTCGAGGCCCAGCCGCGCGGCCATGAAGTGCCAGGCCTCGCAATGCATCGATTCGTGGAACAGCACCAGCCGGAAGAAATAGAGCGCGCGGTCGGAGGCGTCGCCAGCGCGCAGCAAGGCCAGCGTCGTCTCGCGCACCGCATCGAGGTAGGCGAGGGTGGCCTCGGGGTCGGGCAGCGCCAGCCGCCAGCGGGTGCCGTGCGCCACCGCCGACGAGTCGTAGAAGGCATCGGCATCGGGCAGCAGGGAAGGCATGCGCGCGGCCAGCGGATCGCAGTCCGCGCCGCGCGACCGGCCGGTGTTGCGTGCCAGCCATACCTCCTCGAACCAGCCGATGTGGCCCAGTTCCCACAGCGGCAGGTTCACCGCCGGGTCCTGCGCGATGCGCAGCCCCGCCGGTCCGAGCGCCCGGCGGAAGCCGTCGAACAGCGCCAGCAGCCGGGTGCGGCCGGCCGCGAGCGCGGCCTCCAGGTCGGCCGGCCCGGCGTGGCGCATCGCCAGGCCCGCCGCGGCCCCGCCCGCACGCGGGTCCGCGTCCTCCGCTATAAGCTCGTCCATGAATCGTCCCTCGATCTGCATCGTCACGCCGGCCCTGGCCGATGCCAACAACGGCAACTGGCAGACGGCCCGGCGGTGGTCCCGGATGCTGGGAGCGCATTATCGGATCGAGGTCGTCGACCGCTGGGACGGCACCCCGGCCGATGCCCTGATCGCCCTGCACGCGCGGCGCTCGGCCGACTCCGTCGCGCGCTGGTCCGAGGCCCTGCCGCAGCGGCCGCTGGCCGTGGTGCTCACCGGCACCGACCTCTATCGCGACATCGGCCACGACATCGACGCCGAGCGCTCGCTGCGGCTGGCCGACCGGCTGATCGTGCTGCACGAGGGCGCCATCGCCGACCTGCCGGCGGCCTTCCGCGCCAAGGCCGTGGTCTGCTTCCAGTCGACCACCACGCGCGCCGCCCTGCCCAAGCCCCGCCGCCACCTGCGCGCCCTGATGGTCGGCCACCTGCGCGCCGAGAAGGCGCCGCAGACGTATTTCGATGCCGTGCGCCGGCTGGCCGGCCGCCCGGACATCCTGCTCGACCACATCGGCGCCGCGCTCGACCCGGCGCTCGGGCGCGAGGCGCGGGCGCTGCAGGACGACCATCCCGCCTATCGCTGGCTCGGCGCGCGGCCGCATGCCCAGACGCGCCGCCGCATCCAGGCCGCCCACGTGCTGGTGCATCCGAGCTGGATGGAGGGCGGCGCCCATGTCGTGATGGAGGCGGTGCGCGGCGGCACGCCCGTGCTGGCCAGCCGCGTCGCCGGCAACGTCGGCATGCTGGGGGCCGACTACGCGGGCTATTTCGAGCCGGGCGACGCCCGGGGTCTCGCGACCCTGCTCGAAGGCTGCCGGGACGACCCGGCGATACTCGATCGCCTGGGTGCGCAATGCGCGTTGCGCGCTCCCCTGTTCGACCCCGCCCGCGAGCGCGCGACCCTGTCCGCGCTGCTGGCCGCAATGCTGGAGACCGCTGCATGACCCCTTCTTCGACCCCGCCCGTTTCCTCCGACCCGACGTCGCCCGCGCCATGGCGCGGTCCGCGCCTGACCTCGCTCTCGCATGGCGGCGGCTGCGGCTGCAAGATCGCGCCCGGCGTGCTGTCCGAGATCCTGAAGAACAGCGCCGGCGGCCTGATCCCGCCCGAGCTGATGGTGGGCATCGAGACCGCCGACGATGCCGCCGTCTACCGCCTCAACGACACCCAGGCGCTCATCGCCACCACCGACTTCTTCATGCCGATCGTGGACGACCCCTACGAGTTCGGCCGCATCGCCGCCACCAATGCCATCAGCGACGTCTACGCCATGGGCGGCCGGCCGATCATGGCGCTGGCCCTGGTGGCGATGCCGGTGGCCCAGCTGCCGGTGGAGGTGATCGGCGAGATCGTGCGCGGCGGCCAGGCGGTCTGCCGCGCCGCCGGCATCCCGATCGCGGGCGGCCACACCATCGATTCGGTCGAGCCGATCTATGGCCTGGTCGCGCTCGGCCTGGTGCATCCGGATCGCGTGCGGCGCAACGCCGATGCCCGACCCGGCGACGTGCTGGTGCTGGGCAAGCCGATCGGCGTGGGCGTGCTCTCGGCCGCGCTGAAGCGGGAGCAGCTGCCGCAGGAGGGCTACCGGCGGATGATCGAGACCACCACCCGCCTGAACACGCCCGGCATCGCCCTGGCGGCCCTGGATGGCGTGCACGCCCTGACCGACGTCACCGGTTTCGGCCTCGCCGGCCATGTGCTCGAACTGGCGCGCGGCGCCGGCCTGACGGCCGTCGTCGAATGGTCCCGGGTGCCGCTGATCGAGGGCGCGGAGGCCCTGGCGGCCGAGGGCTTCGTCACCGGCGCCTCGGACCGCAACTGGCAGGGCTATGGCGCCGAGGTGATGCTGGCCGACGGCCTGCCCGCCACGGCGCGCGACCTGCTCACCGACCCGCAGACCTCCGGCGGACTGCTGGTGAGCTGCGCGAGCGAGGCCGTCGACGAGGTGCTGGCGATCTTCCGCTCCGAGGGCTTCGCCGAGGCCGCCGTGATCGGCCGCGCCGAAGCCGGCGCGCCGCGATTGCGGGTCGACGCCTGAAGGGTTTTCGGCGCGCCGGGAGCGCGGCGCCGGGCCGATGGCAGAATCCGCCCCGACCTTGAAACCAGCCGCGCGACCCGTGTCGACGGCAGTCCCGGCGGCCTCATGGAACCCAACGACCTCGATCTCTGGCAACTGGTGGGGCAGCTCGATCCCGAGCCGATCTGCATGTTCGACACCGGCTACCGGCTGATCGCCTTCAACCGGGCCCACGACGACGAGTTCCTGCGCATCTACGGCTTCCGTCCGCGCATCGGCGACGTCTTCCCCGATCTCTTCGTGCCCGAACAGGCTGGTCTCATGCGTGGCCTGATGACGCGCGCGCTCGGTGGCGAAATCTTCACGGTGGTCGAGGCCTTCGGCCAGCCCGATCGGGGCGTGCCGCGGTGGGAGATCTCCTATGCGCCCCTGCGCGATGCCAGCGGCGCCATCTTCGGTGCCTTCCACCGGGCGCGCGACCTCACCACCGACAGCCTGCGCTCGCGCACGCTGGTGAGCCTGGTCGACGCGCGGCGCGGCGTCGACGATGCCGACCTGCGCCACGTCGTCGGCCGGCTGGACGACCAGCTGCGCGACCTCGACGACCCCGACACCATCGCCGCCCTGTGCGCGCGGGTGGTGGGCGAGACGCTCGAGGTCGCGATGACCGGCTTCGGCACCATGCTCGAGGACGACGAGACGCTGGAGGTGCTGCGCGGCTGGAGCGTGCCGGGCGCCCCCAGCATCGTCGGGCCCCACCGGCTGTCCGACTATGGCGACTTCGCCGACCTGCTGCGCCGGGGCCACGACTTCATCGTCGACGACATCGAGCACGACCCCCGCACGGCCACCACCGCCGCCTCCTGGCGGGCCCTGGGCGTGCGCGCCGCCGTCAACGTGCCGGTGCTCGAGGGCGGGCGCTATGTGGCGATGTTCTTCGTGCTGTGCCGGCAGGTGCGCCACTGGACGCCGTCGGAGCTCGGCTTCATCCGCAACGTGGCAGAGCGCGCCCGGCTCAACATCGAGCGCCGCCGCGCCGAGCTCGACCTGCGCCGGCTCGCCCGGTCGCTGGAGAACCAGATCGGCGAGCGCACGCGCGAGCGCGACCGGCTCTGGGACACCAGCGTCGATCTGCTGGTGCATGGCGATTTCGACGGCACGATCATCCGCCGCAGTCCGTCCTGGAGCCGCACGCTGGGCCACGACCCGGCCTTCCTGGAGGCGACGCCGTACCTGGAGCTGGCCCATCCGGAGGACGTCGAGGGCGTGATCGCCAACATGCGCATCCTGCGGCGCGAGGGCCGCTCGACCCGGCGCTCGACCCGCCTGCGGCATGCCGATGGCTCGTGGCGCACCATCGACTGGTCGCTCTCTCCCAACCCGGAAGGCGACGGCTTCAACGCCGTGGGGCGCGACATCACGGACCGGCTGGAGGCCGAGGCGTCCCGGCACCACCTGGAGGAGCAGCTGCGCCAGTCGCAGAAGATGGAAGCCGTCGGCCAGCTCACCGGCGGCCTGGCGCACGACTTCAACAACCTGCTCGCCGGCATCATGGGAGCGCTGGAACTGATGCAGCGGCGTATCGCGCTCGGCCAGCTCTCGGCCGAGTCCCAGAGCCGCTACATCGCCACCGCGCGCGGCGCGGCCGTGCGCGCAGCCTCGCTGACGCACCGGCTGCTGGCCTTCTCGCGCCGCCAGCCGCTCGATCCACGCCCGGTCGACGTCGATGCCCGCATCGCCGACATGCGCGAACTCGTGCAGCGCACCGTCGGGCCGACGATCGAGCTCGAGACGCCCGCCGCGCCCGGGCTGTGGACGGCCCGCCTGGACGGCCACCAGCTGGAGAACGCGATCCTCAACCTGTGCATCAATTCGCGCGATGCCATGCCCGAGGGCGGCACCATCACCATCGCGGCATCGAATCACGCGTTCGACGACCGCGCGGCCCGCGAGCGCGACCTGCCGCCCGGCGAGTACGTGTCGGTCCGCGTCGCCGACACCGGCGCCGGCATGTCCGAGGACACCCGCACGCGCGCCTTCGAGCCCTTCTTCACCACCAAGCCGATGGGGCACGGCACCGGGCTCGGCCTGTCGATGGTCTATGGCTTCGCGCGGCAGTCGGGCGGCCAGGCGCGCATCGAGTCGCGGCCGGGCCGGGGCACCATCGTCGCGCTGTACTTCCCGCGCCACGTCGGCCCGGGCGAGGCCGCGGAGCCGCCAGCCGACTCGAGCTATGGCGCCAACGAGCGCGCGGGCACGGCGCTGCTGGTGGAGGACGAGCCCTCGATGCGTTCGCTGATGGCCGAGGTGCTGCGCGAGCAGGGACTGGAGGTGCGGGAGGCCGAGGACGGCATCGCCGGTCTGCGCATCCTGCGCTCGGATGCCGTGATCGACCTGGTGGTGACCGACATCGGCCTGCCCGGCGGCATGAACGGGCGCCAGATGATCGAGGCGGCGCGGCCGCTGCGTCCGAACCTCAAGGTGCTGTATGTCACCGGCTATGCCGAGAGCGCGGTCGTCGGCGAGGGCCTGCTCGCCCCGGGCGACCACCTGCTGACCAAGCCGTTCACGCTCGATGCCTTCGCCGCGCGCATCGGCGCCATGACCGGGCGGCGCTGAGGAGCGCGTGAGGATGTCGGGGCGGGAGGGAGAGGGAGTCGAACCCTCCCGGCGACGCGTGGCGCCACCCACCGGGTTTGAAGCCCGGCCGCCCCACCAGGGACGCTTCCCTCCCACGGATCCCATGCGCGTCGTCGCGCATGCGTCTCACGGGCTGCCTGGCGTGGCGCCGAACAGCATCGTGTCGGGCCGCAGCAGGTGCCTGTCCTGCACGCGCCGCGTGTAGCCGATGCGGTCGAAGAACTCGAGCAGCTGGATCGCGCGCTTGCGACCCAGCCCGGTCGCATCGCGAAAACTCGCGGCCTGCAGGCCCGCCGCATTCTGCAGGCAATCGCGCGCCAGCGCGGCCAGCCGCTCGATCGTCCCCGCGGGATAGTAGAGATCCTTGACGACCTGGAAGGTCTGGCCGCGCCGCGCCAGGCTGGCGAGCGTCTGGCGCACCACGGGCTCGGTGGCGCCGGTGTCGCGGGCCAGGTCGCGCACCCAGGGCGGGTCGAAGCCGCCATCGGCCAGCTTCGGCAGCAGCTTCTGCGCCAGCCGCTCCTCGACCGCGCCGAGCACCGCCGCGTGCGCCGGCAGGTGCAGCCAGTGGCCGCTGCGCGTCACCAGGCCGCGCTCCACCAGGGTCTCGACGGCGTGGCGCCACGGCGCGTCGTCCACGCGCGGACCGGCCAGCCGCTTCAGGCGCCGCGCATCGGGGCCGACCTCGTCGGGCGTGGCGCGATGGAATGCCTCCAGCCGCTCGACGATGTGACCGCGCAGGGTCTCGGCATGCGTGCCGGCGATGGCGGCGCGCTCCAGGCGCACGGCATCGGCCGGCAGCGGCAGGGCGACATCGGCGCGCAGGGCCAGGGCCCGGGCCAGCTGCGCCGTGTCGAGTCCGGACGGGGCACTGTCGAGCAGGGCGGCGATGCGTCGGGACCGGTCGTCGTGGCGCCAGGCCGCGAGCTGCGCCAGGCGCTGCGCCGTGCGCCGGTAACGCACCGGCGCGAAGGGATCGAGCACCCGCACGCCGGCGATGGTGCGGCTGGCCGACGCATCGCGCAACACGCCGCGGTCGCCGTGCCAGGCGCCGACCGGCTCGCGCAGCACCAGCTGGGCCAGCGCGGTCTCGCCCGGCGCCAGGGCATCGCGATCGAGCAGGGCGACCGAAGCCAGGGTGTCGCTGGCGCCCAGGTGCACGTGCACCGGGGTGCCGGAGCGCAGCGCGCGGGCCTCGTCGGGCCAGAGCGCGAGTTCGACGTCGATGCGCGCGGTGGCCAGGGCGATGCCGGGCGCGCAGACCCACTGGCCGCGCCGGATCTCGTCCTTGGCCACTCCGGCCAATGCCAGTGCGCAGCGCTGGCCGGCATGCGCGTCGTCGGTCCGGGCGTTCTGCGCGTGGATGCCGCGCACCCGCACCCGATGCTCGCCCGGCATCAGCAGCAGCTCGTCACCGATGGCGACCCGCCCGGCCACCGCCGAGCCGGTCACCACCGTGCCGACGCCGGCCAGGGTGAAGGCGCGGTCGACCGCCATGCGGAAGGCGAGCGCGTCGTCCCGCATCCGGGTCTCGCGCGCCGCATCGAGCAGGTGCGCGCGCAGGATGTCGAGTCCCTCGCCGGTGGTCGCCGACAGCGGGAAGACCGGCGCGCCGGCCAGCGACGTCGGCGCCAGCAGGGCGTCGATCTCGGCGCGCACGCGCGCCAGCCGGGCCGGGCGCTCGGCGGCGTCGATCCGGTCGATCTTGGTCAGCGCGACGCTGCCGCGCGCCAGGCCCAGCAGCGCCATCACCGCCAGGTGCTCGCGCGTCTGCGGCATCACGCCATCGTCGGCCGCCACCACCAGCAGGGCGTGGTCGATGCCGGTGGCGCCGGCGAGCATGGTGTGCAGCAGGCGCTCGTGGCCCGGCACGTCGACGAAGCCGAGCGTGATGCCGTCGTCCGCGCGCAGGTAGGCATAGCCCAGCTCGATGGAGATGCCGCGGCGCTTCTCCTCGGGCAGGCGGTCGGTGTCGACGCCCGTGAGGGCGCGCACCAGCGTGGTCTTGCCGTGGTCGATGTGGCCGGCGGTGCCGATGATCATGGCGCGCGGTCCTCAGCCCAGGCGCTGGCGCAGCAGGTCGATCTGGGCCATGAAGGCGGCGCGGTCGTGCGCTTCCAGGCAGCGCAGGTCCAGCAGCAGCCGGTCGTCGGCGATGCGGCCGAGCACCGGCCGGGGCAGCGCGCGCAGGGCCGTCGCCAGCGCGTCGAGCAGCCGGCCCATGCCCTTGCGCGCGGTGCCGGCCGGCGTCAGCGCCAGTCCGGCCGAGGGCAGGCGCTCGACCGGCAGCGAGCCCGAGCCGATCTGGCCCTGCAGCAGCACCACCTCGACCGTGAAATGCGGGGCGACGGCGGCGGCGACGTGCGGCCGCAGCGCCTCGGCCATGGCCTGGATGGCCTCGGCCGGCCGCGTCAGCAGGCGCAGCGTCGGCAGGTCCTGCGCCAGCCGCTCGGGCCGCAGGTAGAGCGACAGCGTGGCCTCCAGCGCGGCCAGTGGCAGCTTGCTCATGCGCAGCGCGCGCTTGAGCGGGTACTTGCGGATGCGGTCGACGGCCGCCTTGCTGCCCACGATCAGCCCGGCCTGCGGGCCGCCCAGCAGCTTGTCGCCCGAGAAGGTCACGACATCGCAGCCGGCGGCGATCATCTCCTGCGGCAGCGGCTCGCGCGGCAGGCCGTAGCGCGCCAGGTCGACCAGCGAGCCGCTGCCCAGGTCGGTGGCCAGCGGCACGCCGCGCGCGCGCGCGATGGGCGCCAGCACGGCCTCGTCGACGGCGGCGGTGAAGCCCTGCACCTCGTAGTTGCTGGTGTGGACCTTCATCACCAGCGCCGTGTGCTTGCCGATGGCGCGTTCGTAGTCGCCCGGGTGGGTGCGGTTGGTGGTGCCGACCTCGACCATGCGCGCGCCGGCGGCGGCCATGACGTCGGGCATGCGGAAGGCGCCGCCGATCTCGACCAGCTCGCCGCGCGAGACGATCACCTCGCGGCCGTGCGCCAGCGCGCCGATGGTCAGCAGCACGGCGGCGGCGTTGTTGTTGACCACCGTCGCGGCCTCGGCGCCGGTCAGGGTGCACAGCAGTTCCTCGACCAGCGAATCGCGGTCGCCGCGGCCGCCGGTGGCAAGGTCGTATTCGAGGTTGTTGGGCGCCGCCATCAGGGTCAGGAGCCGCTGCAGCGCGGCATCGGCCAGCACGGCGCGCCCGAGGTTGGTGTGGATGACGGTGCCGGTGAGGTTGAACACCGGCCGCATCCGCGGCGCCAGCCGGAACTCGATGCGTTCGGCCAGGGCCGTCGCCAGCGCGTCCGGCGCGATCTTCCCGCTCGCCAGGTCGCCGGCCAGCGCGCCGGCGCGCAGCAGGTCGAGCAGGGCGCGCGCCTCGGTGGCGACGAGCGTGTGGCCATGCGCGGCCAGCAGCTCGGGCACGCCGGCGGCGCGCAGCAGGCGGTCGACGGAAGGCAGGTCCTGGGGGCGGGCCTTCGGACCGTGGACCACGGACCCTTCGGGCGCCGCCATCAGGCGTCCCCGCCGTCGCCGCTCGGCTCGGCGTCGCCGAACAGCAGCATCAGGTTGTGGCCGCTGCGCTCGAAGCCGGCATCGGCCACCAGCAGGTCGAGCGCCACGCTGGCCAGGTCGTCGGCCACCGGCTCGACCTCGTGGTCCTTCTCCATCGAGACCTGCTTGAGATAGTGACCGCAGGTATCGCAGCATTCGGCCTTGACGGCGCCGGGGCGCGCTCCGGTGGCGGCGACCTCCACGCCCTCGTGGGCCGGCTCCAGCGTCTCGTAGTGGATGCCCTTGGTGCTCTCGCAGTGGGCGCACTTGATGCGCACGTAGTGCCATTGCGTGCTGCACAGCGCGCAATGCAGGTAGCGGAAGCCGGCGTCGTCGGCGCCGATGCGCGTGACCGAGGCGGTCGGCGGGCTGCCGCAGCACGGGCACTGGGTGGCGGGATCGGTGTGGCCGAAGACGCGCTCGCCATGCACGTCGGTGGTCCGCAGGGCCAGCTGGGTCCAGTAGGTCTGCAGGCCGGCGGCGATCAGCGGCGCGGCGCCGAGGTCGAGCTCCAGGGTCTGGCGCCTGAGCAGGCGGTCGGCCTGGCTCTCCAGCCAGTCGTCGGGGCTGGCGGCCACGCGGTCGACCATGGCGCGCGCCGGGCCGTCGGGCAGCCGCGCACGCACCAGGCCCAGCAGCCGCCGCAGCTGGTCGCGCCAGAGCGCGTCGCGCGGCCAGCCGAAGGCCGGCACCGGTGGCTTGAGGGCCTTGGCGGCGGCGGCGCAGGCGTCGTCATCGGGCAGGGCGACTTCGGGATAGTCCTGCAGCACCTGGTGCTGGGCCGAAGCCAGGTCGGCGACGAACAGCAGGTAGTCGCGCATCGCATGCGACGCGGCGAGCTGGCGCAGGCGCAGCTGGCGGTCGGAGAACACCAGCGCGCGTTGCGGCAGGCGCAGGAACGGCATCTGCCGCCCGGCCTGCAGCGCGATCTCCTCGACCGAGAGGACGCGCGTGGTGTAGGCCGGTGGCGGTGCGCCCGGGGCGCCCGGGGCACCGTCTTGGGGGGAAGGACTGTCGTTGTCGTTGCGGGTCATCCGGCGATTATTCGCCGCGCGTCATCTTCCGGTGCCACAGCGGGTGATTCAACCGGGCCCAGCCCTCGGTCACCGTGCCGCGCGTCATGGCGCGCATGGTGCCCTTGATCCAGATGGCGGCATAGATGTGCGTCATCACCGAGATCACCAGCACGAAGGCCGAGGCGGCATGCACCACCACGGCGATGCGCCGCAGCGTGATCGGGAAGAAGTGCACGAACCACGGACTCCAGAACATGAAGCCGGTCACCAGGAGCAGCAGCAGGCTGACGGCGAAGGCCCAGAACACCAGCTTCTGGCCGGCGTTGTACTTGCCCACGGCCGGCATGCCCTCCTTGTTGCCCTTGAGCATCTCCGGCGCCTTGGCGAGCCATTCGCGGTCGGCGCGGTCGAGCACGTTCTCGCGCCACATGGTGAAGAACAGGAACGCGAAGCCCAGCACCATGGCCAATCCGAAGAAGGGGTGCAGGATCCGCGTCCACTGGCCGCCGCCGAAGAAGGCGGTGAAGAAGAACAGCGAGGGATGGAAGAACGCCAGGCCCGAGAGCCCGGCGGCAATGAACATGAGCACCACGTACCAGTGGTTCATGCGCGTGGCGTCGCGGTAGCGGCGCAGATAGCGGACGGTGGTCATCGCGAGGCTCCTGGTTCAGACGCGGGGCGGTGGGGACGCGGGATCGTGCACCGTCCGCGCCGGGGGCACGGACGACGGCGGCGACTCGCCCGGGGCGGGTGGCGCCTCGATGATCTCGGCCTTGACGCCGTGGCCGTCGTCGTCCTCGTCGCTGGCGCCTTCCTTGGCTTCCACCGGACCGACCTTCATGTAGTGGAAGAAGCTGCCCACCACGGTGCCGACCATCGCCAGCACCGCCAGCGGCTTGGCCACGCCCTTCCAGAGCGACACCAGCGGACTGATGTGCGGATCCTTGGGCAGGTTGCTGTAGAGGCCGGGGCGGTCGGCATGCTGCAGCACGTACATGACGTGCGTGCCGCCGACACCGGCCGGATCGTAGGTCCCGGCGTTCTTGAAGCCGCGCTCCTTGAGGTCGACGATGCGCTCGTCGGCGTACTGGTGCATGGCTTCCTTGGTGCCGAAGTGGATGGCGCCGGTCGGGCAGACCTTCACGCAGGCCGGCTCCAGGCCGACGGTGACGCGGTCCGAGCACAGCGAGCACTTGTAGGCGCGGTTGTCGGTCTTGCTGATGCGCGGCACGTCGAACGGGCAGCCGGTCACGCAGTTGCCGCAGCCCACGCAGTTCTCGCTGATGAAGTCGACGATGCCGTTGCTGTACTTGACGATGGCGCCGGGCGCCGGACACGACTTCAGGCAGCCCGGGTCCTCGCAGTGCATGCAGCCGTCCTTGCGGATCAGCCACTCGAGGTGGCCGGGCTCGGGCTCGACCTCCGCGTAGCGCATCACCGTCCAGGACGACGGCGTGAGGTCGGTCGGGTTGTCGTAGGTGCCGCCGGTGACGCCGACCTCGTCGCGCAGGTCGTTCCACTGCATGCACGCCACCTGGCAGGCCTTGCAGCCGATGCAGGCGGAGACGTCGATCAGCTTGGCGACTTCCTGCACCTGCGGGCGATGGCGGATGTCGGGCGGCTGCACGGTGGTGGCCGAGCGCGCCGCGATGTCGAGGGATTGGAGGGACGACATGGGGCTCAGGCTTTTTCGATGTTGACCGTGAAGGACTTGTACTCGGGCGTCTGGGTGTTCGCATCGCCGACGACGGGCGTCAGCGTGTTCACCAGGAAGCCCGGCTTGGTGAGGCCGAGGAAGCCCCAATGGTTGGGCAATCCCACCGTATGGACGGTCTGGCCCTGGACCTGCAGCGCCTGGATGCGCCGTGTCACCAGGGCCACGGCCTTGATGTAGCCGCGCTTGCTGCTGACCTTGACCATCGATCCGTTGGTGATGCCCTTCGCCTCGGCCAGCTCGACGCCGATCTCGACGAACTGCTGCGGCTGGATGATGGCGTTGCTGCGGACGTGCTTGGTCCAGTAGTGGAAGTGCTCGGTGAGCCGGTAGCTGGTGGCGACGTACGGGAAGTCCTTGGGCACCCCCAGCATCTCCAGGTCGCCCTGGAACACCCGCGCGGCCGGGTTGGCGCGCGCCACCGGATTGTTCGGGTGCATCGGGTTGTTCACCAGCGGCGACTCGAAGGGCTCGTAGTGCTCCGGCAGCGGTCCCTCGGCCATGCCGCTGGGCGCGAACAGGCGCGCCACGCCCTCGGCGTTCATGATGAACGGGCGCACCGCCTCGGCCTCCATCGGATTGGCATCCGGGCGGATGTCCGGGATGTCCGAGCCGGCCCACTTGGCGCCGTCCCACTTCACCAGCATGCGCCGGGCGATCCACGGCTGTCCCGTCGTCGGGTCGACCGAGGCGGCGTTGTAGAGGATGCGCCGGTTCGCCGGCCAGGCCCACGACCAGTTCAGCGCCTGGCCGATGCCATAGGGGTCGGCGTTGTCGCGCCGCGCCATCTGGTTGCCGGCCTGCGTCCAGGCGCCGGAGTAGATCCAGCAGCCCGAGGACGTGCTGCCATCGTCGCGCAGCAGTCCGAAGCCCGAGAGCTGTTCGCCGGCCCGGGCCAGCACCTTGGTCGGATCCTTCGGATCGACCAGATCGACCAGCGCCTTCCCGTTGTATTCCATCGCCAGCTCCTGCGCGGAGGGCGAATGCGGGATCTTGTAGTTCCAGGTCAGGTTGACGATCGGATCGGGGAAGGCGCCGCCATCCTTGGCATAGGCCACGCGGATGCGGTTGAAGATGCCCGCGACGATGTCGATGTCGCCCATCGCCTCGCCCGGCGGCTCGGCGCCCTTCCAGTGCCACTGCAGCCAGCGGCTGGAGTTGGTCAGCGAGCCTTCCTCCTCGGCGAAGCAGGTCGACGGCAGGCGGAACACGGTGGTCTGGATGTCGGCCGTCTTGACGTCGTTGTACTCGCCATAGTTCTTCCAGAACTCGCTCGTCTCGGTCATCAGCGGATCGATGGTCACCAGGAACTTCAGCTTGGACAGGCCGGCGACCGTCTTGTGCTTGTTCGGGAACGAGGCGACCGGGTTGAAGCCCTGGCAGATGTAGCCGTTGATCAGGCCCTTGTTCATCAGCTCGAAGGCCTGCAGCACGTCGTAGAGCTTGTCGAGCTTGGGCAGGTAGTGGAAGGCCCAGTCGTTCTGCGCCGTCGCGGCATTGCCCCACCAGGCCTTCTGCAGACTGACGAAGAACTTGGGGTAGTTCTGCCAGTAGCTCATCTGGTTGGGACGCAGCGGCTTGAGCGAGCGGGTCTTGTAGTAGTCGTCCAGCGTCTGCTCGCCCTCGCGGGCCAGCGACAGGTAGCCCGGCAGCGAGTTCGACAGCAGACCCAGGTCGGTCAGGCCCTGGATGTTGCTGTGGCCGCGCAGGGCGTTCATGCCGCCGCCGGCCACGCCCATGTTGCCCAGGAGCAGTTGCATGATCGCGCCGGTGCGGATGATCTGCGAGCCCTGGCTGTGCTGCGTCCAGCCGAGCGCGTACATCACCGTCATGGTGCGGTCGGGCGTGCTGCAGCTGGCGATGTATTCGCAGACCTTCAGGAACTTGTCCTGCGGGGTGCCGGTGATCCTGCTCACCACGTCGGGCGTGTAGCGCGAGAAATGCCGCTTCATGACCTGCAGCACGCACTGCGGGTCCTGCATCGTCATGTCGACCCGGGCCATGCCCTGCTCGTCGAGCGCATAGCCCCAGGACCTGGCGTCGTACTTGCGGTTGGCGGCGTCATAGCCGCTGAACAGGCCGTCCTCGAACTTGTAGTCGGGCCCGACGATGAACGGCGCGTTGGTGTAGTGGCGCACGTACTCGGTCTGGATCTTGTCGTTCGTCAGGAGGTAGTTGAGCACCCCCGACAGGAACGCGATGTCCGAGCCCGCGCGCACCGGCGCGTAGTAATCCGCCATGGCCGCCGACCGCGTGAAGCGCGGGTCGACCACCACCAGGCGGGCCTTGTTGTGTTTCTTGGCTTCGATCACCCACTTGAAGCCGCACGGATGCGCCTCAGCGGCATTGCCACCCATGATGAGCACGACATCCGCATGCTGGATGTCCTGCCAATGGTTGGTCATCGCGCCTCTGCCGAACGTCGGGGCCAGACTGGCCACCGTCGGTCCGTGTCAAACGCGGGCCTGGTTGTCGAAGACCAGCATCCCCAGCGAGCGGAATGCCTTGTGCGTGATGTAGCCGGTTTCGTTGGAGGAGGCCGACGCGGCCAGCATGCCGGTGGTGGTCCAGCGGTTGACGATGCGGCCATCGGCGCCGGTGCGCTGGAAGTTGGCGTCGCGGTCGTCCTTGAGCAGCTTGGCGATGCGGTCGAGCGCGCTGTCCCAGCTGATGCGCTTCCATTCGTTGCTGCCCGCCTCGCGGACCTCGGGGAACTTCAGGCGGTGGGGGCTGTGGACGAAGTCGAGCAGGCCGGCGCCCTTGGGGCAGAGCGTGCCGCGGTTGACCGGGTGGTCCGGGTCGCCCTCGATGTGCAGGATGGCCGGCACCACGTTCTTGGCCCGGTCGCCCAGGCTGTACATGATCAGGCCGCAGCCGACCGAGCAGTACGGGCAGGTGTTGCGCGTCTCGGTGGTGCGGGCGAGCTTGAAGTTGCGTGTCTCGGCGAGCGCCGCGGCCGGCGAGAAACCGAGCGCCGCGATGCTGGAGCCGACCAGGCCGGCGCCGCTGACGCGGAAGAACTGACGGCGACTCATGTCCATAGGGACACCTCCGTCGGGCAGTGGATGGGATGCTTCATCGTGACTCTTATGGGGTGGGTGTGAAAGCGAAGGGGCGAAAGGGAGCGAGGGGACGGAAAACGGTTCAGGGCTTGGGCGCGGCCGGGGCGCCGTCGCCGGCGGTCGGGGCGGTGGCGTTGCCGGTCGGCGGAGGCGTCACGTTGGCGCTCGGGGTGACGCCGCCGATGGCGGTGGCGCCCTCGCCGGGACCCTCGCGGGTGCCGGACTTGGACACCGTGTCGCCCGAAGGCGCCGCCTTGATGCCGGCCGGATACTCGGCCGAGGGCGCTCCGCCGGAGGCGGCGGTCGGTCCCGTGGTGGTGCCGCCGGCCGAGGGCGTGGGGGGCGAGGAAGGCTTGCGGTCGCAGCCCGCCAGCAACGCCAGGCCGGCCAGCGACAGCGCGGCCAGCAGGGCGCCGGGAGTTCGGAGGATCGTTTTTCGTGGGGTCAAGGGGTTCTCCTTGGGTACGGCCCGGAGGGCCACCGTACAAGTCTTGAAACAGTTTAGCGACAGCCTTCCAACCTTGTCTTGCGATCAACCCGGGGCAGCGCGGCCCTTTCGCGCTCGGCTATCGTCGCGGCGATGAAATCCTCCCTCCGTCTCGGCTGGCGCACGTTGTGGCGCGATCTGCGCGCCGGCGAACTGCGCCTGCTCATCGTGGCCGTCCTGCTGGCCGTGGCGGCATTGACCGCCGTCGGCTTCTTCGCCGACCGGCTCAAGGGCGGCCTGCAGCGCGACGCCCGCCAGCTCCTGGGCGGCGACGCGGTGCTGGTCACCGACAGCGCGACGCCGGGCGCCTTCACCGGCGAGGCCGGGAGACTGGGATTGCAGGGCGCCATGACCTATGGCTTCCCGACCATGGCGCGTGCCACCGATGCCCAGGGCGGCGCCAGCAAGCTGGTCTCGCTCAAGGCCGTCGCGCCCGGCTATCCGCTGCGCGGCAGCCTGCTGACCGCCAGCGCCCCCGACACCGCCGGCCAGACCACGCGCGACGTCCCCGGCCCGGGCGAGGTCTGGGTCGACGCCTCGCTGCTCGACGCGCTGGGCCTGCGGGTGGGCGATCCATTGCTGCTGGGCGACGCCAGCCTGCGCATCGCGCGCGTGATCGTGCTGGAGCCCGATCGCGGCGGCGGCTTCATGAGCTTCTCGCCGCGCGTGATGCTCAACCAGGCCGATGTCGCGCGCACCGCGCTCGTGCAGCCGGCCAGCCGCGTGACCTACCGCTTCGCCGTCGCCGGATCGGATGCCGCCGTGCTGGCCTTCACCCGCTCGACCGAGGCGCGGCTCAAGCAGGGCGGACTGCGCGGCGCGCGGCTCGAATCCTTCGAGAGCGGCCGCCCGGAGATGCGCCAGACGCTCGACCGGGCCGAGAAATTCCTCAACCTGGTGGCATTGCTGGCGGCGCTGCTGAGCGCCGTGGCGGTGGCGCTGGCGGCGCGCGGCTTCGCCGCCAGCCACCTCGACGACTGCGCCATGCTGCGGGTGCTCGGCCAGAGCCAGCGCACCATCGCCGGCGCCTATGCCTTCGAGTTCGCGCTGGTCGGGCTGGGCGCCAGCGCGCTGGGCGTGGCGATCGGCTTCGCCGTGCATTACGCCTTCGTGCTGCTGCTCGCCGGCCTGGTCGAGACCGCGCTGCCGGCGCCGACCTTCCGGCCGGCCCTGTTCGGCCTGGGCATGGGCCTCACGCTGCTGTTCACCTTCGGCCTGCCGCCGGTGCTGCAGCTCGCGCGGGTGCCGCCGCTGCGCGTCATCCGGCGCGACGTCGGCGGACTCAAGCCGGCCTCGCTGGCGGTGCTGGGCATCGGCGCGCTGGGTTTCGTCGCGCTGCTGCTGGCGGCCAGCAGCGACCTGAAACTGGGCCTGATCGCCGTCGGCGGCTTCGCCGCGGCGGTGGCGGTGTTCGCGCTGCTGAGCTGGCTGGCGGTGAAGGTGCTGCGGCGCGTGGTCAACGAGGCCACCGCGCCGCGCTGGCTGGTGCTGGCGACGCGGCAGATCTCGGCCCGGCCGGCCTATGCGGTGGTCCAGGTCAGCGCGCTGGCCGTCGGCCTGCTGGCCCTGATGCTGCTGGTGCTGCTGCGCACCGACCTGGTGTCGAGCTGGCGTCGCGCGACGCCACCGGACGCGCCCAATCGCTTCGTCATCAATGTCATGCCCGACCAGAGCGAGGCGTTCCAGCAGTCGCTGCGCGATGGCGGCGTCAAGGGCTTCGACTGGTATCCGATGATCCGCGGCCGGCTGGTGGCCATCAACGACCGCCCGGTCAACCCGGAGGACTACACCGAGGACCGCGCCCGGCGCCTGGTCGACCGCGAGTTCAACCTCAGCAACAGCGCCGAGGCGCCGGCGCACAACCAGATCGTCGCCGGCGCCTGGACGCCCGACGCGCGCGGCGAGCTCAGCGTCGAGGACGGCCTGGCCGAGACCCTGGGCCTGAAGCTGGGCGACATGCTGCGCTTCGACATCGGCGGCGTGACCAACGAGGCGCGCATCACCTCGCTGCGCAAGGTCGACTGGGGCTCGCTGCGCGCCAACTTCTTCGTCATGTACAGCGTCGCCCGGCTGGCCGAGGACATCCCGGTGACCTACATGGGCGCCTTCCGGGCGCCATCGACCCGGGGCTTCGACAACGCCCTGGTGCGCGCCTACCCGAACGTGACCAATGTCGACATGAGCGCCACCATCGGCCAGGTCCAGCGCGTGCTCGACCAGGTGATCCGCGCGGTCGAGTTCCTGTTCGGCTTCACGCTGGCGGCCGGGCTGGTGGTGCTGTTCGCCGCCGTCACGGCCACGCGCGAGGAGCGCGCGCGGGAATTCGCCGTGATGCGCGCGGTCGGCGCCCGCGCCAGCCTGCTGCGCCAGGTGCAGCGCGCCGAACTGGCCGGCGTCGGCCTGCTGGCGGGCTTCCTGGCCAGCATCGCCGCCTCGGCCATCGGCTGGGGCCTGGCGCGCTATGTGTTCGACTTCGCCTGGACGGCGTCGCCGCTGGTGCCGCTGGCCGGCGCGCTGGCCGGCGCCGGGCTGGCCCTGGCGGCGGGCTGGTGGGGCCTGCGCGACGTGCTGCGCCGGCCGGTGGTCGAGACCCTGCGCAAGGGATGAGGAGCGACACCATGCAGATCCAGGACAAGCCACCCTTCGACACGCCCTTCGAATGGATCGGCGGCGAGGAGCGGGTGCGGCTGCTGGTCGACCGCTTCTACGACCTGATGGAGCTGGAGCCGGCCTACGCCCGGTTGCGCGCGGTGCACGGCACGACATTGGAGAACGCGCGCCAGCGACTGTTCTGGTTCCTGTGCGGCTGGCTCGGCGGGCCGCAGCACTACACCGACCGCTTCGGCCATCCGATGCTGCGCGCGCGCCACCTGCCGCGCAGCATCGGCGGCCATTCGATCGGCATCCGCGAGCGCGACGAATGGCTCGCCTGCATGGACCAGGCGATGGGCGACATCGGGGTCGATCCGCCATTGCGCGAGCGCCTGCGCGGCTCGTTCTTCCAGACCGCCGACTGGATGCGGACCTGAGGTCCGCGCCGGCGCCCGGCGCCTAGCGCTTCACCGGCGCCAGCAGCACCACCAGCGCCCCGGCGCCGCCCTCGGCCGGCTTGGCCTGGACGAAGGCCAGCACCTCGTTCTTCTGGATCAGCCAGCGCTGGGTCTTGGTCTTGAGCACCGGCTGCTTGCCCGGCGAGCCCAGGCCCTTGCCATGGACCACGCGCACGCAGCGCACGCCCTGGCGGTTGGCGGTGCGGATGAAGGCGCCCAGGGCCTCGCGCGCCTCGTCGCTGCGCATGCCGTGCAGGTCGAGCTGCTGCTGGATGGCCCATTCGCCGGCGCGCAGGCGCCGCGTGATCTCGGTGCCGATGCCCGGGCGGCGGAAGCTCATGGCGTCGTCGACGTCGAGCAGGGTCTCGACGTCGAACTCGTCGGAGAGCGATTCGCGCAGCACGCGCTGCTCGTCGAGCTGGTGCTGAACCGGGATCGGCGGCGGGCGTTCCGGCGCCAGCGGCACGGACGCGACCCGGCGCAGGGGCTGGGTGGCGCCGATGGCGCGGTTGAACAGGTCGCGCTCGTTGGCCTGCCAGCGCTCGGCCTCGGCGCGCGCGGTGGCCGCGGCGGCCTCGCGCTCGCGGGTCTCGGCCAGGGCGCGCTGCACGCTCTTCAGGTCGGACAGGCTCTTGAGGCCCGTCGGTCGGGTGGGGCGGGGGGAGGAGGGCATCAGAGCAGTCCTTTCTGCGCCATCGACAGCGTGCCGCCGGCGCCGACGACGACATGGTCGAGCACGCGCACGTCGACCAGCGCCAGCGCGCCCTGGAGCGTGCGCGTGAGCATCTCGTCGGCGCGCGAGGGCGTGACGTCGCCGCTCGGATGGTTGTGCGCCAGCACCACGGCGGCGGCATGGTGGTGCAGGGCGCGCACCACGACCTCGCGCGGGTAGACGCTGGTCTGCGTCAGGGTGCCGCGGAACAGCTCCTCCAGCGCGATCAGCCGATGCTGCGCGTCCAGGAACAGCACCGCGAACACCTCGTGCGGGCGGCCGCCCAGGTGCAGCTGCAGGTACTGGCCGACCGATTCGGGCGAATCGAAGACGGCGCGCGCCCTGAGCTGCTCGCCCAGCGCGCGGCGCGCGATCTCGAGCACGGCGGCGAGCTGCGCCCGCTTGGCGGTGCCGCCCAGGCCCTTGACGGCCTTGAGGTCGTCCAGGCTGGCGCGCAGCAGGCCGGCCAGGCCGCCGAAGCGTTCCAGCACCTCCTGCGCCAGCTGCAGCACGTTCTTGCCCGGCAGGCCGGTGCGCAGCAGCAGCGCGAGCAGTTCGGCATCGCCCAGCGCCGAGGCGCCGCGCGCGACGAGTTTCTCGCGCGGCCGCATGCCCGGCGGCAGGTCCTTGAAAGTCATTGCGACGGCAGGCACGAAGACGGCTCCCTAAAATCGGTCGGTTCAGTTTATAGGGACGCCCATCTTGTCTTTGCCCTCCACCTCCGCGGTCGTCACCGCCGGTTCCTTCCTCACGCTGCACTACCGGCTGTCCGGCCCGGCGGGCGACATCATCAACACCTTCGCCGACAAGCCCGCCACGCTGTCGCTGGGCACCGGCGAGCTGTCGCCGGCGGTCGAGCAGCGACTGCTGGGCCTGGCCGAGGGCACGCGCACCCGCTTCGAGCTGCCCGCCGGGGAGGCCTTCGGCGAGCGCAACCCGGAGATGCTGCAGTGGGTGGCGCGCACGCTGCTGGCCCGCCTGGGGGACCCCGACGAGCGCTATGCCGTGGGCGACGTGGTGCAGTTCCCGACGCCCGACGGCCAGGGCAGCTACGCGGGAGCGGTCGTCGCCGCCAACGACAGCGCGGTGCAGTTCGACTTCAACCACCCGCTCGCCGGCCAGCCCGTGACCTTCGAGGTCGAACTGATCGGGGTGCTCTGATGGCCATCGACGACATCCTGCTGGCCGAGCCGCGCGGTTTCTGCGCCGGCGTCGACCGCGCCATCGAGATCGTCGAGCGGGCGCTGGCCAAGTTCGGCGCGCCGATCTACGTGCGCCACGAGATCGTGCACAACACCTTCGTCGTCAACGACCTCAAGGCCAAGGGCGCGATCTTCATCGAGGACCTGGCCGACGTGCCGCCCGGCTCGACCCTGGTCTTCAGCGCCCATGGCGTGAGCAAGGCGGTCCAGGCCGAGGCCCGCGCGCGCGGCTTCGAGGTCTTCGACGCCACCTGCCCGCTGGTCACCAAGGTCCACGTCGAGGTCGCCAAGCTGGCGCGCGAGGGCTACGAATTCATCATGATCGGCCACAAGGGCCATCCCGAGGTCGAGGGCACCATGGGCCAGCTGTCCAGCGGCATCCACCTGGTGGAGGACGTGGCCGACGTGGCGCGCGTGCAGCCGGCGCAGGAGCGGAAGCTGGCGGTCGTGACGCAGACCACGCTGTCGGTCGACGACGCCGCCGAGATCGCCCAGGCCGTGCGCCAGCGCTTCCCGATGGTGCGCGAGCCCAAGCACCAGGACATCTGCTACGCGACGCAGAACCGCCAGGACGCGGTCAAGCTCATGAGCCCGGAGGTCGACATCGTGATCGTGGTGGGCAGCCCGACCAGCTCCAACAGCAACCGGCTGCGCGAGCTGGCGCAGCGCCTGGGCACCGAGAGCCACATGGTCGACTCGGCCGACGAACTGCGCCCCGAATGGTTCGAGGGCAAGACGCGCGTCGGCCTGACCGCCGGCGCCTCGGCGCCCGAGGTGCTGGTGCGCGAGGTGATCGACCGCCTGAAGGCGCTCGGCGCGGTGTCGGTGCGGACCATGGACGGCGTCAAGGAGACGCTCAAGTTCCCGCTGCCCAAGGGTCTCAAGCTCGATGCCGGCGCGGCGATGGCATCGGCCCCCGCGCCCGGCGCCGTCGGTCTGCCCGGTGCCGCCGCGCCGCGGATCGACTGGCACGCCGAGATCGAGCGGGCCGCCGCGCGGCTGGAAGGCCAGCGCGAGCGCCAGGGCGCCTTCGTGCGCGAGACGCCGCTGTGGAAGCTGTCGCCCGAGGTCTTCGGCCTGCCGGCGACGCTGGCGGCCTCGGGTGTCGAGATCTGGCTCAAGCTCGAGCATCTGCAGGCCGGCGGCAGCTTCAAGGCGCGCGGCATGATGAACCGGCTGCTGGCCGGGGCCCTGCCGGCCAGCGGCGTGATCGTCGCCTCGGGCGGCAATGCCGGCATCGCCACCGCCGCCGCGGCGCGCGCCCTGGGCGTGCCGTGCGAGGTGTTCGTGCCCGGCCTGTCGCCGGAAGCCAAGCGCGAACGCCTGCGCGCCCTCGGCGCCCGGGTGACGGTCGCCGGCGATGCCTATGCCGACGCGCTCGCCGCCTGCCTGGCGCGCCAGCGCGAGAGCGGGGCGCTGCTCACCCATGCCTACGACCAGGTCGAGGTGGTGGCCGGCGCCGGCACGCTCGGCCGCGAGATCGAGGCGCAGGGCGGCCTGCCCGATTCGGTGCTGGTCAGCGTCGGCGGCGGTGGTCTGGTCGGCGGACTCGCGGCCTGGTTCGCCGGGCGCAGCCGCGTGGTCGCGCTGGAGCCCGAACGCGCGCCGACCCTGTTCCGCGCCCGCGAGGCCGGCATGCCGGTGGATGTCGAGGTCGGCGGCATCGCGGCCGATTCGCTCGGCGCGCGGCGCATCGGCGCCTTGTCCTGGGACATCGTCCAGCAGCACCTGCACGAGGCGCTGCTGCTCGACGACGCGGCGATCCGCGCCGCCCAGTCCTGGCTCTGGCGCGAACTCAAGCTGGCGGTCGAGCCCGCCGCCGCGCTGCCCCTGGCGGCATTGCAGACCGGCGCCTACGTGCCACGCCCGGGCGAGAAGATCTGCCTGATCGTCTGCGGCGCCAACGTCGACCCGGCCACGCTGGGCTGACACGCAACCCTTCATAAAATCGCCCGATGCTCGATATCACCCTGCTGCGCAAGGACCTGGCCTCGGCCGTGGCCCGTCTCGAAACGCGCAAGAAGAACCAGACCTTCCTCGACGTCAACGCCTTCGGCGCCCTCGAGGCCGAACGCAAGATCCTGCAGACCCGCACCGAGGAGCTGCAGGCGCGCCGCAACACCCTCAACAAGCAGATCGGCCCGCTCAAGGGCCGGGGCGAGCCGGTCGACGCGCTGATGGCCGAGGTCAACGCCCTCAAGGCCGAGCAGGAATCCCAGGGCGCCCGGCTCGAAGCCATCCAGCCCGAATTGCAGGCGCTGCTGCTGGCCGTGCCCAACCTGCCGCACGCCAGCGTGCCGCTGGGCGAGGACGAGAGCGGCAATGTCGAGGTGCGGCGCTGGAGCCCGCAGGGCGGCGCGGGCGCCTCGGCCACGCCGCTGGGCTTCACGCCGCGCGACCACGTCGACCTCGGCACGCCGCTGGGCCTGGACTTCGAGATGGGAGCCAAGCTCGCGGGCGCGCGCTTCAATGTCATGAAGGGGCCGATCGCACGCCTGCACCGCGCGCTCGCGCAGTTCATGCTCGACTTCCAGACCGAGCGCCATGGCTACACCGAGTGCTATGTCCCCTACATCGTCAATGCCGACTCGCTGCGCGGCACGGCGCAGCTGCCCAAGTTCGAGGGCGACCTGTTCGCCGCCAAGAAGGGCGGCCAGGAGGGCGAGCCGGTGCCGGACCACTCGGCGCTCTACCTCATCCCGACCAGCGAGGTGCCGCTGACCAACTTCGTGCGCGACGAGGTGGTGGCCGAATCGCGCCTGCCGATCCGCCTGACCGCGCACACGCCATGCTTCCGCTCCGAGGCCGGCAGCTCCGGACGCGACACGCGCGGCATGATCCGCCAGCACCAGTTCGACAAGGTCGAGATGGTGCAGATCACGCATCCCGACCACAGCTACGACGCCCTGGAGACCATGACCGGCCATGCCGAGGCCGTGCTGCAGGCGCTCGAGCTGCCCTATCGGGTGGTGCTGCTGTGCACCGGCGACATGGGTTTCGCATCGAGCAAGACCTACGACCTCGAAGTGTGGCTGCCGGCCCAGGACACCTATCGCGAGATCAGCTCGATCTCCAACTGCGAGGCGTTCCAGGCCCGCCGGCTGCAGGCGCGCTTCAAGAACGCCCAGGGCAAGAACGAGCTGGTGCACACCCTCAACGGCTCCGGGCTGGCGGTCGGACGGGCCCTGGTGGCGGTGCTGGAGAACCATCAGGATGCGGACGGTTCGATCCGCCTGCCGGTGGCGCTGCGGCCCTACCTGGGCGGACTCGACGTGCTGCGGGCCTGACGGACCGCCCGGCGCTCGCGATTCCCGGGGTGCCGCACTTTTTTTTATGCGGCCGGGCTGCCGGAAACAATGTGACTTGCTGCTAGAATCGCAGGCTCGACAGACACCGGAGAGGTGGCAGAGTGGTCGAATGTACCTGACTCGAAATCAGGCGTACGTGCGAACGTACCGAGGGTTCGAATCCCTCCCTCTCCTCCAGGACCGGCTTCCTGATGGCACCACGCGGTG
>Ga0308164_10001071_pt1 | contig 34978 bp, 23 predicted proteins | sample PhyTR2_FD_201031 | JGI IMG/M metagenome (GOLD analysis project Ga0308164, IMG submission 201031) | Phyllosphere microbial communities from UC Gill Tract Community Farm, Albany, California, United States - DLSLT.R2 | ecosystem: Host-associated > Plants > Phyllosphere > Unclassified | place: USA... | reverse complement strand
GGCGCCTCTGCCCGGCGCACACAAAGAAGCCCCGACCGTGCACGCGGTCGGGGCTTCCTGCGTCGCGGGTCGCGCAACGCGTGGGGGATGCTCGGGGCTAGATCCCCCGCGCCGCATCCTGGTCGGCTGCCAAGGTGCCGAGGTACAGCTCGATCACCTTGGGGTCCTTCATCAGGTCGCGGCCGGTGCCCGTGTAGGCGTCGCGGCCCTGGTCGAGCACGTAGCCGCGGTCGCAGATCTGCAGGCAGCGGCGCGCGTTCTGCTCGACCATGATGACCGAGACGCCCGTCTTGTTGATCTGCTTGACGCGCAGGAACGTCTCGTCCTGGCGCACGGGGGAGAGGCCGGCTGACGGCTCGTCGAGCAGTAGGACGCTCGGCTCCATCATGAGCGCCCGTCCCATGGCGACCATCTGGCGCTCGCCGCCCGACAACGACCCGGCGCGCTGCTTGCGGCGCTTGCCGAGCTCGGGGAACAGCGTCGTGACGAAGTCGATGCGCTCGTTCAGCAGCTTGGGCTTCTGGAAGATGCCCATCTCGAGGTTCTCTTCGATCGTCAGGCCGGGGAACACGTTGTTGTTCTGCGGAACCATGCCGACACCCTTGGCCACGAGCTTGTCGGCCTTGAGCCCCGTGATGTCCTCGCCGTTCAGGTGCACGGTGCCGGAGCGCACGTTCACCTGCCCGAAGATGGCCTTCAGCAGCGTCGACTTGCCGGCGCCGTTGGGGCCGATGATGCCGATGAGTTCACCGGGCATGGCCTCGATGCTGCATCCGTTCAAGATGTTGACGCCCGGCAGGTAGCCGGCGACGAGCACATCGGTGCGGATGACGGCGCGGTCGGCCGTCGCGGTGCCGGCGGTCGAGGTGCCCGTTGTCGGGGCGCCCGCCGTCGTGGGGGTTGCGGATGCTTCCGGCTCGGCTGCGTGGCTCATGCCTCGTCCTTCCCGTGCTTGTGTTCGGCGCCAGCGTGTCCGGCGTGGTCGTCGGCGTGACGCGCGACCGCGGCCTTCTCGGCCTCCTCGACCGGGTTGGGCCCGTCGATGTCGCCGAGGTCGGTGTCGTGGTGAGCGCCCAGGTAGGCGTCGATCACGGCCGGGTCCTCCATGACCTTCTCGGGCGGCCCCTCGGCCACGATCTTGCCCTCGGCCATGACGATGACCCAGTCGGAGATGTGGCGAACCATGTGCATATCGTGTTCCACGAAGAGCACGCTCATGCCCTCGCTCTTCAGGTCTTTGATGTGACCGAGGAGCGACTGCGTGAGGGCCGGGTTGACGCCGGCCATGGGCTCGTCGAGCATGACGAGGCGCGGGTTGGTCATGAGGGCGCGCGCCATCTCGAGCAGCTTGCGCTGGCCGCCCGACAGGGATGCCGCGTAGTCCTCGGACTTCTCGTCGAGCTTGAAGCGCGCGAGAAGCTCCTCGGCCTTGGTCGTGATCTCGGCCTCTTCACCCTTCCACAGCGCGCGGAACAGGGCGCGGAACAGGTTCTCGCCCTTCTGCTTCTGCGCACCGAGCAGCATGTTCTGCAGCACGGTGAGGCGGCCGAGGGACTTGGTCAGCTGGAACGTGCGCACCATGCCCGAGCGCGACACCTTGTAGGCAGAGACGCCCGCGAGCGACTTGCCGTCGAACTGCCACGTGCCCGTGTTGGGCTTGTCGAAACCGGTGAGCAGGTTGAAGAGCGTGGTCTTGCCGGCGCCGTTCGGTCCGATGAGGGCCGTGATCTGGCCGCGCGGGATCTCGACGTGCTCGACGTCGACGGCCGTCAGGCCCCCGAACTGCCGCGTCACGCCGTCGGCGATCACGATGGGGTCGGTCTTGCGGCATCCGGGGCCGACGGGGCCGTCGACGAGCGGATGTTCGAGCACGGAGGTCGCCGTGCCCGTGGGCGTTGCTGCAGAAGACGAGTGATCAGACACTGAACGACAGCTCCTTCTTGTTACCGAAAATGCCTTGTGGCCTGAATATCACCAGCAGCATGAGCGCGAGGCCCACGAGGATGAATCGGATCTGGCCGGCCTGGCTGGTCGAGATGAACGACAGGATGCCGACATCGATGAGTCCATAGAGGATGCCCTGCGTGAGCGACAGCACGACCCAGAAGATCATGGCGCCGACGATCGGGCCGAAGAGGGTCGCTGCCCCACCGAGGAGCATGATCGTCCAGATGAAGAACGTGAGCGCCGTTCCATAGTTCGCGGGCTGAACGGCACGCGGCAGGATGAAGATCACGCCGGCCAGCGAGCCGAAGACGCCGCCGAGGACGAGGGCCTGCATCTTGTAGGAGTAGACGTTCTTGCCGAGGGCGCGCACGGCATCCTCGTCTTCGCGCACGGCCTTGACGACGCGGCCCCAGGGGCTGCGCATCAAGAGGAACACGAGCAGCGTGGCGATGAGCACGACGCCCCAGCCGACGAGGCGCACCCACCACTGGTCCGCCGAGTAGACGAACGGGCCGAAGCCGTAGCGGCCGTCCGGCAGCGGGTTGATGGCGTAGAAGCCGCTCGAGAAGTTGCTGAGGCCGTTGGCGGCGCCCGTGACATCCGTGAGGCCCGTGGTGGTGACCACGAAGCGCATGATCTCGGCCGACGCGATGGTCACGATGGCCAGATAGTCGGCCCGCAACCTCAGCGTTGGAATACCGAGCACGAAGGCGAATAGAACGGATGCCACGATCGCGGCCAGCACGGCCACCCACAGCGGCGCACCGAACGTCAAAACCGAGATGGCGAATGCATATGCCCCGACGAGCATGAAGGCTGCCTGACCGAAGTTGAGCAGACCCGTGTAGCCGAAGTGGATGTTGAGGCCGATGGCCGCAAGGGCGTAGGCGGCGGTGGTCGGGCTGATCAGCTCGCCCGCCGCATTGCCGAGAATATTTCCCCAGTCCATGAGTATCTCCCTAACCGATCCGCTCGCGGCGGCCGAGTATGCCCTGCGGGCGAACGAGCAAAACGAGAATGAGAACGACGAGAGCCGAGGCGTACTTCAGGTCGGGCGGCAGCACGAGCGTCGAGAGTTCGACGAACAGGCCGACGACGATCGAGCCGATGAGCGCCCCGAAGGCCGTTCCGAGCCCGCCGAGCGTGACGGCGGCGAACATCATCAGCAGGATCTGGAACCCCATGTCCCACGAGACCTGGCGGTACAGCGCGAACATCACACCGGCGAGGGCCGACAGGGCACCGGCCAGGATCCACACGATGCGGATGATGCGGTCGACGTTGATGCCGGATGCGGCGGCGAGCGACGCATTGTCCGACACGGCGCGCGTGGCCTTACCGATGCGCGTGCGGGTGAGGAAGTATCCGACCGCCAGCAGCACGACGACGCTGAGGCCCATGCTGATGAGCGTCGCGACCGTCAAACGCAGCGGGCCGATGATGACGGGTGTCGAGAGCCCCACGTTCATGGTCTTCGTCTGACCGCCGATGTTGAAGAGGTAGACGTAGCGCAGCACGATCGACAGGCCGATGGACACCACCATGGCCTGCACGAGTCTCACCCCCCTGCGCCTCAAGGGTTTCCACAGCACGGCGTCGTTCAGATAGCCGAAGACGGCACCCAGCAGCACGGCGACGATGGTCGCCACGACGATGTTGAGGCCGAGCAGCACGCCGAACACCCACGACATGATGGCGCCGAACGTGACCATCTCGCCCTGGGCGAAGTTGTTGAGGCCCGTCGTGCCGAAGATCAGCGTGATGCCGATGGCCGCGAGGGCGAGCAGGAGGCCGAAGTTGAGGCCGGCGACGATACGGATGAGCAGCTGTTCGCCGAACCCCGTGGTCTGCCGGGTGTCCTCACCCGTGGGGAACAGCACGCTGACCGAGTTGGTCTGGGCGAGCGTGATCTCCTTGCTGGCCTCGGTGCCGTCGCGCAGGGCGACGCCGTCGGGCAGCGTCGACTCGTCGAGCTCGACCGTGTACGTGCCCGATTCGGGAACGTTCACCGTCCAGCGGCCCTGGTCGTTGGTGCTGACGGTTTCGTCGAATCCGTTGCCCGAGACGGCGACATCGACATCCGCGACACCCTCGTCTCCGGACTTGATGATTCCCGACACCGTGAAGGTGCTGGTGAAGTCGCTCGTGGGTTCCGGGCTGGGTGCCGGGGTCGCCGACAGGTGCACGGTGTCGACGGATGCCGGGGCGGCCGCAGAGGCGCTGGCGGCCGGCATGCCGATACTGACGACGAGAGCGAAACAGACGGATAAGACACTGGCAAATACCAGGGCGAGGCGACCCACCATCGCGTGTGGTCGTGAACGGCCCAAGCTGCACCTCCATTGTGTGAGACGGGAGGGCGGTCGCCCCCAGTTTCCGTCTTCGTGCGCTGACTGGTGGCCGACGCTACAGCGGGTATGTGTCGAATATGTTTCCGGCACAGCACTCGTTTTTTTCACCCCGTCCACTTTGACGGCCACTGCCCGATAGTGGGGCCTGGAGCCGAGGAATACAAGGGGGTACAGCTCGTTTAGTATTAAGTACCGGATCCCCAGAGGTGTGAATCCGCCTTCTGCTCGGCCTCGAACATGGAAAAGAGAAATGATGGATCAGCCGGATCCCTTCGGTTTTGTCGGTCTCACCTACGACGATGTGCTGCTTCTGCCCGGGCACACCGACGTCATCCCCAGTGAAGCCGAGACGTCATCGCGTCTCACCAAGCGCATCCGGTTGAATACCCCCTTGCTTTCGAGCGCCATGGACACCGTCACCGAGGCGCGCATGGCCATCGCCATGGCCCGCGAGGGTGGCATCGGCATTCTGCACCGCAACCTCTCGATCCAGGACCAGGCCGACCAGGTCGACCGCGTCAAGCGCAGCGAATCGGGCATGATCACCAACCCCGTCACGACCACGCCCACCGCCACGGTGGCCGAAGTCGATGCGCTCTGCGGACAATTCCGCGTCTCGGGTCTGCCCGTCGTCGACGGCGAGGGCGTGCTCGTGGGCATCGTCACCAACCGCGACATGCGCTTCGTCTCGCCGTTCGAAAAGGCCACCACGCTCGTGCGCGACGTCATGACGAGCGAGAACCTCGTCACGGCGCCCGTCGGTGTCTCCTCCGACGAGGCCATGGCCCTGCTGGCGCAGCACCGCATCGAGAAGCTTCCCCTCGTCGACGAGCGCCGCAAGCTCAAGGGCCTCATCACGGTCAAGGACTTCGTGAAGACCGAGCAGTACCCGCTGTCGACCAAGGATGACGAGGGCCGCCTGCGCGTCGGTGCCGCCATCGGTTTCTTCGGCGACGCGTGGCAGCGTGCCGGCGCCCTGCTCGAGGCGGGCGTCGACGTGCTCGTGGTCGACACGGCCAACGGTGACTCGGCCGGCGTGCTCGATGTCATCCGCAAGTTGAAGAAAGACCCGGCATTCGCGGGCGTGGACATCATCGGCGGCAACGTGGCGACGCGTTCGGGCGCTCAGGCGATCATCGACGCCGGTGCTGACGCCATCAAGGTGGGCGTCGGGCCGGGCTCGATCTGCACCACGCGCGTCGTGGCCGGTGTGGGTGTGCCCCAGGTGACCGCCGTATATGAGGCATCCCTCGCGGCCCGCGAATCGGGAACGCCCGTGATCGCCGACGGCGGCCTGCAGTACTCGGGTGACATCGCCAAGGCGCTCGTCGCCGGCGCCGACACCGTCATGCTGGGCTCGCTGCTCGCGGGCACTGACGAGAGCCCCGGCGACCTGATCTTCCAGGGCGGCAAGCAGTTCAAGAGCTACCGCGGCATGGGTTCGCTCGGCGCTCTGCAGACGCGCGGCACCAAGACGTCCTACTCGAAGGACCGCTACTTCCAGTCGGATGTCCCCTCCGACGACAAGCTCATCCCCGAGGGCATCGAGGGACAGGTCCCCTATCGTGGACCCGTCTCGGCGGTCTCCTACCAGCTCATCGGCGGCCTGCGTCAGTCGATGTTCTACGTGGGCGCTCGCTCGATCGAGGAGCTGAAGATGAAGGGCAAGTTCGTGCGCATCACGCCCGCCGGTCTGAAAGAATCGCACCCGCACGACGTGCAGATCGTGGTCGAGGCCCCGAACTACCGCTAAGACGCGCCCCGCTTCACTCGAGAACTGCCCGGACGGCCGACACGCCGCCCGGGCAGTTTTTCAGTTTCGGCGGGAGGTGAGAGCTTGTCGAAGCTCACGGGGCGACGCCGCGGAATGATCGCGATGAACCGGATGACCGAGGCCCGGCAGCTGAGCGAAGCGCGTTTTCGACGGTCCGGTGGGCGGCTTCGCCAGGTTGGGGGAGACCGCCGTTGAGAGGGTGGTGATGCGCGCAAAAGCGTGCAAAAAGCCTGATCTCTGGAGGAAAACCCATGAAGAAAAGCACATCGATCCTCGGCACCACCGCTCTCGCCTGCGGGCTCGTTGCGGCCACGTTCGCTCCCGCCCACGCGGCGACACACACCGCGACGGCGTCCGTCGTTCCCGCTCCGGCGGCGACCGGCGACGAGTCACTGAATCAGTGGGACGGATGGTGGTCGATCGATACCGGTGACAGCGCCGGTTCGATCGATTTCGACGATGACGATGACGATGACGATGACGATGATGATGATGACGACGCGATGGATGCATCGGCGACGGCGTCGGGATCTGCGTCCTCGTCCGCTGCTTCGAGTGCGTCCGCAGCGGGCCTGGGCTCCTCGTGGGCGGGCGCATCCGCTGCGAGCCGCGGTGCCGCGTCGGCGAACGGGACATCCGCAACGACGGGCACCGTATCGACCGGGGCCGTATCGACCGGGGCCGCGTCGACGGCTTCCGCCACTGAGGGGTCGAACGATGCCGGGGGTGTTGTCTTCGGTGGGTCTCAGATCCGCAACTTCCACATCTCGGGAGGTTCGGTCACGGGCCTGTCCGACGGATCGACCGGTGTGGTCGGTGCGTCGTCACGTCCGAGCGTCATCAACGGCGTGACAGTGGCACCCGGTTCCTACAAGATCGTCGCGGGAAAGCCGGTTCTCGTCTCGAAGTAGGGGTCCGTCTAGCCGCATCGGCTCGCACGGCCCGTCATCGCGGCTGTGCGGGCCGATGTGCCGTACGACGATAAGGTAGTGGGGTGAGCTACGAAAACGAGATCGGCGTGTCGAAACGAGCCCGACGGGCCTACGCCTTCGACGACATCGCGGTCGTTCCTTCCCGCCGAACGCGTGATCCCGAAGACGTGTCGGTGTCCTGGTCGATCGACGCCTACCAGTTCGGCATCCCGTTCCTCGCGGCACCGATGGACTCCGTGGTGTCGCCGTCGACGGCCATCATGATGGGGCAGCTCGGCGGCCTCGGCGTGCTCGACCTCGAGGGTCTGTGGACGCGGTACGAGAACCCCGAGCCCTACCTCGCCGAGATTGCGCAGCTGAGCGCGGCTCAGGCTACGTCTCGCATGCAGGAGATCTACTCCGAGCCGATCAAGCCCGAGCTCGTCACGGCGCGACTGGCCGAGATCCGCGCGGCGGGTGTGACCGTGGCCGGAGCCCTGTCGCCGCAGCGCACACAAGAGCTGTACGAGACGGTCGTCGCGGCCGGTGTCGACCTGTTCGTCATCCGCGGCACCACCGTCTCGGCCGAGCATGTCTCGAAGAACCAAGAGCCGCTCAACCTGAAGAAGTTCATCTACGAGCTCGACGTTCCCGTCATCGTGGGTGGGGCATCCACCTACACTGCGGCGCTGCACCTCATGCGCACGGGCGCGGCCGGCGTGCTCGTCGGCTTCGGCGGGGGAGCGGCGTCGACCACGCGCGCCACTCTCGGCATCCACGCCCCCATGGCAACCGCCGTCGCCGATGTGGCCGGCGCTCGCCGCGACTACATGGACGAATCGGGCGGCCGATACGTGCACGTCATCGCCGACGGTGGCCTCGGCACGTCGGGCGATATCGTCAAGGCCATTGCCTGCGGCGCCGACGCGGTCATGCTGGGCAGCGCGCTCGCTCGCTCGACCGATGCGCCCGGGCAGGGCTACCACTGGGGTGCCGAGGCGCACCACTCGAAGCTTCCGCGCGGCAACCGTGTTCCCGTCGAGCAGATCGGCACGCTCGAAGAGGTCCTGTACGGGCCCGCGACGTCTGCGGATGGCACGGCCAACCTGGTCGGCGCCCTGCGACGCTCGATGGCGACGACGGGTTACTCCGACCTCAAGGAATTCCAGCGCATCGACGTCGTCGTGGCGCCGTACCGCGTGAGCTAGTCTCTCGAATTCAGCATGTTCTCGTGATGCCGGTCCTTTCGGGGGCCGGCATCACGTCGTTAACGCGCTCACGCCGGCATACGAACGGACAGGCGTGAGGTGTGAGCAGTTCTCTTACTGTGAGCGGATGCACGGCACAAGCGCTTGTTCGCATGACGCTCGCGTATTAGCGTCGGGAACGTGGCCGACATCGCCTGTCGTGGCGGTCACCGATCCGGCGGAAGCGGCAGGCGGTTACCCAGGAGGACTCCGATGGCGCATCCGAATCACGGCCGAAACGACGACGGCAGAACGACGAAGCTCGGGCCGGAGGAACGCGCCCAGGCGATCGCCGCTCTGAAAGAGAAAGAGCTCGACATCCTGGTCGTGGGCGGCGGAATCGTGGGCGCGGGTAGTGCGCTCGACGCCGTGACACGCGGCCTGTCGACGGGAATTCTCGAGGCCAGGGACTGGTCGTCGGGCACGTCGAGCCGGTCGTCGAAACTGGTGCACGGCGGCATCCGCTATCTCGAGCAGCTCGACTTCCGCCTGGTGCGCGAGGCCCTGACCGAGCGCGGCCTGCTCCTGCAGCGCATCGCGCCGCACCTCGTGAAGCCCGTGCGATTCCTCTACCCGCTGAAGAAGCGGTTCTATGAGCGTTTCTACATCGGCGCGGGCATGTTGCTCTATGACCTGTTCTCCTACACCGGCGGACGCCCGCCCGGTGTGCCGCACCACCGCCACCTGTCGAAGCGCGGCGTTCAGCGGGCTCTACCGTCGCTCGCCTCGGACGCTTTCGTCGGCGGGCTCACCTATTACGACGCCCAAGTCGACGACGCCCGCTATGGCGCCTCCGTCGTGCGCACGGCCGCCTACTATGGCGCGCACGCCGCGAGCCGCGTGCGGGTCGAAGGATTCCTCAAGGTCGGCCAGCGGGTCGTCGGCGTCAAGGCGCACGACCTGGAGACGGGCGAGCGATTCGAGGTGCGCGCGAAGCAGGTCGTGAACGCGACGGGTGTGTGGACCGACGACACCCAGTCGATGGTGGGGGAGCGCGGCCAGTTCAAGGTGCGTGCGTCGAAGGGTGTGCACCTCGTGGTGCCGCGCGACCGCTTTCAGTCGAACATGGGTCTGTTGCTGCGCACCGAGAAGAGCGTGCTCTTCGTCATCCCGTGGGGTCGCCACTGGCTGATCGGCACGACGGACACGGATTGGCACCTCGACAAGGCGCACCCCGCCGCGACGGCCGCCGACATCGATTACATCCTCGAACACGTCAACTCGGTGCTCGCGGTGCCGCTGACGCGCGACGATGTCGAGGGTGTCTACGCGGGTCTGCGTCCTCTGCTCGCGGGCGAGAGCGACCAGACGTCCAAGTTGTCGCGCGAACATCTGGTGGCGCATTCGGTGCCGGGCCTCGTCGTGATCGCCGGCGGCAAGTGGACGACGTATCGAATCATGGCCAAGGACGCTGTGGATGCTGCGGCATCCGCTCTCGACGGCAAGATCCCCGAGAGCGTGACCGAGAACGTTGCGCTGCTGGGGGCGGAGGGCTATCAGGCGGCGTGGAACAAGCGGGCGAAGATCGCGAAGGCCTTCGATGTGCACCCCACGCGCGTCGAACACCTGCTCAACCGCTTCGGCGTCTTGTCGGATGAGGTGCTCGATCTCATCCGCGAACGCCCCGAGCTGAAGGAGCCGCTGCCCGGGGCGGACGACTATCTGCAGGCGGAGGTCGTCTATGCGGCCACGCACGAGGGTGCCCTGCACCTCGAGGATGTCCTCGCCCGCCGCACGCGCATCTCGATCGAGGCTTGGGACCGCGGTGTATCGGCGGCGCCCGTCGCGGCCAAGCTCATGCAGGAGGCGCTCGGCTGGGACGACGAGCGCACGCAGCGCGAGATCGACAACTACCTCAAGCGGGTGGAAGCCGAGCGCGCCTCGCAGGAGCAGCCGGACGACGAGTCGGCCGACCGGATCCGTCTCGCGGCCCCCGACATCCAATCGGGCGCGCACGAATCGGATGTCTCGACCGCCGAAGACCCGCAGCAGCCCGACGAGTCGGCTGCAGAGGCCTCAGCCGACGAGCCGTCGCGCGACGAGGTCACCCACGGCGACACTGACGGCACGGCCGACGACCCGGGCCACGAGAACGACACCTCCGGCGTCGAAAAGAACTAGCGGCACCTAGCGAAAGGGGTGTGGGGCGCTTGTGCACCCCACGCCCCTTTCGCCTGCCCGACGCTGGTCAGTCGAAGATGCGGCGCAGGACGTTGGTGTTGGCGAGGTCGAGGAGCTCGTCGCCGCGGCCGGACATGACCGTGCGGAGCGCGTAGAGCGTGAAGCCGCCCGCCTGCTCGGCCGTGATGGTCGGCGGGATGGACAGCTCCTGGCGAGCCGTGACGACGTCGATGAGCGCCGGGCCATCGTGCTCGAAAGCTTCGCGCAGCGCCTCAGACAGGTCGTCGGGCTTCTCGACGCGGACGCCGTGGATGCCCATGGCCTTCGCGACCTCGGCGAAGTTCGGGTTGACCAGGTCGGTGCCGTAGTTGACGATGCCGGCGGCCTTCATCTCGACCTCGACGAAGTTGAGCGACGAGTTGTTGAAGACGACGATCTTGACGGGCAGTTTGTTCTGCACCAGCGACAGCAACTCGCCCATGAGCATGGTGAGGCCGCCGTCGCCCGCTAGCGCGATGATCTGGCGATCCGGGTGGGATGCCTGCGCGCCCAGCCCCTGCGACACGGCGTTCGCCATGGTGCCGTGGCTGAACGATCCGATGAGGCGGCGCTTGCCGTTCATGTGCAGGTAGCGCGCCGCCCAGGTGACGGGGGAGCCGACATCCGGAATGAAGACGGCATCGTCAGAGGCCAGCTCGTCGATCAGGCGCGTCAGGTATTGCGGGTGGATGGGCGAGCGGTTGTGGTCGTTGTCGGCCAGGTCGTCGAGGCCCTTGCGTGACTTCTTGTAGTGCTTGAGGGCATCCTCGAGGTGGGAACGCTTCTTCTTGCGCTCGACGAGGTTGGTGAGGGCCGCCGCGGTGTCCTTGACGGTTCCGACGAGGCCCAGCGTGAGCGGGGTGCGGCGGCCGAGCTGTTCGCCGCGGACGTCCACCTGGATTTTGACGGCCTTCTCGGGAAAGAACTGTTGGTAGGGGAAATCGGAGCCGAGCACGAGGAGCGTGTCGCAGGTCTCCATGGCGCGGTAGCCCGACGCGAAACCGAGCAGACCCGTCATGCCGACGTCGAAGGGATTGTCGTATTCGACATGCTCCTTGCCGCGCAGCGCGTGCACGATCGGGGCCCCCAGCGTGTCGGCCAAGGCCAGCAGCTCGGCGTGAGCCCCCGCGGCCCCCGCCCCGGCCAGGATGGTGACCTTCTCGCCCTTGTTCAAGAGGGCTGCGGCCTCGGCGAGACCCTCGGCCGACGGCAGCACCGAGCTCTGGGTCGGGCGGATCGAGACCGTGCGCGGGCTGTCGGCCTTCTTCAACAGGATGTCGCCCGGGATCACGATGACCGCGACACCCTTCTTCTCGATGGCCGTGCGCATGGCGATCTCGAGCACGCGCGGCATCTGCGCGGGATCGGAGACGAGCTCGCAATAGACGCTGCACTCGCGGAACAGCTCCTGCGGGTGCGTCTCCTGGAAATAGTTCGAGCCGATCTCGGCGCTCGGGATGTGGGCGGCGATGGCAAGCACGGGCACCCGCGAGCGGTTCGCGTCGTAGAGCCCGTTGACGAGGTGCGTGTTGCCGGGCCCGCAGCTGGCCGCGCACACGGTCAGCTCACCCGTGAGGGCGGCCTCGGCCGAGGCGGCGAACGCGGCGCCCTCCTCGTGGCGCACGTGCACCCACTGCAGGTCGCCGTCGGCGCGCAACGCATCGGTGAAGCCGTTGAGCGAATCGCCCGGCAGACCGTAGACGCGTTTCACCCCCGACGCCTTGAGTGTGTCGACGATGTTCGCTGCGATCGTGCCCATGTTTCAGCCCTTCGTGTGCGGATGATTCGTCGGGCGGTCCGCGCTGATCGCCCATCACCATCCGATCACATCGGCCCGTGAAATGTGAGGGGTTGCCACGTTATGTTCGGGCGTAGGGAGCCGTCGACGCGCGCTCGACCAGGCGGACCGGGACGATGGTGGTGCCCGCCGCGGCCGCATTCTGCTCGATCTCGGCGAGGAGGCGCTGCACGCAGATGCGGCCGACGGCCGAGAAGTCCTGGTGCACGGTCGTGAGCGGCGGCCAGTAAGACGAGGATTCTTCGGTGTCGTCGAAGCCCACGACGCTGACATCGTCCGGCACGGGACGGCCCGCCTCGTGCAGGGCGCGCAAGACGCCGAGCGCCATCTGGTCGTTGGCCGCGAAGATCGCCGTGACGGACGGGTTCTGCGCGAGCTGCGCGCCGATCCGGTAGCCCGACTCGGCCGACCAATCGCCGACGAGCGGTTCGTCGACGGGCGCGCCGACCGCCTCGAGCGACGCGCGCCAGGCCTCGGTGCGTCGCGCCGACGAGAACGACGTCGGCGGGCCGGCCACGTGGTGCACGGTCGGGTGTCCGAGTGCCAACAGATGCTCGGTGGCGAGCCGGGCGCCCTGCCGCTGGTCGGTGTCGACCACGGTGTAGGGGTCTGCGGCATCCGAATCGACGATGACAACGGGGATGCCGGCCGGCAACGAGATATCGGCGCGGTCGAGGATATGCGCCTCGATGATGATGAGGATGCCGTCGACCGCCTGTTCGCTCAAACGCGTGAAGGCGCCCGCGACCTCGCCCTGGGTCGGATGGCTGAGCGGCATAAGCGTGATCGAGTACCCCGCCTCGGCGGTGGCCGTAGCGATGGCGTCGAGCGTGCGCATGTTGCCGAACGTCGAGAGCGTGAACATGATGACGCCGATCGTGCGGAAGCGGCCCGTCTTCAGCGCCCGCGCGGCGCTGTTGGGGCGGTAGCCGACGGCGGCCATGGCGGCCAGCACGCGGTCGCGGGTGTCGGCATCGACGTTCTGGTGACCGTTCGAGACGCGCGACACCGTCTGCGAAGAGACGCCAGCGCGCTTCGCCACGTCGGCCATCGAGGGGCCACGCACGCGCGAGGAGGCTGCACCCAGAGGCCCGGATGGCGTCAAGGAAACTGCCGGCAGCGGCTCCCGCGAGGGCTGCGACGAGTCGGCCCCATCGCCCGAGGGCACGTCTGCACCGAACGGCTGAGCATCGGGCGAGACGTCGCTCGCCAGCGTCTCTGCGGCGAGCGGAACGGGGGAGGTGGCGTCGTCGACAGGCACTCGAGACCCCCTTCTCGCCGCACTTGACGCGACGCTGTTGTCGTGTAAAGGTGTAACCCACACCCCATGTTTACGTAAACACGCTACCATCAGAACGCAGATGTTTACGCAAACATCGCACCACACCGAAACTCGCTCCCAACGAACCGGATTTCCCATGACGACGCTGTCAGCAGACGCCCCCGCCACCCCGCGGCCGGCCGCTCTCCGGCGAGACAAGCGCAGATGGACGGGATGGGCCTTCGTGGCCCCGTTCCTCGTCGTCTTCGCGCTCGTGCTCGTCGCCCCCGTGATCTATGCGATCTACCTCAGCCTCTTCAAGGAGCAGCTGATCGGCGGCAACGCGTTCGTCGGCATCTCGAACTACACGCAGGCCCTCTCCGACCCCAAGTTCTGGGACTCGCTCGGCCGCGTCGCCCTGTTCCTCTGCGTGCAGGTGCCCATCATGCTGGGCCTCGCCCTCTTCGCGGCGCTCGCCATCGACTCGGCGCGCCTCTACCTGTCGTCGTTCTTCCGCATCTCGATCTTCCTGCCCTACGCCGTTCCCGCCGTCGTCGCGACGCTCATGTGGGGCTTCATGTACGGCAACCGCTTCGGCCTCGTCGGAAACGTCAACGACTTCTTCGGCATCCAGCTGCCCGACCCGCTGTCGAACAACTGGGTGTTGCTCTCGATCGGCAACATCGTCACGTGGGAGTTCGTGGGCTACAACATGCTCATCTTCTATGCCGCCCTGCGCGTCATCTCGACGGATCTCTATGAGGCGGCCGAGCTCGACGGTGCCAGCCAGTGGCGCATCATCCGCAGCATCAAGCTGCCCGCCATCCGTGGTGCCATCGTGATCGCCGGCATCTTCTCGGTCATCGGCAGCTTCCAACTGTTCAACGAGCCGAACATCCTGCAATCGCTGGCGCCCAACACGATCTCGACGTTCTTCACGCCGAACATGTACGCCTACAACCTGTCGTTCTCGGGCCAGCAGTACAACTACTCGGCCGCCATCGCCATCATCATGGGCGTCGTCACCGCCGTGATCGCCTACATCGTGCAGAACTCCGGTTCGCGCAAGGAGAAGTGACGCCATGACCAGCGTGCAACAGGGCGCAGCGCCCGCCCCCTCGAACCAGCCCACCGACACCATCGACCCCACGACCGGCCGCGTGCGCCCCGCCCGGCGTTCGTCGACCGGCCAGCGCCGCCCGCGTTTCGCCAAACCGCAGGAGGGCGGCTTCCGCAAGAAGCGTTCCGTCTGGCTGACCGTCGTCATGGCCGTCATGCTCGTCTACGCGCTGCTTCCGCTGTTCTGGCTCTTCGTCAACTCGACCAAGACGCAGGACGTGCTCTTCAACTCGTTCGGCCTGTGGTTCTCGGGCGACTTCTCGTTGTTCGCGAACATCGGCGAGACGCTGGCCTATCACGACGGCGAATTCATCCGCTGGTTCGGCAACACCGTGCTCTACGTGGTCGTCGGCGCCGGCGGGGCCACCTTCCTCGCTACACTGGCGGGTTACGGCCTGGCCAAGTACGACTTCCCCGGCAAGAAGGGCGTCTTCGCGGTCGTCCTCGGCGCCGTGGCCGTCCCCGGAACCGCCCTGGCCGTCCCCACGTTCCTCATGTTCAGCCAGCTGGGTCTGACCAACACGCCGTGGGCGATCATCCTGCCCTCGCTCATCAGCCCCTTCGGCCTCTACCTCATCTGGACCTACGCCATCGATTCGGTGCCCACCGAGTTGCTCGAGGCGGCGCGGATGGATGGGGCGGGCGAATTCCGAACCTTCTTCACCATCTCGCTCAAGTTGCTGAGCCCCGGTCTCATCACGGTGCTGCTCTTCACCATGGTCGCCACCTGGAACAACTACTTCCTGCCGCTCATCATGCTGTCGGAGTCGACGTGGTACCCCCTCACGGTGGGCCTCAACCAGTGGAACAACCAGGCCTCGACGGCCGGCGGCGAGGCCATCTACAACCTCGTCATCACGGGCTCGTTCCTCACCATCATCCCGATCGTCATCGCGTTCCTCTTCATGCAGCGCTACTGGCAGTCGGGGCTCGCCGCGGGCAGCGTCAAGCAGTAACAACGCCCAGCGGATGTCTCACCCGCAGCACCTCAGCATCACTTCACCGCATCACGGCATCACAGCTTCACCGCACGACCCGCAACACAGCTCCGCAACCACACCAGAACCCGAACACCGTTTACAACGACGTGAAAGGAAAACGATGAACAGTCGTTTCAAGAAGACCGTCTGGCGCACGCTCGCCACGGCAACTGTCGGCATCGCCGCCGGCGCCTCGCTCGTGGCCTGCTCGTCGGGCCCCGGCGGCTCGGCCGACTCCGGCTCGGCAGAGGACCTCGAGAAGGCCCTGCAGACCGAATCATCCATCACCGTGTGGGCGTGGGCCCCCGCGGTCGAGGACATCGCCAAGGCCTTCGAGGAGAAGTACCCGAAGATCACCGTCAACGTGGAGAACGTCGGCACCGGCAACGACCAGTACACCAAGCTGCAGAACGCGATCAAGGCCGGCTCGGGCGCCCCCGACGTGGCCCAGATCGAGTACTACGCGCTGCCGCAGTTCGCGCTCGGCAACTCGCTCGCCGACCTGTCGAAGTTCGGCTTCGACGACCTGGAAGACAAGTTCACGGCCTCGACGTGGAACTCGGTCAACCTGAACGACAAGCTCTACGCGCTGCCGCAAGACAGCGGCCCCATGGCGATGTTCTATCGCAAGGACGTCTTCGACAAGTACGGCATCGCTGTGCCCGAGACCTGGGACCAGTACATCGCCGCCGCGAAGACCATCCACGACGCCGACCCCAACGCCTACATCACCAACGACACGGGCGACGCGGGCTTCACCACGAGCATGATCTGGCAGGCCGGCGGCAAGCCGTACACGGTCGACGGCGAGAACGTGGGCATCAACCTGCAGGATGAGGGCTCGAAGAAGTGGGCCGATAAGTGGAACCAGCTGGTCGAGGGCGGCTACGTGGCCCAGACCTCCTCCTGGAGCGACGAGTGGTTCCGCGGCCTGTCCGACGGCTCGATCGCCACGCTCATCATCGGTTCGTGGATGCCCGGCAACCTCGAGGGCCAGGCCCCCGACGGCTCCGGCCAGTGGCGCGTCGCCCCCATGCCGCAGTACGAGGCCGGCGGAACCGCGACGGCCGAGAACGGTGGCGGTGGAGACGCCGTGCTCGAGCAGTCGAAGAACAAGCTCGTCGCCGCAGCCTTCCTGAAGTACATGAACGCCGAAGAGGGCACGCAGATCTCGATCGACAAGGGCGGCTTCCCGTCGACCAACGCCGACCTCGAATCCGACGAATTCCTCGGCTACGAGAGCGAGTACTTCGGCGGTCAGAAGATCAACGAGGTCTTTGCCGACTCGGCCAAGAACGTCGTCAAGGGATGGCAGTACCTGCCCTTCCAGGTCTACGCCAACAGCATCTACAACGACACCGTGGGCCAGGCCTACGCCAACAAGTCCGACCTCAACGAGGGTCTGACCGACTGGCAGAAGGCTTCGGCCAGCTACGGCTCCGAGCAGGGCTTCACGGTCTCCGAGAAGTAGCCAGCTCGAGAAGTAACCGGCCCGCGAAGTAACCGGTCCGAGAAGTAACCGGCCCGAGGAGTAGTCAGCTCCGGGCCAGAACGACCAGATGGCGGGCGGATCCCCCTCCGCCCGCCATCTCCTTCCCCCTCGAAAGGTTCCCCGTGCTCACCGCCTCGCTGCGCCTGAACACCCGCACCCCCGTCGCTCCCGTCAATCCCCGGCTCTTCGGCTCGTTCGTCGAGCACATGGGCCGCGCGGTCTACACGGGCATCTTCGAACCCGGCCACGAGACGGCGGATGCTCGGGGCTTCCGTTCCGACGTCGCCGACCTCGTGCGCGAGCTCGGCGTCAGCATCGTGCGCTACCCGGGCGGCAACTTCGTCTCGGGTTTCAAATGGGAAGACAGCGTGGGACCGGTCGACGAACGACCCGTGCGATTGGATGCCGCGTGGCACTCGATCGAGACGAATCGCGTCGGCATCCACGAGTTCGCCGCCTGGGCCGCATCGGCGGGAGTCGAGGTCATGCAGGCCGTGAACCTCGGCACCCGCGGCGTCGCCGAAGCCGCAGAACTGCTCGAATACTGCAACATTCCGCGCGGCACCGCGTTGAGCGATGCCCGCCGGGCCAACGGGGCCGACGAGCCCTTCGACATCCGCGTCTGGTGCCTCGGCAACGAGATGGACGGGCCCTGGCAGATCGGCCACAAAACGGCCGACGAGTATGGCCGCCTGGCCGCAGAGACCGCGCGCCTCATGCGCTTCGTCGACCCGCGCATCGAGCTGGTGGCGGCGGGTTCGTCGAACGCCGAGATGCCCACGTTCGGCAGCTGGGAGCGCACGGTGCTCACGCACACGGCCGGGCTCGTCGACCACATCTCGGTGCACGCCTATTACGAGGAACTGGATGGTGACGCCGACAGCTTCCTGGCCTCGGCCGTGGGGCTCGACCGCTACCTCGACGAGGTCGCCCAGATCATCGACGAGGTGCGCTCCGAGGCCGGCATCGAGCGGCCCATCGGCATCAGCGTCGACGAGTGGAACGTCTGGTATCAGACGCGTTTCAACGAGGTCGACAAGGAACCCCTGCTGACGGGGGAGTGGAACGAGGCGCCGCGGCTGATCGAGGACGAGTACGGCGTGACCGACGCCGTGGTCGTCGGCTCGCTGCTGAACTCGCTGCTGCGCCACGGCGACCGCGTGTCGATGGCCAACCTCGCGCAGCTCGTCAACGTGATCGCACCCATCCGTTCCGAGCCCGCCGGGCCCGCGTGGCGGCAGACCACGTTCCACCCGTTCGAGCGCACGGCCCGGTTCGCGCGCGGCGAGATCCTCGCGGTGGATGTCTCGGGCGCACCCGTCGTCGAGACGCAGAAGTACGGCGCCGTTCCCGTCGTCGATGCCGCGGCGACGCGCGACGGCGACGACGTCGTGCTGTTCCTCGTGAACCGGTCGACCACCGACGAGCTCGCCCTGAGTGTCGAGATTCCGGATGTCGTGGGGCTCGCGCTCGTCGACGCCGAGACGTTGACCGTGCCGGACGGATTAGACCGGCACGCATCGAACACGGCGACGGAACCCGCGCGCGTGGGGCTCGTGCCGCTCGCGGGCGTCGAGGTTTCCTCCGAGTCTGGCGCCGCCGCCGCCGCTGGCTCTGCCGCCGTCTCGGCCACCCTGCCCGCGCTGTCGTGGTCGATCATTCGGCTCGCCGCGACCGCCGCCGTCGAGACGCGTCCTGCCGCGACATCTGACATCGCGACATCCGACATCGCGACCTCTGACATCGCGGCAACCGGCACCGCGACATCCGCTTCTTCATCCGCCTCTTCTCCGTCGGACTCTTCCGACGGAACGACACCTTCCCTGGGGGACACCCGTGCCTGACTTCCGCATCGGCGAGACCGACTTCGAGCTCGACGGTCAGCCGTTCCGCGTGCTCGCCGGCGCGCTGCACTACTTCCGCGTGCACCCCGAACAGTGGGCCGACCGCATCCACAAGGCCAAGCTCATGGGCCTCAACACCATCGAGACCTACGTGCCGTGGAACCTGCACGAGCCGAACCCCGGCCACTTCGAGCTGACGGGCCGCCTCGACCTCGAGCGCTTCCTGCAGCTCATCGCCGACGCGGGCATGTACGCCATCGTGCGCCCGGGCCCCTACATCTGCGCCGAGTGGGACAACGGCGGCCTGCCCGCCTGGCTGTTCCGCGACGAGGCCGTGGGCGTGCGACGCTTCGAGCCCTTGTATATGGCCGAGGTCGAGCGCTACTTCGACCGCGTGCTGCCCATCGTCGAACGCGCGCAGATCTCGCACGGCGGCCCCGTCATCCTCGTGCAGATCGAGAACGAATACGGTGCCTACGGCGACGACAAGCAGTACCTCGAGGCGCTCGTCGCGCTCAACCGCGCCCACGGCATCACGGTGCCGCTGACGACCATCGACCAGCCCACCGACGAGATGCTCGCCAACGGCAGCCTGCCGGGCCTGCACAAGACCGGTTCGTTCGGGTCGCGCGCCACCGAGCGTCTCGCCACGCTGCGCCGCCACCAGCCCACCGGCCCCCTCATGTGCGCCGAGTTCTGGAACGGCTGGTTCGACTTCTGGGGCTCGCACCACCACACCACGCCGGCCGCCGAGGCCGCGCGCGAGCTCGACGAGCTGCTCGCAACCGGGGCATCCGTCAACCTGTACATGTTCCACGGCGGCACCAACTTCGGCTTCACGAACGGCGCCAACGACAAGGGCGTCTATCAACCCACCGTCACGAGCTACGACTACGACGCCCCGCTCGACGAGGCCGGCAACCCGGGCCCCAAGTTCTGGGCGTTCCGCGACGTGATCGCGAAGTACGCGCCGGTTCCCGACGAGGTTCCGGATGCCGCCACCCCCGCTCCGGCGTTCCGAGCCCCGCTCGACGCCGTCGTCCCCTTCTGGCAGGTCGCCTCAGCGCTCGGCGAGAGCGTTCCGCACCGCAGCATCCCGACCTTCGACCAGGTGGAGCACTACACGGGCTTCGGCGTCTACTGCACCGAGATCGACTTCCGCGGCACGGGGCGCGCGCCCGTCCTGACCATCGGCGAGGTGCGCGACCGCGCGCTCGTCTACCTGAACCGCCAGCCCGTCGGCGTGCTGTCTCGCGACAACCACGACCGCGCCATCGGCCTGCCGTTCGAGGCCTCGGGCACGCTCGAGATCCTCGTCGAAGACCAGGGTCGCGTGAACTACGGGCACCGCATCGGCGAGGACAAGGGCCTGATCGGGCCCGTCACGATCGACGGTCACGCGCACGAGCGCTGGGAGTTGCAGCCGCTCGGGCTCGACGACCTGTCGCCCGTGTCCGAGGCGTTCGCGCGGGCCGCGGCACCCGACCCCGACGCATCCGCCATCGCCGGCCCCGCGTTCGTGCGCGCCACCGTCGAGCTCGACGCCCCCACCGACCTGTTCCTCGACACGACCACGCTCGGCAAGGGCGTGGCCTGGGTGAACGGTTTCAACCTGGGCCGCTATTGGCGCCGGGGCCCGCAGAACACGCTCTACGTGCCCGCCTCGACCCTGAAGCCCGGCGCCAACGAGATCGTGCTCTTCGAACTGCACGCCATCCCCGACGCGACCCTCACGTTCGTGAGCGCGGCCGACCTCGGTCACACCGAGTTCTAGATCTCCGCGGGCCGGCCACGGTCGGCCCGCGGGTCCAACCCCGAAGTACGACATACCCGCAGCACCGAAACATCCGCACCACCCGCATGACCCGATGCACCCTCATCACACGCAATGAAGCGAAAGGGCACGTCCTATGACAGCACGAACATCCCGGGGGCGCCGACTCCGGCGCACCGTCTCGATGGCACTGACGGGCGCGCTCGCCGCGTCCGGTGTCGCCCTCGCCGGAGCGGGGGCGCACGCAGCGCCCGCGGCGACCGCGCCGGCCCAGGCCGTCACCTCCCCGGCAGCCGTGGCCGCGGCATCCGCCACCCAGACGATCACGCCGGACCCGTCCTACCAGCAGCCCGAATTCGAGGGCTGGGGCACGAGCCTCGTCTGGTTCGCCAACGCCACGGGCGACTACCCCGACGAGGTCCGCAACAAGCTCGCCGACATGGTCTTCGGAAAAGACGGCCTCAACCTCAACATCGCGCGCTACAACGTGGGCGGCGGCGACGCGCCCGAAACGCGCACCTACCTGCGCCCGGGCGGCGACGTCGAGGGCTGGTGGAAGCGCCCGGCCGGGCTCGACCAGAACGCGCGCGACTGGTGGAACCCCGACGACGACAGCATGTGGAACTTCGACGCCGACCCCACGCAGCGCTGGTGGGTGCAGGCCGCCAAGGCCCGTGGCGTCGACAAATGGGAGACGTTCTCCAACTCGCCGCCCTACTTCATGACCAACAGCGGCGTGGTCTCGGGCGCCGTCGACAAGAACGCCGACCAGATGCGGGCGGCCGACATCGACGACTTCGCGGCCTACATGGCCCGCGCCACCGAGCACCTCGAAGACGCCGAGGGCATCACGGTCGACACGATCGATCCGCTGAACGAGCCCTGGAATGGGTACTGGACCGCTTACGGGCGACAGGAGGGCGCGAACATCCCGCCCGCCACGCAGGAGAAGATCTTCGCCGCGCTGGCGAAGGCCCAGGCGAAGTACGGCAGCGACTCGAAGATCTCGGGCATGGACGAGACCAACCCGGGCCGGTTCGCCAGCACGTGGAACGGCTACGCCGACGCCACCAAGAACTTGATCGAGCAGCTCAACGTGCACACCTACGGCACGGGCCAGCGCACGAGCGTGCGCGATATCGCGAAGGCCGCAGACAAACCGCTCTGGATGAGCGAGGTCGAGGGCTCGTGGGGCAACGGTCAGAACTTCGAGTCGATGGCCCCGGGCCTCGGCATGGCCGGTCGCATCACCGACGACCTGCGCGAACTCGAGCCCTCGGCGTGGGTGTTCTGGCAGCCCGTCGAGGACTACGACAACATGACGCCCGCCGCCGAGAACGCCAACTGGGGAAGCATCCAGCTGCCCTTCAACGGCAACGAGACGGGCGACTACACGATTCGCACGAACACCAAATACAACACCGTGCGGAACTACACGCATTACATCGAGCCGGGCGACCACATCGTCGGCGTCAACGACACCAAGACGACGGCCGCGATCGACGGGGATGGTTCGGGCGCGACGCTCGTCTCCATCAACGATGCGACGGCCGCCAAGACCGTGGCGATCGACCTGACGAAGTTCGCCTCGACCGCGGGTGCCACCGTGACGCCCATCGTGACCGACGCCTCGGGCGCGCTCGTGGCGCAGCCCGCCATCCCCGTGACCGACGGATCGGCCACCGTCACGCTGCCCGCCGCCTCCGTCACGACCCTCGTGGTCGACGGTGTCTCGGGTGTTGCCGCCGACGCGAGCGTCTTCACCGACCGGGGTGTCTACCAGCTGACGAGCGCCCACGCCTCGAAGGCTCTCTCGGCCACCGCCGGGAAGGTCACGCAGGAGAACGTCGACCAGACGAAGGGCGCGCAGCACTGGCGTGTCGAGAAGCTGACCGACGGCGTCTCGAACCGCGAGGAGTACCGCGTGCTCAACGTGGCGAGCGGACAGGCCCTGTCGGCGTCGTCGCGCACGGCTCTGACCACCGCGGTCGCCGCTGCAAACGCGGGCACGCAGCCCGCCGCCTCGCGCTGGATCCTGTCGACGACGGGTGACGGCAGCTACACGTTCGTGAACAAGGCCTATGGCACGCTGCTCGACGTGGGCGGTCAGTCGACCGCGGCGGGAGCATCCGTGGGTCTGTGGACGGGATCGTCGGCCGACAACCAGCGCTTCGTCGTGTCTGACCTGTCGCTATCGGATGTCGCGCCCGTGCGCGTCTTCACGGCGCCCGGCGAGACGCCCGCACTGCCCGAGACGGTTTCGGCGACGCAGGTCTCCGGCGCCACGGCGCAGGTGCCCGTCGCCTGGACCACCGACGGGGTCGACTTCTCGGCCGCCGGCGTCGTCACCGTTTCGGGCGTCGCGACGGGACCCGCGGGGGACACGCGCGACGTGACCGCCGAGGTGGTCGTCGGAACGCTCGCCTCGACGCTGCCCGCCCGCGCTAAGACGTGGCTGGGGCACGAACCCGAGCTGCCCGCCACCGTCACCGCGGTGACCGAGGGCGGCGAACAGGTCGACGTGGCGGTGACGTGGGACCTCGACGAGGTCGCCGCGGATGCCTGGGACACCGTCGGAACCGTGACCGTTTCGGGGGCGACGACCGTGGGCTCGGTGCCCGCGACCGTGCGCGTGCAGGTCACGAACCCGTCGCTCGTCAACGTGGCGCTCGCGCCGAACGGCACGCCCACGGCATCCTTCAGCGGACAGTGGGACAAGGTGACCAACGTGAACGACGGCGTGGTCGACTCGAACCGCTGGACGAACTGGGTGTCTGGCCAGTGGCGCCCGAGCGACTGGGTGCAGATGGATCTCGCGACCGAGACCACCATCGACCACGTCACGCTGCGCTTCTACAACGACAACGGCGGAACGCTGCCGGCCGACACCGTGCAGCTGAGCTGGTGGGATGCCGCGGCCTCGGCCTGGGTGCCCGTCAACGCCGAGCCCACCACGGTGACCGAGGATGTCTTCGAGCTCGCCGCCCCGGTGACGACGTCGAAGCTGCGCGCCACCATGACGGCTCGCGCCAACGCGTGCATCGCGCTGTCCGAGTTCGAGGTGTGGGCACCCGGTGCGCCCGGTGTCGGAACCGATGCGACGCTGGATCAGCTGACCGTGAACGGTGAGGCCGTCGCCGGGTTCGATGCCGAGACGCTCGAGTACCGGGTGCCGATCGCGGCCTTGACCGAGGGCGCGGATGCGGCAGCCGATGCCGCTCCGGCCGCTCGCGCGGTTGCCGCCGAGGCTTCCGTGCTGGGTGCTCGATCGGCCGACCCGTACGCCACCGTGACGATCGCTCAGCCCGATGCGGCTTCGGCCGAACCCGTCGGAACCGTGACGGTTGCCGCCGAGAACGGTGAGGCGTCGTCGACCTACACGGTGCGTTTCGTGGCCGACGCCGTCGAGCCGGTCGATCCGACCGACCCGGGCGCCGGCGGCGGCACGCCCGGAACCGGTACGCCCGGTGCGGGGAACGGCTCGGGCGCTGGTTCGGGCGCTGGCTCGGGTTCCGGGGCCGGCACGGCCAACGGCTCGGACTGGCTCGCGAACTCAGGTGCGCAGGTGGGCGGCTTCGCGGCCCTCGGCGCGCTGCTGCTCGCGGCCGGTGCGGCGCTCGTCGTCGTGCGTCGACGCCGCGCGGGTTCGACCAGCGGCGAGTAGATGAGAGGGGTGCGGGTCGTTCGTCGGCCCGCACCCGCTCTTCGCTCCTCGCTCACGCAACGCTCGTCGTTCTTCGCACGACGGTTTCCTCCTCCCTCTTCTCTCTATCCGCGTTCCACTTTCCACTTGCACCTCCCTTCTCCTTCCACACCGACGTGAAAGCGATTCAATGACCTCTCGTTCCCTCAAGCTGCCGTGCGCGGCCGCCCTCGCCCTCGCCGGAGGCCTCCTCCTGGCGACGGGCCCCGTCTCGGCGGCGCTCGCCGTGGCCGCCCCGTCCCCGTCTCCTGCTGCCGGCGATCCCGCAACCACTCCCGTGGCGTGGGGCTCCTCGGCCGTACCCACCGAGCTCGCCTCGGCATCGGGCGCGGGCCTCGCCGCCGGCCTCGACCACACCCTCTTCCTCGCCGCCGACGGCGGCGTGGCGGCCTGGGGCGCGAACGATTTCGGCCAAGCATCCGTGCCCGCCGCGCTCGCCGACCGCACCGTGACGCAGATCGCGGCCGGTGCAAACCACTCCCTCGCCCTCACGGCCGACGGTGACGTCGTGGCTTGGGGGCGCGACGGCGACGACCAGACCGAGGTGCCGGCCACCGCCACGCGCGTGCTGCAGATCGCCGCGGGTGGCTCCAACTCGCTCGCCGTGCTCGAAAACGGCTCCCTCGTGGCCTGGGGTGACAACGGCTTCGGCCAGAACGACGTCCCCGCCGCACTCGACGGTGAAACGGTCACGAGCGCAGCCATCGGCTCGGGCTTCACACTCGCCGCCACCGCCGACGGGAATGTCGTGGCCTGGGGTCGCTCCGATGTGGGCCAGCTCGAGGTTCCCGACGCCCTCGCCGACGAAGAGGTCGTGCAGGTCGCGGCCGGCACAGACCAGGCGCTCGCGCTCACCGACGACGGTCGCGTCTTCGCCTGGGGTGGCGACGCCTTCGGCCAGGCGGATGCGCCGGCCACCGTCACCGCGCCCGCATCCGACATCGCGGCCCTCGCCGCGGGCCCGTACTTCTCGGCGGCACTGACCGCCGACGGCGACGCGATCGCGTGGGGCAAACAGGATGCCCGCGCGGCCGACCTGCCGGACGGACCCCTCGCCGCGATCGCGGCCACCGAAACGGGTGCGACGGCTCTCGCCGGCGCTGCACCCGCTTTCGGTGTGGCACCGGGTGGCGCGGGCAACACGCCCGAGTCCCTCCCCGGCGAGCCGACGACGCCCACCGAACCCGGCCAGCCCGGCACCGGCACCGGCTCGGGCTCCGGCTCCGGAACGGGCGCCGGCACGGGCGCCGGAACGACCACCGGTTCGGGAACGAATGGCTCGGCCCCCGGAGGCCTCGCGCTCTCGGGCGTCGACCTCGCCACGATGCTCGCGCTCGCGGTCGCCATCCTCGGCGCCGCGACCGGTCTACTCGTCGCCGTCCGCCGTTCGCGCCACGCAGTTTCGTCGGCAAGCGCAGCGTCGTTCCTCGACGAGGATCCAGCCTCTGCCCCCTCCGCGCCGGCCGCAGCCACGTCAGCAGACGCCGAGACGGCAGCCGCCGCATCCGAACCCCGCCGCTCTCGCAACCCCAAGCTGCGTCGCACCTTCAGCCGCGGCGCCGCCCTCACCACGGCCCTCGGGCTCGCGGTCACGGGTTCGCTCGCCACCCAGCCGCCCACCGCGGCCGACGCCGCCCCGCTCGCGCCGACCTACCCGAGCCCCACCCTGCAGCAGCTCGTCGACAACGACTTCGTGCTCTACTTCGCCAACGCGGGAACCGCCAACCCCGGCGCGGTGTCGCCCGGCGACCACATCGGCCTCTTCCAGCAGAAGACCGACCAGCCCTACGGCGTCGACCAGGCCACAGGCGGCAGCTGGGGCTTCGTGTCCGACGCCAACAGCACGCCGACCGCCAACGATTCGGCCGGCACCGACAAGACGGCCTCGCTGCGTTACGACAAGCCGCCGACGGGCGCCAAGCTCGACACGCGTTCCGTCGACTACGCGTTCGACCTTCCCGAGGGTTCGTATGACGTGAGCTTCGGTTTCCAGTTGCCCTCGGGCTGGACGAACCGCGACGTCGACCTGCGGGCGGAGGGCCGCAGCCTCGAACAGGTCAACGCGCCATCCGGAAGCCTGCTCGAGCGCACCTACACGGTCGAGGTCACCGACGGCACGCTTGACCTCGAGGTGCACAGCCCCGCCGGCCGCACCAACGCCTACACCGATCCGGCCGTCAACTACCTGATCGTGCGCGCGCCGAAGACCTACGGCGCCGAGCTGCTGGCCGAGAAGATCCGCACCGTCACCCTGGGCGCCGCTCAGCGCGAGGGCTATGCGGATGACTCGCTCGCCGCCCTCGACGCCGAGATCGCCCGCGCGCAGAAGCTCGTGACCGACGGCTCGACCGACACCGCCGCCATCCGGGCCTCGTATGACGCCCTCGGCTCGGCGTTCCTGGCGCTCCGCCCGCTCGTCACCTACGACTCGTTCCGCCCGGGACAGTCGTGGGTCGACGACAACGGAAACCCGATCCAGGCTCACGGCGGCCAGGTCGTGCCGTCGAAGGACGCCGACGGCCGCACGCTCTACTACTGGTACGGCGAGGACCGCTGGAACGGATACTCGGCCAGCCGCGGAGTGCACGTCTACTCGTCGTACGACCTCTACAACTGGCACGACGAGGGTCTCGCCCTGCAGGCCATGTCGGCGCCCGGCCAGTTCGAGGACGACGCCTACTTCGCCGAGCTCTACGCCGACTACACGGCGGAGCAGAAGGCCGCCGTCTACCGCGACCTCGGAACGGTGCAGACCGACCCGAACGTGAACGCCGCCATCCTCGAACGCCCCAAGGTGATCTACAACGAGAGCACCGACCAGTGGGTGCTGTGGGTGCACGCCGACGGGCCGAGCGCGACCTCCAACGCGCAATACGCCAAGGCCAACGCGGGTGTCGCGGTGTCGGATTCGCCAACGGGCCCGTTCCGCTACGTCGACAGCTACCGGCTGAACGTGGCGCCAGAAGGTGAGCCGAACTACCAGCCAGACAGCCCCGGGATGGCGCGCGACATGAACCTGTTCGTCGACACCGACAAGACCGGCTACATCATCTACGCCAGCGAAGAAAACCTCACCCTGTTCGTCTCGAAACTGAGCTCGAACTACATGTTCCTCTCGACATCCGTGGAGAAAGCCGAAAAGGGTGTCGACTTCACCCGCGCCTACATCGGCGGGCAACGTGAGGCCCCGGCCGTGTTCCTCTACCAGGGCACGTACTACCTGATCACGTCGGGGGCCACGGGCTGGAACCCGAACCCGGCGAAATACGCCACGGCGACGAGCATGCTGGGGGAGTGGACCGACAAGGGCAACCCGGCGACGGGGCCCACGGCATCTACCACGCACGGCAGTCAGTCGACGTCGGTCATTCCGATCGACCCGGCCGCGGGCAAGTTCATCTACATGGGCGACCGGTGGACGCCCAACGATCTGAAGAACGCGCCCGCCGTGTGGCTTCCCCTCGAATTCGGCGAGCAGGGCCAGCTGTCCCTCAAATGGTACGACGAGTGGACGCTCGACGACCTCGAGGGCAAGGGCTCGGTGAGCGTCGACCTCGAGCTGCCGGCGACCGTGACACTGGGGGATGCGGCCAGCCTGCCGACCTCCGCCACCGTCACGTCGTCGGGCGTCACGTCCACGCGCGGTGTCACCTGGGCCGCGGGATCCCTCGACGTTCCCGGCCCTGTCACGCTCACGGCATCCGTCGACGGCATCGCCAAACCCATCGCCCGCCAGACGATCGTCGTGCCGAAGGGCCTGCGCTACCTGGTGGATGCCGGGGGCGCCGCGTCACCCGAATACGACGCCATCCGTGCCGCCGTCGCCGACCAAACGCCCCTGCTGAACTCGATGTTCGATCAGCAACTCGCCGCCGATCCGGCCACGGGTCTCCGCTGGGGCAGCACCAACCCGGCCACGGGCACCACGACGGGGTCGCTGTTCGAGTCGCTGCGCTACGTCTCGGCGACGGCGCCCGACAAGCGCCTCGGCTACCGCTTCGAGGGTCTGGATGCCGGCAGTTACGACGTCTATGTGGGCCTCTACGACCCGTGGTCGCAGTGGGCGAAGAACCGCCGCGCAGCCATCGCGGTCAACGGCGAGCAGGTGGTCGCGGCCCAACCCATCACGGGCCAGAACACGGTCGCGTCGCTCACGAACCGGGCCGTGGCGGCCGACGGCGCCCTCGACCTGACGCTCACCCCCGTGGGCTCGGGCGACGGCACCGACGTGCAACTCAGCTGGATCATGATCGTCCAGCGCTAGCGCGCCGCGCGAATAGTCAGGGGTGGGTGCCGGTACCGGCACCCACCCCTTTCGCTTGCCCTTCCCGGTGAACTATCAGCATGAGAAATACTCACGGGCAAGGGTGGGGGTATCGAAGTTCGACGACGAAGAGGAGATATCAATGAGATCTTTGCTCACCACGATGGGCACAGCGCGGCCTCGCGCTGCACTCTTCCGCGAAGCTACGGGTTCCACGATCGATCGATGCCGCCGATGAGTATCCGCACTCTTTTCGCCGGGGACAGCCGCCGAGCCGTGTCGGCTACACCGGGGCGTCGACTCGCCTCGCTCGGGTCGTTCATCCTTCTGGTCGGCGCCGCGATCCTCCTAGGTCAGCACGTTTCGCCCTGGGTGTGGCCAGGCCTGATTATCGTCGACATCCTGATTTTCGCCATCCTCGGGAACAGGTGGGCCGATCAGGATGCTCTCCGAGCCGCTGCGTTGAAACGGCAGGACCGCACATGAGAGCCGTGCTGGGGGTGAGCTTGCTCCGGGCAGTTGGCGGTCTCCTCGCGTCGGCCCTAGTGGCGGCGATCCCGCTCCTCGTCGTCTTTTCGTTCAGCGCGGAAACGCGGGTGCGGTGGGTTGCCCTTGCCGCGTGCGCATACATTTTCGCGGTAATGATGCGTGTGACGTACGCGTTCACGTCTCGTGCCGTTCGTGACACCCAGACCGGCGATCCTGACACGTGACGAACGGAGGTGGGTCGGGCACCTGAGTTTCCCAACCCACCTCGGCGTCTGGCAGCGAACGTCTAGGCGGTCGCGGCGCGCGGCGAACGCGAGGTCTGCCCGCGGCGGGAGGCGATGACGGCGTCGACGCTTAAGGCACCGGCGCCCGCGAGGGCGGGCACGACGGAGGCGACGGCGAGCAGCAGCGTGAACTCGATGCCGCCGTCCTGGGCGAAGAAGCCGGCCGGCAGGTGTGCGGTGACGAGAGCGCCCACCGACACGACGGCGAGCGCGATGCCGGCGATGCGGGTGCCGAAACCCAGCACGAGCAGCAGGCCTCCGAGCAGTTCGACGAGCGCTACGACGGGGGCGAGGATGGCGGGGGCGGGAAGCCCCATGCCCTCGAACATCTGCTGCACACCGGGCAGCCCGATGACGAACAGTTTCTGGGCGCCGTGGGCGATGAAGATGCCGCCAACCGCGAGGCGCAGCAGCAGAAGGCCGGCAGAGGTCGAGGTGCGCTGGAACATGTGTCTCCTGACGTGGAACGAGTGACGGACGGGAGACCGGGCGGGGGACATCGGTGGCCGGCCTCCGCGAAAACAGCTTGGCGAAGCATCCCGACAGCGAGCCGCTTGTCCCCTGAAAGAGGGGTGGATGTCGGTGTGTCGAACTCTCGGCTGCGGTATGGGTCCGGAGGCGTCAACGGGGTTTCGGCGGCGAGCGCGGCGGCGTAGCGTTGCAGTCAACCGAAGGAGACAGCATGAGCGACATCAACGGCTTCGCAGCCGCCGACTTCCCCGACGACGCACGCACCCCGGTGGGAGACGACCTGCCGGGTCAAGAGACCGACGCCGAGGCGATCTTCCGCGAGCGCCTCGAAGAACAAGACGACGAGGCCGCCGGCAAGAAGCCGTAGTTCCAGCGCCGCAGCACCTGAAGCCCTCTCCGCCCAGGAGGGGGCTTCGCTGTGTGACGGGCTCGGCAATTAGCTCGAGCGGCAAGCAGCTGCCGGTACGTCGCCGATCAGCCGAACTCAATGAACTGGATGGCGATGCCCACGATGGCGGCGACGATGCCGATGCCGAGCAGCAGCCACCCGATCAGCCGAAAGGTGCGGCCGTCGATCTCGGGTTCGCGCGTGCGGCAGATCCACGGGGCGCGGTGGTTGAACCACAGGGGGATGTCATCGCCCACCTGTGCGCGCAACGCCTCGGCGGTCGAGGCGGGGGCCTCGTGCACGTCGTGGTCGTCGTCGAGCCAGCGCACGATGTTGCCCTTGGGGCCCGTCGCGATGACGCCGTCCACCTGGATCCACCGTTTGCGCACGCTGCCGAGGATGAGCCCGATGCCGAGCAACACGATGCCGAGACCCAACCCGAACCACGTGAAGACCTCACTGATCAGACCGACAGCGGTGTGACCATCCATGTCGTGCCTTTCGCGTCGATCGGTTCTTCGTCGATGCTAGCGGAGGCGCGTGACGGCTTCCTGCGGGCTAGACGACGCCGAGCGGGCGGTGCGGTTCGGCGGGCAGCTCGATCTCGATGGGGTCGCCCGCGCGCACGATGCCGCCCGTGACGACGATGCTCATGATGCCGGCTTTGCGGATGACATTGCCCTCGGCATCCTTGCCCAGCACGGCTTTCATGAGCCCGCGCTCTTTGCCGTTGATCTGGGTGCACGGGTTGCGCAACCCCGTGATCTCGATGAGCGCCTCGGAGCCGAGCCGCAGCCGCGTGCCCTCTGGCAGCCCCAGCAGGTCGATGCCCTCGGTGGTCACGTTCTCGCCCAACTCGCCCGGCGCGACCTCGAAGCCGCGCTCGCCGAGTTCGTCGAACAGCTCGCTGTGAATGAGATGTACCTGCCGCAGGTTGGGCGATTCGGGGTCTCTCTTCAGGCGGTGCACGTGCTGCACGGTCTCGCCGAAGTGGGCGTCGCCCTCGACCCCGCGGCCCTCGACCAGGCGGATGTCGGGGGCGGTCGGTTTGCTGAAATTGTGGGCGTCGTCGCGGCTCACGGCGACGACGCGGGCGGCGGTTCCCTGTGCGCTCATGCCTCGAGTCTGCCACCCCGGCGAATGTCGGTGGTGGCGGCTAGCATTGGTTTCGTGGTCACCGCCTTATATCGCCGTTATCGGCCAGAGAATTTCGCCGAAATGATCGGTCAGTCGCAGGTGACCGATCCGCTCATGACGGCGCTGCGCACCAACCGTGTCAATCACGCCTACCTCTTCAGCGGTCCGCGCGGTTGCGGCAAGACGACGTCGGCCCGCATCTTGGCGCGCTGCCTCAACTGTGCCGAGGGCCCGACCGACACCCCCTGCGGCGTGTGCCCTAGCTGTGTCGAGCTGGGTCGCGACGGCGGCGGTTCGCTCGATGTCGTCGAGATCGACGCGGCGAGCCACAACGGTGTCGACGACGCGCGCGACCTGCGCGAGCGCGCCGTCTTCGCCCCCGCGCGCGACCGCTACAAGATCTTCATCCTCGACGAGGCCCACATGGTCACGCCGCAGGGCTTCAACGCGTTGCTCAAGATCGTCGAAGAGCCGCCAGAGCACATCAAGTTCATCTTCGCCACGACCGAGCCCGACAAGGTCATCGGCACCATCCGCTCGCGCACCCACCACTACCCGTTCCGGCTCATTCCGTCGGCCCAGATGCTCGAATACGTGCAGCACATGTGCGATCTCGAGGGCGTCACGGTCGAGCCCGGCGTGTTGCCCTTAGTGGTGCGCGCCGGTGGCGGTTCGGCCCGTGACACGCTGTCGCTGCTCGACCAGCTGATGGCCGGGTCCGATGGCACGAGCGTCGACTACGAGCGCGCCGTCGCACTGCTGGGCTACACGCACGCCACCCTGCTCGACGACGCCGTCGAGGCGCTCGGGGCCCGAGACGCGGCGGCGGCCTTCAACGCGGTCGACCGGGTCATCCAGACGGGCCAAGACCCCCGCCGCTTCGTCGACGACCTGCTCGAGCGGCTGCGCGACCTGATCGTCGTGGGCGCGACCGGTGCGGCCGGTGCCCAGGCGGTGTTGCGCGGCATCCCGCAAGACGAGCTCGATCGCATGGCCGTGCAGGCCGACAGCTTCGGCCAGGCCGAGTTGAGCCGCACGGCAGATATCGTCAACGCGGCGCTCAGCGAGATGACGGGCGCCACCTCGCCCAAGCTGCACCTCGAGCTGATGACGGCGCGCATTCTGGTGCCGTCGATGGATGACAGCTCGCGCGGTGCCCTGGCGCGCGTCGAGCGGCTCGAGCGGCGCGTGGGCGTCGACGGCTCGGGCGGAAACAACGCCGAGCCGGCTCCACGCGGCGACGCGGCTCGCTCCGGCGGGGGAGCGGGTGGTGTTCCGGCGCGTGCCGCTAATCCGGCGCAAGCTCCCGCTCCCGCACCCGCACCCGCACGTGCCTCGGCATCGACCCAAACCCCGGCTCCGACACGTGCCCCGGCTACGTCGAGCGAACAGGCTCCCGCGCGCGCTCAGGCTCGAGGCGTGGATGCGCCAACCGGCGCTGCGGCTCCGGCCGCGGATGTCGTTGCAGCTCCCTCGAGCGACGTTGCAACGACCGCGGCAACCGGCGAAGCGCTGGCGAAGGCTGCGGCAGCGTCCTGGGGCATTGAGGTCGCAGAAACCTCGACTGAACCCACCCCTGGTCGATCGACCCCCGCGCCACCCTCGGCTGAGCCTGCCCCGGTCGAGCCCTCCCTGGCCGAGTCCACGCCCGCCGAATTGGCTCGCGATGCAGCCGACGAGAATCCGTCGAACCAGGACAGGGCTTCTTCGGAGGCGTCGCGTGAGCCTGCCAACGAGCCGCTGGCCGATCAGCCCCTCGTCGATGCCGCCGCGACCGCGTCTCCGGGCGCCGACCAGGTCGATGCTCCGGTCGCCGCCGACACGCATCCGGCCGCGGCCTCCGCACCGGGCGCTGCCGAGAAGGCACCCGAGCTCGCGGCCGCTCCCGCCGTTCCCGCTGCCGACCTGGCGTCCCCGGCGTCCGGCACCGCCGCGGCCCCCGTGTCGCTGCAGCAGCTCAAAGACGCCTGGCCCGAGATCCTCGAACGCGTCGCCGACACGAGCCGCCCGGCGTGGCTCGTCGCTGCGACGGCAACCGTGCGGGCGCTGCAGGGCGACATCCTCACGCTCACCTTCCCGAGCCACAACGACGTCGAAGGCTTCAAACGCGCCGACGCCGGCGAGGGCCCCAGCGAATGGTTGCGCCGCGCAATCGTCGACGTGCTCGGCATCCGCGTGAAGTACATTGCGCGCGTCGACCCCGGTCCCGGATCGGGTGGCACGCGCGGCCCCGCCGCCGGGCCACGCGACGGAGAACCCGGCGCCCCCGCGAACGCGCCTCGCGCGACACCGGCACCCGCCGCCGGTCGGCCGACCGACGACACCCGCGCGGACGCCTCCGGCGGTGCGGACCCGACCGCGTCTTCTTCCTCCCCGGCCTCAGCACGCGACGCGTCCGCGGGGCGTCCCGCGAACCGCGCCGCCGCCGCTCCGAGCGCACCCGCCGCGAATGTCGACGGCTCGGGCTGGCACGTCGTCGCCATCCCGCAGTCCGACGTCTCGTCCGACGACGAAGACGACAGTGCCGCGGCGTCGGCCGCGGATTCCCGCCGGACCTCCGGGGCGACCGGTGGCGACGCGGGAGTCGCCGCTGCCTCCGAACGTGTCGCCGCCGAGACCACGGGCGCACCAGAGCCGGGCACGGCATCGGCAACACCTGCGGCTGCCGCCGCCCCCGCGACATCCGACGCCGAGGCGCCACCCGTCGACGACGAGCCGCCCTACGACGACATGCCTCCGCCCGAAGACGACGAGGCGCCGTTCCCCGACCCCGGTTTCGGTTCGAGCGCGCCCGCCGAGGCCTCGCCCTGGGCCACGCCGTCGTCCGGCCCTGCCATCATCCCGCCGGTCGGGCCGCCGCCCGTCGCGCCGCGCGCCCGCCCGGCTGCGGCCCCCGCAGCCGCCGCCCCCGATGTGCCGGCACCAGCCGTCGCGCGCGCCAAAAAGCGCGCCGCCGAGCCGAAAGTCGACCCGGGCCCCACCGCCGGGCACCAAAGCCACCCCGCCGCCTCCACCCGCTACGGCGAGGCGGTCGTGCGCGAACTCCTCGGGGCCACGTTCCTCGAAGAGCAGCCGCACGTTCCCGCCACACGATTCAATCGAGGGCAGTAAGCAATGTACGAAGGAATCGTCCAAGAACTCATCGACGAATTCGGCCGCCTGCCCGGCATCGGCCCGAAATCGGCACAACGCATCGCGTTCCACATCGTGCAGACCGAAACGTTCGACGTGGCGCACCTGGCAGAACTCCTCACGATCGTGCGCGACAAAGTGCACTTCTGCGTCATCTGCGGAAACGTCGCCGAACAAGAAACCTGCTCCATCTGCCGCGACCCCCGCCGCGACCTCAGCCTCATCTGCGTCGTCGAAGAAGCCAAAGACGTCGTCGCCATCGAGCGCACCCGCGAATTCCGTGGCCGCTACCACGTGCTCGGCGGAGCCATCAGCCCCATCGACGGCATCGGCCCCGACGACCTCCGCATCCGCCAACTCATGCAGCGCCTCGCCGACGACACCGTCACCGAGGTCATCATCGCCACCGACCCCAACCTCGAAGGCGAAGCAACCGCCACCTACCTCTCCCG
>Ga0308164_10001069_pt1 | contig 35016 bp, 35 predicted proteins | sample PhyTR2_FD_201031 | JGI IMG/M metagenome (GOLD analysis project Ga0308164, IMG submission 201031) | Phyllosphere microbial communities from UC Gill Tract Community Farm, Albany, California, United States - DLSLT.R2 | ecosystem: Host-associated > Plants > Phyllosphere > Unclassified | place: USA... | reverse complement strand
ATGATATGAGGTTATGCGCTTTTATAAAGCTAAACTTTTCTAATAAAGAAATAGCGGAGTATGACCATATTTCATTAAGAACTGTGGAGTCAAAAAAATACCGGTTACGAAAAAAATTAAATCTTTCTGGAGACATTGATTTTAATAAATGGGTTATGGAACATTAATCATTTGTTTTTAATTACATCAAAATAACAAAATACAGGTACCGAAGAGTTGATTTAATGTATTTTAAATCAGTTTGTTATGAGTTGCAGTGCAAATGCAGTAGAGACTTTTGCAAATCATTACCATACATTTGTGACGAAAATTTTAAACAAACAGTTTTCTATATATGTTCATCCCGAACAGCTATTTGTTGTAAAATTTTAATAAACACAATTTGATTATTTAACGCGATGAAAAAAAATATTTTACGGTCTCCCGGTCATTTATCATTTGAACCAAGGTATGTTTTCTGTCTTTGATGTCTGTCATATAAAAGATATTTTTTTACGACAGAAACAAAGCATGCTGGTTCATTTTCTATAATGTCTCCTTATTTCACTAAAAAAAACAACACAAAATGAAAAAAACACTATTTATTGCAAGTGTACTGATGTCGGCATTTGTGCTTGCGCAAGTAGGCATCAATACACCTAACCCTGATCCTTCAGCTGCATTGCAAGTAGAAGCCAGCAACAAAGGTATATTGATTCCAAGAGTAAATGTTACAAGTATTACCTCTAAGTCTCCAATCTCGGCTACTCCTAAGGACGGATTATTGGTTTACAATTCAGGAACTTCTTCCGGAACCTCCCAGACACTTTATTTTTGGGATTCAGCTGCGAACAGCGGAAGCGGAGCGTGGAGCAAGTCTCTTTATTTTAAAGATACTCCTAAAGTTGCTTATATCGGGCTTTTAAATAACACATCAAAACTGAATAATTTTACCGCTGGAAATGAAGAAGCATTAGTAAGTGGATCTACCAACAATTATTACATTATCAATTCCGGATATATGCCGCTTCTTGACTTTGCTTATAACGCCGCAGACAATATATGGGGAATTGTCTTAAGCCCCGGAAGTTATACCTTAGAAATATTACATGAATTAAATGCTCCTCCGGCAAACCCTTCGGGTAATGCTACAGCAATACAGGGAAGCTATTATAATATGGGATATTTCAGTGATCTTTTCCTTGATGAATATAATCCCGCCACTGCTACTTATGGAAACTATACCTCGAAAAGAGTGGAGGGAGCTGTTGTATCCAAAGTTAATGAAAACCATAAAGTTCGTTTGCTTCATAGTTTTGATGTAACTACTACAATAGCAGCAAGCCTGTATATCGGAAGAATGTCAGGAAGCAGCTTCACCGACTTAGTTAACGTACTGGCGAATGGAACAGTTATTAAAATAACAAAACTAAAATAATACAAAGATGAAAAAAATACTTGTTACCGCTCTATTATTTTTCTTAGGAAATTTTAAGGCTCAGGTGGGGATTGGTACGACGACCCCGCATCTTTCTTCTGCACTGGAAGTATCCGGTAGCAACGGCAAAGCATTTATACCCACCAGAGTAATTTTAGGAGCGCTTTTCGACACTGCCAGTCCCATCAAAAATCCTGCAGAGGGGCTTATTGTTTACAACACCGGAGGAGCACAGCTGCAAGGTTTTTACATCTGGAACAAGGGGGTTTGGAGTGCATTAGCAGCTTCAGGTAATTCAGTTTCCAATGCGGTTGTAACTAACAATACATCAAATGTAATGCTGGCAGGATTAGCCAATGGGACTTTTCAAGTTATGACTGGTGGCACTTTGGGATTTAATAGTATTACAGGAATTACTTACGATCCTTTAACGGGCAGGATGAGTCTTCCCGCCGGAAAATATTCCGTAACAGTGGCCCTGAATATAATGGTTCCTGATGAAGCGACGACATCCGGGTTAGGAAGTACGATACGAACTCATGTCCATTATTATGAGGCTAAATTAACTGATGCTTCAGGTGCAGCACAATATGGTTCCAGTATTCTGGAGAACGCAACTTCGAATACCAGTGCCGATAAAAAACATACTGCCAATTTTTCTTTCTTCATACAGCTGGCTTCACCATCTACCCTTACATTCAGGCTGTCACACCACTCAGGAGGAAGTTATGAGAACGGATTAGGTGGTATTTCTCCTAATAATGGAAGGATAACAGTTACCAATTCATTTATTCATGTTCAAAAATCATTGTGATGAAAAAAATATTTATACTTATCAATTTAATTATATTATCTGTGATAAAGGGACAGGTGGGTATTAATACCAATACCCCTGATCCTTCTTCGATGCTGGATGTAGTAGCTTCCAACAAAGGGGTTTTATTCCCGCAATATGAGCTTGTTTCCATAACTAACAGCACCTCACCTGTAAATAATCCTGTAAAAGGGGCTATTATCTATAATACAGGAAAAGGAGTATCTAATTATCCCAAGGGATATTTTTACTGGACAGGTACTGCCTGGGAAAGGATGCTCGTGAATAATGAAGTAGATCAAATCTTAAGAGTCCAGGTTTTTGGCGGGTCATCCGGGCAACCTATTATAATTCCTAACGGCACAGGGAACAATATTACATCCTTTAACAGTACAGGTATTATAAATACTATACCCGGAGTTACATTTTCAGGAGGACAGAATATTACCCTCCCTGCAGGAACATATCGGGTAGACGTTACTCTGGATTGTTTGAATAACGGTAGTTCAGTAAGCAGTTTTATTACCAATTATGGTTTCTTCGTAGTTAACGCGGGAATTGTAAATGCAAGCAATACTTTATTAACAGACCTTAAAACAGGTACTCAGATAAGTTATGCCGCAGCAAAAATACAGGGATATAAATTCTCCTATATTTTACAACTTCCTGCTACCGAAACAGTAAGTTTGATGTTAAATCATGGCAATGGTTTTTCAGAAAGTGGAGATACCTATGCCAACCAGTCAGGATTAGTTGTTACGTTTTATAAAATGTATCAATAAGGAATATGATAAGAATATAATAATCTAAATACTTTAAAGGGCTTTGAAGGATTGATTTTCAATTCCCAAAGCCTTTTATCTTATTTAAAATCTTGAAGAATTACCTCTAAAAGAAAATTAATTACAAATTTAAAACTACATTATTTTTAATGAAAAATGGCTTTAGGATTCTCAAGGATTTCAATCTTAATTTACTAGAATCCTATAAACTCATTGCAGAGACATATAAGGAACTTCATAACCTTAAGAACTGCGGAGTCAAAAAAATACCGGTTACGAAAAAATTAAATCTTTCTGGAGACATCAATTTTAATAAATGGATGATAGAATATTAATCGGTTGTTTTTAAGTACATCAAAATATTAAAAATACAACTACCGAAGAGGTAATTTAATATATTGTAAATCAAATTATTACAAATTGCAGTGCAAATGCAGTAGAAGCCATTTTAAATCATTACCATAGATTTGTGACGAAAACTTTAAACAAACACTATCTAATTATTTAACGCGATTAAAAAAAATATTTTACTGTATCCCGGTCATTTATCATTTAAACCAAGGTATGTTTTTCCCTCCTCAATATCTGTCGTATAAAAATATTTTATAGAACAGAATCAGACCATAGCGGTTCACTTTATACAATGTCCCCTTTATTTTACTAATCCTAAAAAAATAACATAAATGAAAAAAACACTATTTTTTGCAAGTGTACTGGTGTCAGCATTTGTACCTGCGCAAGTTGGCATTAATGAAATCAACCCCACAGCCACTTTAGATATTAAATCTAAAGGAAATACAAATGCAACTAAAGCACTTGAAATAAACAACTCCAGTGGAACAGAAATTTTCACTGTTCTTGACAACGGAAATGTTGGCGTGAATGTTACTAATCCTACGGCAAAGTTGCATACTAACGGAAGTATAAGGTATGAGAACCTTCCCATTGTTTCGGGAAGCGTATCTCCTCTGGCTATAAAGAGCGATGGAACAGTTGGAACATATGTTCCGGAGCCCACCAAATATCTTTATATGGAGATGGCATCCTCCGTTGCCACGTCTAATTTTACACTTTCAGATACAGGGGTTTATACCAATATTCCACTTACTTCTGCCCAATCTGTTACTAATACCATCACTGCTGGATTTGGTACCGATGCTTCAGCCACTTTAAATGTAAACAGTACTGCCATTTCATCCTCAAATGTAAGGTATATCTCATTTCCGGATCCTGGTACTTACAAAATAAATCTAAGTTATTATACTTCTTGTACAGGAAGCCCTACAGACGCATCAAGCAATATGCTGGGAATAGGAACTGCTTTATTCAAGGCAAGCTCGGCAAGTACCAGTTACAGCAGGCAGGCTGTAGTGCGCTATAATGGTTTACCCAGAAGAAATGATACCGGTGCTTTGGTTGCTGGCCCTTACAATTTTGCAGTTCCCCACACTGTTTTTTTAGTATTTGAAACAACATCTGCAAACGAAAAAGTTGCGCTTTTTGTAAACTATGGCTTTGGAGATACTTTTACTTCAAATGTTTGCTCTTTTGCCACTCCTGCCGGTTTATCCAATAAGATAACAATGAATATTTCTAAATTATGATCCACTAATGATGAAAAAGATATTTTTTATAACCCTCATTTCGGTTTGTACTGAGGTGTGGGGACAGATGGGGATTAATACAGGTAATCCTTCAGCAGCTTTAGATATTGTTTCCAATGGAAATACAGCAGGTACTAAAGCTTTAGAAGTTAATAATTCAGATAATTCGGAATTATTCAAAATCCATAATAACGGAAATGTCGGTATTAATATTGGAACTTCTTCACCTACTGATATACTGCATGTAAAGACAGATATAAAGCACGAAAATTTACCTGTTTTGTCATCTCCTTATAGTCCATTGGCCGTTGATGCTGCCGGGGCTGCTAAAGTTAATCCTACAGCAACCCAGTATTTTTATTTTAAACGAAGCTCGTCCTTCGGTAACTTTTCGCTTTACAATACAAATGTTTATACCAACATACCTTTTCCGGCCGGAGCAGACGTTCAGGGCAATACAACAGGTTTTGGATTCGGAACAGATGCTTCAGGAACTGTTAATGGTCAGTCGGTAACCAGTATCAGCTATTTAACAATCCCTGAACCGGGTGTTTATCTTTTCGAGATGTATCAAACGGCATACTGTAATGGGCTGCCAACAACATCTTCCAATACTGGGCAAGTGGCTATAAATACATTATTTGCAACAGCTGGCAGCGGAAGTTCTGTTTATTCTACTAATACAATTTTCAGGGATTATGCTATAGCCCGAAGAAATGCGTCGGGAGCAATTCACCTTAATAGCTATGCTTATGCAAATCCACAGAAGCTTGTTGTAGCTTACCAAAGTACTGTTACGAACGAAAAAGTGGCCTTATTTGTTAACTATGCAGGAGGCGATAGCTACAGTACCCAGTCATGCTTCATGAATCAACCTTTTGGAAGTGATAATTACGGTTATCTAATTGTGACCAAACTTTAGATAAATACCCTAATAAGATTCTAAAAACAAAATGAAAAAAATTGTTCCCTCTTTAAAATACACAAATACCTTAAAAAGATTCTAAAAACAAAAATGAAAAAAAATATTCCCTTCCAATTCCTGCCAGTCTTTTCCCAAGCTGAGTATAATATGGAGAATTTTCAAAAACAACACAAGACTAATTGCGCTTTAATGAATGTTTTTTCAACCTGAGATTATATTTTCAGGTTGAAAAATATTGAGAAGAGAGATAGCCAATAACACTTTTATTCTTAGAAAATATGAAGTTGTATATATGTATTGTTTTTATGATTACATCATTTTTCCATGCACAAGCAAATAATGAGAAACAAATAGATCTAATACTTGAAAATTCCTTGAAAAACTTTAATGAAATAAAGTTTAATGAATCACTGAAAAAAGCAAACCATGCCCTTAAGATTGCTGAAAAGATCAATTATTCAAAAGGAAAAGCAGCTAGCTGTATTTATATCGCTAAAGTTTTACTTGAAGTTGGAGCTTACAATGAGGGTATTTATTATTTAGAAAAGGCAGAACAGGAACCTTTTGTTGATACGGCAGTTAATTACAAAACAGAAATCTGCCGCCTGCGGGGAAGGGCATATGGAAATCTTAAAATGTATCAGCTTGCTGGTAAAGAATTTCATAAGCAGATACAGTATTCCTATAAGATAAAGGATATTCTTAAAAGAAACTTTTCCCTTGTCTGGGCACATCAAAACTTAAGTCAGATTTTTGAAATGCAAAATAAAAGAGACTCTCTTTGGAAGCACTTAAAAATTCAGGAGAGTATTTTAAAAAAAATGAATGAAAAAGAAGTGTACCATATGTTGTACACTACCTATACTCAAAAAGCTGATGAATATATTACTGCTAATGATTTGCAAAGAGCAGAATTTTATCTTCAAAAGGCTTTTGGACTTCTAAAAAAGTATCATGTTCCATATCAGCATGATGCCTTGGAGGTATTGGGTAAACTTATGGATAAGAATGGGAATAAAAAGAAAGCGATTGAATGTTATGAAAAAGCGTTACAAAATGCTATTGCCATTGGAGATGGAGATGCGGAAAAACATCTTTATAAAGTCCTGGGTAATTATTATACTGAAAATAAATTTGATATAGCGAAAGCTAACGGATATCTGTATAAATATCAGAGTATAAGTGATTCTATTGATCTTCACAACAAGCAGGCAGTGGAAGCCGTTCTCGCTCAGATTGTAGAAAAAAAAGACAAAGAAATAACAAGCAGTTTGCTTGACTATAAGTATCTCAATACTTTAATTCTGATATGTTCTTTTTTAATTATTTCATTCTTTTATTTCAAAAGCAAAAGACAAAAACTGCTACTTAAAAAGAAAGAACAGACGATTGAAGAAAAAAAAGTACTTACGGAGGAACTTACCGGAAGACTTAATGATAAAAAATTTAATGAAGTAATTAGACTGGCAAAAAATTACAGTCCTGAATTTATTATCCTCTTTAAGGAAGTATATCCTGAATTTTATAATAATCTTACTTCAAAATACGAGAATCTTACTTTAAATGATATAAAGCTATGTGCTTTTATAAAGTTAAATTTTTCTAATAAAGAAATAGCAGAGTATGATCACGTTTCATTGAGGACTGTTGAATCGAAAAAATACCGATTACGAAAAAAGCTGAACCTTTCCGGTGATATAGATTTTAATGTCTGGATAAGAAATATGTAATAGGTTTATCCATATATCCACCATATATGGGAACTTTACATGGTATCCTACGGGAAGGTCTTTTAGCATGCATAAAAATACGATTACTCTACTTTTTTTTAATTACAGAGTGAAAAAGTTCATCTTCTACACTCTGTAATTCTTCTTAAGTTGAATGAGTCCAGAATTTGATCAGATTAAACACAAATTTAGCTTGAATCAATATCAAATAAGTTTACTCTAATAAGTATTACGATAATTAAAATAATTTTATAAAATACTAAAATGAATTTCAAGGAAATCCATATTGGGCAATTGATAGAAAAACGAGTTTCAGAAAAAGAAATAGATACTACACGAATCGGCAAGTTTCTTAACTGTACAGAAACTGAAATAATGGAAATGTACAAATCAAAAGATTTGAGCACAGAAATTTTATTGCGATGGAGCAAACTTTTAGAATACGATTTTTTTAGAATGTATTCTCAGCATTTATTGCTTTACGCTCCATCAAACAACAGCTTGAATCAAAATAGAGTTAAAGGAAAGAAGCCCTCTTTACTTCCTGTATTTCGGAAGAACATTTATACAAGAGAAGTTGTTCTCTTTATTCTCGAAATGATTACTTCGGGTGAAAAAACCAAGTCGCAAATTACCATTGAATACAGAATCCCCAGAACAACACTTGACAATTGGATAAACAAATACAAAATATAAAACCGAATTACATAAAAATTTACTCGGATCTCATACATAAAAAATTTCCGGAGAAGATGGATCGATGTAAAAACATACTTAAGAAAGAAAACCTATCGGTGTTGGATATCTTAGAGCTCAATCAAAAGATTTTTGGTCATCCAGAGCTTGATGCAGAGAAATTCAATCAGAGGCACCGCGCCTATAATGAAACAGCTATTAGACACATCTTGAATTATCAGACCAAAAACAAATGTAATAATACTGAATTAGCAAGGCATTTCAAATTAAGCAGAAATACAGTTGCCAAATGGAAAAAATTATTTATTGACAAAAATAATAATTTAGTAAAAAGAGATTAATTATATAAATAATTGCTAATGATAGGATTATAAAATATCCATGTGACTTACGTAAAAATTAACCTTTATCAAATTTTATAAAAATATTGTTGAGTAGCTCGACAACTTCATATAAATGACTGTACGGTTTATAAATATTAGGAAATCGTAATACCAACAAGACAGATTTCTTTAGAGCTTTTTTTGAATTTGATTACATTATTTTCAATAATTTTTTGATAATACAGGTTTGGCTTGTTTTATGTTATATTGATTAGATTAATTTTAAAAAAAACATTATGAAAAAGAAGTTATTGACCTTATTGGCGTTCGGTTTATTTGCAACCGCTGTTAATGCCCAGGAAACGGTAAAACAAGAAGCAAAAAATGTAGGTACTGCCATTCAGAAAGGGGCAAAGGCAACAGAAAAAGGAGTTAAAGATGGAGCAGAATGGGTGGGAGACAAAACCAAGAAAGGTGCAAAAGCTACAAAAAAAGGAGTGAAAAAAAGTACCAGATGGGTTGGTAAAACAGCAACCAAAGGAGCAAAAAGTGTTAAAAATACCGCTGTAAAAGGTGCTGATGCAGTTTCTGATGGTTATAAAGATGTAAAAGCTGATCTAAAAAAATAATTTTTTCAGCGAAATTGTAAAGAACGACTTCTGTTATGGAAGTCGTTTTTTTGTTGTTCTCAATAACATTTACAAAGAGAACAATAACATTTGGAGTTTAGGGTAATTAATAGAAAATTTCATTTTTCTGATCCTTGGAAATTTCTTAATATTGTTGCAATATATAAAATGCATATTCCAAATTTGAGGCAATGGCAGCTATGTTACCAACTGACATTAAATGCAGTTGAGACACTTACATAAAATAATTTTAAAAACATAATGAGAAAAATTTCCAAACTGATATTTCTTGCAGCAGCAATTCTATTTACCAGTTGCCATTCATCAGCCCAACAAAAAGATGATTATTCAACAAAAATTGATAGTTTACTAAAAACTAAAAGTCCAAGAGATTTTAACGGAGTCGTATACATTCAGCAAAATGGAAAAATGAAATATGCAAAAGCGTACGGACTTGCAGATTTCAACAAAAAAATACCGTTGAAAATTGAAGATAAATTCTCTACCATGTCAATAGCCAAACAGTTTACGGCGGCGCTTATTTTACAGCAGGTAGAAAAAGGAACCATTGATCTGCAAACTCCTATTCGCAAATATTTGCCTGATTTTAAATATTCATGGGCAGATACCGTTACCGTTCATCAGTTACTTAATAATACTTCGGGATTGTACAGCGAAAATATGGACAAACCTTTGAAATTTAAACCAGGTTCTGCTTTTAGTTATTCCAATGTTGGTTATTATGTTGCCGGGCTTGTTCTCGAAAAGCAAAGTGGGCAAAATTTTGAAACGTTAATAACAGGCTTATTCAAAAATTGTAAAATGAACAATAGCTATTATCCGAACGAAACCAATAGTAAACTGTTGACGAAAGGACATACCATAGAAAAAGACGGAACTTTTAAACTCAACGAGCAATTAAGTTTTGATGCTGATAATTATTTTGGAAGTCATTTAATTGTTACTGCACCCGATCTGGCAACATGGAACGAATGTTTGCATAATGGGAAAGTTTTAAAACCGGCAACATATAAAATGATGACCAGCTATGTAATAACAGATACCCATCAGGTTTTCAGCAAAAATCCTATCGGATACGGTTATGGCTTGCGAATAAATGATAAAGACAACATCAATGAAATTGGGCATACGGGTTTTCATCCGGGAGAAGGTTTCACAGCTGTTAATTTATATTATCCCAAAACCAAAACAAGTGTAGTTATCCTAGAAAATGTAGGCAATGAAAATTTTGATATTGCTTATTATTTTGAGCAGGAAGTCAGAAAAATAATGAAGGAAAGTCAACTTTTGAAATAAAAGAAGACGTCAATTTCACATCACATCACTTCACTATTGTTTCAGTTCTGCAGGATAAAGATCCAGCGTTGGATTGCAAAAAATCGATACTGTAAAAACTGCATTTTTTTAATTCATAACAAATTTTAGAAGAAAGCCCTGATGTGGTATTTTCTGATAGATATAAAAAACTTTTAGATATGACAATAAAAAATATAATTATAGTTTTATTTGTATTCCTTTCTTTTTCTGTTTTTGGACAAGAAAAAGGGTCAGAGGCAGGCGGACCACCAAAACTTTCTGAATTGTTAGGTTTTTGGAAAAAGGTTGAACTTCCGAATGAAAATAAACTAGATAAATCCAATCCTTGGCCTCAAAAATTTCAATGGTTTGCATTCTACGAAAATGGCAAAGTATATTCAATGATGTCTGATGAAGATTCTAATTACTCTGCAAAAGACTTGAAGGAAATATTTGCAACTTTGCCAGCCGACAAAACACCAAACTATAAATTAGACGGAAAGTTTTTGACAATTGATAATAAAGATATTAAAGATTACCAAGAGCTTTGGGGAGTAAATCTATTTGCGATTGACATAAATAATTTTTTTAAAAAGGGAAGTTTAATTATGACATTGGATGATGGAAACGGAAATGTAATCTATTACAGATTATTGCAACGAATAGAATAAGTATGGATAATGGGAGGTTACAAAATAAACTTATGAAATATATGAGGAAAAAAACTGTATTTTTTCTTTTAATATTAATTATAATTCTGAATTATTCTTATTTCTTTATTCCATACAAATTTCAAACCCAAGGGGGATCATGTTATCAGGGAATTACCACAATGTTTATAATATTCTTTTTAACGATTTGTGGTGTTTTGAATCTATTATCAATAGCCGCAATTAGTTCTAAATCTAAGTTTAAAATAGCAAAATTAACTAGCATTTTATCATTTATTATTTGGCTGACCGGGTTTATTATACATTCTTATGATGATTTTCTGATAGGAATAAAATATTTTACCCCTTTATTGATTGTTAACTTTATTATTGTAATTCTGGCTTACAAGAACAATGAAAAAAATAAGCAGTTTCAGACTGATAAAAAGATAATGCCGGAGTAAAACTAGGGACTTTTATATTCGAAATTCATAGAAAATACCTACATTCGTATGATGTTCAATAAAAAAATCCAATGAAATATTCAAAACTTATTTTAATTGTTTCCTTATTAGCGTTTCAGTTAAATTTTGCTCAGGAAAAAGCTGATGTCGTCCTTAATAAAGCACTTACGGAAGCCAAAGCGAAAAAGAAAAATGTACTTTTAGTATTCCATGCTTCCTGGTGTGGGTGGTGTAAGTTGATGGAAAAGAATATGAATCTTCCGGAAACAAAGCCTTTATTTGAGAAGAGTTTTGTAACCACCTATGTTGATGTTCAGGAAAGAGGAGAAAAGAAAAGCCTTGAAAATCCTGGCGGACAGGAAATGATGAACAAATATAAAGGTGAGAATGCAGGACTACCTTTTTGGCTGGTGTTAAATCCCAAAGGGCAGGTATTGGCAGACTCATTTGATGCAAAAGGTGACAATCTGGGCTCACCGGCAACTCCGGAAGAAGTTGATTCTTTTTTAGCCAAACTGGAAAAATCTTCCAAGCTTAATAAAGAAGAGCTTCAGACCATTCAGAAAGTATTTGTGAAAAAAGCTCCGTAATACAAACTGCAAAAGAAGTCCGTATACTTGGTTATTATTATGGTAAGGATTTTCTGCAGTTAAATTACTTCCGTAAGAGTATCATACAAAATAAAATATAAGTCCCCGAAATTGAAAATTTCGGGGACTTATATTTTTAAAGTTATTTTTTACCAAAGAAAAGTTGATCCTGTTTTTCCTGATTCAAATAAATTTCCTGAAACTGTACAGGCATATACTGGAAAATAAGATTCCAGTGTTGAATCTTGGTGTGTTTCTTAAAGCTTCCAAAAGACCGTACAAAAAGGTTTTCAATCATATCTTTTACATAAGAATCTGCATTACTGTAAATTCTTTCCATCAGTTTGATGTGGTGCCCGATAATATTGATCTTGGATTCTGTCAACAGATTCTTTAGATAGTTGATCGTTGCCTGCATAATTCCTGCAAAATTGTTTTGCATAGACAATTGGGAAATTTCCTTTCGGATTGGCGGATAGAAAAATTTTAAATACTCTACTGCTATTTTCTGATTAATAACTTGCATGGGTACATTCTTCATAATTACTATTTTTCAGATAGATAATACAGCGGCGAAAACTGTACCAAACTTATAAACAGGCCGCAAAAATAAATACTCCGATAATCACGGCAATGTGAGTTGCCAATATCTCTGTATTGTTTCTGGAATTCGATGTTTTCCAGCTTTTCCAATCGAATTTTTTTCTGATTTTTGTCTTCATAATGTAGTTAATTTTGTAATGAAATCATTGAAATATGTAATAAAAAAAATAGGGTGTCAGTAAATCGGAATTAATTTCTTTAAAATATCATCCTTTTATGACAATTTATAAGTGATCTCTGAAATAGTGGACATTATATCCCATGATTGTAAATTTGTTTGGAATAAATATTCTGAAGATCCTGAGAAATATGGCTGAATATTTTTTTACGGTATTCCTCATTGCAAAATGCAGTGCAGCTATCCAATGAATAGATGAATGTACTTTCTACAGCATTCCTCAGCATAAGATCACCATTTTTGTAAATCATATCCATCTTGTGTAAGCTTTTAAATAACAGGCTCATGTTATTGTCCTGGATCATTTTTTTGATGTGATCGGTAAAAATTCTGATGGTGCTGTAAGAATTTTGTACCGTATTCTTGTTTAATTCATTCTGTATGTCGGGAATTACTTCTGTAATTTCCTGAACGGCTTGTAAATAGTTCATATTAAGTAGGGTTTTGTTCTAAAAGTTGAATACATCCAGCGAAAATAAAGATGATCAAAAATGCAATGAACAGCAGATGATAAGGTTTCAGCCACTTGGGTTTCTCGGGTCCTTTACTTTTTAATCTCCTTAAGGTGTCGATTCTGTTTAAAGTTTTTAAGTCCATTTTTTCTCTGTTTTGAATAGAGAGGTACCAAATGCATTCCTTTGAAGGAATTTTTTATTTAAAGTATTGTAAATCAATTATTTGTTTATTTTTATAATAATTGGGAATGCTTTAAAAACCTATCAAAATGAGAACATTTTTATCAAAACGAAAGCTGTTCATTATCTAAGATAATTAATATCTTTGCAGTCCATAAAAATCAAAAATGTTTTCAAAAATTATAGTACACAGAGTAGGAAATAAAATCAATGGTGAGTCTTTAATACTTTCTCAGGAGGAGCTGCCACTGGAAGAAGCAATGGCAGAAACGCTTGAAGATTATTTTTTAGGCTCTTTTAAATCCGAAGAAACGTTCCATTTTTACAGCGATACTTATCTTGCTAATAATCCTGTGTACAGCGCTGTGTCTGAAATTTTTGAAGATAAGGCCAAGTTTATCTGGGAATCTGAAAATATCGCAAAACATCTTTTTGAAGCTGCTGAAAACCCTAGAGTATTGCCGGGTGAATTGTTTATCGTTTATTTTGAGGATGACAGAGAAGGGGATGAGAAAATAGATAAGATCGGAATTTTTAAAACAGAGAAAAAAGAATCGTTCTTAAAAATATTCCCGCAGGGAGAAAGCTTTGAATTGGAAAAAGACCAGGGAATCGGGTTGTCGAAAATTGATAAAGCCGCTTTGATCTACAATAATCATAAAGAAAATGGCTATGTATTGTCTGTGGTAGACAACAATAAGAATGGTGATATGTATTACTGGTTTGAGGATTTTTTAAAGGTAAAACAACGTGACGATGAATATTTTCACACCCAAGAATCCCTGATGGTGTACAAAGATTATATCACGAAGCAGCTGCCTCAGGAATTTGAAGTTTCAAAAGCAGATCAGGCCGATTTTTTAAATAAATCAATAAATTTCTTCAAAGAAAAAGAGGAATTTAAATTAGATGAATTTGCTAATGAAGTTTTGGTAGATGAGCATGTTATTGAGAGTTTTAATAATTTTAAAACAGATTATGAACAGGATATGCAGATTAATATCGCGGAAGAATTTCCGATCAGTGAAGCAGCTGTGAAAAAGACTCAACGTCATTTTAAAAGTATCATTAAATTAGATAAAAACTTCCACATTTACATCCACGGGGACCGTCAGAAATTGGCTACGGGAGAAGATGAAAAAGGGAAATACTACATGCTGTATTTTGATAAAGAAGTTTAAAAGGTTCAGACATTGATGCCGAAAATACTATAGTAAAATTATTATTCCAAAAGTGTCTGCACAAGGCAGCAGCTGGGTAATTTATAAAAAAGGGCGAAAAGAAAAATATATCTTTTCGCCCTTTTCTTTATTTTTTTCCAAAGAACAGCGCTCTGCTGTACTCGTAATTCATTCTGGCGATATTCAGGACAGAGATTCCCTGCGGACATTCCACCTCGCAGGCTTCCGTATTGGAACAATGCCCAAATAATTCGGTATCCATCTGTTGTACCATACTGAGAACCCTTGTACTTCTTTCTTCTTTTCCCTGAGGAAGCAAAGCCATGTGGGAAATCTTGGCTGAAGTGAAAAGAGCAGCACTGCCATTTTTGCAGGTTGCTACACAGGCACCACAACCAATACAAGCGGCTGCGTCAAAGGCTTCTTCTGCCAGCTGATGGGTAATTGCAATAGCGGTGGCATCGGGAGCCTGGCCTGTATTCACTGATACAAAGCCACCTGAAGAAATAATTCTGTCAAAAGAAGAACGGTCTACTTTCAAATCTCTTTTTACCGGAAATGCTTGTGCCCGGAAAGGTTCTATAACAATAGTCTCTCCATTTTTAAATGATCGCAGGTGAAGCTGGCAGGTCGTTGTATTTTGTAACGGACCGTGTGCTAATCCGTTAATCATCATGCCGCATTGTCCACAGATGCCTTCACGGCAGTCGTGGTCGAATTCTACGGGTTCATCTCCTTCCGTAATGAGTTTTTCATTCAGGGTATCCAGCATTTCTAAAAAAGACATATGGGAATTCAGTTCTTTCAATTCATAATCTACCAGTTTTCCTTCGGACCGGTTGTCTTTCTGTCTCCATATTTTAAGATGTAAATCCATAATTTCTGTGTTTATTTGTAGCTTCTTACCGTAGGTTGTATTTCTTCGAATACCAGGGGTTCTTTAATCAGTTCAGGTTCTTTGTTTTCACCATTCCATGCCCATGCGGAGATAAATTGAAATTCAGCATCATTTCTTAATGCCTCTCCATCCGGTGTCTGATATTCTTCCCTGAAATGGGCACCACAGGATTCGTTTCGGGTAAGGGCGTCGTAGCACATCAGTTCTCCAATTTCAAAATAATCTGCTACACGGCCTGCTTTTTCAAGTTCGGAGTTCATAGAGTCTGCTTTTCCGGAAACTTTTACATTTTGATAAAATTCCTGCTTTAGCTTTTTAATTTGCTCAATGGCATATTTCAGGCCTTCTTCATTTCTTGCCAATCCGCAATAGTCGTATAAGAGTTTTCCTAAAGTTTTGTGATAATAATCTACCGTCTTGGTTCCGTTGATTCCGATAAACTGTTCTATCTGTTTTTTTACCCTATTTTCTGACTGCTCAAATTCAGGGTCGTCAATTGAAATTTTCCCGGTATGGATTTCATTGGAAAGATAATTGGCAATTGTATAAGGGGCTATAAAGTATCCGTCCACAGAAGCCTGTAACAGAGAATTGGCTCCCAGTCTGTTGGCTCCGTGATCTGCAAAATTCGCTTCTCCCAGTGCAAACAATCCCGGAATTGTAGTCATCAGTTCATAATCTACCCACAGACCGCCCATAGAAAAGTGAGCCGAAGGGGAAATCATCATAGGCTCCTCATAAGCGTTGTACCCGGTTATTTTAAGATACATATCAAACAGGTTTCCATATTTCTCCTGAATTTTGTCTTTTCCCTGTTCCAGTATCGCTTTGGAGAAGTCAAGATAAACAGCATTTTTCAAGGGCCCTATTCCGAATCCAGCATCGATGCGTTCTTTAGCAGCACGGGAGGAAATATCTCTCGGTGCCAGGTTTCCAAAGGCCGGGTATCTTCTTTCCAGATAATAATCTCTTTCGTTTTCAGGAATATCATTGGGAAGTCTGGTTTCCTCTTTTTGTAAAGGAACCCAGATTCTTCCGTCGTTACGAAGTGATTCTGACATTAGGGTCAGCTTGGACTGGTAATCCCCGGATTGAGGCAGTGAAGTAGGGTGCACCTGAATCCAGCTTGGAGAAGCCATTAGCGCTCCCTTTTTATGAGCTCTCCAGATCGCAGAACCATTACAGCCCATTGCCAGGGTTGATAAATAATAAATTTTACCATATCCTCCACTCGCAAGCACTACGGCATGGGCAGCATGTCTTTCGATTTCGCCGGTATCCAGATTTCGTACAATAATTCCTCTGGCTTTTCCATCAATAACGACGAGATCCAGCATTTCATGTCTGGAATATAGCTGTACAGTACCTTTCCCGACTTGCCGCATCAGAGCCTGATACGCTCCCAACAACAGCTGTTGCCCGGTTTGTCCTCTCGCATAAAAGGTTCTACTGACCTGTACTCCTCCGAAAGAGCGGTTGTTGAGGTAGCCGCCATATTCTCTTCCAAACGGAACACCCTGCGCTACGGCCTGGTCGATGAGGTTTAACGAACATTCTGCCATCCTGTAAACATTGGCTTCCCTTGCTCTGAAATCGCCGCCTTTTAAAGTATCTACGAACATTCGGTACACGCTGTCACCGTCATTTTTATAATTTTTGGCTGCATTTACGCCTCCCTGTGCCGCTACGGAATGCGCTCTTCTCGGGCTGTCCTGGAAACAAAATGATTTAACATTATATCCCATCTCCCCTAAAGAGGCTGCAATTGAACTTCCTGCGAGACCTGTTCCTACCACAATAACATCTAATTTTTTACGGTTGGCAGGATTAACGAGCTTGGCTTTCTTTTTATAATTGTCCCATTTCTGTTCCAATGGACCTTGTGGTATTTTTGAATCTAAAATCATGACTTTTCTGTTTAATGAGCGGTGAAGTATACATAAATAGGCATCATGGCAAAACCGATACTGATGATCATCGAGTAGACAATTCCAATCGTCTTAAACCATCGTACAAACTTCGGATTATAAAGCCCCAGCGTTCTGACAGCGCTGTGTATCCCATGAATAAGATGATAACATAAAGCAACCATAGACAGTACATAAATAATGACATACCACCATTCTTTGAAAACAGTAACGACTAGAATATAAAGATCTTTATTGCCATTTTCGTCCAGTGGCGGGTTTCCAAACTTATAGACATACCAGAAATTCTGAAAATGAATAACTAAAAAGATCAGAATCAATGTGCCTAAAATTCCCATATTCCTGGAAGCCCATTTGCTGGCTCTTCCCCGTTGATCTTTGCGGTAGCTTCCGCCTGTTTTTTTATTGTGTAAAGTAATCACCAGTCCATCCAGTGCATGAATAAGAATGCTTGCATACAGGACATACGAAACTATTTTAATCACAATATTTCCGGATAAAAAATGCGAATAGGCATTAAACTGCAGGTGAGCCTGCTCCTGAGGTAAAAAAAGCTGAAGGTTTCCCAAGAAATGAATCAACAGGAAGAAGCCCAGAAAAAGTCCTGTAAGGCACATCAGCATTTTTCTTGATAAGGTAGACAGCATATTTTCTATATATAAATTAATAATATCCTAAAATTTTCATCCAAAGTCCACCAACACCCATATAGATAATGAGAAGGACAATTCCTATTTCCAGTCCGCGAAGCCACCATGCTTTCAGTTCCACATAACCACTTCCGTAGAATACCGGAGCTGGACCGTGGCCGTAGTGGGTAAGTACCCCATAAATTGATCCTAAGAAACCCAGCATCATTGCCAGCAGCATAGGCGGAATTCCTAAAGAAACACCTACTCCTAACAGCGCCGCATACATGGCTGCCACATGCGCAGTGGCACTGGCAAAAATATAATGACTGAAAAAATATACCAGAACAATAACCGGAAAGGCAACCTGCCAGCTTAATCCTCCGATTTTAGCTTTAATTAAATCACTGAACCAGCCGATAAATCCAAGCTCATTAAGGGTACTTGCCATCATGACCAGTACGGCGAACCATACAATCGTATCCCAGGCTCCTTTTTCAGATTTTACATCTTCCCAGGTCAGTACAGAGGTGAGTAGTAATAAAGTTAATCCTATAAAAGCAGTAGTGGTGGCATCAATAGACAGAGCCCCGCCAAAAATCCAGAGTCCCAGTAAAATAAAGAAGGCGAGTAACATCAGCCATTCATTTTTGGAAATAGGACCCATTTCTTTCAGTTTTTCGGCTGCCATTTTCGGTGCATCACCTGTTTTTTTCAATTCAGGCGGATATAATTTATATAAAACCAAAGGAACGACAAAGAAAGCAACCAGACCCGGTACGAAACCGGCAGCAGCCCAGGACATCCAGGTAATATTGATTCCTAAATTGGCTGCAAATTTCTGACACATCGGGTTACTAGCCGTACCAGTTAAAAACATAGAAGACGAGATCAGATTCATATAATAACTGTTCAGTGTTAAAAATGAACCTAATTTTCTGTGGGTTTCAGGTTTTTCCGGAACAGAATCGAAACTGATCGCCATAGATTTCATAATCGGATAGATAATTCCTCCGCCTCTTGCCGTATTACTTGGAATAGCCGGTGCCAGACAAACGTCAGCAAGCCCTAATCCATAGGCTAATCCAAGAGAACTTTTACCAAAAATTCTGATGAATAAAAAAGCAATCCTGTTTCCCAGTCCTGTTTTAATAAAACCTCTGGCAATAAAGAAAGAAATCCCGATCAGCCAGATCACTTTATCACCAAACCCTGAGAGTGCTTTTGTAATTGATTTTCCTGCATCACCGGGAGCTGCAACCTGGGTAAGTGCTGTAAACCCGATGGCCATCATACACATTGTTCCCATAGGAGCTGCCTTAAGGATAATTCCTAAAATAGTAGCAGCAAAAATAGCAAACAGATGCCATGCATCCGGGGAAACCCCTTCGGGCACAGGGATAAACCATATAATAAGCGCAACGGCAAAGGTTATCGCTATATTTTTAAGATTAATTTCTTTCATGATAATCAATGTATTAAGCGGTTAAAATCTACTCTGTACCTGAACGATAAATAGATTGTTGTTATATTGTGAAGTATTGTCAACCTGATATTTGTAACGGTCGAACTGCATTCCGAGCTGTATTCTCGCACCATAATTTTTCAGAAACTCTAATCCGACCATTGGTGTAACGGTTTGTCTGGGGTTTGAATTGATTCTGAAATTAGTATCAATGTATTCATAACGGCATGACAGCTCAAAAGCGCTGAGGTTTTTATGATTCACTTCATACCTCAGATTCGGAAGGAAATAAACTCCTCTGATAAGATATTCATCCGGATTTTGGGGTCTTAATTCCGGGGCTACAGCAAAATAAAGTGGATGGTTGGTTGCCTGCTTGGCTTCCAGCTGCATATCGAGGCTCCATTTAGGGTCAAAATTAACCAGTGAGCTGAGGTCAACACCTACAGCATATATTTTTTTGCTGAAAACTTCGCCGATACCTCCATTGAGACCTAAATTCAACGCATATTTTTTATTCAATCCAAAAACCAGTCGGGTAGAATACTGTTTTCCGTTATCATTGTCATTCACCTGATTTTTTCCATTTCCATTAACAACAGATAGAGCATATTGAAAAGGAATCTGGCCTAACTGAAGTTGTCCCGTAGCAGAAAGGCCGATCTGGAAACTTGTCCAGCCCAGTTTTCCGAATTCAGTATATTGGTTTGACCAATCCAGAGACTTGATGATGTCGATAGGATAAGTTTCTTCAATACCAAACCAGGGTCTGAACTGTCCTACCGTAAAGGCTAATTGAGGATTGAAGGTATATTTCAGATAGGCATTTTCAAGGACTCTGCTTTTAGGATCATTTTTAAAATCTGCAAAATTAGCCAAGGCGACTACTTCCGTACGTTTGCTGATTTGGGCACGAACCTGAACCCGCATGTACTTGAGCATGAAATTATTGCTTGTACCTGATCCGTCCGAGTGATGAAGTCCGTTAACGTCCACATCCTTTGCCATACCTACCAGATACCGGGCCTGAAAAAGACCTTTGATCTGAAGTTGAGGATATTTCACATTATCTTCCTCCGGTTTGCTTTGAACAGAGTCTGGAATCTGTGCAGTTGTTAATGCGCAAAAGAGCATAAAACAAAAGGACAGAATACGCTTTTTTGTTGTAAAAAAAATCATAAAGTTTGTGTTTAATATACATATATTGAAAAATGCTAACCTTACTTATATTCCTAAGAATTTGAAAGGTTTGGATTCTTTAAAACGGGTATTGGCTTCTCCAAAAATTGTTTGCCCCGGCCTTTATAGACGAAGCTCGTACAGGATTCACACTCACTCCAGTTTCCTATGGAAAGGGGTAGTGATGGTAATAGTAAAGGGAAATTTTTCATAGTATTCTAGTTTTTGATCTTATGGCGAAATTACATTGAAATTCCTGCAAAAAATTCAATAATTATTAATTGAATTCATTATTTGGTGATATAAATTTACTAAATTTTGTTTAATTAACATAGTTATTTTAACCTTTAATATCATTTTATGTTATGTATCAGGATTGGTGAACTATGCTTGGAATATTGATAAAATTTATTATATTTAAAGGAAAGTGATGTGTTTACAGAAAAAATTAAGTCAATTTTTGGCTTGAAATTTGACAGATTATCTGAACAAGATTTCTGGTTACGGGTTGATAAAGAGTCTCTACCTTGCATACCACAAAGTACTATATCTTTAAAATAATCGTTATATTTGATAGTTTAAAGAAATATATGAATTTTGTAGAGTGCCATGAGGAACCTATACATATCCCTGGATATATACAAAGTTTTGGATATCTGATTGGCATTGACGCAGTCTCTCACTCCATTACCTTTTTTAGTGAAAATATCCAAGATATATTTTCTATCGAGAATATCACACAGCTTTTCGATAGGAAAATTACTGATTTTCCTGAAATTTTTTCCAGTATCATAGAAGCTGATATTTTTGCCTCCTTAGACCAATTTACAAGAAGGGAAAACGAAACTCATTTTGATAAAATATTTATCGGTGAAAAAGAATATCATTTTTCTGTTTTTAGAAACAATACCCATATTTTTTTAGAGTTTGAAGCGGTATCTGAAAATCCGCATAAACGTATATCCAATAAATATGATAATTTCTATATTACAGATGATGCACAGGAAATCTGGGAACAGCTTCTGAGTACCCTTTCAAAAATTGTGAATTATGACCGGATGATGGTTTATAAATTTATGATAGACGGTACCGGAAAAGTCATTGCCGAGAAAAGCAATGGCACAATGGAAAGCTGCCTGGGGCTTCACTACCCGGAATCTGATATTCCGAGCCAGGCGAGGGAACTTTATCTAAAAAAGAGAAAAAGAATTTTCAGTAACGTACATGCTGAGAATGTAGCTATTATGAGTAAAACAGGTGAACCCGTCGATCTTAGCTTTACAGCATCAAGAGGGATGTCTCCTATTCATGGGCAATACATCAAAAATTCTGGAGCATCTTCCAGTTTTAGTGTTTCTATTATTATTGACGACTATCTTTGGGGGCTCGTGACCTGCCAAAATTCGGAACCTAAACATATTGACCTTGAAGATCGTGTACAGGCAGGGATTTTCACGGCGTTAGCAGCCAATGCCTATTCTTCGTTCAAATCTAAGAAAGAACTAAATTACCGTATCGCGCTGAATGAGAAATCAGCAGCTCTGAAATCAGATTTTTTAAAACACAGCACTTTATTCGATTCTCTCATTGGGAATAAGACTGAAATCAAAAGATTGCCGGATGCTGATGGCCTGGCTATTATTGCAGAAGATAATATTTTAACGGAAGGGAGTGTTCCTGAACGTGCTGTTATTGAAAAAATTGTAGAGTGGGCTCATGAAAATACACAAGATAATATCTATATCAGCCGAAGCTTTCTTAAAGATTTCGGTGATGTATTGGGGCTAGATGAAAGGGCGGCAGGAATTGCGATCTATTTTATTGAAAGAAGTAAAAATGAAATGCTGATCTGGTTCCGGAAAGAATTTGACGAACATATCGATTGGGCAGGAAATCCAGAGAAAAAAATAGGTGTTTTTTCGCAAAACGGAGAGGAGAAGCAGATTATTTCTCCCAGAACATCTTTTCATATATTTACGGAAAATATCAAAGGTAATTCAAAAAGATGGAACTCCAGGAATATCAGTGCGGTACAAGCCATACGGGATGTCATCTTAGAAACGTCACATAGACAGTATACCGCGATTAAAGAGCTCAACAACCAGTTGAGAAAAGTAAATGAGGAACTCGACAGTTTTTCGTACACGATCTCGCATGATTTGGGTACACCTCTCACCGTGATGAAACTGAATGCCCAAATGCTTCTTTCTAATTTTGAAAAAACAGATAAGAATAAAAATAAATTAAACTCAATTATCGAGGAGATTGATAATATGGCAGAGATGATGCATGATGTGTTGCAGCTCAGCCGTGCGAAGCATAGCGAAATAGATCTTCAAAGCTTACAGACCGCCAGTACCATCAGGAAAATATCAGAAAATGCTAAAATCACTTTTGAAAGCCCGAAAAGTGAAATCATTATTAAAGAATGTCCGGATGTTCTGGCCGATAAAACCATGCTTCATCAGGTGTTTTTAAATATTATCAACAATGCTGTAAAATATTCTTCCCACAGGGATCAGCCAAAGATCGAGATTGAGGGAAGTATAGATGGTGAAAACGTTATCTACAGGATTTCAGATAACGGAATCGGAATTCCGGAAGAGGAAAAACACAAAATGTTTAAAATCTTCAACAGAATGGATAATGCGAAAAAATTCAAAGGAAACGGTATAGGGCTGTCTATTGTTCATCGTATTATGAGAAGAATAGGTGGGAATGTTTCTTACGAAAGCAATAAAGAGTGTACATCTTTCATTTTAACGTTTAAAAAGCCTTAAATTTGAAGAAACCCTTTAAATATTTACTATGGTATCTGAATACCTTAAAAAAAATACCGCAGAATTTCATGATGCTGCTGAAAAACTTTTTAATTCTGAAAAAATCTTTAATAAAACTTTCACTTTAGAAGACTATAAAAAGATTATCAATACCAATTACCTGATGCTTTTGCATTCTGAAGATAAAATATTCAATAACCTTTCTGATAAATATGCTGAAAAGCTCCAGCTAAACAAAAGAAAAAAGCTTCCCTTAATTGAAAAAGATCTTGAAAGCCTTTCGCTGAAAAATCAAACTGCCTCTCATGATCTTGAGTTTACCAATGAGCATGAAGCTTTGGGAGCCATGTATGTGATTGAAGGGTCTACATTAGGTGGAAATGTGATTGCAAAACAACTCTCTAAAACTGAAGGATTTGATCAGGTGAGCTTCAATTTTTTTGGATGCTACCAAGAAAATACAGGACCTATGTGGAAAAATTTTAAAGAGGTTCTGAATGCTGAAGTGAGTGAAGAAAACTACCATGAAGTGTTATCCGGAGCTAAAAAATTATATATGTTTCTGTTAAACGTCAATTAATTTCTTTTAAACCTTAATAAAATTCCTGAAAGATTGCCTAATTTTTCAGGAATTGTTAAATTTGGGCGTTCTAATTTTTAGACTCAATTAAAAAATAAATTTTTAAAAGTATACAATATGAAAGTAACTGTAGTAGGTGCAGGCGCTGTAGGAGCAAGCTGTGCAGAATACATCGCTATGAAAAACTTCTGTTCAGAAGTAGTTTTAGTAGACATTAAAGAAGGTTTTGCTGAAGGTAAGGCAATGGATTTGATGCAAACCGCATCGCTTAACGGATTCGATACAAAAATTACCGGAACAACAGGAGATTACAGCAAGACTGCAGGTTCTCATGTAGCAGTAATCACTTCAGGGATTCCAAGAAAACCTGGAATGACCAGAGAAGAGCTGATTGGTATCAATGCCGGAATCGTAAAAGACGTTACAGCTAATTTGGTAAAACATTCTCCTGAAGTAATCATCATTGTGGTTTCTAACCCTATGGATACAATGGCTTATCTGGTACACAAAACATCTGGTCTTCCTAAGCACAAGATCATCGGTATGGGTGGCGCGCTGGATTCTGCAAGATTCAAATACAGATTGGCTGAAGCATTAGAAAGTCCGATTTCTGATGTTGACGGAATGGTAATCGCTGCTCACAGTGATACAGGAATGCTTCCATTATTGAGCAAAGCGACTAGAAACGGAGTTCCTGTAACCGAGTTCTTAGACGAAGAGAAACAAAAATATGTAATTGAAGAAACTAAAGTAGGAGGGGCTACCTTAACTAAACTATTAGGTACTTCTGCTTGGTATGCGCCAGGTGCTGCTGTTTCTGTAATGGTTCAGGCAATTGCATGTGACCAGAAGAAAATGATCCCTTGTTCTTTAATGCTTGAGGGTGAATATGGTCAGAATGACATCTGTTTAGGAGTTCCTGCAATCATTGGAGCTAACGGTGTGGAAAGCATCGTAAACATTACACTGACTGCTGATGAGCAGTTAAAATTCGCTGAAGCAGCTAATGCTGTAAGAGAAGTGAATGGTGATTTGAAGTTTTAATATTTTAAACTTTATATAATGAACCCAGCGCCGAAGGCGCTGGGTTCATGTTTTTATAAAATGACAATCGCTTGATATATAATAGTTTATGATATGAAATTTATTGTGTAAAATTATTTTGCCAGTGCTGAAAATACATATTCCAAATCTTTAAACTTTAATCTATCAAAATTATCACTTGGAATTTGTAGACCTCCTGAATCAACAAAAAGTTTGGAATAATCTAAATTTCCAAATTCATTGAGCATAATTTGATCAGTCTGAGCCCGTGTTACAGTAAGTGTTTTTTTGTAATCAGGATAATATTTTGTCCGGTTTTCTAAGCTAATAGGAATAGATGTGATGGTAATTTTATCAGTTGAAGTTTGTGCAAATACCTGAAAAGCAACATATACAAGATCTCTTTTAACGATTTCATTAATGACTTTATCTGTATCTCCTTCAACTATAGGCTTTGATACCTGGATATGGAGTTTATTTTTATCTTCATTTATGAATTTTAAAGTTCCTTCTTCAACGGTAAAGTCATGAGCATTTTCTAGCATTTCTTTTACCGAATTGTAACGTATTAATTGGGAGGGATCTATTTTATTTGTGGCTTCGGGAGTTACTGTAGTAGTATCATCGGTTGTTTCGACGGTTTTTTTACTTTCACCACAGCTTCCTAATATTGTCATAATGGATAATGTTAAAAGGACATTTTTCATGGTATAAAAGTAAAATTTTTAAGAGTTGTTAGAGTACGGAAATCCACAATAATTCTCAGATTTTTTAATGAAATTTATAGATTAAATAAAAAAACGCTCATTACAGAGCGTTTTATGTTATGGTTTGTGACAGTTTTGATTATATAATTTTGTGCCTTCGGTTTGTTCCAGATCTTTTAATCTTTTTAATGCACTGCATACGGTCACAATATCATTTTTTATGCCGCCCGCTGCAGCAATATTGTATAAAGCATCAGTATTGGTATTATCCATTTCATAAGCTTTTTCAAATAATCCAATTGCTGCGTCATATTTTTTTAACTTAAGAGCTTCCATACCTTTACTAAAATTTTCTTTAGAGAGAGAGGGGTTTTTGCTTGTAACTACAACTGTTTCTCTGGGTATAGTAATTGTGTTTAATGATTGTTTTTTCGGAAAATTTATTTTAATACTATATTCTTCCGTATTTTTTTTATGGTAAGTTTCAAGAGTAAAAGGAACATATATTTTTTCAAAATTTTTAAAACCGACTAAATTCCATTCATAATAACTATTTTCAATTGCCTGCATTATATTTTTTATCACCTTGGTATTTCCTTTAGTCTCTGCAGAGTTATCCATTTCAAAAATTACTTTTTGCTTTTTTGGAAATATTAGAATGTTTCCGACCAGTTTAAGATCTCCTTTTAATGCATATTCGGTAATTTTATCCGATAAGAATTCAATCCTTAATTTCGGAGCAAAATTTGTATCAGCGATGAGGATAGAGTCATTTTGATTTTTTTCTACGTCTTTTTTTTCAAGATTTGATGTTTTTACAAACCAAAATTTTAAAACTTTGTCAGTATCTTTTTTCGCGTCAAATCTTTCTATCACAATTAATGAATCATTATCAAGCTTCTTAATTTCATAGGCTATGGTAGGAGAGAATCTAATGAAATTTTTTTCAACTTTATAATCGGTGCAAAGATTACTGTTAAATGAAAAAAGGTTTGGATTATAGTTTTTACACAATCTATTATTAACCAGTTTCCATTGAATAAATGTAGATGTGTCATCATTGAGGGCCCGGCTGCCATCTTCAGTTTTTACTTTCACACGTGTCCAGCTATTGGAAAGAAGAGAAGTATTGATCTGCGAACTTAATGGAATAGAAATAAATATGAATAGAACGATAAAATGTTTAAACATAGAAGAATTATCTTTATTTTGAACCGGCAAAATTACAGAAATTAATACGATAAGTGATAAATTATTTATTTTCTATCAATGCAGCATTGATATTTTTTAGCATGGAGAGAAAATATGCTTTTGGTTTTTTAAACAATTAGAAAAGTGCAGTCTGTTTACACCGTAAGCTGCAAATCATTCCTCTTTTTTAGCTGAACGACTGCCTGAATTCCAAAGGCGACAGATTGGTTTTATTTTTAAATAATTTACTGAAAGACTGGGGATGTTCAAAGCCCAGCTCGTAGGCAATTTCGCTTACGGACAATGGGGTGGTTGAAAGTTTTTCCTTTGCTTTTTCAATCAGTTTTTCATGAATATGTTGCTGAGTATTCTGTCCGGTAAGTATTTTTAATAAACTGGTAAGATAACTGGGTGAAAGATTAAGCCGGTCTGCAACATATTGTACGGAAGGCAAACCTTTTGTCAGAAGGTCTTCATTACTGAAATAATCTTCCAATAGATCCTCTAACGTATTCAGGATTTTATGATTCGATATTTTTCGGGTAATAAACTGTCTCTGGTAATAGCGTTCGGCATAATGCAGAAGGGTTTCAATCTGGGAAATAATGATATTCTGACTAAATTTGTCAATATTAGCATGATATTCCTGTTGGATATTCAGTATAATTTGCTTCAGCGTATTTTCTTCTTTTTCAGAAAGGAATAAAGCTTCATTCACCGAATAATCAAAATATTCGTACTGTTTTATAGTCTTGGCTAGAGAGGTTCCCCATAGAAAATCGGGATGGATGAGCAATATCCACCCCGTATGTTCTGTGCTTGAATTTGGATCTATCGTTACGCTGAAAACCTGTCCCGGAGCCATAAAAAACATAAAGCCTTCATCAAAATCATATTCCTGCTGGCCATATTTTATCCGTGCATTAGAGGTACGTTTGATAGAAATAGAATAAAAATCCTGGATCCAGCTCAGTTCAGTACTTTCAGAATTGTGTCTGATGGTGCTGTAATCAATGATGCTGATCAGCGGATGTTCCGGCTTGGGAAGTGCTCTGAACTGATGGAACTCAGTAATGGTTTTTATTCTTACGGGCTGTTTCACGACACTAAATTACATATTATTGATGATACGCTGCCGCAAATTGTTCAGCAAAGTCTTTCAGTTTCACATTTCCAAGTATAGGTGTATGTTGTCTGTAATCTTCATATAAAAGACCATTTCCTCTGGCCGCATTCATTTCTACAAAACCTTTTGCTGTTTTAGGATTCATTCCTGCGCCGATCATTCCGTTAAGCATTTCTTCATCGGTAACGGTAATCCATTTCAAATCAGGTTTTCCAATGGCTTTTCCCAATATGGCTGCGATCTCATCAGGTGAAATTTCTTCGCTGGCAATATAGCGGATCTCTCTTCCCTCAAAAGGTTTTTCCACCTCTTCAGCAATAACAGCAGCAATATCCAATGGAGAAACCCATGGTTCCTTGTCACCGCCGCCATAGTTTTGGAAGATGGCATTTTGAGATTGTATAGTAGGAATAAAAGAAAACATATTGTAATAAAACCCTACAGGACGCATAAATTTAATGGAGACATCCTCAGGAAGCTCATTCAATAGCTGCTCTACGTTATAATGGAAGGAGAGAATACCGTTTCCTTCTTTCATGTGAGCTCCGATACTGCTGAGGTGAATGATGTTTTTAACCCCTGATTTTTCGATAGCAGCTTTATAATTGCTTCCGATTTTAGTGTTGGCTTCAATAAAATCCAGATCATGGTTAAAAAAGCTGCCGGCATTCAATGCTTCCATGGCATACACAACATCGGCTCCCCGGAATGTTTCCGCTAAAAAATCAATATCTTCCATTGTGCCTATGGCAGCCTCAGCACCTAATTCCTCAATGGCTTTTTTTCTTTCAAAACTGCTGCTTATAACCGTTACAGCATACCCTTTACTTACTAATTCTTTGGTGAGTGGTTTGCTTATATTTCCTAACGAACCTGTTACAATAATTTTCATTTTAACTATTTTTATATGGGCAAAGTTCAGGAATACCGGTAGATCCTATGTAGCCGGATCTGCTTTTTCTGTAGCCAAAAAAAGAGCGGTAAAAACCGCTCTCTCATTTATCTAACAATGTCTACATATAAACACATCCACATCCTGTTTCCCACGACTCGCACAGATGCTGGGGTTCGAAACATCCACCACCGGGGCCTCCACCACCGGGACTAGTTCTGTAACATATTCCGTTACTGCAGTAGCTATTTCCACCACCACTCGGAAATCCGGGAGGGCAGTTGCCGTCGGCATCACAGAAAGCAAACGGAGTATCACCACCACTGATGAACACTAAGTCTTTTCGTGTTAATTTCTTTAAATTTTTCATAGCTGTTTCTATTTTTAATTTGATATTACTAAGATAGGAAATTATTTAACACACATTTAGGTGATTTAACTGTTTAGTGATAAATTTTAAATTATTATTGTTTTTTTTTGATTAAATAATAAGATTTTTTTAATATCAGTGTAAAAAAATCTCCCATAGACTCAGCTTATAATAATTTGCATTATCAGCGATATCTGCGGGAGATTTTACTAAACTATGTAAGAAAAAATTCAGCTTTACATTTTAAGTCATTCTTATTATTAAAATAGGAAGAAAATACGATTACGGGTTTAATACACTGAAAGAACCTTCAGAATGAGCAAAGAAATTGCTGTATATCACTTCTGTATTTCCTACACGGATTTCATAGACATCTTCCTGAAGACCTTTTATCAGATCGTTTGCAACATCGGAAGCAGGAATTCCATTTTCTCTTCCACCGATTTCTTCTGAAAAATCTGTATTGACCAATGGGGGCATTAATTCAAATACCTTAACACCCGAATTTTTTGCAAGCTCGTATCTCAGCAATTGGGTATAAGAATGCAAAGCAGCTTTAGAGTCCGAATAAGTAGGAACATTTGCTCCGGGAACAAAAGCGACAATTGATGAAACATTCACAATTGCTGCTTCAGTCTGCAGTTTCAATAATGGAAGTAATTTTTCAGTAAGTCTTATCGGTGCAAAATAATTGGTGGCAAATTCAGCGACGGCTTTATTGTAGCTGTCTGAGTTTTCTGAAAGAGTATAAGCATAGGCGTGTCCGGCATTATTAATTAAGATATTCAAAGATCCGAATGTGTTTTTAATCTCTTCAACCAATCTGTTAACATCACTTTCGCTTGTAATATCAGCCTGAATGGTAGAGACATTTTCTAGACTTTTTGCTGCTGCATCCAGCTTTTCCTTATTTCTTCCTGTGATAATAACGGTGTTGTTAGGACTTAATGCTTTTGCAATTTCTAATCCTATTCCTGAACCTCCTCCGGTAATCAGAATGGTGTTGTTGGTAATGTTCATAATGTTTGTTGTTTGATTATAAAGTAATTTTATATTATGTACTATTTGGTACAAAATTGGATAAAAAATTTTATTCGATGAGTTTGAGATTAAGTGCAATCAGTGCACGCAGGGTTTCAGAAGAATTGTCCATTCTTCTGGTTACATGAATTCCGTTCCATAAATTACTTAAGTGCCATCCCAGAATTTCCGGATCTTCGGTGCTTTTGATCTGACCGTTTTGTTGTGCATCTCTAATAATATCTGTAAAAAGCTTCTGCAAATTTTTAAGTAGGGAAGCCGTTGCTTTTTTTATTTCCTGGTCTTTTTCGGAAAGCTGAACCAGTGCATTTCCCAAATAGCAGCCACGCTCTTTATCGCAATTCAGAGAATCAGCAAGGCTTAAAAAATACTGTTTAATGAATTCTATCTTATTGTCGGTATTTGCTAAGTTCTCCGCAAATTGTTGATAAAAGTGGGCTGAAAACTGCTGAAGGGACCGTACATACAGTTCCTCTTTTCCTCCTTTAAATGCCAGATAAAAACTTCCTTTTCCGATTCCCATGGCTCCAAGCAATTCGTCTGCGGAAGCAGTATCGTAGCCCTTCTTCCTGAAAACTTCAGTTGCTTTTTCTACGGCTTCTTGCTCGTTAAATATTTTGGGTCTTCCTGCCATTGGGATTATTTCTGAAGCAAAGATAAAATATTGTACCGTTTAGTACAAAATAAAAATGTCAATATCTTTTATAGCTTCTGTCAATATAGTGTGTTGATAATAAAATTTTACCGTTTGATAATATATTCTTCATCCACCATCAATTCAATATGGGGACCCTGTAAAGGATAGTATTTCGGACTCTCAAGATGTCCAAAGTGAAGCGGATATTTTTCGGTAAGATGTCTGACTTTACTTCCGAAAGAATTGATGTCTACAGATTGGATCTGACCTTTTTTCTGTCTTCCGTTAGTAAAAATGAGCATCAGGTTGCAATGGTTTTTAAAATCAAAATCATTATAATAAAATACAGCCAGATGTTCTTCATTGCAAATTTGTATAAGATCACTAATAAAGCTTATTTTATCTTCCAGAGGCAGATTGCAGTCGATTCTCATAGAAAAATTTTCTGCATTATCTTTTTTGAAATCAGATCCGGTAAGCTGAATGAAACGGTGCTCTAACGTTTGAAATTTTTCTGCTTCAGGATTGAATTTTTTAGTTGATTGTACTTCAAACGGGAATTCTGAGCCCAGTGAAACAGCATTTTCCAGGATCAGTAATTTTTCAATTTCTAAGATAAACTCAAAATGATAATCAAAAAGACAATAGTCTCCCATAGTAATCATAAGTTGATTTCCATTGATCTTGCAGAACAGATAGGTATTCTTAAACTCAGATTTCAGGTGTTCTAATTTTTCAAGGAAACGGTCAGCATCATCTACTGAAACTTTTGCTTCCAGTTCTGCGGGGTTGTTGGCATGGCCTCCAATCCCTTTGAAAAAATGAAAAAAACTGAAGTGGTATAAATTTTCCGGAAATTGATAATACCAGTATACTCCTAAAATCATGGATGCAGTAATTGATGAAAATGTATGATTCTCAAATTTAAATAAAATTTCACATTCCAAAACTTTGAAAACCCTTAAATTTGTGGTCAATAAAAATGTACCAGATGCTTAGGAAAATTTCAATTGCGGCAGCTACCGCTTTATCCGTAATGACAATTAATGCTCAGAAGAACAAAAATCCTCAGGTAGAAAGGCCCAAATTAGTCGTAGGTCTTGTGGTAGACCAGATGCGTTGGGACTATCTATACCGTTTTTATAATAAATTTGGAAACGATGGTTTCAAGAGGTTATTGAATACCGGATACTCCCTGAATAATGTACACATCAACTATGTACCTACCATTACGGCTTTAGGCCATACTTGTATTTATACAGGCTCAGTTCCGGCCATTCATGGGATTGCCGGAAACGACTGGACAGATAAAGAAACTGGTAAAAATGTGTATTGTACAGCAGATGAAAGTGTACAGCCGGTAGGAACAACGAATGCAAAAGCAGGAAGCCACTCTCCAAAAAACCTTTGGTCTACTACCGTAACTGACGAATTGAGGCTGGCTACCAATTTTCAGGGAAAAGTGATTGGCGTTTCTTTGAAAGACCGTGCTTCTATTCTTCCGGCAGGTCATACTCCAAACGGAGCATTCTGGTTTGATGATTCTACAGGAGATTTTATTACCAGCACCTGGTACATGAATGAATTGCCACAGTGGGTGAAATCCTTCAATGCACAGAAACAGCCGGAAAAATTAGTGGCAAACGGATGGAATACCTTACTCCCTATTAATCAATATACAGAAAGTTCACCCGATAATTCTTCATGGGAAGGGCTTTTGGGAAGTGCAAAAACGCCTACTTTCCCTTACAGTAATTTAGCGAAAGACTATCAGGAGAAAAAAGATAATATCCGTTACACCCCTTTTGGAAATACATTAACTCTGAAATTAGCTGAAGCTTCTGTGGAAGGCGAAAAATTAGGGGCTGATGCTATTACGGACTTTTTAGCGATCAATCTGGCATCTACCGATTATGCAGGTCATAAATATGGTCCGAACTCTATTGAAGTGGAAGATGTATATATAAGACTGGATCAGGATCTGGCTCAATTTTTCAACTATCTGGATTCAAAAGTAGGAAAAGGAGAGTATACGATTTTCCTTTCTGCAGACCACGGTGGCGCACATTCTGTAGGATTCTTACAAGAGCATAAAATAACAACGGGTTTTTTCGGTGAAGGAATGGAAAAGGATATCAACCAAAAATTAAAAGATAAATTCGGGGTGGATAAACTGATCAATGCAGTGGATAATTATCAGGTGTATTTTGACAGAAAACTATTGGCAGACAACAAAATTGAACTGGATGATGTAAGAGATTTCACGATTAAAGAACTTGAAAAAGATCCTACGGTTTTATATGCAGTTTCCGTTACCAAAGTTCAGGAATCTACTATTCCGGAGCCGATAAAACAAAGAATCATCAATGGTATCAACAGACAGCGAAGTGGTGATATCCAGTTGATCTCCCACGATTCTATGCTTCCTTCTTATGCTAAAAAAGGAACTACTCACAGTGTATGGAATTCTTATGATTCCCACATTCCGTTAATTTTTATGGGTTGGGGAATACAGCACGGTGAAAGTAACAAAGCATACAATATGACCGATATTGCTCCAACAGTTTCTTCATTATTGAAAATCCAGTTTCCAAGCGGGAACATTGGAAATCCAATCACGGAGGTTATCGGAAAATAATATATAATCTCACAAGCGATTTTATTCCATACAAAAGAGATGCAAAAACTGCATCTCTTTTTTTATACTTTTCTGTAAATCATACAATTACTTAATGGGAGTTGCTCTTATATTTATAGTATCCCGGCTTCCACCACCAAATGTTACGCGGAAGGCAACACCGCTCCCTGCAGCGCCATTTACGATAAGAGTATAGTTTCCGGCAGGCAATGTTAATGTAGCACGAGGAACAATATAAAAGTTTCCGGGTACGGCAGAAGATGAACTGTTGTTATATGATATTGAAGATAATCCAAATGCGGTATTTACAGGGATACTACTTGGAGCTACTGTAAATGAGTAGTAAACAGTGCATAATTTTACTGAGTTATCAGTTATTGCTGCTCCTGTACCTCCGGGAGCAATCCCTGAATTGGTAAAGGCGGCAGATATATTAGAAGCAAATTCTACAACAGAAGTTTTACTCAGTGTAAATGAAATTGTGGATAATGTAGTTGTAGTGATAGATCCTGTAGTGGTAGCAGCAGGAACATCTAACGGGGTTGCAGCAAGTGCATCACTGCCTACAGTACCTCCGGCAAACATTATTTTTTCAGTCCATGCTGTTTTTCTCTGCCACTGAGTACCGTCATTATAATACTCACCCGGATATACTGGATTTGCTGCCACAGTACTATTGGTAGCAGTGTTGTATACCAACATTCCTGCTACATGTGCTGAAAGGGGTGACGGATTATTGGTGGCCGTAAGGGCAACTCTGGGAAGTAATATTCCTTTATTAGTACTGCTTACATCTAGCATGGCATTGGCGTTGGGTGAAGCTAGCCCTATTCCTACTTGCCCCATCAATGTTGATGAAAGCCCTAAAAAAGTAATGAATGTAAATATTATATTTTTCATTGATTGTATTTTAATTGATGAATGTAGAAATGTTCATATTATTTTGTAGGAGTTGCTTTAATTAAAACCATATCACGGATTCCTGATCCATAAGTCACCCTGAATGCATTGCTGCTGGATGCAGATCCATTTAAATTCACGGTATAATTACCTGCAGGTAATAGAAGTGTAGCGTGGGGAGCGGTATAAAAATTACCGATGATAGTCGTAATATTGGCAGTGGTAGTATTCATATAAGTGATTGTACTGTCTCCAAAGGGTGCATTTACGGTTATTCCGGCTGGTGCTGCAGTAAATACAAAATTTACGGTAACCAATTTTACGGATGAATCACCTACTGGAACAGTACTGTCGCCACTGCTGTTAAAAGACATTGATACATTACCTCCGAATTCTACACTGGAGGGTCGGTCTAATGTAAAAGAAAAAGTACTTAATGTAGTCGTGGTAGAAGTGCTGGCAGGAATATCAAT
>Ga0308164_10001068_pt1 | contig 35017 bp, 23 predicted proteins | sample PhyTR2_FD_201031 | JGI IMG/M metagenome (GOLD analysis project Ga0308164, IMG submission 201031) | Phyllosphere microbial communities from UC Gill Tract Community Farm, Albany, California, United States - DLSLT.R2 | ecosystem: Host-associated > Plants > Phyllosphere > Unclassified | place: USA... | reverse complement strand
AGATCTCGCGCTCGCTCAAGGGCCTGGCCAAGGAACTCGGCTGCCCGGTGATCGCGCTGTCGCAGCTGAACCGCTCGCTGGAACAACGCCCCAACAAACGCCCCATCATGTCCGACTTGCGCGAATCGGGCGCTATCGAACAGGATGCGGACGTGATCATTTTCCTGTACCGCGACGAGGTGTACAACCCCGACTCGCCGGATAAAGGAACGGCCGAAATCATTATCGGTAAGCAGCGTAACGGCCCGATCGGCTCGGTACGGCTTACCTGGATCGGCCAATATACCAAGTTTGGCAATTACGTCGGTAACCTGGCGCTCTACCAAGGCGATTAAGCCCGGGAAGACCCAGAACGACGCTTCTTTACGCCGCGCCCGTACCCCGGGCCGGCAACCTGTAGTAATGACGAATCATTGATCGGAGAAAGACATGTTTGGACGCTTGATGCCCACCGAGGGCAAATTTTTTGACCTGTTTAACCAACACGCCGACCTGTGCGTCAAGGGTGCAAAAGAAATGCTGGGCCTGATGTCCAACTTCGACGACCTGGAAAATCGCGTGCACGCGATCGAAAGCATCGAAAAGCAGGCCGACAAGATCACTTATCAAACCGTGGACTTGCTGCACAAAACCTTCATCACCCCGATCGACCGCGATGACATCCACAAGCTGATCACCCGCCAGGACGACATCCTCGACCTGCTGGAAGACGCGGCCCAGACCGTCTCGCTGTACGACCTGCATTCGGTCACCCCGGAAGCGCAGCGCTTGGCCGAACTGGTGCTGGCCTGCACCGAGAAAGTCCAGGCCGCCGTGGCCCTGCTGCATAACATGGACAATTCGCGCGAGATCGTCGCCATCTGCGAAGAAATCGACCGCCTGGAATCGGATGCCGACCACGTGATGCGCGCTGCCATGTCCAAGCTGTTCCGCGACGAACCCGATGTGCGCAACCTGATCAAGATGAAAGCCATCTACGAGATCCTGGAAACCGTGACCGACCGTTGCGAAGATGTGGCCAACATCATCGAAGGCATCATCGTCGAAAACGCGTAAGCTCAACAGAAAAAGAATAACAGATGAATTCCATCCAAATCAGCATCTGGGTGCTGGGCGTTTTGATTGCCCTGGCACTGGTGTTTGACTTCATGAACGGCTTCCATGACGCCGCCAACGCGATCGCCACGGTGGTCTCCACCGGCGTGCTGAAACCGCAAACGGCCGTGGCCATGGCTGCCTTCTTCAACTTCATTGCCATCTTCGTGTTCCACCAGCTGACGGTGGCGGCCACGGTCGGCAAGGGCACCATCGACCCCAACGTGGTGGACCAGTACGTGATCTTCGGCGCGCTGGTCGGCGCCATTGTCTGGAACGTGGTCACCTGGTACTACGGCATTCCGTCGTCGTCGTCGCACGCGCTGATCGGCGGGCTGGTGGGTGCGGCAGTGGCCAAGAGCGGTACCGGCGCGCTGGTGTCCGCCGGACTGATCAAGATCGTCGCCTTCATTGTGCTCGCACCCGTGATGGGCTTTATCTTCGGCTCGATCATGATGCTGATCGTGTCGTGGATTTTCGTGCGGTCCACGCCGCGCCGGGTCGATAAATGGTTCCGCCGCCTGCAACTGGTGTCCGCTGCATCGTACAGCCTGGGCCACGGCGGCAATGACGCGCAAAAGACCATCGGCATCATCTGGATGCTGTTGATTGCCGCCGGCTACTCGCAGGCCGGCGACGCCGAGCCGCCGCTGTGGGTGATCATCTCCTGCTACACGGCGATCTCGTTCGGCACGCTGTTCGGCGGCTGGCGCATCGTCAAGACCATGGGCCAGAAGATCACCAAGCTCAAGCCGGTGGGCGGCTTCTGCGCCGAATCGGGCGGTGCTGTCACCCTGTTCGTCGCCACCGCGCTGGGCGTGCCAGTGTCCACCACCCACACCATCACCGGCGCCATCGTCGGCGTGGGCGCCTCGCAAAAGATGTCTGCCGTGCGCTGGGGCGTGGCCGGCAACATCGTCTGGGCCTGGATCTTCACCATTCCGGCATCGGCGTTCGTGGCGGCGATTGCCTGGTGGGCTGGACGTCACATTCTGTAAAACTACAAAGGGAGCTGCGGCTCCCTTTTTTTATCCCATGCAAAAAATTGAATTCAAGCAGTTGCTGGACCTGGCGTTGGTCTCCGAAGCGGTCACCGGCGACTGCACCTGCAACCAGGTGCCGCTGGCAGCCTGGCAAGCGCTGCCGATGACCCTCGAGCTGGACCGCTTCGACGAAGTGGGCACGCTGGTGGACGATCCGTACGATGAGCCCACCTTCGCCGAATACCACCCGCACGGCACCCGTTACGACAGCCCGGACGCCCCGATCGCCCCGCGCTACTATCCCTGCAACATCAGCCAGGTAGCCCGCTGCCGCGACTGCGGCCGGCACTACCTGCGCTACAACGAGGCGGGCGGGTATTTTACCGAGTTGCGGATCAGGGCGTTACAGCCGGGGTTGTTGGTGGATGCCCCGTTGTAAGCTTGTCATACGCCGCCAGCAAACTCCGGTGCAGCGCGCTGCCTTCGAAGTTGGGCCCCAGGGCGTCGAGGCCGAAGAAGCGTTCGGAGCCGTCGAGCAGTGCTTCGGCCAGTTCCAGCGTGGAGGCGCCGTACAGCAGTTCGAGCGCCTGGCGGTAGTTGTCCGGTTCGTCGAGCTTGAGGATGGTTTCGATGCAGCGGTACACCTGCAGGCGCGGCGCGGGCAGGTCGTGGTAGTGGCGGATCCAGTCGCAGCCTTCCAGCACCGCTTCTTCGTCGCCGACCACCAGCGCCAGCAGGGTTTTCAGTTCGCCAAGGCGCAGCTGCTTCCATGGCGTGCCCGCTGGCACCGCCAGCCCGAGGATTTCCCATAGCGGCCGCTCGTCGTTGAGGTTGGATGTTTGCAGCTCGGCCAGCAGCGACGTGCATTCCTGCACCGAGAGGTCGTGCAGGCGCGCCAGTAACGGACGCAGCGCGTTGCCGGCGCTGTTGTTCTCCCATTCCAGGTCGTCGAGCGGATAGATTTCGGAGTAGCCCGGTACCAGGATGCGGCAGCTGTACACGCCTTGCTCGTCGTAGTCGGCCACGTAAATATCCTTGCCTTCGGCGTGAAGCGCATCGACCAGCCACTGGTAGTCGCCGGCGGTGGTGGTGCTGAAGTTCCAGTCGACGAACGGATAGTCGGACGTGTCGCTGAAGAAGTCCCAGCTGATCACGCCGCTTGAATCGACAAAGTGGATTTCCAGGTTGGCCACGGCATTAACTTCGGTCATGTCGAAACCCGGTGGCGGCAGGCCGGCCAGCGTGTCCAGCGGACGGCCTTGCAGCAGTTCGGTCAGCGCGCGCTCCAGCGCGATCTCCAGGCGCGGATGGGCGCCGTAGGAGGACAGCACGCCCTGGTCGGCGGGATTGAGCAGGGTGACGTTCATGACCGGGTATTTGCCGCCCAGCGAAGCATCCTTGACCAGCACGCCGAAGCCGGCCGCGCGCAAGGCGGCTATGCCGGCGCGGATGCGCGGGTAACGGGCGATCACGTCGTCCGGCACGTCGGGCAGGCACAGGCCTTCGGCGATGATGCGGTACTGAATGGCGCGTTCGAACACTTCGGCCAGCGCCTGGGCGCGCGCTTCGTTGACCGTGTTACCGGACGCCATGCCGTTGCTCACGTACAGGTTGCCGATGATGTTGACCGGGATGTACGTGGTGGCGCCATCGCGCAGACGCGTGTAGGGCAGGGCGCAGATGCCGCGCGCGCCGTTGCCCGAATTGATGTCGATGAGCGCGCTGGCGGCGATCTCGCCTTCCGGGTTGTAGAGCGCATGCAGTTCAGGGTTGAGCAGGTCCACCGGCCAGCTGCCATCGGCGCCGGGCGCGAACCATTTTTCGTGCGGGTAGTGCACCACCGGCGCGCTGGCGCGGGTGGCGCCAAGGTAGTAGTGGGCCCAGAAATAACGCGTGCCCAGGCGCTCGGCAAATTCGCCCCAGGCGCTGGCGCGTGCGGCCAGTTCGGTCGCGCCCTTGCCGTTGGCGAACAGCAGCGGGCAGTCGCGGTCGTGCAGGCGCAGCGACCACACGCCATCAACCGGATTGAGCAGTGCCGATTCGTCAAGCGTGAAGCCGCGCGCGGCCAGCTTCGATTGCAGTGTGTGGATGGTGGTCTCGAGGGCAAGGTCTTTACCCGGGATAAAGGTTTCGGTATTCATCGAAGGCTCTCGGTAAAGGGGGAAGTGGGGCAGGGCTTGCTGCCAGCATACCCCAATGCGTGCATGCCTTGTCGCCCGGGTCGGGTACAATATGCTGCAACGCGCCATCACCAAAGCGGCCCTGTTCCCGCTTACCACCGCTCGATTACGCAGGGCTTAAATGTGGGATAGCTCCTACGTAAGAATACTCTTTTGGCTGCTTACCGAAATGCGCCCCGGCGGGCACAATACGGGCTGGATTCAAACAGCAAAGCAGAACATGAAAATCATCGATCAGCGTTACATGGACAGCGACAATCGCTACTCCACCCAGCCATGCCTTCTCAGCATTCTCGAAGTTGACGACGCACCGGCCAACCCGGTTGCCATGGCTTCGCTCGACCAGCGTTTGCTGGCATTGCTGCCGGGCGTGCGCAACCAGGCCGCGATGGTCGGTCTGCGTGCCGAAGGCGTGCCGCAAATTGTGCGTGTGGTGCAGCAGGTCGCAATGGAATTGCGTCGTTTGGCGCTCAACGAAGTGTCGGTCGGTTTTGTCGGCGTGGTGCCGCGCACCCGTGGCCGCTACCGCCTGGTGCTGCCTTACGGCGCCACCGCCAAGAACGCCGCCGCGCCGGCGCTGCGCATCGCCACCCAGATGGTGTCGGCCCTGCGTGCAGGTAAATCGTTCAACTTGCAGGCTGCCGTGGCGCGCCTGCGTGCGCTGGCCGACCGTCGCTCGCTGCCGCGTGGCGCGGCGCTCGCTGCTGCTGCCTGATTTCGCCCCCGCAATCCTGGCGCCGGGTAGTCCCCGTCATCCCGGGGCTGGGGCGGCCCGGCAGTGGTCCGGTCGTATTTAGGTCGTATTGAGCAGCGATGCCGGCTCAGTCTAGCACCACCTGCAGCCCCTCGTAAGCCAGCTTTACCGTCAATCCCCCCAGCCGCCCCGCGTGGCGCGCCATCACTTCCGCAAACACCGCTTCCAGTTCGTCATCGCTGCGGGTCGGCTCGTGGTGGGTGCAGTACAGCGCCTTCGCGCCGCAGCGCAGCGCTAATTCAATCGCTTCATCGAACGTGCCGTGGCCCCAGCCCTGCTTGGCCGGGTACTCTTCCCTCGTGTAGGAACAATCGACGATCAAGGCATCGATGCCAGCGACCAGGCGGTCGATGGCAGCGGTGCGCGCGCGCACTTGCTGCTCGGCTGTCGCATGCTCGGGGTGGTCTGCGCGATGGGGGTTGTAAAACGGTTCGTGGTCGCCGGTGAAGAACACCGACTTGCCGTGGCAGTCGATGCGGTAGCCGAGGTTGATCACCGGGTGGTTCATGACTACGTTCGAGATGGTGGCGTCGCCCACCGTGATGGGTGCGCCCGCCACCAGCGACTGGTACTCGATGGTGGCGCTCATTTGCGTTTCGCTGACCGGGAAATAGCTGTTTTGCAGCTGCACGTTCATCACGTGCTCGATGCCGTGGCCAGTGTCGGGGTCGGTCACGCCGTGCAGGCGCACGCGGCTGCCGCGCACGAACAGCGGCGTGAAAAAGGGCAGGCCGTGGATGTGGTCCCAGTGGCTGTGGGTGATGAAGATGTTGGCGTGGATGTCGCCGGTCTTGTGTTGCAGCAGCGATTGCGCCAGCGGGAACAGGCCGGTGCCGGCGTCGAGGATCAGCAGGGTGTCGTTGTCGGTGCGAACTTCGATGCAGGTGGTGTTGCCGCCGTAGCGCATGGTGCGCGGGCCGGGTGAGGGAATCGAACCACGCACTCCCCAGAATGTGAATTTCATGCGTGCCCTTGGTGTTATGCCAATTTCTAAAGTCGCTTTTCAGGCCGATGATAGCTTTATTTCCACGGAGCAGGGTAAAAACACAACAACATGTGTTCAAATTATGTACACAGGGAATCTGTCATATACACAAACTTGCACTGAGGATAAACTTTCGCCATGCAAGATTTAACCCCCTCCCAAATCGCCCAGCGCCTCGACCTGTTGACCGAACTCAGTGTCGCGCTTGGTAATTCGCACGATACCGATATTCTGCTTGAACACATCCTGCAGGTCGCCAAGCGCATGACCAATGCCGATGGCGGCACCCTGTATCGTCCCAGTGCCGACCGCCGCGCGCTCGATTTTCACATCCTGATCAATGACACCCTGGCCATCCACCAGGGCGGCCCTGGCGGCGAACCGATCCGCGCACCGGCGATCCCGCTGTTCGACGCCAATGGCGCGCCCAACCTGTCGGCCGTGGCCGCGTATGCGGCGCACTCGGGCGAGTCCGTCAACGTGGCCGATGTGTACCAGCCGCAGGCCGAGGGTTTCAATTTCTCGGGCATGCTCGATTTCGACCGCCAGCGCCAGTACCATTCGAAGTCGATCCTGACGGTGCCGATGCGCGACCACGAGGGTGAGCTGACCGGTGTGCTGCAACTGGTTAATGCGCGCGCGCCGCAATCCGAGGCGGATCCGGGCCCCACCATCATCGCCTTCAACCAGACCGACCAGCGCTTCATCGAGGCGCTGGCGGCCCAGGCGGCGGCGGCGCTGACCCACCAGCGCCTGATCGCCCAGCTCGAAGAACTGCTCGAATCGCTGGTCAACCTGATCAACATCGGCATCGATGAAAAATCGCCGTACACGGGCCGCCACTGCCAGTTCGTGCCCGAGCTGACCATGCGCCTGGCCGAGGCGGTGCACGCCACCGAGACGGGCCCGCTGGCCCACTTCCGCATGACCGACGCCGACCGCAAGGAGCTGTGGATGGCCGGCCTGCTGCACGACTGCGGCAAGATCACCACGCCGGTTCACGTGGTGGACAAGGCGACCAAGCTGGAAACCATTTTCGACCGCATCGCGCTGGTCGATACGCGTTACGAGGTGCTCGAGCGCGACGCCAAAATCGCCGCGCTGGAACAGAAGCTGGCACTGGCGACCAGTGGCGCCGCCACCCCGGCGGCGCTGGCCGACATCGACGCGGCGCTAGCGGCGCAGCAGCAAGCGCTGCGCGCCGAACGCGCGTTCCTGCGCACAGCCAACGTGGGCGGCGAGGGCATGGCCCCGGCCGACCAGCAACGCGTGCGCGACATCGGCGCGCGCGTGTGGACCGACATGGACGGCGCGGCGCGCCAGTTCCTCGACGCCGACGAGGTGCTCAACCTGTCGATCCAGTACGGCACGCTGACCGCCGACGAGCGCAAGATCATCAACAACCACATCTCGGTCACGGTGCGCATGCTCGAATCGCTGCCGTGGCCGCGCCACCTGCGCAACGTGCCCGAGTACGCGGGCGGCCACCACGAACGGATGGACGGCAAGGGTTACCCGCGTGGTTTGCGTGGCGAGCAGATGTCGGTGCAGGCACGGCTGATGGCGATTGCCGACATCTTCGAGGCGCTCACCGCGTGCGACCGGCCCTACAAGAAGGGCAAGATGCTGTCGGAGTCGCTCGACATCCTCGGCAAATTCGCGCTCAACGGCCATATCGATCCGCAACTGTTCGACATCTTCATCCGCAGCAAGGTGTACATCGAGTTCGCACAGCAGCACATGGACCCGCGCCAGATCGACGTCATCGACGAGTCGCGCATTCCCGGCTACGTGCCCTGATGCGCTGGCGTTCCGGCTGGTCCCGGCATGGCGCGCGGCTGTTGCTGGGCGCGTTGTTGACGCTGGTGGCCGCGTGCGCCAGCATCGGCATCTTCGGCAGCGATACCATCGGCCGGCTCGACGCCATGCTGGGCGACATGCGCATGCGCGTTGAAGCGCCGCAGCTCGACCCGCGCATCGTGATTGTCGATATCGATGAAAAAAGCCTGAACCAGATCGGCCGCTTTCCCTGGGGCCGCGACGTGCAGGCACGCCTGGTCAACCAGCTGACGGGCCATTACGGCGTGGGCGCCGTGGGCTTCGATATCTCGTTTCCCGAAGCCGACACCAGTTCCGGCTACGGCGTGCTGGCCAGCCTGGCCCGGGGCGAACTGGCCGGCGTGCCGGGCCTGCGCAGCCAGCTCGAACGTTTAAAACCGCAGATGGATTACGACGCGCTGTTTGCCGAGGCGATGCGCGGCCAGCCGGTAGTGCTCGGCTACAGCGTGTCGGACCGGCAAAAGAAGGGCGTGTTGCCCAAGCCGGCGTTTACGCTGGCCGACCTGAACGGCCGCACCGTGACCGCGTTTGCCGCGCCCGGCTACGAGGCCAACCTGGCCCAGTTGCAGCAGGCGGCGCAAGGCGCCGGCATTTTCACGGCCCTGACCGACAGCGACGGCGTGCTGCGCTCATCGACCCTGCTGCAGCGCATCGGCGACGGCTATTATCCGTCGCTGTCGCTGGCCACCGCCAGCGTGTACCTGAAGGCGCGCGCGATTGCGCCGGTGTTCAGCCAGGCCCTGGACCAGATGTCGGAGGCCGAGCGCGAGCATGGTGGCCTCGACCGCATCGCCATGTTTACGCCGCGCGGACAACTGGCGATACCGGTCGGCGAAGCCTTGACCACCACCATCGAATTTCGCGGCAAGGGCGGCCCCGACGGCGGCGCCTTCCGTTACGTGTCGGCCGCCGATGTCCTGATGGGCGCAGTACCGGCGGACGTGCTGCGCGGCGCCATCGTGCTGGTGGGGACCACCGCCGCCGGCCTCAACGATATCCGCGCCACCCCCGTCAATGCCGAGTTTCCCGGTGTGGAAGTGCACGCCAACCTGATCAAATCCATTCTCGACGGCCATTTCAAGTCGCGTCCCGATTATGCGCTGGCCATCGAATTTGGCCAGGTGGTGCTGGTGGGCTTGCTGCTGGGCGGCGCGCTGGCGCTGGCCACCCCGGCGATGGCGGTGCTGCTGGCCGTAGGGGCGCTGGCCGGCGCAATGGGCTTCAACTGGTGGCTGTATCACAGTGCCGACGCAGTCCTCGACAGCGCCGTGCTGCTGCTGCTGATCGCCGCGCTGTTCGTTGCCAACCTGGCCTGGGGCTATTTCTTCGAGGTGCGCAAGGGCCGGGCGCTGGTGTCGCGCTTTGGCCAGTACGTGGCGCCGGAACTGGTGGCGCAGATGGCCGACAATCCCGACCGCTACAGCATGGATGGCGAAAGCCGCGAACTGACGGTGCTGTTTGCCGACGTGCGCGGCTTCACGGCCATTTCGGAGCAGATGACGCCGCAGGAGCTGCGCGAATACATCAACCTGTACCTGACCGCCATGTCCGAAGACATCCGCGATAGCCATGGCGGCACCCTCGACAAATATATCGGCGACGCCGTGATGGCCTTCTGGGGCGCACCGGTGGCGTTTGCCGATCATGCGGGCCGGGCCGTGTCCAGCGCCTTGCTGATGCAGCAAAGCGCGGCGCGCCTGAACCAGCAGTTCCAGGCGCGCGGCTGGCCGCCGCTGCAGATCGGCATCGGCCTCAATAGCGGCTTGATGCACGTGGGCGACATGGGTTCGCGCATCCGCCGCGCCTATACCGTGATGGGCGACGCCGTCAACCTGGGGGCGCGGCTGGAAGGCATCACCAAGGTATATGGCGTGGGCATCGCCGTGAGCGAATTTACGCGGGCGCAGGCGCCGCAGTTCGCGTATCGGGAGCTGGACCGCGTGCGGGTCAAGGGCAAGACCGAACCGGTGGCCATTTTCGAGCCGCGCGGCCTGCTTGCCGACGCCGATGCGGCCGAACTGGCGCTGCTGGCCAGCTGGTCGCGCGTGCTGCAACTGTTGCGTGCACGTGACTGGGATGGCGCCGAGGCCATCCTGCTGGCATTGCCAGACGATGGGCTGCGCCGGCTGTACGCCGCGCGACTGCAGCAGTATCGCGCCACGCCGCCCGGCGCGGATTGGGACGGCGTAACCACATTCGAGACGAAATAACCACCGGCGGCAGGGAAATTGCTGACTGGAAACCATATTCCGTCTAAAATTTGCTTTCACTCAATTGATGCCCAGCCGCGCCTGGCTGGCCATGCACTCACAAGAACTCTCACACATGAACGATCGTCTGGTGCGCCTGCTTGCAGGTTCCGCGCTGTTGCTGTGCGCGTCATATTCCAAGGCCGACACCCCCACCGACACGCCCCGTTTCGATATCGCCCGTTACGAGGTCAACGGCGATACCTTGCTCGGTGAGCAACTGGTGCAATTGCTGGTGGCGCCGTTTGCCGGCCAGCAGCGCGATTTTGGCGATATCCAGCGGGCGGTCGAAGCGCTGGAAAACGCCTACCGCGCGCGCGGTTACACGCTGGTGCTGGTCAGCCTGCCGGAGCAGGAGCTCGACCACGGCGCCGTGCGCCTGAACGTGCTGCAGACGCAGGTAGGCAAGGTAACCATTTCCGGCAACCAGTACGTGGACGACGCCAATGTGCGGCGCGCACTGCCGGCCCTGGTCGAAGGGCAGACGCCGAACATGCCGGCGCTGGGCCTGAGCCTGAAGCTGGCCAATGAAAACCCGGCCCGCAAGCTGGAAGTGCGGCTGGCCGGTGGCGAAGCCGAAGGCAAGGTCGATGCCGGTATCACGGTGGTCGATGAACGCCCCTGGAAAGCCACGCTCAACCTCGACAATACCGGCAGCGACGCGTCCGGCAAGACCCATGCCGGTGTGGTGCTGCAACATGCCAACCTGTGGGGCCGCGACCACGTGGCCAGCGTGCAGTACACCACCTCGCTCGAACATGGCAGCCAGATCGGTGTCTATGGTGTCGGTTACCACGTGCCGTTGTACGCGCTGGGCGACTCGCTGGACTTTTTTGCCAGTTACTCGAACGTCGATTCGGGCACGGTGTCGGCCGGCATCGTCGATCTGGCCGTCAGTGGCCGCGGCACCACCGCCGGCGCACGCTACAACCAGAACTTCGGTAAGCGCGACAACTATGAACCCAAGCTGGTTTACGGGCTGGACTTCAAGGCTTACCGCAACAGCCTGCAATTCTTCGGCACCGAGCTGGGCACGGACGTGACGGTGCGTCCCGTCAGCATCGCCTACATCGGCGCCTGGCGTTTGCCGGACGGCGAGGCCAGCGTGGGGGTGACCCTGGCGCGCAATATTGCCGGCGGCAAGAACGGCAGCCAGCGCGACTTTACCCTGGCGCGGGTGGGCGCCAAGGCCGGCTACAGCGCCTTGCGCCTGAGCGGCAGCTACAGCCAGGTGCTGGGCAACGACTGGCAATGGCGCGCGCTATTCAACGGCCAGTACACGCCCGATGCGCTGGTGCCGGGCGAGCAGTTCGGCGTGGGCGGCGGCGCCTCGGTGCGCGGTTTTCTCGAACGCGAAGTGGCCAATGACAGCGGCGCCAACCTGAACCTGGAACTGTACACGCCCAACTGGTGCGGCAATGGCGGCTACCAATGCCGCGCGCTGGCCTTCTACGACACCGGCTGGGTGCGCCGTAATCACGTCCTGTCTGGCGAAATCGACAGCATGGCGATCGGCTCGGCCGGGCTGGGCCTGCGCATGCTGCTCAGCCGCTACGCCAATGTGCAGCTCGATTATGCCCATGTCGTCAACCCGGGCCAGACCGGGCGCCGCGACGCCAATCGCCTGCATTTCCGGGTTGCGCTCTCGTATTAAGGTACTCAGGTACTGAGGTACCAAGGATAAAACATCATGACCAAACCAAAACCATTGCGCACCGTGCCCGCCAGCCACCCCTTCGAGCCGCCGCTGCGCCGGACCGCGCTGGCGCTGCTGATCGCCGCCTGTTTCAATGCCGCCCATGCCAATCCGGTCGCGCCGCAAGTGGTGCATGGCCAGGCCACGTTCAACCAGCAGGGCAACCTGTTTACCATCACCAATACGCCCAATACCATCATCAACTGGCAAAGTTTTTCCGTGAATGCGGGGGAGATCACGCGTTTTGTCCAGCAAAACGCCGGCAGCAGCGTATTGAACCGCATCACCGGGCAAGACCCCAGCAAGATCCTCGGTTCCCTGCAGTCGAACGGCAAGGTGTTCCTGATCAATCCGAACGGCGTGCTGTTCGGCCGCGACGCCCGCGTTGATGTGGCGGGGCTGGTGGCCTCGAGCCTGGCGCTGTCGAACCAGGATTTTCTGGCCGGTAAGATGAGCTTCAAGGCCGGCGACACGGCCGGCGCCGTCATCAACCAGGGCGCCATCAACGCCGGCAGCGGTGGGCAAATCCTGCTGATCGCGCCAAACGTGGAAAACAGCGGCATCATCACGGCGCCGAACGGCGACGTGCTGCTGGCCGCCGGCCACAGCGTGCAACTGGCCGACGCCGCCAACCCGGACTTGCGCGTGGTGCTGTCGGCACCGGCCGACCAGGCCATCAACATCGGCCAGGTGGTGGCGCAGGGCGGACGTATCGGCATGGCCGGCGCGCTGCTGAACCAGCGTGGCGTACTCAACGCCAACAGCGCGGTGGTGGGCGAGAACGGCAAGATCGTGTTGAAAGCCAGCGGCAAGACGCTGCTGGAAAATGGCAGCGTCACCAGCGCCACCAGTGCGGTGGGCAAGGGTGGCGAGATTACCGTGCTGGGCGACCAAGTTGGCATGCAGGGCAATGCCAGCGTGGATGCCAGCGGCGCCCTTGGTGGCGGCACGGTGCTGCTGGGCGGCGACTACCAGGGCAAGAACCCGGCGATCGTCAACGCACGCCAGGTGGCGGTCGGCAAAGATGCCACCATCGCTGCCGACGCGTTAGAGAACGGCGACGGCGGCAAGGTCATCGTGTGGGGCAACGAGACGGCGCGCGTATTCGGCAGCATTTCGGCACGCGGCGGCGCGGCGTCGGGCAATGGCGGCCTGGTGGAAACGTCGGGCCGTTACCTGGCGGTCGATGGCATCCGCGTCGATACCAGCGCGCGGCGCGGCAAGCGCGGCAACTGGCTGCTCGATCCCTACGATATCGAAGTCGTGTCCGGCTACAACGGCCAATTGCAGAGCGTTGACCAGTTCGCCGACGAGCCGCTCATCGCCACCATCGGCGCCGACACGATTTCGAATGCCGGCAGCAACGTCATCTTGCAGGCGACGCACCGCATCAACTTCAACAGCGCCATCAACATGGTCAATAGCGGCGCGGGCCTCACTGCCCAGGCTGGCGAGGCGATCAATGTCAATGCAGCGATCACCACCATTGGCGGCGCGGTCAACCTGTCGGCCAACGATGCGGCCGGCGGCATGGCTTATGGCGCCAGCGGCAGCGTCAACCTGAACGCGGCCATCAGCACCGATTATGGCGACGTTACGTTGTCCGGCGCCAGCATCCTGGGTGCCGGCACGGTCAACGTCGGCAATGGCAGCCTGAGCTTGAAAAGCAATCTGGCGGGCGGCAGCATTGCGCTGAGCGGCACCGGCGATCAATTGGTGGGCAGCGGTGCGGAAGGGCAGTCCGTGCGCTTGCAGGCCGACAATATCAGCTTTACCGGCGGCCTCAATTTCGGCGGCGCCGGTGGCCTGGCTACGCTGACCATCAAGCAATTGAACGAAGGCCGCCAGATCGATCTCGGCAGCAAAACGGGGACTGCACTGGGCCTGACCAACGACGAGCTGAACCGCGTTGCCGTCCACAACGTCACGATTGGCGATGCCAGTTCCGGCAATATCACCATCAGCGCACCGGTCAACCTGGTCAACCAGCAGGACGTAGATGGCATCAAGTACCTGAACCTGGAAACCGGCGGTGCCCTGGTCGCCGCGAACAAGCTGGCCATGCACCAGGTCGACAGCGAACTCAACGTGACGGCTGCCAGCCTGACGGTCGGCAACGGCGGCGGCTTGTCGGCGGACGCCAGCGTCAGCCTGACGGCTGATAACATGAGCCTGGGTGGCTCGTCCCAATCGATCCGCGCCGGAACCGGAACCGGGACCGGCACCGTTAGCCTGAATCGTCGCAGCAACAGCGGCAGCATCGAGATCGGCAGCGCCGGCGCGGACAGTGCCGACAGCCTGGGCCTGACCGAAAGCGAACTGAAAACCGTCGGCGCATCGACCATCGCGATCGGCAACGATAACTACACCGGCGCGCTGAATCTGCAGGGCGCGCTCGACCTGAGCAACTCGAATAACCTCAACCTGCTGCAATTGCGCACCGGTGGCAATATCAACCTGAACGGCGCCGTGGCCGTCGCGAATGGGCTGACCGTTGCGGCCGGCTCCTTCGGCTCGGACAGGGTGATCAGTGCCAATGGCATCGTCAGCGTCGGCGGCGCTTTCATACTCGATGGCGGTAGCTGGGTGCAGAATAATGCCAGTTTGCCCGCGTTCTCCGCTTACAGCTTCAATATCAACAACGGCAGCTTCTTGCGCGTCAAGGGCGGCAATGGCGACGCGGCAACGCGGTACCAGATCGCCGATGTGTACGGCCTGCAAGGGATCGGCACGCAAAGCTACAACAAGCATTACAGCCTGGTGGCCAACATCGACGCCAGCGGCACGGCCAACTGGAACCGGGGCGATGGGCGCACCGGTTTCGCGCCCATGTTCAGTGGCGACGACCTGGCTTATGCAGGCACCTTCGATGGCGGCAATCACAGCATCAGCGGCTTGACCATCAACGGCGGCGTCAACCCACCGTATTTCGGCAGCGGCCTGTTCGCACGGCTGCAGGGGGGCACCATCCGCAACCTGGCGATGGTAGGCGGCAGCGTTGTTGGCGGTAATAATGTCGGCGCGGTGGCGGGCAACAATGGCGGCGGCACGATCAGCAACGTCACCAGCAGCATGACCATCAGCGGCAACACCACTGTTGGCGGCCTGGTGGGCTTCAATAGCGGCACGATCAGCAATGCCACCGCCACTGGCGCCGTGACGGGGCTCGATGCTACGTATAACTCGGGCTATTCGACCGTGGGCGGCCTGGTAGGAAACAATAGCAGCAGCGGCACCATCACGGTGGCCCGCGCCATGGGCGCGGTCAATGCGCCCGGTGGACAGGTGGGCGGCCTGGTCGGCAATAACAACGGCGCCATCGCGCAAGCGTATGCCACCGGCAGCGTGGATGGCGGGGCCGATGTCGGCGGCCTGGTCGGACGCAATGGCGGCACCATCGGCGACGCCTACGCGACCGGCGCCATTCGCATGGTCAGGGTCTACGACATTTATCCAAACAACCTTGGCGGCGTCATCGGCTGGAGCGTGTCGGGCAGCAGCGCCAGCCGCCTGTATTTTTCTGGCACTGTATCGAGCAATAACGCCACCTCCGGGACCGTGGGCGCCGTGGTCGGGCGCGCCGATCCTGGCGCGGGCGTGGGGCCGGCGCTCTTCAACTACGAAACCTCCGGCACTTATTTTGACCAGGGCGGCTCCACCGGGCGCAGTACGGCCGACATGAGCAAGCAAAGCAGTTTCGGCGGCTTCAATTTCGGCGACAATGCCGTCTGGCGCATCTACGAGGGCCATACCACGCCGCTGTTGAAGGCTTTCCTGACGCCGTTGCAGGTGACCGCCGGCGGTGCCTCCAGCCGCGTCTACGACGGCCAGGTGGCCAGTGTCGGTCCGCTCAGCTATGTCGGGCTGCTCAATGGCGACCTGGGCGCCAGCGGCACGGCCACGTATGGCGACGCGCGCAATGTCGGCACCTATGCATTGGGCGGCCTGTGGTCCACCCAGTACGACATCAGCTATGCCGGCGCCACCAGCGTGTCCATCACGCCGCGTGCGTTGAGCGTAATCCTGAGCGGCAGCAAGGTGTACGATGGTGAGCTCGGCTTTGCCAATGTATCGTTAAGCTTGGACAACGTCGTCAGCGGAGACTACGTGAGCGTGGCGGGCACCGCCGCGCAATTCCTCGACAAGAACGCTGGCACCGACAAACCGGTCACGGTCAGCGGCCTGACTATTTTGACCGGTAATGAACTGGGCAATTACAGCCTGGCAGATACCGTCACCGGCACGGCCGATATCACCCGCGCCACTCTCGCCCTGAGCAATGTCAGCGCGGCCAATAAAATCTACGATGGCAACACCACCGCCAGCATCAGCGGCAACCTGACTGGCGTGATCGGCAGCGACCAGGTCCAGCTAACGGGCCTCTTGGGCAGTTTCAACAACAAGAACGTGGGCGCCGCCAAGGATGTCAGTTACAGCGTGACCGAGAGCAATCTCAGTGGCAACGATGCCGGCAACTATGTATTGGCCACCGGAGGCAGCACCAGTGCCACCATCACGGCGCGCACGCTCAATCTCGGCTTCGCCGGCGTCAATAAAACCTATGATGGCAACGCGGCGGCGACCTTGACGATTACTGACGATCGTGTCGCGAACGACGTGCTGACAGCAACGGCCAGCGGCGCCTTTGCCGACAAGAACGCAGCTGCCAACAAAGCGATCACGGTGGAGAACGTCAGCTTGTCCGGCACGGATGCTGGCAACTACGTGTTGGCCTCGACCACCGGCGCGACCAGCGCCACCATCACGCAGCGCGCGCTGACGCTGGGCTTTGCGGCAGCGGGTAAAACGTACGACGGCAAAACCGACGCCACGGTCTCGGTGACCGACAACCGCGTGACTGGTGACGTATTGACGGCAACGGCTACTGGTTCTTTTGCCGATAAAAACGTAGGCGTCAACAAGGTCGTGACGGTGGAGAACGCCAGTCTGTCCGGTACCGATGCTGGCAACTATCTGTTGGACTCGACCACCGGCGCTACCAATGCCACCATCACGCAACGCACACTGGCGCTGGGCTTTACGGCCGTCGGCAAGACCTATGACGGCAACACCGCCGCCACGGTTGCAGTGACCGACAACCGTGTGACTGGTGACGTACTGACGGCAACGGCTAGTGGCTCTTTTGCTGATAAAAACGCAGGCATCAACAAGGTCGTGACGGTGGAGAGCGCCAGTCTGTCCGGCACCGATGCTGCTAACTACGTGCTGGACTCGACCACCGGCGCGACCAGTGCCACCATCACGCAACGCGCGTTGTCGCTCGGCTTTACGGCCGCCGGCAAGACCTATGACGGCAACACCGCCGCCACGGTTGCAGTGACCGACAACCGTGTGACTGGTGACGTACTGACGGCAACGGCTAGTGGCTCTTTTGCCGACAAGAACGCCGGTGCCAACAAGGTCGTGACAGTGCAGAACGCCAGCCTGTCCGGCACCGATGCTGCCAACTATGTGCTGGACTCGACCACCGGCGCCACCAGCGCCACCATTGCGCAGCGCGCCTTGGCGCTCGGCTTCACGGCAGCCGGCAAGACCTATGATGGCAATACCGCCGCCACGGTCGCCGTGACCGATGACCGTGTTGCTGGTGACGTGCTGACGGTAGTGGCTACTGGCGCTTTTGCCGATAAAAATGCCGGTGCAAATAAAGTGGTGACAGTGCAGAACGCCAGCCTGTCGGGCACCGATGCCGCCAACTATGTGCTGACCTCGACCACCGGCGCTACCAGTGCGACCATCACGCAGCGCGCGCTGGCGCTGGGCTTTACGGCTGCTGGAAAAAGCTACGACGGCAACACTGCCGCCACGGTTTCAGTGACCGACAACCGAGTGACTGGGGACGTACTGACGGCAACGGCAACTGGTTCCTTTGCCGACAAGAACGCAGGCACCAACAAAGTTGTGACGGTGGAGAACGCCAGCCTGTCGGGCACCGATGCCGCCAACTACGTGCTGACCTCGACCACCGGCGAGACCAGCGCGGCCATCACGCAGCGCGCACTGTCGCTCGGCTTCACGGCAGCGGGCAAGACCTACGACGGCAACACCGCCGCCGCCGTCGCAGTGACCGACAACCGTGTGGCTGGCGACGTACTGATGGCAACGGCAAGTGGTTCCTTTGCCGACAAAAACGCAGGCATCAACAAGGTCGTGACGGTGGAGAACGCCAGCCTGTCCGGCACCGATGCGGCCAACTATGTGCTGGACTCGACCAGCGGCGCGACCAGCGCTACCATCACGCAACGCGCCTTGGCGCTGGGCTTTACGGCCGCCGGCAAGACCTATGACGGCAACACCGCCGCCACGGTTGCAGTGACCGACAACCGGGTGACTGGTGACGTACTGACGGCAACGGCTAGTGGTTCATTTGCCGACAAAAACGCAGGCATCAACAAGGTCGTGACGGTGGAGAACGCCAGCCTGTCCAGCACCGATGCAGCCAACTACGTGCTGGACTCGACCACCGGCGCCACCAGCGCAACCATCACGCAGCGCGCGTTGGCGCTCGGCTTTACGGCCGCTGGCAAGACCTATGACGGCAACACTGCTGCCACGGTTGCAGTGACCGACAACCGTGTGACTGGTGACGTACTGACGGCAACGGCAAGTGGTTCCTTTGCCGACAAAAATGCAGGCATCTACAAGGTCGTGACGGTGGATAACGCCAGTCTGTCCGGCACCGATGCCGCCAACTATGTGCTGGAATCGACCAGCGGCGCGACCAGCGCGACCATCACGCAGCGCGCGCTGTCGCTCGGTTTTACGGCTGCCGGCAAGACCTACGACGGCAACACTGCCGCCACGGTCTCAGTGACCGACAACCGGGTGACTGGTGACGTACTGACGGCAACGGCTAGTGGTTCATTTGCCGACAAAAACGCAGGCATCAACAAGGTCGTGACGGTGGAGAACGCCAGCCTGTCCGGCACCGATGCAGCCAACTACGTGCTGGACTCGACCACCGGCGCCACCAGCGCAACCATCACGCAGCGCGCGTTGGCGCTCGGCTTTACGGCCGCTGGCAAGACCTACGACGGCAACACGGCCGCCACGGTTGCAGTGACCGACAACCGCGTGACTGGTGACGTACTGACAGCAACGGCCACTGGCGCCTTCGCTGACAAGAACGCCGGTGCCAATAAAGTGGTGACAGTGCAAAATGCCAGCCTGTCCGGCGCCGATGCCGCCAACTACGTGCTGGACTCGACCACTGGCGCGACCAGCGCCACCATCGCCCAACGCGCCCTGATCCTGGGCTTTACCGGTAACGACAAGGTGTATGACGGCGGCAACACGGCCACGGTCGCGATTGCCGACAACCGACTCGCAGGCGATGTTCTGAATGTCTCGGCCAGCGCCGCGTTTGCCGACAAGAATGCCGGCAGCGGCAAGACGGTTACAGTAAGCAATGCCAGCCTGTCCGGCACCGATGCCGGTAACTACACGCTGGCAGCATCCGGTGGCGCGACCACCGCCAGCATTGCCCGCGCGGCACTGACTCTGAGCAGCATCAGCGCCAGCGACAAGGTGTATGACGGCACGCAGGCGGCCAGTGTCAGCGGCACCGTGGCCGGCGTGATCGGCCAGGATGCGGTCAGTCTGGCCGGCGGTAGCGGCGTCTTTGCCGACCGCAATTTTGGTACCGGCAAAGCCGTGGCCGTGAGCGGCTTCCAACTGGCTGGCAGTGATGCCGGCAATTACACCTTGACGACCAATAGCGGCGTGGCGCAGGCCAGCATTGCGCAACGCGCCTTGTCAACCTGGATCGGCGCGAGCGGCGGCTTGTGGAGCGATGCCGCCAACTGGGAAGGTGGCGTGGCGCCAAGCGGCAGCAACGTGCTGGCAGCCGATTTTGCGGCCAGCACCGGCACCGTGGTGTACACGGCCGCCGCCGGCGACACCGTACTCAACAGTTTTACCTCGCGCGGTGGCCTGAACCTGACCGGCGGCAGCCTGCTGGTCAATGGTGCCTTCAGCGCCGCCAACTACGCGCAAAGCGGTGGTTTGCTCGGCGGTTCGGGCAATGTCACGATCAGCAACAGCTTCAGCCAGAGCGCCGGCGCCATCAACGTGGGCGGCAACCTGGCCATCAGCCAGGCCAGCGGCGACCTGCGCTTTGCCGCGCTGGCGGCCAATGCCATCAGCTTGACCGCCAGCACGGGCGCCATCAGCCAGAGCGGCGCCGTGGTGGCCAACAGCCTGGCAACGCAATCGCAAAGCGGAACGGTGCTGAACGACGCCGGCAATCGCCTTAAAAGTTTTAGCGCCACCAATAGCGGCGCCGGCGGCATTGCCTTGACCACGACCAGCGCGCCCGATGTGCTGGTGCTGGGCAGCCTCGCTACCGGCGCCGGCGATGTGCGCATTGAAAGCACGGGGGGCGTTGAAAGCCATGCCATTACCAGCGGCAGCGGTAACGTGACCCTGATCGCACATAGCCCGGTCAACGTGCAGGGCGCCATCAGCGCCAACGATGTCACCATCGATGCCAGCACTGGCGTGAGCTTCGGCGACGGTGCGCGCGTCAATGCGGCGCGCACCGTCGCGGTCACGGCCGGTACCGGCGTCACGTTTGCCGGCGCGGCCACCCTCGATGTGCTGGCGACGGGCGGCATCAATGTGCTGGCCAGAAACGGCGACCTGACCGCCGCCGATACCGTGCGCATCAACAGCCGCGGCGCGCCGGTTACCTTGCTGGCGCCAAATGGCAGGTTGATCGTGCCAGCCTCGGTGATGGTGGCCGTGCCGGTAACCACGCCGGTAGTGCCGCCATCGGCGGTCACCATCCCTGGCAATGCCGTGGCCTCGCTGACCAACACGTATAACCCGCTCAACCAGATCAGTACGCCCAACAGTGTGAGCAGCCCGCTGCTGGCAAACATGGCACTGGAAGACTCGACGAAGAAAGCAACAAATGAATCCAAAAACGGTATCAAGAAGACCTACTGTAACTAGGTCGACGCTGGCAGGCGCCATGCTGTGGCTGGTGCTGATGAGCATCAGCCTGCACGCGCTGGCGCAGGTGGCCGGCACGGTGACGCAGTTGAGCGGCCCGATGATGGCAAAAAAGGCCGACGGCAAGATCAAGATACTGTCGCTGAAATCCGACGTAGAATCGGGCGACACGTTGACGACCGAGAAGAACACCTATGCCCTGGTGAAATTCATCGACAACAGCGAAATCACCCTGAAGCCAGGCACCACTTTTGTCGTGGAGCAGTTTGCCTACCAGTCCGAGCAGCCCGACGGCGACCGGGCCAGTTTCAACCTGGTCAAGGGCGGCCTGCGCTCGCTGTCGGGCTTGCTGGGTAAACGCAACAAGGAAAAGTTCAGCCTGAAAACACCGGTGGCCACCATCGGCATCCGCGGCACGTATTTCACTGCAGAATACATCGGCGCCGGCGGCACCATACCGTCGGCCCCGACGTTGCCCAAAACGGCAGTGCCTACCCTTCCGCCAGGACTCTACACGTCCGTGATCACCGGACAGATCGAGGTGAGCAATCCAAGCGGCACGCTTAATTTTGCCGCCGGCCAGTTCGGCTACACGCCAAGCGCCAGCCAGCCGCCGATCCTGATACCGCAGAATCCGGGCTTGCAGTTTACGCCGCCGCCCAGTTTCGCCACGATAGGGCCCGTTGCCAGCGGCCAGTCCGCCACGCCGGACAAGTCTGGCGGCGTCGATTGCGAGGTGCGCTAGATTTCGCTTGACCTTCCCATCGTTGGATAGTTGATCCTGTATGCATTCTCCATGCATACAGGATTTTTACCATGCAAAACCCGGCTCAACACACCTTGTCGTTCGGCGTCGACGGCATGACTTGCGCCTCGTGCGCCGGCCGGGTCGAGAAGGCGCTGGCCGGCGTACCCGGCGTGGTTGACGCCAGCATCAACCTGGCCACCGACACGGCGCGCGTCACCAGCAGCACGCCGATTGCGCTGGCGCCGCTGCAGGCGGCGGTGGAGCAGGCCGGCTATGCGCTGGTCACCAGCGAGATCGACCTGAACATTGAAGGCATGACCTGCGCCTCGTGCGTGGGGCGCGTGGAAAAGGCGCTGCTCAAGGTGCCCGGCGTGCATGCCGCCAGCGTCAACCTGGCCACCGAAAGCGCGCGCATCAAGGTCAGCGGCGTGGAAGCCGCCGCCTTGGTCGCAGTCCTCGACAAGGCCGGCTATCCGGCCAGCGTCGCCAGCCATGACAACACTGCCACGGCCGCCGCAGCCGCAACCGCAACCCCGGCGCGCGACGGCTGGAAAGTGGTGCTGGCCGCCGCCTTGTCGCTGCCCCTGATGCTGCCGATGCTGCTCGAGTGGGCCGGCCTGCACTGGACGCTGCCGGGCATGCTGCAATGGGCGTTGGCAACGCCGGTGCAATTCCTGCTCGGCTGGCGCTTTTACCGGGCCGGCTGGAAAGCGGTGCGGGCCGGCGCCGGCAATATGGACTTGCTGGTCGCCCTCGGCACCAGCGCCGCTTATGGCTTGAGCGTGTACCTGCTGCTGGCCGGCCACGGCGGCATGGCGCACCTGTATTTCGAGGCCTCGGCCGTCGTCATCACCCTGGTCTTGCTGGGCAAGTGGCTCGAAGCGCGCGCCAAGCGCCAGACCGCTGCGGCCATCCGGGCGCTGCAAGTGCTGCGCCCCGAGTCGGCCCGGGTGCGCCGCGACGGCCAGGAGCACGATGTTCCGGTGGCCCAGGTGCGGCTGGGCGACCTGGTCGTGGTGCGTCCCGGCGCCCGCATACCGGTTGACGGCGTCGTGCTCGAAGGCGCCAGCGACGTCGATGAATCGCTGATCACCGGCGAGAGTCTGCCCGTGAGCAAGCACGTGGGCGAGCAGGTGACGGGCGGCGCCATGAACGGCGCCGGCGTGCTGCTGGTGCGCACCGGTGCCGTGGGGCTGGAGTCCACCTTGTCGCGCATTATCAGGCTGGTGGAAGACGCGCAGGCGGCCAAGGCGCCGATCCAGCACCTGGTGGACAAGGTGAGCGCCATCTTCGTCCCGGTCGTGCTGGGACTGGCGCTGTTGACGCTGCTGGGCTGGTGGATTGCCAGCGGCGACCTGGAAACGGCGATTATCAACGCCGTGGCCGTGCTGGTGATTGCCTGCCCGTGCGCCCTGGGCCTGGCCACGCCGGCGGCGATCATGGCCGGCACCGGCGTGGCGGCACGCTACGGCATCCTGATCAAGGACGCCGAGGCGCTGGAGGTGGCGCACGCGGTCACCACGGTGGTGTTCGATAAAACCGGTACCTTGACGGTCGGCATGCCCGTGCTGGCGGCGCTCCACGCGCATGACATCGCCGAAGAACGCTTGCTGCAACTGGCGGCTGCCATCCAGGCCGGCAGCGAACACAGTCTTGCCAGGGCCGTGCTCACCGCAGCAACTGCGCGCCAACTGGCGCCCCTGACGGCCAGCGGCGTTGCGGCCTTGCCGGGCCGGGGGCTGGCGGCCCAGGTCGATGGGCTGGCTTTGAAGCTGGGCAGCACGCGCCTGATGCAGGAAGAGGGCGTGGACCTGGCGCCGCTGCAAGAACAGGCGCAGGCGCTGGAAGCGGCCGGCAACACGATTTCCTGGCTGTCGTGCGGACCGCAGTTGCTGGGCCTGTTCGCCTTCAGCGACCCGGTCAAGCCTGGCGCCCGCGCGGCGATTGCCCGCTTGCATGCGCTGGGAATTGCCACCGTCATGCTGACTGGCGATAACCAGGGCAGCGCACAGACCGTCGGCAAGCTGCTGGGCATCGATACGGTGGTGGCCAATTTGCTGCCGGCCGATAAAGTAGCTAGAATCGGGCAGCTGAAGGCGGCTGGCGCCAGGGTAGCGATGGTGGGCGACGGCATCAACGACGCGCCCGCGCTGGCGGCGGCCGATGTTGGCATCGCCATGTCCACCGGTACCGACGTTGCGATGCAGGCGGCCGGCATTACCCTGATGCGCGGCGACCCGGCGCTGGTGGCGGACGCCATCGATATTTCGCGCCGCAGCTACAGAAAAATCCGCCAGAACCTGTTCTGGGCCTTCATCTACAACCTGGTGGGCATTCCGCTGGCGATGCTGGGGCTGCTCAATCCCGTGGTGGCCGGCGCTGCCATGGCACTCAGTTCCGTCAGCGTGATCAGCAACGCGCTGCTGCTGCGCCGCTGGAAACCCGCCACCACACCCCGGAGTGCCACATGAATATCGGACAAGCCGCTGCCGCCTCGGGCATCACCGCCAAGATGATCCGCTACTACGAGAGCATCGCGCTGGTGCCGCCAGGACGGCGGTCCGATGCCGGCTACCGGGTGTACAGCGACGATGATTTGCACGTACTACGCTTCGTCAAGCGCGCCAGGACGCTCGGCTTTTCGCTGGAACAGATCCGCGAACTGCTGTCGCTGTGGCAGAACAAGGCGCGCGCCAGCGCAGACGTCAAAGCCATCGCGCTGGGTCACGTGGCCGAACTCAACCAGCGCATCGCCGAGCTGACCGAGATGCGCGATACGCTGCAAACGCTGGCCGGCTGCTGCCAGGGCAACGACCGTCCCGATTGCCCGATCCTGCAAAGCCTGGGGCATTCCGACTGATGCCCGTGAAGCTGGCGCGGCGGTTTTGCGCGCGGTGCTAGCATCGGGGCATGACAACACCCTATCAACTCTATTACTGGCCCGGCCTGCAAGGGCGCGGCGAATTCGTGCGGCTGGCCCTGGAAGAGGCGGGCGTTCCCTACGAGGATGTGGCGCGGCGGAAGAAGGGCATGCCGGTGCTGCAGGCCAGCCTCGATTTTGCAAAAAGCGACCATCCGTCGTTCGCACCGCCGGTGCTGCGCGCAGGCGAGCTGCTGATCGGGCAGACTGCCAACATCCTGCTGTTTCTCGGCACCCGCCACGGCCTGGCGCCGCGTGCGGAAGCAGGGCGGCTGTGGGCCAACCAGCTGCAACTGACGATTGCCGACATCGTCAACGAGGTGCACGATACCCATCACCCGCTCTCGACCAATCTGTACTACGAAGACCAGAAGAAGGCGGCCAAGGTGCGGTCCAAAGACTTCATCGCCGAGCGCATCCCGAAATTTCTCGGCTACTTCGAGCAGGTGCTGGCCAACAACCCGGGACGCGGTGCGTTTGCCGTAGGTGCACGGTTATCGTACGTGGACTTGTCGCTGTTCCAGCTGATGGCCGGCCTGCGCTATGCGTTTCCCAACGCGATGGCGCGCCAGGAGCACGCGTGGCCCCGGCTGGCCGCCTTGCACGACGCGGTGGCCGCGCGGCCCAATATCGCCGCGTATTTACGCTCGAAGCGGCGGATACCGTTCAATGAAGATGGCATCTTCCGCCACTACCCTGAACTCGACAAGTAACGGTCAGTTGGCGCTCGCGACGGGGAACCCGGCATCGGCAATTGCCGCCTTGAGCGGCGCCAGCTCGGTGGCGCTGTCGATGCGCACCGTTTTGCTGGCCAGATCGACTTCCACCTTCGCCGCCGCATCGATCGTCTGCACCGCGCGCGTGACGGCGCTGACGCAATGGCCGCAGGTCATGTCTTCCACTTGTAGCTGATACATGGTGTTTCTCCTTACAGGTTGGGGTCATGATACTGTAAGGCTTCCAGCGGTGGTAAGGTCAAGCGGATGCTGCCTTCACCCCAGCGGCGGATCGTCCAGCCGCGCCAGGTCGAGGCTGACCAGGGCCCAGATGCCGTCAGCGTAGCTGGGCTCGCGCGACAGGTATTCCACCTCCGAGGCCTTGATTTCGAACGCCTTGCCCTGTTCGACCAGCTGCCCCACGTGGCCATAGATGGCCTTGGTGGCGTTGCTCATGGCGCGTTCCACTGTTTCGCCGCTGGTGGTGCAACCGGGAATGTCCGGTACGGTCACGCCGTACCTGCTGCCGCCATGCTTTTGGATCAGAATTGGAATATCCATCGTGTCACCTCGGCCGGGTCCAAAAATCAGGAGAATCAATGACTTGGAGGTCTCAGTGTCGTACAGTCACGGCCCTGTTTCAAGCACTTTCGTGACAGTTTTACGACTGCACTTTTCATATTGGTAACAAATGTTGACATGAATAACTCTTCGCGCTATCCTGTTTCAACGGTTTAAACATCAGGTCCCCCATTCCCGTACCTGGTCAGGCAATTCGCTCACACCATCCAATCTACGGGGAAAATCATGAAAAACTTCAAGCTTGCCGCACTTGCTGTGGCATTTGCCGCCTTTGGCAGCGCCAACGCCGCCGTCATCACGTTCCAGACCGGCCAGTCCACCGCTGCCGCACAAACCACCGCCGAAGGCTATCGCGACGCCGTGGAAGCCGCTGTTGCCGGTTCACCACTGAGCTCGACCGTGTTGACCAGTTACGACATCGTCTCCAACCAGGGCCTGTTCGGCACCGGCAACAGCAACCTGGCCTACAAGTCGGACATCACGTTCGGCCTGACGGCAAACGGCACGTATTCGTTCCGTGCCGGCGTCGATTTCGGCAAGGGCGGGGCGCTGTTCCTCGACGGCCAGGCAGTGGCGTTCAACGGCAACGACATGTGGTGGGCCCACAGCTACGTGAACACCAATTCGATCTTCGAAGTCAGCAATCTGTCGCTGCTGGCCGGCAACCATACGCTGACCCTCTACGGCCTGGAAAACTGCTGCGACGGCGGCCAGCAAGTGCAGTTCTCGGCCAATGGCGCCGCGTTCCAGAGCTTTACCACGCAAACCCTGGCGCCGGTACCGGAGCCGGAAACCTATGCCATGATGCTCGGCGGCCTGGGCCTGGTAGGCGCGGTGGCACGCCGCCGTCGCCAGAAACAAGCCTGATCATCCAGCATGAAAAAAGCCCCGCCGGCATCGCTGCCGGCGGGGCTTTTTGCTGCGTAACTTAAAACTTACAGCACTTCGCTGGCGTGATCGGCCAGGCGCGAGCGCTCGCCGCGCGCCAGGGTGACGTGGCCGCTGTGGGTCCAGCCCTTGAAGCGGTCAACCACGTAGGTCAGGCCGCTCGAGCCTTCGGTCAGGTACGGCGTGTCGATCTGGGCGATGTTGCCGAGGCACAGGATCTTGGTGCCGGGACCGGCGCGCGTGACCAGGGTTTTCATCTGCTTGGGCGTCAGGTTCTGCGCTTCGTCGATGATGAGGAACTTGTTGACGAAGGTGCGGCCGCGCATGAAGTTGAGCGACTTGATCTTGATGCGCGAACGGATCAGGTCTTGCGTTGCCGCACGGCCCCACTCGCCGCCATCCGAATCGGACTTGTTGAGCACTTCGAGGTTGTCGTCGAAAGCGCCCATCCATGGCGACATTTTTTCTTCCTCGGTGCCCGGCAGGAAACCGATGTCTTCACCGACCGGCACCGTCACGCGGGTGACGATGATTTCGTTGTAGAGCTTGGTTTCCAGTACTTGCGCCAGGCCTGCGGCCAGGGCCAGCAGGGTCTTGCCGGTACCGGCCTGGCCCAGCAGGGTGACGAAGTCGCACTCCGGGTTCATCAGCAAGTTCAAGGCGAAGTTCTGCTCGCGGTTACGCGCGGTCACGCCCCACACATTGTTCTTGTTGTGGCTGAAGTCGCGCAAGGTTTGCAGCACGGCAGTCTTGCCATTGAGTTGCTTGACCTGGCCGTAGAACGGCGCTTCGCCGTTTTTCGGTTCCAGGAACACGAACTGGTTGACCAGCAGCGACGGGATGAACGGGCCGGTCACGCGGTAGAACGTGGCGCTCTGGCCGCTCTTGTTCTCCTGCCACGATTCGAGGTCCTTGCCGTGCTTGTTCCAGAAATCGTCCGGCAGCTGGACGATGCCCGAGTACAGCAGGTCGGTATCTTCCATCACGTGGTCGTTGAAGTAATCCTCGGCTGGCAAGCCCAGCGCACGCGCCTTGATGCGCATGTTGATGTCTTTCGACACCAGCACGATGGCGCGGCCCGGCTGATCGGCTTCGAGCGAGCGCACCACGGCCAGGATCTGGTTGTCGGCCTTGCCCACCGGCAGACCCAGCGGCAGGTCGGCGGTTTGCATGCGGGTCTGGAAGTACAGGCGGCCCTTGGCGTCCTTGTTGCCCAGCTTGGACAATTCGATGCCGTTTTCGATGGCGTCGTCGTCGGTGTTGGAGACCAGCGCGTCAAGCGTGCGCGAGACCTGGCGGGCATTGCGCGCCACTTCGGTCATGCCCTTCTTGTGGTTGTCCAGTTCTTCCAGCGTCATCATCGGCAGGTAGACGTCGTGCTCTTCGAAGCGGAACAGCGACGACGGATCGTGCATCAGCACGTTGGTGTCGAGCACGAACAGCTTGGTGGTGCCGGCCTGGTCCGCATTGCGGCTGGTGGACGACTTGATGCCCGATTCGTTGGCCTTGTGCTTGGTTGGATGCGGTGCTTCGGCGGTAATCGGCGTGACCTTGGAGCGCGACGGCGCAGACTTGGTCTTGGCAACCGGCTTGGCCACCGCTGGTGCTGCTGTCGGCGTTGGCGCCGGCGCCAGTTTGGCGACCGGAGCGGGTGCGGGCACTGCCTCGGCGGCAGCTTTCAGCACGGCCGGTGCCGCCTTCAGCACGGCAGCGACAGCCTTCGACTTGGTGGTTTTGGCCGGCGCCTTGGCCACCGGTGCAGCAACGGGCGCGACCGGCGCGACTTTTGGTGTTGGAACAGCTTTGACGACAGGCGCCGCTTTCTTCGGCGCGCGCGCGGCAGCGGGGACAGGTACATCTTCCACGACCGCAGCCGCTGCCGCCGCGATGGCGGAAACAGGGCGCTGAGCAGTGGCTTGGGGATAATCTTTTGCCGGCAGTATAGTCGCAGGCTTACTAGGTAATTTTGGCAGTGGCATCAGGATCTCAATCGAAAAATATCTGGAGGAATCCGCCCATAGGCGCAGCGCGCTTGCCCGTGCGTAATCGGGAAGCGTTGGGACCGGATGGGGTGGATGCTGGGTAAAGCAGGTAACAAGACTGCCGATGGGCATACATCTCGCCCGGTGGTAGGACTGCATGGTGGCCGGTTGGCCACCAGTGAGGGGTGGTTGATTGACAGTGTGAACTCAAGATTGGTGAATACGCATGGTACTGCAACGGTTAGGCAATTCCGGACCGCTGCGCACTGGCCTGGGCAACTACAGCATCAAGCCTGGCGCGCGACGAATTCCAGCACTTCATCAACGTGACCTGCAACCTTCACGCCTCTCCATTCTTTCACCAATTGGCCGTTAGCGTCAATCACAAACGTACTGCGCTCGATGCCGCGCACGGTCTTGCCATACATTTGCTTCATCTTCATGACACCGAACTGTTCGCACAGCGCTTCCTCGGGATCGGAGATCAGCTCGAAAGGCAGGCCCAGCTTGGTTTTGAAGCTTTCGTGCGAGCGCAGCGAATCGCGGCTGACACCGTAGATTTCGGTGCCGGCCGCCTGGAATTGTTCGTGCAGGTCGCGGAAGGCGATGTTCTCGGTGGTACAGCCTGGCGTGTTGTCCTTGGGATAGAAGAACAGCACCGTGTGGCGGGCCGGACGGCCGGCCAGCTGGAAGGTCTGCGCGCCCGTCATGGCGGCGGAAAAATCGGTCACGGGGGATGGGCTATCAGCCAAAGACGTTCTCCTGGGGTAAGCGTGGCGCCAAGGCGGCGCGCTGGAATGTTGCTGTGATGTGGGGCCGGGCAGTGCAATTGCAAGGGCAAGATCAACCGTTGCCTTGCTCGGCGGTGTCGATGATCAACGCCAGCGCCACCTTGCGGCCTTCGCCCATCAGGATATTGTAGGTGCGGCAGGCGGCCTGGCTGTCCATGCACTCGACGCCGATGCGGCGCAAGGTGAGCGCGGCCGTCAGGCGCGGGTGGATGAAACGCTGGCGCGCGCCGGTGCCAAGAATGACCACGTCGGGATCGTCGGCGCCGATCACATCGAAATGCTCTACGGTAAGAGATTCGAAGGTGGGCGCATCCCAGGCGCGCGGCGCCATCTCGGGCAACACCACCAGGCTGTAGTTGTAGCGCTCGGCGTTGATTTCCACGCCGGTCTGGTCGTAGCCGGTGACAGTTTGGTACTTTTGGGTATCGCTTTGATGAAGCTTCATGGTGATGTCTGCAAGAATGCTGCGGAAGACTGCCATTCTACCGTCTTTCCTTTGTTTGACACCCCTCAAAGGTTGATTAAATGGGATGCTTTCGGCACAATCGTTATTTTCGCATTGCAGCAAGGCGGTAGCGCCGATTTGGCAGGCCGCAGCGTTTTTGCCTCACCTGAACAGGATTTTATTTTGCGACCGATTCAAAAATCGAACAAATTGGCGGAAGTCTGCTACGAGATCCGCGGCCCGGTGCCGGAAAAAGCGCGCCAGATGGAGGAGGAAGGTCACAAGATCGTCAAACTCAACATCGGCAACCTGGCCGTGTTCGGCTTCGACCCACCCGATGAAATCGTGCAGGACATGAAGATCAACCTGTCCAATGCGGCTGGTTACACCGATTCCAAGGGCATGTTTGCGCCGCGCAAGGCGATCATGCACTACACCCAGGGCAAGAATATCGCCGGCGTCACCATCGACGATATTTACCTGGGTAATGGCGCGTCCGAGCTGATCGTGATGTCGATGAACGCGCTGCTCAATAACGGCGACGAAGTGCTGGTGCCGGCGCCTGACTACCCGCTGTGGACGGCGGCTGTGAGCCTGTCCGGCGGCAAGCCGGTGCACTACGTGTGCGACGAGCAGCAGGAGTGGTACCCGGACATCGAAGACATGCGCCGCAAGATCACGTCGAACACGCGCGCCATCGTCGTCATCAACCCGAATAATCCCACTGGCGCGCTGTACCCGGTGTCGCTGCTGCTGGAGATTATCGAGCTGGCGCGCCAGCACCAGCTGATCATCTACGCCGACGAAATCTACGACAAGGTGTTATATGACGGCGCCGAACACGTCTCGATCGCCTCGCTGGCGGACGACGTGCTGTTCGTCACCTTTAACGGCCTGTCGAAGAACTACCGCGCCTGCGGCTACCGCGCGGGCTGGATGGTGGTGTCGGGCGAAAAATCCCATGCCAAGGACTACATCGAGGGCCTCAATATGCTGGCCTCGATGCGCTTGTGCGCGAACGCACCGGGGCAGTTTGCGATCCAGACTGCGCTCGGCGGCTACCAGTCGATCCAGGACCTGGTAGGACCGGGCGGGCGCCTGTTAAAACAACGCGACCTGGCCCACAAGCTGCTGACCGATATTCCGGGCGTCACTTGTGTCAAGCCGAAAGCCGCGCTGTACATGTTCCCGCGACTCGATCCGAAAATCTATCCGATTGCGGACGACCAGCAATTCGCTTACGAGCTGCTGGCTGAAACAAAAGTGCTGATCGTCCAGGGCTCGGGCTTCAACTGGATCGCGCCGGACCATTTCCGCGTCGTGTTCCTGCCCAACTCGGACGATATGACGGAAGCGTTTGGCCGCATGGCCAAGTTCATGGAAAGCTATAGAAAACGCCACGGCGCCACCGTATAAGATCGCCTCAAAAAGCCCAGGGCGGCGTTGCGGCTCCTTGCCGTGCCAGCGCACTGTCTTCGTCGCCGCGCCTTGCCCTGGACATTTTGAGACGATCTTCACCAATTAGATAGAAACGAATTATATGAAACCGATCAAAGTAGGCTTATTAGGCGTCGGCAATGTCGGCTCCGGTACGTTCAACGTGCTTGAACGCAATCAGGAAGAAATCCGCCGCCGCGCCGGCCGTGGTATCGAAGTGGTGGCCGTTTCGGCCCGCAACCTCGAGCGCGCCAAGGAGCGCACCGGCGGCAAAGTCAAGGTCGTGGCCGACCCGTTCGATATCGTCAACGATCCCGAGATCGATATCGTCGTCGAGCTGATCGGCGGTTACGACGAAGCCAAGGCCCTGGTGCTGCAAGCAATCGCCAATGGCAAGCACGTGGTCACCGCCAACAAGGCGCTGCTGGCCGTGCATGGCAATGAAATTTTCGCTGCTGCGCAAGCCAAGGGCGTGATGGTCGCGTTCGAAGCGGCCGTGGCCGGTGGCATCCCGATCATCAAGGCACTGCGCGAAGGCCTGACTGCCAACCGCATCGAGTGGCTGGCCGGCATCATCAACGGCACCACCAATTTCATCCTGTCCGAGATGCGCGACAAGGGCCTCGATTTCGCTACCGTGCTCAAGCAAGCGCAGGAACTCGGCTACGCCGAAGCCGACCCGACCTTCGACATCGAAGGCGTCGATGCCGCCCACAAGGCCACCATCATGTCGGCGATTGCCTTCGGCATCCCGGTGCAGTTCGACAAGGCCCACGTGGAAGGCATTTCGAAACTGAACGCCGTCGATATCCGTTACGCAGAACAACTCGGCTACCGCATCAAGTTGCTGGGCATCGCCAAGCGCGCGACCGTCAATGGTAAAGAGGGCGTGGAACTGCGCGTCCATCCGACCCTGATTCCGAACAAGCGCCTGATCGCCAACGTGGAAGGCGCGATGAACGCCGTGCTGGTACAGGGCGACGCCGTCGGCGCCACGCTGTACTCGGGCAAGGGCGCCGGCTCCGAGCCGACCGCCTCGGCCGTCATCGCCGACCTGGTCGATATCACCCGCCTGGCTACGGCCGATCCCGAACACCGCGTGCCACACCTGGCGTTCCAGCCCAACGCCATGACCAACATCGAAATTTTGCCGATGTCGGAAGTGACCACCAGCTACTACCTGCGCATGAATGTGGAAGACCAGCCGGGCGTGCTGGCCGACCTGACGCGCATCCTGGCCGACGGCACCATCTCGATCGACGCCATGATGCAGAAGGAACCGGCCGAAGGCGAAACCCGCACCGACATCATTTTCCTCACGCACCAGACCCAGGAAAAGAATGTAACGGCGGCAATTGCCAAGATGGAAGCGCTGACCACGGTGCATGGCACAGTCACCAAGATTCGCCTGGAAAACCTGAGCTGACGCTGATTCGCAGCGTTGCTGTTTGACCGCCAAGGGGCGGCCTCCACGCGGGGGCCGCCCTTGTTCGTTTAGGAACCGTATGAAACCACAACACCAGCAGGACAAAAAAACCAACGTCCTGTTCGTCTGCAGCAAAAACCAGTGGCGCAGCCCGACAGCGGAAACCCTGTGGCGCCGTCATCCGGCCTTGAACGTGCGCTCTGGCGGGACCAGTCCCAACGCCAGGCACCATGTTTCGGAGGACGACATCCGCTGGGCCGACGTGATCCTGGTCATGGAAGAAAAACACAAGTCGCGGCTCAGGGCAGAATACACGCGGCTGCTTGAATTCAAGCAGGTGCATGTGCTTGATATTCCGGACGACTACAAGTACATGGATGCGGCGCTGGTCGAGCAACTCGAGCAGGTTGTGCCCTCGATTTTGTCGGTTTTTCAGGATGGGAAGATTTCGACATAGCCGTAGATTCTCGGATAGCGGGTTGGTAGTGGCAATTGGTGAGATTTCCGCTTGAAAAACTTGCTATGCATGATTGCAACTCCCACTTCACGTCAGATTAACTTGTTCGCTTCTAATAGCGTCGTGATCCAACCAGTGGCTGCCGTTGGCGAGCAATGAAAATTTATGACTGTGATGAGGACTATAGTTCCTATTACAGTAAGATTAAAAATGAGCTGAACGATGCCTATGAAAAATAGGGAGATGAAAATTGCAACAATTGAGCTAGTGGAATTGATTAACGGAGCTAGGCTGCATCCGGGAAAAGTTGACGGTGATGGAAGCTCCTCTGCTTTCCAAATTAGGTAACTAACCGATGACGAATCTCGCCTCACCGATGAATTTCAATAGAAGACGCTGCCAGCGAGTAGGTCGAGCCTTGTTCAAGGGATCGACTGCAATTTTTCTTCCAAGTTCAGTTGATGATTACGGTTGGCTGGCGGAAGATTTCAGTTTGACGGTTAAATGGCCAGGTAACAATATGTATGAAGACTATCAGCCAAAGGCCTATGTCCGCGGCAGAAGTTGCCAGCGACGGCAACCGGCCACGAGCGGACCCTTGTAGCCAGCCTACGACAGTTAAAAAACGACGTAATTTAAGAGGGATGCAATGGACTTTTTTTCGAAGATTTTTCCTCTTTTTAGCTGTGCCTTGGCTGTAGGCATCTGTTGGTATCGTGAAGCCAATTCTGCCGTAGTGACTTTGAGTATTAAAAAGAAGTACTGGTATGCTGGATTTGAATTGTTGATAGCGCTTATTATTGCAGCGCACTTGGTTAATTGGCTTTACTGATTCCGTTAGTGTCGTAAGCTATTATTTTAGGTGCCGTACACCTTACAGCGGCGCCCAAGTTAAGCAGACGATTGGCTGCTTTCGGCCAAAAGGCGACGTTTGGGGAAGCCTGAGTTGATAAACCAGCGTTGCCCGAAAGCCCTTAATTGGAAGATATTTTGGGTGAATCGTAGATGAGTTTTGACAAAGTACGCGAAGTTTTACACTTGAACGACGGCTCGTTACCTGACATCAATTTTGATTTTGGTCAGGAGCGCGTTGTCGGTGATGCATACGCGCTCATTCAAGGCCGAGCCACTCATCTAGCTTCGGAACATGCATACTACTGGTCAAAAAGTCGAAGCGCGGAGTCTCCAATTCGATTTAGCGAAAACCCGGCGCTCGCGTTCTTGGATGGGGATGCGGAGGGATTTCATGTCGTGTTCAGCGGTCTGCGATCGACGGCTGGGGCGCGGATTCCTGATCTGGGTGTATTCGTGCTGGACGTGGGTTTCATCGCTCTCGATTATAGGATGGGGCTGGAATGGGATGAGCCCGCAATAGTCGGATTGTTTGAAGTAATGCGGGATTTAAAGGCGCTTTCTGAGACGGTCAAGATTTCTCACGTTGGCAACATCTTTGAGTCTGACAAAGGCATACTACTGACCGAATTCAAGAACTGGTTGGACACTGACAATTCGCAGGGAAGGGGCGATAGGTTTGGCAATCACCTATGATCTGAGAGTGCAAGTTCGGCCAGAAGCCGCCACTCGAAAAAATGGTAAGAATTAATGGTTCGACTCGATTGTTCTGGCGTTACATTTGGCTCCCAACTGGATGAGCGGCATTTGTTCGAGTGGGCTATGCAGATTCGGGGCATCCTACGATGGGAGCAAGATACACTTGTGGTGAAATCATTGAACTTGAGTCACCCCCTATGTCAGGATAGATGTCGCGTCACTTGAATCACTTTAATCCATCCGGGGGCGGAGCAAAGACGTACAGTGAATCAGTATCCAGCAGAACGCAAGGAAGCCATTCTTCGGCAGATGATGCC
>Ga0308164_10001067_pt1 | contig 35024 bp, 33 predicted proteins | sample PhyTR2_FD_201031 | JGI IMG/M metagenome (GOLD analysis project Ga0308164, IMG submission 201031) | Phyllosphere microbial communities from UC Gill Tract Community Farm, Albany, California, United States - DLSLT.R2 | ecosystem: Host-associated > Plants > Phyllosphere > Unclassified | place: USA... | reverse complement strand
TAGATGATGTTGCCCGTAAAATATCGATAACAACCACAATACTTTGCTCAATATCATACAGATCGATCAAAGCAGGGGTTAAACAGACTTCTATTTTTTTTGACACAAGAAAAAAGGTAAAAGGCTTAAGGTGCAAGGCGTAAGGCTTGGGCACATTAACCCGAAAACCTTATGCCTTAAAACCTAAACCCTATTTATAAAACGGGAACTTAACTATTTTAGCTTTGATCGGTGTATTGCGGATGTTGATGAAAATTTCCGTTCCTTCTTTCGAAAATTCTTTAGCTACATAGCCCATACCAATCGCTTTTTGTAACGATGGCGCCTGTGTACCCGAAGTCACTTTACCTATAATATTTCCCTCCGCATCAGCAATTTCGTAATCATGACGAGGAATGCCTCTTTCAATCATTTCGAAACCGACTAATTTTTTTTGAATGCCTGCTTCTTTTTGAGCCAGTAAATTTTCGGAGTTTGTAAATGGTTTGGAAAATTTTGTAATCCAGCCTAAACCTGCTTCAATCGGCGAAGTTGTATCATCAATATCATTTCCGTATAAGCAGAATCCCATCTCTAAACGCAAGGTATCGCGACCGCCTAACCCTATTGGCTTAATATTATAGGCTTTACCAGCTTCGAAAATGGCATCCCAAATTTTATCGGCATGTTCATTATCAAAATAGATTTCGAAACCGCCGGCTCCCGTATAACCCGTTGCAGAAATCACAACGTTATCAACACCTGCAAAAGTTCCTTTAACGAACGTGTAATATTCCATAGATGCTAAATCCACATCAGTTAAGCTTTGCAAAGCATCAGCCGCCTTCGGTCCCTGAATAGCCAGTAAGGAAGTTTTATCGGAAATGTTGTGCATTTCTACATCCTTATTATTGAATTGCTGAATCCAATTCCAGTCCTTCTCAATGTTGGATGCATTTACAACCAACATGTAGCTTTTCTCGTCAATTCGGTAAACCAAAAGGTCATCCACAATTCCACCGTCTTTATTTGGCAGACAAGAATACTGAACTTTGCCGTTATAAAGCTTAGCGGCATCGTTGCTTGTAACGCGTTGAATTAAATCCAATGCATTTTCGCCCTTTAAAATAAACTCGCCCATGTGACTAACATCAAAAACACCAACTCCGTTGCGAACGGTAGCATGTTCTGCATTTATACCTTCGTAAGTTACAGGCATATTATAACCTGCAAACGGAACCATTTTTGCGCCTAAAGCGATGTGTTTTTCTGTTAAAGCGGTGTTTCTCATTCTTTATAATTCTTGCGGGCAAAACTACTAAAAAAAGGGAATTTTCGGGCTAAATTTTAATTACTAAAGCGCAAAGAATTAAACGGGCAACATTATTAATCGCTATATTTAAATTCAAAATCAATTTTTATGAGAAAAAGGTCAGTCTTCTTTTTAACGGCATTTTTAATCTTAAATGCAAATTTCTTAAGGGCGCAATTAAAAGTATCTCAGAAAGATTTAAAAACATTAATTGGCGACTGGCAGGGAAGTTTAACCTACCTTGATTACTCATCCGGCAAACCGTATACTATGCCGGCTAATATTCGTGTTAAAGCAAGCACTAATGCCAAAGATTTGATAATTTCTAATATCTATCCCAAGGAACCTAAAGCAAATTCGGTTGATACAATGAAAATTTCTGATAATGGAACAATGATAAACCGAGAAGCCGTTACATCTATTTCCAATTTGAAAAACGGCAGCAGGCAAATTACAACCGAATACAAAGGGAAAGACGGCAATGATGATAAGTCTGCTACAATACGTCATACCTACACTTTCGATAAAAAGAATTATTCAATTCGAAAAGACGTTCAATTTGAGGGCGAGAAAACATGGCTTAAAAGACATGAATACAGCTACGCGAAGCAAAAATAGAAGCCAATAAGCTAAGTACTGATTAACTCCTTGTAAATACCAAGCATTTTCGAAGAGATGAGGTGAACGCCATGATCGTTTTCAACGGTCTTACGAGCATTCTCTCCTATTTCCATCCAGCGTTTAGGGTTAATGATACATTGTAGAATAGAGCGGTAAAACTCATCTGCAGAATCGGCGATTAAAATATCGTAACCATGTTTGCAATTAATACCTTCTGCGGCTGTAGTTGTTGCGATGATGCACTTTTTCATAGCCATACCTTCTATAATTTTCACCCGCATACCGGTGCCGGAAATTAACGGAACAATCATAATCGCCTTCGAATTCATAAACTCCACAGCATCGAAAACCTCACCTTCAACAATCAGATTGTCAGAATCATAATCAAAGAAATGCTTTTGCATGTTTTTACCTGCAATATAGAAACGAAGATCTTTATTCAGCTTTTCAATATCGGGCCAGATATCATCGAGAAACCACTCCAATCCTTCTTGGTTAGGCCGCCAATCCATCGCCCCCAAATGGAAAAGTGTCGGAAAACTTGTTTTACTTTTATCAACGCGGTATTTTGTTAAATCAATAGCTACGGGAAAAACCGTCATCGGAATTTCGCAGCCAAATTTTATAATACTTTGCCTGTCGGGTTCGCTAATTGCGAAAATGTGGTGAAAACGATTAATTTGTTCGGTTTCGTAAGCCTTTAATCTTTGGGCTAAAAAAGCGAGGTATTTTCTTCTGATCAGGAAACTTTCTGAATAAGAAAGTCTTTCCCACATGGTGAATTCGATGTTATGAGCTCTGTAAATCAGTTTCGCACTACTGTTTGCTTTAACAACATCAAGATAAGGAACTACAAATAATCCTTCAAACTGGATCACATCGAAGGCGTTTTCACGAAGTAGATTTTCAAGCTGTCTTGCTGCATCTTCGGTATAATACCTCGAAACATTGTAAGATTCGTTAGTGAAAATATTGAAAAAGGCCGACCACATATTAACCTCCGTATCAATATCCTGAGTATATGTTTTTACTTGTTCAAAAACAGGATCTGAAATTTCCTCCAAATCGAGGCGTGCATTTGCAGGGTTCAGGCTAAACAAAGTAATGTCTGCACCAAGTTGTAGCAGGCCTTTCATGGTGTTGTAAACCACAATCGGGTAACCACTATTTGGCGGGAAGGGAATCCGCTTAGTAATTAACAGAATTTTCACAATGTGGTGAAAATACGAAATTTAGCCTGCTTTTGAAAACAAATCGAGTTGCGGATCGCTTACATTAAAAGTTTTACGGTGAAATGGCGACAAGCCAATTTCTATAACCGCTTTACGGTGGGCAATGGTTGGGTAGCCTTTGTTTGATAGCCAGTTATAATGTGGAAAATCGATGTGGAGGTTGCTCATGTACTCATCTCTATGGGTTTTTGCCAGAATGGAAGCTGCAGCAATGTTCAAATACTTTCCATCACCTTTTATAATGCAGCTGTGTGGAATTTCCGGATAAGCTTTAAACCGATTTCCATCGATAACAAGATAACCAGGTTGAGTGTGAAGCTGCTCAACTGCTCTATGCATCGCCAGAAAAGAAGCATTAAGAATGTTGATGCGATCAATTTCTTCATGATCACACGATGCAACTGCCCAGGCCAACGCTTCTTTTTCAATTATCGGCCGAAGGAAATCTCGCTGTTCGTGTGTTAATTGTTTCGAATCGTTTAAGCCTTCGAGAAAAAAACCTTTTGGCAAAATTACAGCTGCAGCAAAAACCGGACCTGCAAGGCAACCTCTTCCTGCTTCATCGCAACCCGCTTCTAAAAACTCTTCCTGATAACAATTTAATAACATCGATGCAAATTTAAATATTAACGGCCAAATTTTGTTAAACGGATATGGATTGACTAAATTAGTTTTAAACACTAAACTATGCCATACAATGAAAACCTTGTTAACCGCGTTCGGGAAAAATTAATGCACTTAGCCGACGTAGAAGAAAAAGCAATGTTTGGCGGTTTAATTTTCATGGTTGATAACAAGATGTGCATCGGGGTGATGAAAGAAAAATTGATGTTGAGAATTAATCCTGAAAAGTTATCAGAAATTGAGGGCGAAGATGGTTGGGAGCAAATGCTTATGAGCAAAACCGTAATGAATGGATATATTCTGGTTTCAGAAGATGTACTTAACAGAACCGAGGAGTTAAAATTTTGGTTGAACCTGGCTTTGGACTTTAATCCATTCGCAAAGTCTTCAGCGAGAAAAAAATCTAAACCGTAGTATTCTGGCCTTTTACATCAAAAGCATCGCGTAAGCCAATTGCCAGAACATTGAAAGCATAAACGGTTAGCATAATCGCCAAGCCGGGTAAAACCGCAAGATAAGCAGCATCCATAATGATGTATCCGAAATGTTCTTTAATCATGCTTCCCCAACTTGGCGTTGGTGGCTGCGCTCCAAAACCCAAAAAGCTTAGGCCTGTTTCTAATAAAATTGCTGAAGCAAAATTTGCAGATGCTACAACCAAAATAGGTCCGGCAATATTGGGCAAAATATGTTTTATTATTGTTCTTGAAGTGCTGTAACCTAAAGCCCTCGCCGCTTCAACAAATTCTACTTCTTTAAGTGCCATTACCTGGCCGCGAACTAATCTGGCGACATCAACCCATGTTGATAATCCAACGGCGATAAAGATTTGCCAAAAACCCTTACCTAATGCAAAAGATATGGCTATAACCAGTAAAAGTGAAGGTAGCGACCAAACCACGTTCATAAACCAGCTTATTGCTGCATCTGTTTTACCGCCAAAATATCCTGCAATAGCGCCTAAACTTACACCTATAAAAAGTGAAATTAATACGGCGATTAACCCAACAGAAAGTGAAACCCGAATCCCAAGAATCATCCGGCTTAATAAATCACGACCATAGATATCTGTTCCTAAAAGGAAGGTTTTTTGATAAATATTATTCTTTTCAAAAAGCGACTTTGATGTCCCTATTTTTGATGGTAAAACACAAGCTGGACATAAATCTTTTAAATTATACCTAGTTTCTGCTGCTTTTTCTTCGCCGATAAATTCTGTTGCGAATACATTATTACCAACAATTCTGTATGATGTTATCGGAATACTTTTGAAATCAGGTTTTTGACCATTAAGCATCCTTTCGAAGAACCCTACTTTTTCGATATGGTCATAGCGTTCAATAATCATGAAAGTAAATTTGGCCCCGGGTTTTTCTTTGGCAATCTGTACTTTTTGGTTATTCGCGTTTGGAGAATTGTCAGGCATAATTAAATAACCCAAAATACCCATCAGCATCAATAAAAGAATAAAAACCAGACCACTTAGCGCAAGTTTATTACGCTTAAATTTTAACCAAACTTTTTTTGATGGGCTATTATCCATTACCTAACCATTCTGCCTTTCCAATTGTATTTTCCGCTGTTTCCGGCAATGCCGATGTAAATGATGTAAAGAATATGCAAAACATTTAAAACGGGGATTAAAATCAAAAGGCTTCGTCTTTTTGCAAAGCCTGTAACGTTCCATAAAAATACGCTTTCTAAAATCATTTTAAACAACAGCTGATAAAATGAGATGGTCAGATAGCCCGGTAAAAATAATCCTGCAATAAAGTTTGCAAAAATGCTCAGGTTAAATATCCAAACAAACACGCCAAGTACAATAATTGCCTTGTTTTTATAACGCGTGCTTTTTGATGCCCAACGTTTTCTCTGCTGTATAAAAGAGCTTAAGCTTTCTTTTGCATGAGTATAGACAATAGCATCTCTGTTTTTCAAAAATCCAATCTTATCAGGGTATTTAGCGGCGATTTTATGCAGCAACAATTCATCATCTCCTGAAGCCAAGTCATCAATTCCCCGAAAACCACCAACTTCATAGAAGGTTGCTTTTTCGTAAGCGAGGTTTGCACCGTTGCAGGTTGATGGAGATTTGTTTCCAATAGTTGATGCCCCCAAACCAATGAGATACAAAAATTCCAATGATTGCAATCGTTCAAAAAAACTCTTTTCCTCAAAGTAAGCCACAGGCGAAGAAATCATTTTATAACCCTTATCCTGGTATAAATCTACTACGCGGGCCAGCCATTGAGTTCCCATCACACAATCAGCATCTGTAGTAATGATTAAATCGCCACTACAAGATCCAATTGCCGTTTGTATTGCCTTTTTCTTGTAAGAGTTAAGTGCTTTATCTTCATTCAACTTAATCAGCTTAACATTTTTTTCTGCATAAGAAGCAACAATTTCTGCGGTATTATCTGTAGAATGGTCATCGATAAAGATAATTTCAGTTAACTCTTTTGGATAAACTTGAGCTAGCAACGCATCGATTGTTCGCCTGATGTTTAGTTCCTCATCGCGGGCAGCAACAATAACCGAGACTTTGGTTGATGGGGCTAACAAACTCTTCTTATACAGACTTAAGTTGTACCAACCTTTAATAAAAGTGAGTACCAAGAAACCGTAAACTAAAGTTAGGGCAGCAGATAAAAGACTAATTAGTTTTAGGAGTTCCAAAAAAGTTAAGTTTAAAAACGAAATATGTGCCTAATATAGCAGGAATAATAATATTTATAAGCCAAATACTTGCCGTACATGCAATAACTGCAACGTCATGATCGGTAATGTACCCGAAAAAATAGGATGCTGTTACACTTCGTATACCAACATCGAACAAATCTAATGATGGCAAAGTCGACTGGACAAAGAACAGAATACTTATCATCATTACAATATCTGCATAATGCAAGCCCGGTATCAACCATACAAAAAGAATAAAATATTGTGAGCTAAAAACAAAATAACGAGCCAGGCAGAAGATTAAAATTTTTAATAATTCGCCTTTTCTGTATCTACCTAAAATGCTGTAAAACTTTTTGTATTTCCTGGTGAATTTGAAAGACAGCAAAATTCCATTAAGCCATTGAATGTTGAAATAGAAAACAATAAAGAACAAGCAGAAAACAAAAACCAGAATTTGGATGGCAAAGAAAAGTCGGTAATCTAAATCGATGAACCGATAAATAAACGCACTCAATGCAATGGCTCCAAAAATGTTTGTTAGCACAAGCTGACCGATGTTTCCAACCGCCATGGCAACCACGCCGACAACTCTTCTTTTGGGCGATAAAAAGAAAACCCGCCCGCCGTACTCACCCAAACGATTAGGGGTAAAAATGGCAAGTGTTAAACCGCAGAAAACAGATTCTATAGCCCGATAGAAACTTATATGCTCGATTCGTCTCATTAAATGTTTCCACTTCGCAGCTTCTAAAAACCAGTTTACAAACATTAGTAAAAACACCAATCCTATTATGCCCGCAATTTCTGCTGAAGGCAATCCGGTTAAAAGCGATTCGAAATTTTGCAGATTTTTATTGGCTACGATTTTATGGTAGATAAACCAAAAAGCAAATACAATGATTGCCGCTTTAACGAATAACGAGAATATTTTTTTGTTGCCTGCCGTCAAGTTTATCTTTCTTTTTGCAAATATGCTTAATATTGCTGTAATGTTGAACGAAAAAAAGGAACGGATAATTATGGGTATCGACCCGGGTACCGCGGTAATGGGTTATGGCGTAATTTTAGAGAAGGGAAACAAAACCGAACTGATTAGTTTAGGCGTTGTTAAAATGACACATCTTGACGATCCATTCTTGAAACTTCAACGCATTTTTGAGAAGACTGTTGTTTTAATTGACCAATACAAGCCCGACGTTTTAGCAATTGAGGCACCCTTTTACGGTAAGAACATTCAGGTACTTCTAAAACTTGGAAGGGCGCAAGGAATTGCAATTGCGGCTGCACTTTCCAGAAATATTTCGGTAACGGAATATTCTCCTCGAAAAATCAAACAATCCATTACAGGTAATGGAAATGCGACTAAAGAGCAAGTTGCTGCTATGTTACAACGCTTACTAAACTTTAAAGAAACCCCCGAGTTTTTGGATGCAACGGATGGTTTAGCAGTGGCTGTTTGCCATTCCTTCCAAAAAATAACTTCAGGTGGAAAATCAAAAACCTATTCAGGTTGGGAGTCCTTTGTAAGCGACAATAAAACTAAAGTAAAGGGATTGGCTGTGAAGGCTAAGAAGTAATTTTTCGCATACTTGGAAAATCAGAAATAATGGCAAAAAAGCTGCAGATTGTCGGTTTGGTTCAAAGTGACAATCTGCGGCCATAGTTAAATGATGATGATAAATTTAATTATTTATGAGCTGAATCCATCAAATTTTTCGTCGCTAATTCCATAGCAACTTTATTTTTCCTCAAACAATATCTAACGGTAAAAAACATGATCATTCCGAAAACAATCAGCATCCATAGATTTGCCAAAGCAAGAATGATTTCCATAAAGATTGTCCAACCGTTTACAATACTGAGCCAAAATCTATTGGCAAAGCCAGGGCGATAATCTGCTAGTCTATCGTTAGCAACCACCAATGTTTTCACGGTATTATCCTGATAAAAATTAAGTGTTATTGTGCTGTATTTCACTTTGGCATCAATACTCATGTTATCCAGTTTGCGATCTGCGTAATCATCTTTTAGAGCCAACGCAGTTTCTATATTTCCGGTTCGCTTGCTTGGGATCTTGCCGATTTGTGTAGCGGCTTCAACTCTGTTCTGCGCCTTAATTTTATTTGCAAGGTAAGAAAGACTTTGGTCGTCCATTTTCATCGATTGATTATCTACAAAAACAGCCATTTTTGCGATGGTATTAGTAAAATCATCGAGCTGATCAGACGGTATTTTTGCAATGAGGAACCCATCTGTTCTGTAAGATGTAATCTCTTTTGATGAATCGGCTGACAATTTTACTTTATCTGTTTCGAGAATAGCGCTTTGAATAGAAAACTCGGCAACGCTTCCGGCTTGCACTTTTATGGTTTTACTTAGCTGCTCCTTCGTTTTCTGAACATCCTTTACCCGAAAACGCATATCGGCAGTTTTTATAATTTTAACAGTGGCCGTAGTGTCTGTAATTGGTGCTAATGCGATCTCCTTAGCTTCGGCTACATCAGCACTTTCATTATTCGTTTTGGCATTCTGGCAGCCAAATAATCCTGCAATTATGGCTATAGCAATAATATTCCTTTTCATGATTTTGTGGTTCTAAAAATTTAATCATTTTAATATTGCTTCAAATGGCCATTAGAAGTTAGACGTTTCTGGTTAGGTTAAGTCGTCTTGTTTTCCCTTTATACAGAAAATAGAAATAGGTAACCCAATCTTAAAAACGTTTAAGTTTAGATGCAATAGGACCGATTTTTCCATAAACGAAAGGGCGGTAAACAAAAAAGCCGATGATATTGGTATATCATCGGCTCTTGTATTTAGAGAGAAATCTATTTTATGCGTCTAAAATTTTGAATACACCCTTGATGCTGATGATTGCTCCTATGAAGAGGATAATCCATGATACAAGAGATAGTACCCAAGAATCGAAGGCGAAACGTGCATAAGTACCAACCATACAAACCAGTACTCCAAAAATCATCATTTTATAAATTCCAGGCTGGTTAGCCGTTTTCATACTTTCTGTATTGTGCTTTAATTCGCTGTTCTCCATAATGTTTATTTTTATGATGCAGCAAAAGTAATACTTATTGCTGAATAATTATAAATGTTTAGTAACTTTTTAATCGCTCTAAACGTTGTTTAGCTTTCTCCTTATCACTTATATTCTCACCTTGATACAGAGGCTTTTCCCAATCGCCATACATCGGATTCGGCAAAACAATATATTTAGTACCAAAAAGGTTTTGATTTTGATTTACTTGCTCAAAAGTATTCTTTTGTTCACGATAAAAAATGTTAGAAAAATCACTCAGATTATCGCCACAAAGCAAGAGTATATCATGGCTTTCAGCGATTTTTTGGCGTCGAGGCTCCTTATTTGATGTTCCCTTTGAAACTAATAAATGTGCATCATCTGCGAATGGAAAACCATAAGCTTGCAGATTTTTCAAGGTTGCTGCATAATCCTTCTCATCGCGATTGCTCAGGTAAAAAGTTTCAATATTTTTTGATGCTGCAAATTTTAAGAAAGCCAACGCACCGGGTACGGTATCAGCTTTAGCTAGGCTTGTCCATGCTGTCCAATCTGCAGGATTATAACTCAAGCCTTTCCTAATTTCGTGCCCTTGAAATGGGGAATTATCTAAAACAGTTTCATCTATATCTACAATAACGCAATTCGGTTTCTTACTGGTATCTGCCCACAAGGCTTCCTTTAACGATAAACGGGCAAAGTTGTAAGCCTGAAAACATAATGCTCTATACTCACCGCTGGTTTGTTGCCATAGAACTGCATTGGTGTAATCTCTGGCCGGATTTTGAGCTGCTGCAAAAAAAGGGAGGAGCGATAGAATGAAGAAGATGTATTTTTTCATAACTGGAAACTATTGACCAAGTGGAATTAGAGACCCATGAAAACATAATTATTCTGGATTTCATTCCAAAATAACCATAATAATTTTGGATTATAATTAAATCTGTTTTAGAACTATATGTATCTCTATCTAATTTAAATTGCACACAAAAGTAACAATAGCTTTTATCAAAGCACATAAAAACTAATTTTTTGTCTTTTTCCGCTTTGGTGGCGACCTTAAACGCTCAACATAAAAAAAACCCATTTCAATTAAGAAATGGGCTTCTAATATTTTAATGACTTTCGACTCTAGACTAAACTTATCCGTTCAATGCTGCTGCACCACTTACAATCTCCGTTAACTCAGTTGTAATTGCAGCCTGACGAGCCTGGTTATAAGATAGTTTCAACGCTTTTAATAACTCACCTGCATTCTCAGTTGCTTTATCCATCGATGTCATACGTGCGCCGTGTTCAGATGCATGAGAATCCAAAACTGCTTTGTATAACTGAATCTTAATTGATTTAGGAATTAACTGTTCAACGATTTCTTCCTGAGATGGTTCCAAAATGTAATCTACATTGGCAGATTTCTTTTCAGTTTTAGCTTCTGCTTCTTCAGCTTTCGGCAAAGGCAACAATTGTTCAGTTGTGATAAACTGAACTGCTGCGTTTCTAAAACGGTTGTAAACAACTTCTACTTTATCGAACTCACCTTTAATAAAACCGGCCATAATCGCATCGGTAATTTTGGTTACGTTTTCAAAAGTTAGCGCTGAAAACACTTCATTATTGTTGCCAATAACATTGTATTTACGTTTCTCGTAAAAATCCTGAGTTTTCTTTCCGATAGAAATAATGCTAACATTACCGTTTTTCAACTGTTCGCTATACTTTTCAGCAATTAAATTGTTGGCCGCTTTAATTACGTTCATGTTAAAAGCACCTGCCAAACCACGGTTCGAAGATACAGTTACAATTAAAACCTTATTTGGTTCACGCTCTTGAATAAAAGGCGATGAAGAACCTTCTAAACTTGCAGAAAGATTTCCTAAAATCTCTTTCAGTTTAGTTGCATAAGGACGCAAAGCGATAATTGCATTGGTAGCACGTTTCAACTTCGCAGCCGAAACCATTTTCATAGCTTTGGTAATCTGCTGAGTTGATTGTACAGATGCAATCCGGTTTCTTACTTCTTTTAAATTAGCCATTTTTAAAGTATCGAGTAGTAAGTATCGAGCATCAAGATTGGATTAACGTACCTGTCTTGATACTTGATGCTTAATACTTGTATCTAATTAATATTTACTTGAAATCTCTTTTGCTACGGTATCTAAAACACCTGTAATGGTATCATCAAATTTACCGGCTTTTAACGCTGCTAAAGTTTCTGGATAACGCATTTCTAATTGAGTTAAATATTCAGTTTCAAATTCTTTAACCTTGTTAACCGGAACGCTACGCATTAAGTTTTTAGTACCCGCGTACACAATCGCAACTTGTTTCTCTACGGTAAACGGAGAGAACTGCGCTTGTTTTAACATTTCCACGTTGCGTGCACCTTTATCTAAAACCGATTTCGTGGCAGCATCCAAATCAGAACCGAATTTAGAGAAAGCCTCTAACTCACGGTACTGAGCCTGATCTAACTTTAAAGTACCTGCTACTTTTTTCATCGATTTAATCTGCGCATTACCACCCACACGTGATACCGAGATACCTACGTTAATAGCCGGACGAATACCTGAGTTAAACAAGTTCGACTCTAAGAAAATCTGACCATCAGTAATCGAAATTACGTTCGTTGGAATATATGCAGAAACGTCACCCGCCTGAGTTTCGATAATCGGTAAAGCTGTTAATGAACCACCACCTTTAACGATGTGTCTAATGGATTCAGGTAAATCATTCATCGCTTTCGCGATATCATCATTCGCGTTAATTTTTGCGGCTCTTTCTAACAAACGACTGTGTAAGTAGAAAACGTCACCCGGATATGCCTCACGGCCCGGTGGACGACGAAGTAATAAAGATACCTCACGGTAAGCAACAGCTTGTTTAGATAAATCATCATAAACAATTAAAGCCGGTCTACCTGTATCACGGAAAAACTCACCAATTGCAGCACCTGCAAACGGAGCATAAAACTGCATTGGAGCAGGATCAGCAGCCGAAGCAGCAACAACAACCGTATATGGTAAAGCGCCATTTTCCTCTAATGTACGTACAATGTTAGCAACAGTAGAGTTTTTCTGACCGATAGCTACATAAATACAGAACACAGGCTGGCCTGCTTCATAGAATTCTTTTTGGTTGATAATCGTATCGATACAAACGGCAGTTTTACCAATCTGACGGTCACCAATAACCAACTCACGTTGACCACGACCAATTGGAATCATCGCATCAATTGCTTTGATACCTGTTTGTAAAGGCTCATTTACCGGTTGACGATAAATTACACCTGGTGCTTTACGCTCTAAAGGCATTTCGTAAGTTTCACCTAAAATCGGACCTTTACCATCTAAAGGTTCTCCTAAAGTATTCACCACGCGGCCAAGCATACCTTCACCAACTTTAATAGAGGCAATTTTTTTGGTACGTTTAATTGTATCACCCTCTTTAATCTCGTCAGATGCACCCAAAAGTACCACACCAACGTTATCTTCTTCAAGGTTTAATACAATGCCTTGTAAACCGTTTGCAAATTCAACCAACTCACCCGATTGAACTTTAGTTAAACCGTAAACACGGGCAATACCGTCGCCCACTTGCAACACGGTACCAACTTCTTCCAGTTCGGTTTCTGATTTAAAGCCCGCCAATTGTTGTCTGATAATTGCCGATACTTCGTCTGGTCTTACCTCTACCATAATTTTAATTATATCTTTTTGTAAATGTAAATCTTGTAGTTCTTTTGTTATTCTAGTCCCGCTATCCGTTTAAAGTTTTTGTGAATGTTATGCTGACTTTGTTAAATCACCACAACAAAAAGCTTTCACTGTTATCGGGTTTATATATTATCGTGCTGTAGCTATTTTGTTATTTCAGTATCCCTCATAGTTAGTAAAACTTATCTTGATACCTGATACTCAAATCTTGATACTACAATGCAAATTCCTTTTTCAGTTTACTTAATCCGCTGGCAATACTCGCATCAAACTGCTTATCACCAACTTTTAAAATAAAACCACCAATTAGTTTCTCGTTAATTTTCTCCTTAACAATAACTTCATTAGCGCCTAATTCTCTTTTTACAATTGCAACTATCTGCTCTTTAGCTTCAGCGCTTAAAGCAGTTGCCGAAGTTACATCAGCAGTAACAATTCCCTTTATTAAGTTATATTGTTGTACAAATTGTTTAGCCGTAGCGAATAAAATTGACGAGCGACCTTTACTGATTACAATTTTGAAAAACGTAATGGTCAACTTGCTAACCTTATCGGCAAAAATACCGTTCAAAATACCGGTCTTTTTATCTAAAGGTACAATCGGGTTTTTTAATATTGCTTCCAGTTCAGGGGTTTCATCAACCACTTTTTCAAACAAAACCATATCATTATAAGAGGCTTCTAACGCGTTGTTTTCAACGGATAAGTCTATTAATGATTTGGCGTATCTGCTTGCGACTTTAATTTCTGACATATTCTTAGGTGTGAGATGTGAGATGTGAGATGAAAGATGTGAGAAGTCATCTCAAATCTAATATCTAATGTCTCAAATCTATTTTCTCAAAACTAGTTTAATTCAACGTCTTTTAACAAGTTAGCTACTAAAGCTTCCTGCTTATTTTTATCATCTAATTGAGTACGCAAAACACGTTCAGCAATTTCTAATGATAAAGAAGAAACCTGGTCTTTAACTTCAGCTAAAGCCGCTTTCTTTTGGTTTTCGATTTCGATTTTAGCTTTCTCAATTAATTTAGCGCCTTCTACCTGAGCTTGTTTTTTAGCTTCGTTTAAGATACCGTCTTTTAAGGTTTTAGCTTCCTTTAAAATTTCATCACGTTCTGCACGGGCCTGTTGCATCAAATCCTGATTCTGGCTTGTTAAACGAGCCATTTCCTGTTTTGCTAACTCAGCTTTATTTAAAGCCTCATCAATGCTTTGCTCACGTTCATGAATAGCACCTAAAATAGGTTTCCATGCAAACTTTCTAAGTAAAATCAATAAGCAAATAAACGCTAATGATGTCCAAAAAACCAATCCTATGCTTGGGGTTACTAATTCCATTTTATCTAATTTTTAAAACAATCTTTTTAATAAGGTCGGGTAAATAACCAATCGTTAATTACCCAACCTAATTTCTTCAGTGCTTATTAACCGTTTAAGCCTAATAATGCAACTACTACACCGAATAAAGCAGCACCCTCAATAAGGGCAGCAGCGATAATCATTGCAGTCTGAATTTTTGATGCAGCTTCCGGTTGACGAGCAATACCTTCCATTGCTTTACCACCTACTTGACCGATACCGATACCTGCACCGATTACTGCTAAACCGGCACCAATTGCCGCGATTGAACCTACCATAACTAATTTAATTTATATTAATTGTAAAAAATAGTTTTCTTTTAATGATGTTCTTCTACTGCCATACCAATAAATAAGGCAGTAAGTAATGTAAAAATAAAGGCCTGTAAAAATGCAACTAGTAATTCCAACACATCCATAAATAAAACGAATGCAACTGAAACCGGAGCAATAGCCAATGTTTCGAAAATAAATATTAAGGAAATTAAACTTAATACGATAATGTGACCTGCTGTAATGTTGGCAAATAAACGAACCATTAAAGCGAACGGCTTTGAAATGATACCGATTAACTCTACAGGAATCATAATCGGATACAACCAAAACGGAACATCAGGTTTAAAGATGTGTTTCCAATAGTATTTGTTACCATTAATGTTAACAATAATTAAAGTACCCAATGCCATAACAAAAGTTAAAGCGATATTTCCTGTTACGTTTGCACCACCCGGGAAAATCGGAATCAAGCCGAATAAGTTGTTAAATAAAATAAAGAAAAACGTAGTTAATAAATAAGGCATGAACTTAGCATATTTATGACCAATGTTTGGTTTAGCAATATCGTCCCTTACAAAAACAACTATAGGCTCAATAAAAGATTGCAAACCTTTCGGGGCTTTACCAACACGCTTTTTATAAGCACCGGCAACCGAGATAAATACGATTAAGATAACCAATATAGCTACGAACATTGCCGCAACGTTTTTAGTAATAGAGAAATCTAAAACTGAAGCTTCTTCATCAATTTTGCCATCAGCACCAACCACTTTTACATGGTCTTCCTCTAAACGGTAAGTATTAAATTTACCAACGTAATCTTGTTCGCCATGGTGAAAGTTACCTGAAGAGAAAACTTCCAAACCGCCGTTTGTATATAAAATTACAGGAAGAGGTAATGAAGTATGACCCCAAAGATGCCACATATGCGAATCTGCAATGTGCTCCATAATCACCTTAGTTGGCTCGAATTTCTCTTTACCATGCTCAACTGCACCATGCTGACCCGAAACTGCTTCGGCAGATTCAGCTACTACACTATCAACAGGAACAACAGCACTATCAGCTTGAGCGAAAGTATCAATTTTGATAGATAAAAACGCGATTAAAAGCGTAAAAACAACAATTACCTTCTTAACTTTTGATACTAAAACTTGGTTACAATCCATTTATTGGCAGATTTTTACTTTAAATTTTGGTGGCGCAAGTTACGCAACAAACAGTATATTTCAAAGGCTGAAAACAATAAATATAAAGAAAAAAAATTTAGGAGAAATACAACACCCAATCCCTTCTCTTTTATACTGTAAATCAACACAAAAGCCATACAAAAAATCATCTTCACTGCAATCGATCCCATAATGGCCATAATTCCTACTTCAGGGTCTCTTTTTATTCCAATATCTACAAGCAGATAAGCAATAAAAGTTATGCCGGCCAGGAAACCGAACATCAGCCAAAAATTTTTAACAAATAATTGCGTATCGGGAAATATCGTGGGCAAAACAGCAGCAATGCCGATTAAAAGCCCAACGAACATAAAATAGAAACTTGTAAATTTGGCTAGAGTCAATGGAATAATTTCTTTGCAAATAAAAACTTTGGCAAAGATAGGATTTTTAGCATCAAGTAATTAGTGCTCAAGAGAATTATTCTGGGGTTGTTAGTTATGCTGCTTGCTGAAATTGGAACTTGAAAAACTACGGCTTAGTTGCCTGCCGAATGGCCTGATAAAGTGCAATTCCAACGCCTGCCAAGGCAAAAATTGCAGTTATTATATTTGTTTTACTGTCGCGGTGTTCATCTATTTTATAACCGATAAAAGTTAGCAGCCCGATTGTTGCAATCATCTGGAAGCCGATTACTGAATATTTAGCAGCTGCATTTACCTTTTTAGGCTGATCTTCGTCTTTACGTTTTTCCATTTGTTAATGCGATAATTAAGTTAACTTTGAATAATAAATTTGTTGCCGAATAAAATAATTTTGCTTACATTTTGTTAATTGTATATCCACTAAAAGCGATTTCTTATAATTGAAAAAATACACAAACAAAACCCTATCTCCCTCCCTCTTCCTTTTCAGCCTGTTTTTTATTTATGGCTGTGTAGCTAATAAAGATACAGCCGTAGACCGTAAGATGCAAAACTTAACGGCAAGGTATAACTATATCTATAACTCAAATGTTTTGTTAACAGAATACAATGAAGGTTTGTTGCAAACCTATTCTGATAACTACGAAAAAATTTTACCGGTTTACCTCGATCCTGAGCCGCAGGTAACATTAACCCTTACGCCCGCTGTCGCCAATAAAACATTAGATGATGTTATTTTTAAAGGACAGGCTATCATCAATGAAAAAAGCTTTAGTAATTATATCGATGATGCCTACATGCTTTTAGGCAAAGCCAACTATTTGAAGGGAAATTATTTCATCGCCTCTGAATATTTCGATTACACGGCAAAAACTTACAAAGACAATTTAAAAACTTTCATTATGGCAATGAACTGGAAAGCCAGAAGCCAAATGGAATTAAATAATATGGCTAATGCCGATAAGATTTTGGATACGATGTTGCGTGCTCAGGATCAATTGAAGAAAGATTTGCCCGAGCCTTTGGCCACAACCGCACAAATGCGTATTTACCAAAAGCGAAATAAAGAAGCTATTCTCCTGCTGGAAACGGCCATTAGAACTGCAGATGAAAAACAACTCAGAATTCGCTGGCAATATATTCTTGCCCAACTTCAGGAAAAGGAAAATGATCTTCAAAATGCGTTTATCAATTACACAAAAGTTGAAAACAGTAATGCGCCTTTTGAAATGTACTTTCATGCTAACCTGCAACGTATAAAGGTACGTGCATTAATCAGCGGGTATAAAATTAATCAAGATAAGGCCCTGCTCGCCTTACTTAAAGATGATAAGAATTTTGATTATACCGATCAAATATATTATCAGGTTGGAGAACTATTTGCAAGGGAGGAAAACTTCATAAAGGCTGAGGAGAATTATCTAAAATCTGCACAAAAAAGCGCAAGAAATCAGAATCAGAAAGCCCTGTCGTACTTAAAAATAGCCGATTTAAACTTTAATGAGTTTAAGAACTACATAAAGGCAAAAGCATATTACGATAGCACGGTATTAATTTTGCCGAAGAACTTTACTGATTACGACAATATTGTTAAAAAGGCGCAAAACCTTCAATATTTATCAGATCGATATACATTAATCTCGAAAGAGGATACTTTACAGGCCATTGCAAAATTACCTGAAAGCGAAAGAGCTGCTAAAATCAAAGATTATTTACGTCCCAAAGTTGAGGTTGCTACGATTTCAAATACGAATTCACAATCATTAAACAGTGCGGGTTTCCCTACTCAAAACGTAAATGTTGCTGCCAGCAGCGGAACGGGCAATACATTTTACTTTAATAATAATGCAGCGATTAGTAACGGATTTGCTGATTTTAAAAAGCGCTGGGGGAACAGACAGCTGGAAGACAATTGGCGCCAAAGTATCCGTTCATCTGCTCAGGAAAATAATCAGATTTTGGCCGGAGGTAATGTAGCAAACGGACTTGGTGCATCTAATGACATTGATGCTCCTTTGGCACTTGATCAAACATCAATTGAAAAACAGTTTACCGATGCTTTGCCAGTTAACCCCGCGATGGTTGCCGCATCAAACCAAAAAATTATCGATGCTTATTTCGAAATCGCAAGCTTTTACCAGCAGGAACTTAACGACAAAGCTGAAGCAAACAAGGTCTATTTGGAGCTGCTTAGGCGTTTCCCTGAAAACAACCACCTTGCGGCAATTTATTATAGCTTGTATTTAAACTACAAAGGCACTGAAGAAGGCAAAGCAAACGAGTACCGCCAAATGGTTTTAAATAAATTTCCTGAATCAAACTTTGCAAAAACAATTTTAGACCCATCGTATTCGGCAAAGCAAGATGAAATTGAGAATATAATAAACGCGAATTATAACCGAACCTTTAATGCTTACGCAGGGAAAAATTACGCCGATGTTGTGAAACAGGCGAATGAAAGTATAGCTGCTTATCCTAAAGGTAACCTTGCGCCTCAATATGCATATTTAAAAGCCATTGCAATTGGAAGAACATCAAAAGTAGATGCGTTGTTAACAGAATTTAATTTAATTACAACACTTTACCCTACTGACTTGATTATAACGCCATTGGTTAAAGATCACCTAAAATATATTGAAGCTAATTTAGATGAATTTAAGCAAAGGCCTGTTGCATTAATCGATTTCGATGCGAATGAACCGCGTTTTGTAAGTCAGGCTAAACCCACAAATACGCAACCAAAACCAATTGAAAACATCAATGCAGCAGTTACGCCAAAAGCTCCTGAAGATGTAACAAAACCAATTGAGAAACCCGTTGAAAAAGCGACTGATATTAAGGCTGAAACCGTAAAACCCGCCAGCATTTTCAGTACCGCAACTTCAAATACTTATTATTATGTTATAGATGTTGCAGATGCTTCCTTAACTTTGAGCTCTTCAAGATTCGGAATTGGGCAATTCAACAGAGGAAATTACCCAGATAATGATTTGGCCCACAAATTGGTAGAGTTAGATGATGACCAACTTATTTACGTAACCAGTTTCGTTGATTTGGAAGACGCTAAAATTTATGAGGAAAGTATTAAGGGTCAGTTAAAAAACATAATGAAAGTGCCCGCTACAAAATATAAGAGTTTCATCATAAGTAAAGAAAATTTTGAAAAACTAACAGACCGAAATCGTGTTAACGAGTATCTGGAATTTTATAAAAACAATTATTAAAAATGACTAAATCACTTTCTGCTGCCGATATTAAACGATATAATCTTCGAATCTGGAAAGTTGTAATCGGGGGAATAGCATTATTCGCCATCTTTATTTCAATGTTAAGCTTTGGGCTTTTTGGTGAGTTGCCTTCATTCAGAGATATTGAGCACCCTAAAAGCAACCAGGCATCAGAAATAATTGCAGAAGACGGTCGCCCGTTGGGAACATATTTTGTTCAAAACCGATCAAACGTTACTTACAAAGAAATTTCGGCAAACGTAATTAATGGCTTAATTGCGACCGAAGATACCCGCTTCAAAGAACACTCAGGAATTGATTTCAAGCGTACGTTTACCATTATCGGTTATAATTTAATCGGAAAAAAGCAGGGAGCAAGTACAATAACGCAGCAATTGGCAAAAAATCTTTTCCCAAGAGAATCGAACTTAAACTTCTTTTCTTTGGTGTTAACAAAATTTAAAGAATGGATAGTTGCCGTAAAATTGGAGCGCAATTACACGAAAGAAGAAATCATTACCATGTACCTGAATACCGTAGATTTCGGCAATCAGGCTTATGGAATTAAATCGGCAGCAAGAGTTTATTTCAATACCACACCCGATAAGTTGACATTGCCCGAAGCTGCTACATTGGTAGGAATGCAAAAAGGGATTACCATGTATTCTCCTACCCGCCATCCGGAGCGTTCCAGAGATCGTAGAAATACTGTGATGGCAATGATGGTAAAATCAGATTTGCTAACTCAACAGGAATTTGACAAGCAGAAGGAAACTCCGCTAAACCTTCGCTTCAATGCAGCAACCGTTAATGATGGCATTGCGCCGTATTTCAGATCCGTTTTAAAAAATGATATTAAAGCCATTTTCGAAGAGCAAGGAATTTTGCGCCCCGATAATACACCTTACGACTTGGATCGTGACGGATTAAAAATTTACACAACCATCAATTACGATATGCAGGAATATGCTGAAGCTGCTCAGAAAGAGTATATGCGTATTCTGCAAGCTCAATTTATAAACAGCTGGAAAGGGCGAAATCCTTTTAAAGACAAAGCTTTACAAATTGAACAAGGCGTTAAGCGATCGGATCGCTATAAATCGTTAAAATCGGAAGGCAAATCTGATGAAGAAATTAAAGAAGATTTCAACACCAAAACTGAAATGAGCATTTTTACCTGGAAGGGTAATATTGATACCGTAATGAAACCTATTGATTCGGTTCGTTATTACAAAATGCTTTTACGCAATGCCATGATGACAATGGATCCGACAAACGGTTATGTTAAAGCTTGGGTTGGTGGCATAAATTACGAGCATTTCAAATACGATCAGGTGAAAATGGGAACCCGTCAGGTTGGTTCAACTGCAAAGCCTTTCACTTATGCAGTCGCCGTAGAAAACGGTTTCTCCCCATGCCTAACTGTACCGAACGTACCTGTAACAATAGAAGGTTACGGCGATCCTTATACGCCGAGATCATCAGGCAAGCCACTGGAGGGTGCGATAACATTACAAAAAGCCCTGGCATACTCGCAAAACTATGTTACTGCTTACCTTATGAAACAGGTCGGCCCTGTCGCTGTCGCAAACCTTGCAACCAAAATGGGCATCCCCAACGTTCCGGCTTATCCATCTATATGTCTTGGTTCTTTTGATGCGTCGATTTATAATATGGTTGGTGCTTACGGCGCCTTTGCCAATAAAGGAATATATACCCAGCCGGTTTATCTCTTAAGAATCGAAGACAGGAATGGTGTTGTTTTGTTCTCTCAGAAACCCATACCTAAACCGATTATGAGTGAAGAGGTTGCTTATGTTATGACGCGAATGTTAAAAGGCGTTGTTACCGGCGGTACAGGTTACAGACTCATTAATAAATACAAGGTTAATGCACCAATTGGTGGAAAAACCGGTACAACACAAAATAACTCCGACGGTTGGTTCATGGCGATAACGCCACAACTGGTAACTGGCATCTGGACGGGCTGCGAAGATCGGGCTTTCCATTTTATCAGCACAAGAGATGGTGAAGGTGCAAATACGGCCCTCCCTATTTTCGCAAGCTTTATTAAAAAAGTATACGGTAATCCGAAGTTAAAAATCAGTCATGCAGATTTTGAGGCACCAAAATCAGGTGTTTCAATCGTATTTGATTGTAACCAATATCAAAAACAAGAAGAAGGAACAACTGAGTTAGATGAGAAATTGGGATTTTAAAAGATCAGTTTTGCATGATTAGGGAAGCGGCAACGCTCTGCTAATTTTTTTTCATTGGTGAAGAACGCCTTATTCTTTGTGAAGCACTATACACCCGCTGATAACCCGGCAATCCACATACTTCTTATTTTTAAAGGATAGAATTTAATTTTGTAATCCTATTTTTGTAACGATGAGCAGTTTCGATCATAAAACAGCATTAACAGCAATCCCGCATAAACCCGGTGTATACCAATATTGGGATGCAGATGGCAAATTAATGTACATCGGTAAGGCGAAAGATTTACGTAATAGGGTTGGCTCGTATTTTAATAGCGACAAAAGTCAGTTTAATGGCAAAACCAGGGTGTTGGTTTCCAAAATCAGAAAAATTACCTTCACCATTGTAGATACGGAAATTGATGCATGGCTGCTTGAAAACAGTTTGATTAAAAAGCATCAACCGAAATTTAACATCAATTTAAAAGACGATAAAACTTATCCTTGGATTATTGTTAAAAATGAAGAATTTCCCCGTATTTACTGGACCAGAAAAGTAATTAAAGACGGTTCGACATACTTTGGACCATACGGTTCAATTGGAATGATGCACACGATTTTAGATTTAATAAAGGAAACTTATCCTTTAAGAACCTGTTCTCTGCCATTAACCGATAAAAATATTGCCGAAGGAAAATTTAAAGTTTGTCTTGAATACCAGATCGGAAATTGCAAAGGCCCATGTCAGGCCTATCAGACCGAAAGCGATTACGACAAAAACATCGCGGAGATAAAGGAAATTTTAAACGGCAAGATAGGCAATGTTATCCGCGATGTTAAGAGCGTTATTAAAACCGCTTCAGAGGATTTAAACTTCGAATTGGCGCATCAGTATTCAAGAAGGTTGCAGGTTTTAGAAAAATACCAAAGTAAATCTACAGTTGTAAACAGTGCCATAACTAATGTTGACGTGGTTAGTATTGCATCAGATGAGCGTTATGCTTTTGTTAATTACCTTAAGGTGATGAACGGAACCATCATACAAACGCAAACCATTGAGGTAAAGAAGCAATTGGATGAGAGTGATGATGAAATTTTAACCCTTGCCCTACTTGATTTCCGAACGAAATTCAGCAGCACATCGAAAGAAATAATAGTTCCCTTCGAACCTTCACTTGAGGATGAAAGCTTACGCTTTACGGTACCGAAACTTGGAGAAAAAAAGAAACTCCTTGAGCTTTCGCAAAAGAACGTTCTATTCTTCAAGAAAGAGAAGTTAAATCAATACGAAAAGCTCAATCCTGATTTACGAACAGATCGTATTTTAACGACAATGCAAAAGGATTTGCGTTTAACACAGCTACCGCAACACATCGAATGTTTTGATAACTCCAACTTTCAGGGGAAATATCCTGTTTCAGCTATTGTGGTATTTAAAGATGCTAAGCCATCAAAAAAAGATTACAGGCATTTTAACGTTAAAACGGTTGAAGGGCCTAACGATTTTGCAACAATGGAAGAGGCCGTTTTCCGCCGTTACAGACGAATGTTAGATGAAAACCAACCATTGCCACAATTGATTATAATAGATGGCGGTAAGGGTCAGTTATCATCAGCAGTTAAAAGCTTAAAGCTATTAGGTATCGAAAATCGCGTCACAGTAATTGGTATTGCAAAACGACTGGAAGAATTATTTTATCCTGGAGATTCCTACCCGCTTTACCTCGACAAGAAATCAGAAACATTAAAGGTTATCCAACAACTGCGTGATGAGGCTCACCGCTTCGGAATTACCTTCCATAGAAAGAAAAGAGATCAGGGCACGCTGAAGACTGAATTGGAGCAAATTCCTGCAATAGGTAAAACCACTGCCGACAGGCTTTTAACCCGCTTTAAATCGGTCAAAAAAATTAAAGAGGCAACAGAGAAAGAGCTTAGTGAGATACTCAATAAAAAGCAGATAGCTACATTGTTAGATTATTTCAAAGAAGGTTAGTTAAAAATATTGAGAAAGTTCTATTAACAAAAAAAGGCTTCGATTAATATCGAAGCCTTTTTTGTTCTTTAGTATTCCCAAAGTCCCTGTTCGTAATCCAAAACGGATCTCTTAATTCGTTCAGATTCCATTAACCGCTCTCTCGGGTCTGTTATAATATCTCTTAGCTTATTGTCTCCCGGATTAGATTCTTTTACAATGTAACTGCTAAATAAGCGACGGATAAAGAAATCATCGAAGCTTAAAGTAGATGCGTCGTTATTTGTGTTAACCAACCTTTTATGCGCAATAATTGGTCTTAATTCATCGTAACTCACCCAAAAAACCGGTTGCCATTGTTTAGAAGACTCGATAAATTTCATTGGCGCAATGCCAACAATACGTGGCTCAAAAATGGAACGTTTAACATCAAAAATCCAATCTTCCTTAATCCTGAACTTCAAAAAAGATTCTGGGTTAAGATCATTGGCTACAGTTTTCACGGTACCGGCTTTGGAATCAGTAACCTCCACGGTTCCTGCAGCCTGCATAAGTGCCGTATCTGCTGTTAAAGGATTTGTAAACGCATCATCTTCATTGTTTAAAGTATCAAACGGAGAATAAGCAGTAAGCTCTTCAGATTTAACGGCCGATATTAAGACATCTATTAACCTTGATTTTGGAGATTTAAGAGATGAATTAACGGTATCACGAAGATCAATTTCCCTCCAAATACGTTTTGCATAGAAAACATCTTCCTCACGCACATCTGCTAAAGGCACCATCTCGGTACTATCAATATCCTTGCGGGCATAAAAACCATCTTTCGGCGGCACCTTTAATTTCTTCTTAGTCGTTAACTTCTTAGTGCTGTCAACAGGTGTTGAAGTATTTGCAACAGTACTTTTCGGAGGAGTAGTTGCACCCCTCTTTTTGAGCGGTGTTTGTGCAAATACCAATCCGGTTGATAAAACTAATACAGCGATGCTTAAAATCCTTTTCATCTTATTCTTATTTTACTGTAAACGCCAATGAAGGCAACACGTTCTGGCGACCATCAGGACCAACAGAAACAATATCTTCGAAAAACACCCTTGTGCCAGGCGTAATTGAATTTATAGCAGTTCTTACGGCCCCTGCAAATCCACCACCGCTACCCGAAATTGTAATGGCATCAGAACGTGGTTTTATAATCGTTAGCTTATAACGTTGAATTTTGAACCTCACATCAAATGGAAAATCATCCAGGTCGGCTTCAATTTCTGATTCACTTTTCAATTGTACCGATGCAATGTCACCACCTGCTCTACCGCCAACTTTAGCCGTTGGTTTTGGAATAGCTTTAACTCTGAATTTCTGTGAACCAAGGCTAACGCTTTTTCCTGCATTTGAGGCCGTAACATTAATTGACACCTCTGAACCCACTTGAGAACCACTGGCTAAGACATTATACTTACCCGCACCTGTTTTACTCATCGAAGCACCAGAAGCACTAGCGTTTACGCTTTCTAAAGGAAAACCAGCTGCAGAAACCGAGAATGGATTTGGAATACCTGCATAAATAACATTCATCTTATCAGATGACACGTTAGCTGAAGGTTTGGCAACCTGATAACTTTGCTCAGGGGTTTTGTATTCTTTTACTTGTCCGTCAGTTTGACGAACACGGATAGTACCTACCCATTTGAAAACACCAACACTACCTGTTCCACCGGTATAAGTTCCTTTACCATCTCTCACAGATAATTTACTTCCGCCAACAGCGATATCTGGATTTGATCTAGAATCACTTGCTGTTAAAAATACTTCAGCAGTATAGGGTTGACCTTGGATAACATATGAAGTTGGTGCTACAGCAACTGCGGCAAACTTATCGATGTTAACAACGGCTTTATCCATGTTTCCGAACAATTTTTTAACAACCTCAGCTTCGGCATTTTTAGTGTCAGTTTGAAGCTTAGTTAGAATTGTCATTGCGGCAGTTAAAGGAGTTCCCTCACCAAACAATGTTTCCTGCCAATTCCCTTTTCTTTTTCTCACTGGATCTTTTGCTTCCAAAGAGAAAGTTACCCCTTCTCTGTCTTTCGGATCTAGTAAAGAAATTAATTTTTCGCGTGTAGCGTTAATTTTTGCTTTCAGCTTTTCACCTTCTTTTTGATTAATCATCAAATTCGGCGCAATATCCTGATTGTCACGGTTAGTCAAATCACCGGTTTCCGGGTTAATTCCGTCACCGGCTACGGTAAACTGCTTTTTAATACCTTCGATATAGTTATTCAAATCATCAGCAGCAGCCTTAGCTTGTTTAGCTTTATCGTAAATCGGTTGAGCACGAGCCGGTTCTTCTTTAAGTTTTGAATTTTCGAAAGAAGAAAAAAGCTGATCTATACCTGTATTAACATTGGTTTTTGATGTATCCAAACTATCATTGATATTTTTGAATGCATCTAATATTGTATCTGATACGTTTAAGGCCAGCATGGCTAACAATACCAAATACATGATATTGATCATCCGCTGCCTTGTTGTTTCTTTTCCGCCTGCCATTTTTTATGTAGCTTTCTATTTAAAATTAAAAACTAGATAAATTATACACGAGGGCTGTTCATAGCCGATAGCATATTACCATAAATTGCATTAAGCGATGATAAGTTTTTAGCCAACTTGTTCACTTCTTCTTTAAACTGTTTAGAATCTTCCATTGATTCGTTAAAGTTTTGCATGGTAAGCGATAAGTTTGAATAGAATTTGTTCATCGATTTCAAATGCGCACTTGAATCTTGTAACTCTAATTCGTACACTGCATTTAATGCTGATAAGTTTTTAGCTAAGTTATTTACCTGATCATGGTAAGCCTGAGAATCCACATTGCTCTCGCCCATTGCTTTTAAATTAGCTGTTGCTTTCTCAAAAGATGCACTTAAATTATCGAAGCCCGCTGAAGCAGTTTTAACCTTACCGGTAAATTCATTAGTTGCTAAAGAAGCATCTGCCACATTAGAAATAGAAGCTACTTTATCGCCGAAGGTACGCAGCCCATTGCCTAAACTCTCAATTAATTCAGGACCTACTTTTGCGTCTGATAACATTTTATCCAGAGCAGCAGATGTTGGTGCCGAAACGGTTGCAACCGGTCTTGCTGATGCAGTTGGTAATTCTCCTTTAAAGTCTTCTCTTAATTCTGGGTAAACTCTTTCCCAAGCCGGCTCCGGTTCTGGTGGAAAGAAACCTGTTAAAAAGAATAAGATAGATTCTACACCAAGGCCAATACCGATCATATAGTTACCTAATATCCCGCCGATGTGCAAAATTTTAAATAATGCCCCAATAATTACAATACTTGCACCCCATGAAATCGCTACGTGTAACCAGCCTGGTTGTTTCTTTGCTGCCATAAAATTTTAATGTTTTTCTTTAGTTTTTAGTTGTTTTGGTTTGATTTAGTTTCTCAAGTCAGTTCCTGGATAAGCCGAAACGCATCTGAAACCGATGTAAGATCTTTGTTGGTCTTGATATTCGTATGTAGACACGGCATTTTGAAGAAAATACCCTGTATCTTTCCACGAACCACCTTTAACCACTTTACGTTTTAAATATTTGCTGTCATCTTTACCCGCCACATAAGTAAAGTTCGGGTTTAAATCGTGCAATAAAGGACCTGATGATTTGTTGTAAGCAGTTTTAGTCCACTCTGCAACGTTTCCTGACATATTATATAAACCGTAATCGTTTGGAAAATATGAACGAACACCTACGGTATAAATACCGCCATCGCTTGAATAATCTCCACGGCCTGGCTTAAAGTTTGCCTGTAAGCAACCTTTTGTATTTCTAATGTACGGACCGCCCCAAGGATATTTAGTTTTGGTATTGCCACCTCTTGCCGCATATTCGAATTCAGTTTCAGCAGGTAAATCGTAATCCATTCTGGCGTTTAATGGCATTTTTCTTGCCGATGCAACACCTTGGTAAAGTTGTGTACGCCAATGAGAAAATGCTTTTGCCTGCTCCCAACTCACACCAACTACCGGGTAATCATCATAAGAAGGGTGGTTGTAATATCCGCGAACCATCGGATCATTTTGAGAATAAGAATAGTCTGTTTTCCAAACCATTGTATCTGGATAAACGGCAATTGTATATCTGTCTATATAATCCTGACGCTTGCTGTTCGGATTTTTATGACCCAAAGCAGCTTTATCAAGATTTAAAATTCCGTAAGAGTATTCCAATTTACGTACGTCGATTTCTTTTCTTCCGGGTAAAGCATCCAAACCTGAGTAATAAATATTATCAAGCTGACTTGCATTTGCGGCATTTGCACCTTTCGCTTTACCATTCCAAATTGCAGAACCATTACCTACTCTTCTCCAATCGATATACTGTTCGCCACCTAGAGCCCCTGCAGCAGCGCCTTTTTTAGTCATCATGAATTGCTGTGGATTACCCATCATTACAATTGCTATCGAATCGCGGACCCATTTGGTGAACTGACGATATTCCGCATTGGAAATTTCGGTTTGATCCATAAAGAATGCGCTTATGGTAGTCATTCTGCTCGGGCCAGATTGCGAAAAGGTAATATCTTCATCAGATCCGCCAAGAGGGGTATGGCCGGGTGGAATATAAACCATGCCCAAAGGTATACGGTGATTTTTAAATTTCCGGTTGTAAGAGCCAACAAGCTCACCCTGGCCTCCGTGACCACAGCTCGCAAGTAATACAGTTACACCCATTATAGCTAGAAAGTAAATTTTCTTCATATATTCTTTATAGTGTACAAAACACAATTAGCAATTGTATCAAAAATCATTTAAAATAACAACAAAAGCAAAAAAATTACACGAAAGTACCTTTATAGAGGTGTAAGAATGCTTTTTTAACATTATTAACCTAATATTTTCGTTACAATTTGTGCTTCATTCTGCTATAACTCAAAAAGTTACAGTTTATTGTTGCTCAGGAAATAAATTAGAGGGAATCTTTATTTATTGGAAACTTTTATATAATTCTCAATTGCCATAGTCATTGATGGTACACCTGGTGTTGGCGCAGCAATGTCGACAATTAAGCCCATATCAGTTACAGCTTTACTTGTATTAACTCCAAACGCTGCAATTCTGGTATTATTTTGTTTGAAGTCGGGAAAATTTTTAAATAAAGACTGAATGCTGGAAGGGCTGAAGAATGCAATCACATCGTAGAATACTTCAGCAAGATCTGAAAGATCACTAACAACTGTTTTAAACAAAACTGCCGGTGTAAAGTCGTAGCCACTTTTTTCCAGAAATTTCATGGTATCTTCTGTAGCTACATCAGAACATGGGTATAAAAATTTCTCATTGGCATGTTTCTTCAACACTTCAGCTAAATCGGAAGCAGTTTGCTTGCCAAAGAAAATTTTACGTTTTCTATATTGAATGTATTTTTGAAGATACAGCGCAATTGTTTCAGACAGACAAAAATACTTTAATTCTGCAGGAACATCATAACGCATTTCTTCGCAGATTCTGAAGAAATGATCAGCGGCATTTCTGCTCGTGAAAATTACAGCAGTAAAATCTGCAAGATTGATTTTATCCTTCCTGAAATCCCTTGCAGGCACACCTTCAACATGAATAAAAGATCTGAAATCTACTTTAAGGTTATGCTTTTTAGCTAAATCGTAATAAGGAGACTTTTCTGTTTCAGGTTTCGGTAGTGTAACTAAAATACTTTTTACTTTACGGATTCTAGAGTCGTTTTTTTCTTGCATTTTCCTTTTTCTGCTACAATCCTATCGTTTTAATTAGTATCAAGACAGGACATATTTCGAGGGCGCAAAAGTACAAAAATAAATGCATTCTAGAAAACTTATTATTAGAAAGTATAGTAACCCCTGCTCTTAATAATTGGAAAGCAAAAATTATCCCTAACAGTAAGATTGCCAGCCCAATATATATCGCTCCGTATTTTAATGGCGATAATGCAAAGGCAACTACCAAAGGAATAAATAGCAGCGATGCATTAAAATAGCTTAGGTATAATATAGAAATGTACTCATTTACAGGCTTTTGTATATTAAATAAAACACCTAAAAACCGCAAGATAATCAATTTCAAAGCATAGAAAACGATAATGATTATGGAGATGCTAAAGAAAAATTTGAATCCGTTTTTCGCCTGATACATGTCGTAAAATTGAGCGACAAGGAAAAAAAACATTCCCAGAATGAATCCGAATTGTATAAACAATAGTAAAAAAGGCCACGAACTAAAAAGATTATCTTCCTTGTTAATATTGTTTAATATTCGATTACTGAAAAAAGATTGTACAATGGCCGACAGCTGTTTTGAAAACGCGTTCTTCAATATTGCGAATACAACCAGCATAATAAAAATGAAGCCTAGTAGCCACACATTTCCCTTCGGGATAGATCTGCCTAACTGGTAGGGGTTATCCTTCTTTTTAAAATTCTTATATTTTTTTTGCCAGGAAGACAAATCTAAAACAGGAAAGAGATACTCTTTTTCGACACTGTCTAATAAAGCATTCTTATCAATTAAACTATCAGGCAAAACCCATGTATGCCTAATAATAGAATCGGTAACGAACCGCTGTTTCGCAAGCGTTGCAGAATCGGGACGATATCTTCTGTATTGATATTTTACAACCGAATTAGAATCTGCTTTAGCCGGAATTTGTTGCGCCGAAAGGGTATCAGCAAACAATAAAAACATTAAAAAAACTAAAATGATTTTCGGCATCCTATAATCAAAAATAAGAATGCAAAAGTAATTGAATAATCATTGTTTACCTAAAGAAAATAAATGGATTTAGAATATGCTGTATCTTTACCGCAATGTCCGGTATTTATATTCATATTCCTTTTTGTAAAAAGGCTTGCCACTATTGCGATTTTCATTTCAGCACTTCATTAAAATATGCCGATGAAATGGTAGACTCCATTTGCAAAGAAATTAAAATGAAAAAAGATAGAATTTCCGGGCAGGTTGGGAGCATTTATTTTGGTGGGGGAACGCCATCCATTTTACCTCAAGCAGCCCTTCAAAAAATTTTCGATGCAGTAAACCAAACCTTTTCTGTTGATTCAAATGCTGAAATAACGATTGAGACCAATCCTGACGATTTAACTGCGCAAAAATTAAAGGAGTTGAAACAGCTTCCCGTCAATCGCTTTAGTGTCGGTATTCAATCCTTTTTTAATGAAGATTTAATTTGGATGAACAGGGCACACAATGCCAAAGACGCAGAAGATTGCATAATGAGAAGTCAGGATGCAGGTTTTGAAAACTTAACACTCGATCTGATTTATGGTTATCCCTTACTTACGGATACAAAATGGCTCAGCAACATTAGCAGGGCTATTGAGCTTCAAGTGCCGCACATTTCTGCTTATGCCTTAACGGTTGAGCCTAGAACGGCGTTGGCTCACGCCATTAAGAGTAAAAAACAAATCCCTGTTAACGATAACCAGAGCGCAGCACAATTTGTGATATTAATGGATAAATTGATTGAGGCGGGTTTTGAACATTATGAAATTTCGAATTTCGCCAAACCGGGTTGTTACGCTGTTCACAATACAAACTATTGGAAAGGTGTGGATTACATTGGCATCGGACCATCTGCTCATGGTTTTAATGGACAAAACCGATATATTAATCCTGCTAATAATTCTCTTTATATCGAAAAGCTGGAAAACAACAAGCTACCGGAACTTGTAGAAGAATTGAGTTTAAACGACCGCTTTAACGAATATATCATGACCTCAATCAGAACCATGTGGGGCACAGATTTGCAAAAAATAACGACAGATTTCGGGAAAGATTTTTTGGAGGAAACTCGACATAATCTCCGCAGTTTCGACGATAAAGGTTGGTTGAATATAGTTGGCGATCAAATCAGGCTAACACAAAGCGGCAAACTGTTTGCAGACCATATTGCCGCCGAATTGTTTGTAATAGAATAGAAATGGGTGAAATAATGAATAACTGCATCACTCAATAATTAAAGTTGTATGTCGAAAATTGTATGGATTACAGGCGCTTCTTCGGGTATTGGAGAAGCCTTGGTTTACGAGTATTTTAATGCCGGAAATAAATTAATTATCTCTGCACGAAATCGCGATGAGTTATTTCGGGTAAAAGGAAATTGCCAAAATTCATTCAATGTACATGTTCTGCCTTTCGATTTAAGCGAAACTGAAATGCTGCAAGATAAGGCTGAGGATGCCATTAAAATCTTTGGAAAAATCGACTTATTGATCAACAGCGGCGGTGTTAGCCAGCGGGGATTGGCTTTGGAAACGGAATTGAAAACCGAGCGACGAATTATGGATACCAATTTTTGGGGAACAGTAGTTTTAAGCAAAGCGGTTTTACCTTCAATGATAAAAAATGGCGGCGGACAAATTGTGGTGATAAGCAGTTTGGTTGGCAAGTTCGGCACCAAATTGCGCTCAGCTTATTCTGCTTCGAAACACGCTTTGCATGGTTATTTTGATTCACTACGTTCGGAAGTTTACGATAAAAATATCGACATTACGATTGTTTGTCCCGGCTTTATTAAAACTAATGTTTCTGTAAATGCGCTTACTGCAAGCGGAAACAGTCAGGGAACAATGGATGATGCACAGGCAAACGGCATGAGCGCAAAATATTGTGCCACTGAAATTGTTAAAGCTGCTACAGCAAAAAAAGAAGAAGTTTATATAGGAGGCAAAGAAACTAAAGCAGTTTTGCTGAAGCGGTTTTTTCCAAAAATATTTTCGAAAAAAGTAAGAGAAGCAAAGGTTACTTAGTGGCGACTTTAACTCAACTCCAATCTGCTCATGTAAGGGAAGGGATGTTTACACAACAGCATTAAATTATCTAAACCGTATTGCAGCGGTATCCCCCGATTTTCCATCGGGGATTTAGCGGAAAGACGGACCAGAGTATCCGAAGAACTACTTCAGCACCTTTCCAAAATAAATTTAAATAACTCACTTACAATTAATTACACTAATATTTCATTTCTAAAAAACCAAGTATCTGTCGGCTCTCGTAAATGAACACAAATAACAGAAACTTAAATATTAGAAATAATGAAAAAATTAATCCTATCTGCATTTGCCGTTTTCACCATGGCAATTACTACACAAGTTTACGCACAGAAAAACCCAATGGTTGGTGGCGCAGCCATGTATGCTACTAAAGATATTGTTGATAACGCGGTAAACTCTAAAGACCACACTACACTTGTTGAAGCTGTTAAAGCCGCTGGTTTGGTAGAAACATTAAAGAGCGCAGGCCCTTTCACGGTTTTCGCACCAACCAATGAGGCTTTCGATAAACTGCCTGCAGGAACAGTAGCTACTTTGGTAAAACCTGAAAACAAAGCTTTGTTGACAAAAATTTTAACCTACCACGTTGTAGCCGGTAAAATGGATAGCAAAGCGATTGCGAAAGCTATTAAAGCTGGTGGTGGCAAAGCTGTTTTGACAACAGTACAAGGAGAAAAACTTACCGCACACATGATGGGCAAAAAACTAATGCTAACTGATGCAAAAGGTGGAATGAGCACCGTAACAATTGCTGATGTAAATCAAAAAAACGGTGTTATCCATGTAGTGGATACTGTTTTAATGCCGAAATAATATTTCACGTCCCTAGAAAGTTCAAAAACGTTCCTGCTCGTCAGGAGCGTTTTTTTTGTTTAATCCTTAATCAATTGTATTATTTTGTGTCAGTTGTTTTTCAGGTTTTTTTATTTTGATTAATGATTGCCAGTAAGTACTTAATTTTGAACCGATAAAACGAGAAATACAATTCGTATCTAAACCTCGCTTAACTATAAAAGGATGCATCCCAATATTATAAAAATTCAGGAGAACATTGAGCCATTAAGGCAGCAAATTATCAACCATAAAGTTTACTCGGCAATTAGCGAAATAGAAGATTTACAGGTTTTTATGGAACACCATATTTATGCTGTTTGGGATTTTATGTCGTTGCTTAAAGCTTTACAAATAAATTTAACCTGTACAACCTTACCTTGGTTTCCGGTTGGCGATGCGGTTACAAGGCAGCTTATTAACGAAATTGTTGCCGGTGAAGAAAGTGATGTTGATGCCGACGGAACTATTAAAAGCCACTTTGAAATGTATTTAGATGCGATGGAACAATGTGGTGCAAATGTAAGGTCAATTAAAAATTTCTTAACATCGCTGCAAAAAGGCCGCGATTTTGACATGGCTTTCGAATTGGCTTCGATACCTGAGGTTGCGAGAGCTTTCGTGCGCTCTACTTTCGAAACCATAAACAGTAACCAAACACATTTGCAAGCAGCAAGTTTTACCTTCGGCCGCGAAGATTTGATACCGAACATGTTCTTTAGCATGGTTAACGATTTAAATAGTACGCAACCTGATAAGATTTCTACTTTTAAATATTATTTGGAACGCCACATCGAGGTAGATGGCGATCACCACAGCCATTTGGCATTATCAATGACCGAAAAACTTTGCGAAAAGGATGATAATTTTTGGGCTGAAGCAGAAGAAACTGCAAAACTGGCCTTGCAAAAACGCATCGATTTATGGGATGCAGCTTATGCAGAAATTGTGGGCAGAAAAGTTTTAGCATAGGTTAATAAATAGTTAACTTAACGCAAAGCTTTAATTAAGTAATTTGCGTCACATTTCTTTTCAGTTATCTTTTTTGTAAAATAAAATTTACACATTTGTTGTTCGGCAACAAATAACCGATTTAAAACGCATGAGTTTCATATTAAAACCTGTAGATATCGTCGAGAATATTACTCCCGAAGATTTCAAAAAAAATTATTTGAAAACCAAAAAGCCATTAGTAATCAGAGGCCTTACAAAAGATTGGCCTGCCAGAGAAAAATGGACTACCGAATACTTAAAAGAGATTGGCGGCGATTTAGAAGTTCCGTTATACGATAATTCAAAAGCAGACCCGTCTAAACCGATTAATGCAGCTACGGCGCACATGAAATTTGGCGATTACCTCGATTTAATTAAACGTGAACCAACTGAATTGAGGATATTCTTCTTCAATTTATTTAAAAAAGTGCCAAGCTTAATTAATGATGTAAAAATCCCTAAAGATTTAATGGGTGGTTTTATCGAGAGTATGCCCGCTATGTTTTTTGGCGGTTCTAACTCGGTAACATTCTTGCACTACGATA
>Ga0308164_10001066_pt1 | contig 35044 bp, 20 predicted proteins | sample PhyTR2_FD_201031 | JGI IMG/M metagenome (GOLD analysis project Ga0308164, IMG submission 201031) | Phyllosphere microbial communities from UC Gill Tract Community Farm, Albany, California, United States - DLSLT.R2 | ecosystem: Host-associated > Plants > Phyllosphere > Unclassified | place: USA... | reverse complement strand
GGGGTCTTAATTAAATCAGGGATTTTACTTAACTCCTTGAAAAACCTCACCCCAACCCTCTCCTTGAAGAGAGGGGGTTAGTTCTTGAGGGCTCTTCGAGAGCCTTTTTTCCATCCGCAAGTCGTCCTTGCGAAGCCTGTTTTTCACAGGCTGTGGCAATCTTTTTTTTTGCACACTTTTGCGCTGTCTCGCCAAAGTCGTCGTTGTCGCGTAGGCGGGAATCTTAATGCATTCGGGGTTTTTACTTAACTCCTTAAAAAACCTCACCCCAACCCTCTCCTTGAAGAGAGGGGGTTAGTTGTTGAGGGCATTTTTCTCACCCGCAAGTCGTCATTCTCGCGTAGGCGGGAATCTTAATGCATTTAGGGATTTTTGCAATCCGGTCGCAAATACATGGAAAACAAGCTTCCTTTTCTACCCTTTTCCAAACAGGACGATTGCTGTTAATTAAAGCTTTGCCGGAATTGCCCGGGCGACATATTAGTTTTCTTTTTAAAAAGCGTACTGAAAGATTGCGCATGTTCAAAGCCGAGCGCATACGCAATCTCGCTTACAGACAGATTGGTTGCAGAGAGTTTTTCTTTTGCCTTTTCAATTAACTTTTCATGAATATGTTGTTGGGTGTTTTGACCTGTATGTACCCGCAGCAAATCGCTCAGGTAATTGGGAGACAAATTCATCAAGCCTGCAACATGCTGCACGGTTAATAAGCCCGTGGTTGCAGAATTAATTTCATTGAAATAATCATCAACTAAATGCTCAAACCTCGCCAGCAATTGATGATTGTTATTTTTACGGGTAATGAATTGTCGCTCATAGAAACGATTGGAATAATTTAGCAAGAGCTCAATTTGCGATAAAATAATTTCCTGCGTATGCCTATCAATATGAATACATTCCTTATTGATTTTGTCTAAAATGGCAATCAAATCCTGTTCTTCTTCGGATGATAAATGTAAAGCCTCATTTACCGCATAAGAGAAAAAACCATAACTGCTAATGGCTGTTGCGAGTGGGTGCTTTAGTAAAAAATCAGGATGAAAAATAAGGAGATAACCCGAGCCGCATTCCATATTTTGCAAATCAAGGTATTGAACCTGATTCGGAGCAGTAAAGCTCAGTACACCTTTATCGTAATCATAATGTTGTTGCCCGTATCTGATTTTCCCGGTAGCATCGCGTTTCAGCGCCACGCAGTAAAACCGGTTTACAAAACCCTTCCAGATTTCATCTTCCAGAAAAACACATCTATTAAGATTTATAACACTTACCAAGGGATGAAGCGGTTCGGGCAATGACAATAAGCGGTGAAACTGCGATACAGATTTAATGGCGTTCATATTATAAAATTAAGAATAAAGAAAAGCAAAAGTACCGCTGCATTGTAATAAAAAAATGCAGCGGATAATAGTCTAGTCAATTAATGCCATGCTAAACTCATCATAAGGTTTTCCGGTATCGGTACCTAATGGAACAATACTTTCTAACTTAGATAAATCCGCTTGGCTTAAATTTATAGCGGCTGCCGCCAAATTTTGTTCTAGATATTTTCTTCTTTTAGTTCCGGGAATTGGCACGATACCTTTACTCAAAATCCAGGCGAGTGCCAATTGCGATGGGGTAACGTCCTTTTCTTCAGCCAATGCTTCAATGGCATTTACGAGCTCGATGTTTTTGTGAAAATGCGCTTCCTGAAAACGTGGAATTGCCCTGCGGAAATCGTTCTCTGGCAAATCATCAATACTTTTTATTAACCCTGATAAAAACCCTCTTCCCAATGGAGAATAAGCTACAAATCCGATCCCCAATTCATCAAGGGTTTTTAAAACGCCTCGTTCCTCAACCGAACGTTCAAACAACGAGTACTCACTTTGCACCGCCGTAACAGGATGAACCGCATGCGCCCGACGCACAGTTTCTGATGATACTTCTGATAAACCGATATAGCCGATCTTTCCTTCTTTTACGAGTTCACTCATGGCATCAACCGTTTCTTCGATCGGCGTATTTTTATCCAAACGATGCATATAATACAAATCGATGTAATCTGTTTTAAGATTTTTAAGTGATCGCTCTGCTGCTTTCTTTACATACTCCTTTTTACCGTTAATAGCCCAAGTAACTTTATCATCATCATTAATTTCCCAGCCGAATTTTGTGGCTATAGTATATTTATCTCGATTACCCGCAATGGCTTTTGCAATAAGCTGTTCATTCTTTAATGGCCCATACAGATCGGCGGTATCTAAAAAATTCCCGCCCAGTTCCAGAGAACGGTGAATTGTGGCAATAGCCTCCTGCTCATCGGCGGGCCCGTACATATTTGCTTCCTCGAAGCCGGTCATGCCCATACATCCTAAGCCCAATTGAACAACTTCTAAACCCTGACTTCCTAATTTTATTTTTTTTAAATCCATAATCTCTCTTTTTTTGATGCTCCAAAATTCGCGAAGTTCTTTTTCCTGCCTGTATGCTAAGCCCTGAATTTTGTGTGTAAATCGGGGAAACCCTGATAATATTATTTTCCATAGCCCCCTAATCCTTATTCCGGTGGTGATTGAAAGACAGGAACAGATAACTCCAAAACTTTAGCGCACCGAAATTGTTGGCTTATCATACTGTAAATAAAAAAAATTTCAAGCCATGATAACTCCAAAACCATTATTATCAGAAAACGCGAAAGACTTTATCGACTATGCACTTGATGTGATCAAAACGATGGATGGTGCACCTGAGCATAATCCAGAACAGCAGGCGCTGGTAAATGAAAAGCTTACTAAACTAAAAGAATACCTAGAGGTGATTAGTGTTTCTTATAATGAAACGGTGCCACAAATTTCCGAAAATGCTTTAGGACAGTCAGCTGAAAATTACAGCGGAACCGGCCATAGTTAAATTCGCCATGATGAAGGTCATGGCGGATTTATTTTCAGGCTTCAAAAAAAATCTACTTTTCGCTTGATGCAGGCCGAAATTTATTTACACTATTGGCAATAGGTTTTAAGCTTTTCAGGTAAGTATAAATTGCTTCCAAATCTGCTTTTTTCATCCCTGCGTACATGGTCCAGGGCATTGGTGTATTCATTGCATCTTTGCCGATTACCGGTGATTTGTATGCTGAATCTGCAAATGCAGCGAACCTGGAAACAAACATTTTTTTAGTCCACCCGCCCAAACCGGTTTGGTGGAAAGTAATGTTCGAAGAAGTTACCGTTCCTGCGGGAGATCTGAATTCCATGCCTCCGCCAAATTCTGTTCCTTTAACAATGGATCCTTTATCGGTACGACTGTGGCAATCTACACAGCCGGCAGCATTAACCAGATATGCGCCATATTTCACTTCATCCTTGTCTGATGGCCTTGGCTTGAAGGCCGCTTTTTGTGGCATGGTATTGATTATAAAATTTACTGGGAAATCAGATTTAGATTTTGGAACATCTTTTACCACAGGCTGCAGGCTTCGGATATAGGCGATAATAGAGTATACATCTTCCCGATCCATTTTACCGAAACGATGTGAAGCCATTACGGGGAACAGTGCGTTACCCTCTTTAGATACACCGGTAGTTACGGCACGAAATATTTCACCGTCGGTCCAGCTTTTAAGTTTATAAGGTGTAATGTTTGGTGCATAGTAAACACCCGGAAAACCCATATCCTGATTGAATACTTCACCTCCCGCACCAAAACCTATTGCTTTCATCGGGCCAGCAAAGCGTGTCCAATCGCGGGTGCTATGGCAATCCATACAAACAGTAACATGGTTAGCCAAATATCTGCCTTTTTCTATTCTTTCAGCAGTAGGTTTAATGGATATTTGAGGTGGAGGCCCGGTATCCGGCAGGGCGAGTTTTACATACGTACCGGCAGCAAAAGCCAATAAGATTACCACTCCAATAAGGATTAAAATGATTTTGAGCGCTTTCATTATAAGGATGATTTGTTATGAAAACGAATTTCGTAAAAATTGTTGATTTATAGCTGGTTATCACAAAATAAATTTGTAAAACCCGCATTTTTACGCAAAAAAGTTGTGCGTTTTATTTTATAAAAGCCTTATTAATAAGACAGATTTTGGATAAAATTAAATTACTGGTATTAAAATTGAAAGACCAAAAAGATGAAGAGATCGCTTTCATTTTTCTTGTTAATTATGGCCTTGGCTACCGGTTGCAAAAAGAAGTTTTGCGGTGTTATTACAGCAATAAGTACGGAAACATCGCCGGCAAACGGTGCTCCGATATATAAGTTTTATTTAGAAAGCGGTGAAGTTGTGCCAAGCCAGACCAGGGGCAACTACCAAATAGGAGAAGGTTATTGCAATGATTAGGAACCATAATTTTGCCGGAGATAACCCGGCATTAACGATCTTAAAAATTAATCCCCCAAAACTTAAAGAGCTTTTGGCTGCGTTCGAGGTAAACAAAAGAGCCAACTTATTAACTATTTTCGCAAAAATAGATCGCATAGGCCCGAAAGAGGAAGTGATTTATACCGAAAAGTCAGAACTTGACCTCGCTTTTGAAGCTTTTCAGGATCAAGAAGTTTGATTAGATTTTAGACGTATTAATTATTCACCGGCTTTTTCCACTTTAGGAAGTTTTCTCTCCCGTCATCTCAATTATTTGAACATATGCTTCAGATAGGATAGGGTTGGGCGAGGTTTTTAGAAGTGGAGCCGAAAGTGTTTGCATTAAGATTCCCGCGTGCGTGAGTATGATTACTTAGGTGAATCGGAGCGAAAGCCTTTACAAAAGCAGATTGCCACAGCCTTTGAAAAAAGGCTTCGCAATAAGTTGGCGACCGGAAAGCCGGCAGTCTAGCTGAGAATTTATGCTCCCTAATTAGCGGGCGAAGCAAAGAAAAGCCGAAAACTTCCGTGTCAAAGTTTCCAACTACCCTGGATAACGACTGCAGAGTGAAATTTATAGCCTTTCCGATTCATATAAATTAATTCTCATTTGGTTTTATTAAAAGTAAAGTTCTTTTGTAATTAATTCGCACATTGGGTGAGTTTTAAATAACATCAAAAGAAAGGGAACACCAACAATTTGATGCTCCCTTGAGTGGTCCCGACGAGAATCGAACTCATATCTAAAGTTTAGGAAACTTCTATTCTATCCGTTGAACTACGGGACCCTGCCAGCCTCCGCTGGCTAACAGGGCAAATATATAAAATTATCCTTTTCTTATTTTTGATTTTTTGTTCGAACTAACCGTTTTTGTTGAAGTATTTTGGAAATGCCTAATGCTGCTTTAATTAATCAATCGAAATACTTTCAATTCCTTTTTCAAGCGCCGTGTCCTGTACAACCGGTATCGAAGCGCCTTCAGCTCTTACAACACTAATGTCTGTCATTCCTAAAAAGCCCAATACAGATTTTAAGTAAGGCGAAGCAAAGTCGTAAGCCTGCATGGGACCATCCGAATAAATACCACCTGAAGCGATTGCTAAATAAACTTTTTTGCCGGTAATTAAACCCTCCGGACCGTTTTCGCCATACTTGAAGGTTATCCCTGCTCTGGCGATATGATCTATCCAAGCTTTTAAATTTGATGGGATTCCGAAGTTGTAGAACGGCACATCAATTACGATAATGTCGGCATTTTGTAGTTCTTCAATTGCTTCATCCGAATGGCGAATTGCTTCCTTATTTTCCGGACTCCTATTTTCAGCGGGCGTAAAAAAGGCGTTGAGATGTGCCTCTTCAAGGTGCGGAAACTGTTTTTTAACCAAATTACTTTCGGTAACAGTAGCGCCGGGGTAAGCTGCCTGAATCTTCTCTACAATTGCATTACCTAATTTTATACTCATAGAAGCCGCTCCACGAGGACTTGATATGATACGAAGAATTTTTTTCATTGTTTCTGAATTTATGAAACAAAACTATGCATCGATACCCGGCTATTTCCATCACTATCCAAAAGGTTAGTACTATCCTTTACGATACTAAATGGCACATAAGCAGACAAGAAAGCCCTGACGATGCAAGGCTTCAATGTTATTTAAATACTGGAAGATATACAATAGCCCGCCTTACAGGCACCCTCTAAAAAGGAGAATTGTGATGGCGGATTTTAGCCATTCGCAATTCCAAAATCGTAAGTCGCGTTATCTGATCACGCTTCCTTCCTCAAATTTATCAGCAGGCGAGACAAAGACAAGTTTACCTTGTGAATTTTCGGCCATCAAAATCATTCCTTGAGACAAAATGCCCTTAATTTCTCTCGGAGCCAGGTTCACAATTATGCTAACTTGTTTGCCGATTATATCTTCAGGTTTATAGTGTTCAGCAATGCCCGAAACTACGGTACGTTCGTCAATTCCGGTGTTAACAGTAAGCTTTAAGAGTTTTTTTGTTTTCTCTACTTTTTCTGCCGCAACTATGGTTGCAACACGTATGTCCATCGCTGAGAAATCTTCGAAGTTGATATTTTCTTTTGCAGGAATTGCAGCAACGGCAGCAGCGTTGTTTGTTTTACTTTGATTCAATTTTTCAATCTGGAAATCAATCGCCGCATCTTCAATTTTTTCGAATAAAAGTACACCTTCATTAATATCATGACCGCGTTTAATAAGCGTAACCGACCCTGCTTCTTCCCAGCCTTGCTTGCCGTTGTTCAACATTTTCATCAGCTTATCAGCAGTGAAAGGTAAGAAAGGTTCAATTAAAATTTGAAGGTTTGCACAAATTTGTAACGAAATGTGGAGGATTGTGCGAACGCGATCTTCATCTGTTTTGATCAGTTTCCACGGCTCTGTTTCTGCCAGATATTTATTCCCTAAACGGGCAACATTCATCACCTCAGAAAGCGCTTCCCTGAAACGGTAATTTTCTATTGAAGCGGAAATCTTTGCAGGGTAATCGGCAAGTTCATCAATAACAGCCTGGTCCTGTTCGGTAACTTCCATAATTGTAGGTACGGTTCCGTTGAAATATTTATGCGTTAGCACAATTACACGGTTAACAAAATTCCCTAAAACGGCAACCAGTTCATTATTATTTCTGGCTTGAAAATCTTTCCAGGTGAAATCGTTATCTTTTGTTTCTGGTGCGGTAGCGGTTAAAACATAGCGCAAAACATCCTGTTTCCCTTCAAAATCACGAAGGTATTCATTTAACCAAACTGCCCAGTTTTTGGAAGTAGAGATTTTTTGCCCTTCGAGGTTTAGAAATTCGTTAGCCGGCACGTTATCAGCAAGAATAAAACCGCCATGCGCCATCAACATTGCGGGAAAAATAATGCAGTGGAAAACAATGTTGTCTTTCCCGATAAAATGAACCAACTTGGTATCGTCATCTTTCCAGTACTCTTCCCAACCGCATTTATCTGCCTCGTAATTGTTTATGTAGTATTCCTCAGCTTTCGGGTTCCAAACATCGAGCTTTGCATAATTACAAAGCTCTTTCGTTGCGGAGATGTAGCCGATGGGCGCATCGAACCACACGTATAAAACTTTCCCTTCCGCATCGCGAAGCGGAACACGAATGCCCCAATCCAAATCGCGGGTCATGGCACGCGGGTGCAAACCTGCATTTAACCAACTCTGACACTGGCCATAAACGTTCGGTCGCCATTCTTTGTGGCTTTCTATATATTCCCTTAACCTGCCTTCGTATTTATCAAGCGGTAAGAACCAGTTTTTAGTTTCTTTAAGAATGGGTTTATCGCCAGACAAAGTAGATTTAGGGTTAATAAGATCTGTTGCGTTAAGCGTTGTTCCACAGTTTTCGCATTGGTCGCCGTAAGCATTTTCATTTCCACAATTCGGACATGTACCTGTAATGTATCTGTCTGCAAGAAACTGTTTAGCTTTTTGATCGTAATATTGTTCGGTAACTTCTTCTGTAAACACGCCTTTATCGTAAAGGGTTTCGAAGAAATCGGCGGCAGTTTGATGGTGTGTTAAAGAAGAGGTACGGTGATAAATATCAAAAGAAACACCAAATTCTTTAAAAGAATCGCCAATAATTTTGTGGTATTTATCTACAACTTCTTGTGGCGTAATACCTTCACGTTTAGCTTTTAAAGTAATCGGAACGCCGTTTTCGTCAGAACCGCAAACAAACTTAACATCGCGTTTATTCGAGCGTAAATACCTTGCATAAATATCTGCCGGAATGTAAACACCGGCTAAGTGCCCGATATGTACAGGTCCGTTGGTGTAAGGCAGCGCAGCGGTTACCGTATATCTTTTTATTTTACTATTATCCAAAACAATTCATTTAATTTGACAAAGATATTGTTTTAACCATGATTATACAGCCACCGTATTTAAAAAAAGGAGATAAGATTGCTATTGTATGTCCGGCGAAGAAATTACCCAAACCGATAGATTATGCCATTTCAGTTTTAAAAAGCTGGGGTTTGGATGTTATTACAGGAAAAAGTGTATACGCTGAAGAAAATCAATTTGCTGGCTCTGATACTTTGAGGGCATCAGATATACAATTTTTTTTAGACGATCCTATGATTAAAGCCGTAATTGCAGGCCGAGGCGGCTATGGCACCGTAAGAATTATCGATGAACTCGATTTCAGTAACTTTGATAAAAACCCGAAATGGTTAATCGGCTTTAGCGACATTACTGTTTTGTTATCTCATCTTTTCGCACAGCACAAAACTCAATCGATGCATGCGCAAATGCCCTATACTTTCGATGATTCTACACCTCAAGCATTGCTATCGCTAAGGAAAGCTTTGTTTGGCGAAACACAATCGTACAATTATAAAAGTGAGGTTAAGAACAGGACAGGAAACTGCAGCGGCACATTAATAGGAGGCAATTTGACTTTGCTTTGTATGGTTCAGGGATCTGTTTCGGAAATGGATTTTGATGATAAAATTTTATTTCTGGAAGATGTAGGCGAGCATGAATTTTCCATTGATCGTATGCTAAGGATGCTGAAAAGAGCGGGCAAACTAAGCAAATTAAAAGGATTAATAATCGGTGCCTTTAATGAAATTGAAGAAGAAAAAATTCCTTTCGGGCAAACGGCTGATGAAGTAATCAGGGAAATTGTAAAAGAATATAATTATCCGGTTTGTTATCATTTCCCGACAGGGCATATCAATAACAACCTGACAATGATTGTTGGTGCAGAAATTGAGTTAACAGTTGAAACCTATAACGTAGAATTTAAGTATTTATAAAATGGCTATTTTAGATAATTTAGGAAAATACCGCAATACCGGCTTGTTATTACTCAGGGTTGGCCTGGGCATTATGTTTATTGTTCATGGTTTCCCGAAGCTTGCGGGCGGCATTGACGGCTGGACGAAATTAGGTGGAAGCATGAAAGTTATCGGTGTAGACCTTTTACCTGTGTTTTGGGGATTCATGGCCGCGGCTACCGAAACTTTCGGTGGCTTCTTATTGATTGTCGGCTTATTCTTTAGGCCGGCATTAATCCTGTTAACCATTACAATGATTATTGCTGCTTTAACTCATTTTGCTAAAGGCGATGGCTTGCAAGGTGCAGGGCATGCCATTGAATTGGGGATTGTATTTTTTGGGTTGATTTTTATTGGTCCGGGGAAATACAGCGTGGACAAGAAATAGCTTGGACTACATTTAAGCGAAAAAAGCCGGCACTATTGCCGGCTTTTCTTGTTGATAAGAAAATATTAATTGTCCGTCATCAATTTATTTAGTGATAACTCATCTGATGATATTGGCCAGATATATCCATTTTCTGATGAAGTTTTAGCCGGAGCACTTCCTTTAAGAGGTAAGGTTAATAATAAACGAGTTAAATCAGGGCCTCTTAACCCTTCGCCTAAGAATTCTATTCTTCTTTCCAATAACAATGCGTCTGTAAAATCGGTTACTGTTGCTGGCGCAAGTGTGGTTGTAGCATCTGAACGCTGACGGACTGCATTAAGAAGTAAGAGTGCCTGCGGATCTATTGTATTTGTACTCCGTACTCTTGCTTCTGCTAAATTTAACAATACTTCAGACCATCTGATAACCGGAACGTAATCCGTATACGGGCTTGGCGCAATAAACTTAGCAACAAACTGTTTCGATGCTGCAGAGGTAAACAATAATGCTCTCCTCTTATCTGTAGATTTCCATCCTGTGTTTGCGATAACGCCTGTCGGATTAAGTGAATATTCGGTAGTACCTGGGGTTGCATTGGTAAAGTAGAAATACGATGCTAACGAATTTTGAGTTCCCGGATAATCCAGTGGGCTTGCTGAAGAAGTCATTGGTAAAGAGAATATTGACTCTGCAGTAGTGTATGGTGCTTTAAAAACCAATGCAATATCTGTAACCAAATCATTAGCCACATTAGCTTTTGCTTTAAATGGCGCAACCGCTGGAACTAACTTGTTTGCTTCGGTAATTACCTCTGCCCATTTACCCATTGATAAATAAACTCTAGTTTTTAAAGCAATTGCAGTATTTTTGTGTGCTCTTGTAGTATTTAAAAGTGCATTTGCATTTGTAGAAGGAAGATTTGTTTCAGCATAATTCAAATCAGCCAAAATTTGCGTATAAACCTGATCTACAGTACTGCGAGCTAAATCTGAAAAACCAGGGCCGGTAATGCCAGTTAAACGTAATGGCAAACCCGGCTTACTGCCGTTTCCGTCGGCGTATGGTCTAGCAAAAAGTTGTAATAAACTATAATAAGATAGTGCTCTGATTAACCTTGCCTCAGCAACATATTTTGCACCAGCAGCATCACCAACCACGGAATTACCTTTGGTAGTCATCCCATCAATAAATACATTACATCTGTTTATCGTTAAATAACCTTGAGACCATAGTCCCTTTACAGAGGTTGCGCTATTGGCTAAATTTAGGCTCCAAACATCAGAAGCTGTAACTAGGTTTCCTGTTTCGTTTATAAAATCTTCGCCCCTTATGTTTCCATAAGCTAAATATCTACCCCCATAAAAAGATCCGTTTTTTAATGATCCGTATAATGAATTTGCCTGACTCTCAATACGGAATTGTGTGTCAAAAGCGTTTTCTGCAGCAACAGAAGTTTTGAGTGCAGGGTCCAATAGCTCCTTTTTACACGAGCTCGTGAAAACAATTGTCGAGCACAAAATTGCTATATATATATTTCCTTTATTCATGATTCAATTTTTTTTAATGTTAAAAACCTAAACTAAGACCCATTGTGTAGGTTCTTGCATTAGGACCTGAGTTTCTATCAGAACCTTGTCCCGAAGAGCTGGATCCATTTGAAGAAACCTCAGGATCAGGACCTGGATATTTCGTTATAATTGCAAGGTTCTGACCCGCAACATATACACGAACTCTATTAATACCTGATTTGCCAAAAGCCGTTTGAGGGATGGTATAACCAAAGCTTACATTTCTTAATTTCACAAAATCTCCTTTAAATATGTTGATATCTAAAGGGATAGTATTTCCATAAGATACGTTATCCGTGTAAATCGCTCTTGGGAAATTTGTATCGTCTCCCGGCTTTTGCCAGCGTGCTAAAACATCAACAGCATTATTCCAATAACGTTGATCATGCAAACCTGCATTAGTTCCGTAAGAAACCCAAAACCCTAACTGATAAGTAAGCATAACATTCAGATCAAAACCTTTATAACGGAATGTATTATCAAAACCACCATAAAATTTAGGCGCTGTGTTATGATACATAACTGCATCAGCACCCTGGGTAATCGCCGGAGCGGTACTACCGTTATCTAAATAAGTCCATTGTGATGCACCTGTAGGAACGATATGTTGATACGTTACAGCTCTACCTGCCTGATTAAAGAAGATTCTTCTTCCGGTTGCAGGATCAACACCACCTGTTCTAACTACATACAGATAGCCAATTGAATAGCCCGGTATAGAACGGTTCACATTCTCACCGGTAGCAGTAGAACCTGTAGGTGTTACAATTTCTGTCAAACCGGGAGCAAGTGCAGTAACCTCATTTTTGTTGTATGCGATATTAAAATTGCTGTTCCATGAAAAACTTGCAGATTTTAATGGGGTTGCATTAACGTTAAACTCAAAACCTTTATTATACATTGATCCAATGTTTGTTGCCACACTTGATGGCACGCCCGTAGAAGGTGATTGAGATACATTCAAAATTAAACCGTCAATGTTGTTTTTGTAATAATCAACCTCAAATTCCAATCTCCCTTTTAGTAAACCGAAATTAATACCAACATCTGTTTTCTTACTGGTTTCCCATGTTAGTTCTTTATTACCTGCTGCACTGTAAATTGAAGATGCCACACCGCCATATAGAGCAGAGCCATAAGTAGAGAAAGTAGCATAATCTCCAATACCTGATATGTTACCTACTTTACCGTAACTTCCTTTAATTTTAAAGCTGCTAAAGACTTTGTCCAAACCGGCTGATGACCAGAAGTTTTCTTTAGTAATTTCCCATCCGGCTGATGCTCCCCAGAAAATACCTTTTTTTACACCCAGTGCTGAATATTCATCTTGTCGTAAGTTACCACTTAAAAAATATTTACCTGCGTAGTTGTAGTTCAATCTACCAAAATAAGAAAGTAAATAATTTTCTCCGTAAGCAGCTCCTGTTGAGTTGTTAAGTGTATAACCAGCCTGAACAACATCATATGCCGGATCTGTTAAACCTTGTCTGTCGATACCATAACCGGTAACTGTATTTCTCTGTTGCTCCTGTCCAAGCAACAAATTGAAATTGTGTTGAGATATTTCATATGATGCTTGTGCTGTGTTCGTCCAAGTCCAATTTTTTCTTTTTCTGAACGCCCCGATACCCTCGCCCAAAACACCCTGCCCTGGTCCATGAACCGGATTGTAAAAAATGTCGTTATCGCTGTTAATATAATCGATACCATACATTGATTTCAGATTAAGCCATTTGAATGGCGTTAACTGGAAATACGCATTTGATTGTAAGTGATCAATTTCATTATTTTCTCTGTTTAGAGAAAGTACCTGAGCAAAGTTGTAAAACCCAACCTGATTACCTGTTACAATGTTATTCATAGGGCCAACAAATGTTGCTCCTAAATTATACGACCCATCATTATTAAAAGGAGATACGTTAGGTGAATTGACCAATGTAGTTCTTGCAATCCCTGAAGTACCATAAGCTTCACCGTTCAATGAACCTGAAGATATAGCAGCTAAGTTCTTTTCATTTGAGTACGAAAGTTTACCCCCAATGGTAATGAATTTATTTAATTTACTATCTACATTAAATAGCCCATTTAATCTCTTGAAATCATTTTTCTGATAAATACCTTGTTGGTTTGTATAGCCAAATCCCATGTAGTATTTTGTATTATCCGTTCCGCCTGAGACATTAACATTATGGTTTTGTGATACCCCTGTGCGATAAGCATAGTCATACCATCTTGTGTTAATTGGCTGCCCATCAGGACCATTTGTAAGAACAAATTTTTGAAGCTGAGATACGCCGTTAAAGGTTACGTTTACACTGCCTGGACGAATTGCATTTGCATTTGCAATAGCTTCGTTTTTATAATCCGTATATTGAAACGCATCGAGTAACTCAGGCAAACGATATGCTTTTGACCACCCAACCCAAAAATCGTAGTTAACAACAGGAGCTCCTGTCTTACCTCTTTTAGTGGTTACAAAAACCACTCCATTCGCTGCCCTGCTGCCATAAATTGCCGTAGATGCCGCATCCTTGGCAATATCTATACTTTCTATATCATTAGGATTAATACTCGCCAAAGGGTTAGCTGCAGATGCCGTTAAACCCTGGTCTCCTGTAGTTGCTACCACGCCATCAATCACAAAAAGGGGCTGGGAGCTCAAAGAGATTGAATTGGTTCCTCTGATCCTGAACACTGGAGGTGTGTTTAATAAGCCCGCAGGAACAGTAATTTGAACTCCTGCTGCTCTGCCCGCCAAACCTGCCTCTAAACTTTGAATTGGTTTTTGAGCAATTGAAGCACCACTAACAGATGCTGTACTTCCTGTAGTTTCACCTCTTTTCTGTGTACCATAACCTACAACTACCACATCCGTTAATGTCTTCGAATCTGTTTCCAGCGTTACATTCATAACGTTCGAAGCCCCGATGGCTCTGCTTTGCAGTATATAGCCGATCGAAGAAAACTCAATTGTTCCTGTTTTTGTTGATGTTTTAAGGGAATATTTACCATCGGCAGCCGTTGTTGTCCCGCCGGATGTACCTTTGATTTTTACACTTACACCCGGAAGCGGGAGTCCGTCTTCCTTGCCTGTAACCGTTCCTGTGATTGTTCTTTCCTGCCCGAATGCGGTTGCCGCAAACAATAGCATCATGAACAAACTTTGTAGAAGTTTTTTCATAAAATTCGTTAAGTTTATTTAGTTTAAGCTAATGTATAAAAAAGTGTATCGTAATGCAAATTTTACAAAAATAAAAGCGAGTGATTAAGTCGCTTTTGTTTCAACCGGGAGGAACATCGGTTTTTAGTATTGATAAAGAGAAAGATTGCGACCATCGAAGGGATGAACGCTGGATTAATCCTTAAATAAGAGTAAATAACAAGCTATAATTTAACAATCGCAATGTTTAAATGACTTTTGCCTCAAGCAAATCGTTATCAAATATGAAATCATCATGGCTCACCACAAAAATGCAGTTAAACCAAGGCCATAAGTTAAATTGTCGAATCTTACTTTTTCTGAGCCGGCGTTTTTGAAAGAATATGTGCCGTTAGGATTAATTTGATCGATAATATCCATTGTAAAATCGTTATCGGAGTTGAAATAGCTTACGAACGCTTTTACACCAATATTTCTCTTAATTTGTTTTTGAATACCTACACCTGCAGACCAGCTAAATGCACTTTCGGGTTTATATCTATAATATGGCAACTCGTTTGTTTCAAATATTTGCTGATAATCTTGATTAATTTTTAGAATGATTTCGCCCTGCGCACCTGATGAAGTACCCGCTCCGAGTTTGCCGGTAATAAACCAATTATTAGCCAAAGGAAGGCTAAAGTATGGCCCGGCATGAATGTAGCGAATGCCCATTGGCTGCGTAAAATGTCCATCGCTAACGGTAGGTATATCGGGATCGGTAAAAGTTAAGTTATCATCGTTCATCGGGAAACTCGAAAAAGCAAACTCCCCGCCAACACCAAAATTTTTACTAAAAAACCATGCACCTTCGAGGCCAAAATTAAATCCGCTTTTGGCGAATAAATCGCTCGATTTTTCTGTCAAATCCTTACTCAGCCCTTGAGCATAAGCTAATCTAAGCTCAAGAAAGCTCGGTTTTAAATGAACGGGAACAGGGTTATTATCCAATTTAATATGTTCACCGTGCTGTTTGAAGATTTTATCTGCTATAATGTAGCCAACTTCCGTTGATAAAATACCTATTCCCGCACCCGCTAAAACATCAGAAATCCAATGGCGGTTGTTCAGTTCACGGCCCACAGCAGTTGCCGTGGCAGCCGTATAGGCGCCGACACTATAAAGAGGAGAACGATACTGCCCGTATTCTTTATGCAAAAAGGTGGCATTCATAAAAGAGTTTGCCGTATGGCCCGAAGGAAAGGAATTTCTGGTACTGCCATCAGGCCGTTCTACTTTTGCCGAATATTTTACTGTATTAACAACCGAAGCCATAATTACCGCCGAGAAAGCATAAGAAACCAAAGCCCTTCCCATCTTATTTTTACCTTTTACACCCGCAGCATTCAGGCCCAACACAGCAACAACCGGTGCATATTGCAGGTAATCGTCGTAGTGATAACGAAAAGTAGGGAGGTAGCGATTTCTAAACGCTCTCACATCTTTTCGAACGCCCCAGGTTGCGGCGCTTCCCCCTAACAGCAAAGCAGGAACGGCAGAAACCCGAACAGCCTTCGAATTCCAAAAATTGTTTTTTAGAATAACGCTGTCGATAACCTCGATTTGTTGGGCTTGAGTGTTAGAATTCAATAAAAGTAAAAAAATAGGGAGAATGGAAAACGAGTGAATCTTTTTCATGAGGAGCGGCATTATTTAATAATTAAGGAACCTGTATCTTAATTAAAGATAGGATTTAATTTTCAAGCGGTAAATTATACTTCAAGCGAGTTACATGTTCAAGCTTCTTAAGCTTACGTTCTTTTTTTAAGCCTGCGGCTGATGCAAAACCCGATAACAGTGTTTTAATCCAATAGTTAAATATAAATTTGTTTCTGTTCCGCTCAAAAAATATCATTGAAGGCGAAGAATTTTGATGATGAAGGATCAGATTCACCAATTTATTTTCAAAGAAAAGTACAAAACTCCTTTTTTCCAGGTTATTTTTATCGAGCAAACTGATTTTTAACTGCTGATAAGGTAACAGCATACTACCTTGTGCTAAATATTTATTGCCGATCCAATTCGCTGTAATGGTATCGGTCGTTCCGCTTTTTATTTGAACGGCTGCAAGCGGCCTCGTTATTGCCGAAAGTTGAGTCAAATCAATCGGTCGGATCTGCATATTCATTTTAAAACCTGAAAGGGAATCGGCGTAAGATTCCCGGTAATGTAATGCAACCTGGTTCGTGTTCATCAGCATTGCGGTTCCACGTACCATCAGGCTGTCTGCATTTGCAAAGCGATTGGTAAGTTTATAAACACCAACGTTAATACTATTCAAGGGAATGGTTCCTTCTAAACCTGTTGCAAGCGAGGTTTCGTGGATGTAAACATCACTATTTAAAAGCTTTATTTCATCGATGCTGAATTCGGATTTTATGCCCGCCAATAGTTTTGAAGGCATTAACTTCTCAACGATATTTCTTTCGGGCATTCGTTTATCCCTATAAACATTCAATCTTGCACTATCTATCAACATACTTTTGATCTTCAGCGCTTTTTCCAACCTCAATTTTGCTAAATTTATGTCGTTTATAGTAATTGCTTTTGCAGAACCCGCGATGTAATCAGATTGATAGGGCAGTTTTAATTTGGTTTCAGCCAAAGAAAATGCAGGCTTGTAATCAATATCTGTTATACTGAGACTGTTGCTTTTCGGATTCCATTTTAAATCATTAGCCGCAAAAATTGCAGATTTACTTTGATAACTAATTCTGGCGCTGTTTAATGTCGTTTTCACTAAAAGCTTATCCCAGGCCAACGGCTCAATACTTGTTTTTACAAACTGTCTGTCATCAAAGTTTAACGCTATATTTTTTACGCTGAGTTTCGTACTGTCTTTTATATAGTCAATTTGTCCGTTATTAGCACTTATAGTTAAATCAGCCGATAACTTTTTATCAACCTTACCAATTGTTAAATTTTGCGAGGAAACCTTAAGAGGAAGTGAAATCTTAAGCCCGACTTGCTCAATACAAATTGCTTCGCATTTAAAAGAATTGATTCTGCAGACAATACAAAATCACCAAGCTTACGCAGCTTCATGTTCGTGGTTTTCAAATTTAAGTCACTTGAAATTCGCACAGTATCTTTTAATGAGTTTGTTTGCTTGTAAATTTTTGCATTTTGGATTTCAAGAGCCTTTACTGTCAAATCAAGAGGAAATAAAAGTGGCTTACCTTTATCGGAAGCATTGTGAGCTGTACTTGATAATCTAATTTCAGGATTGTTGATGTGGAAGAAATCCAGACTCAGGGTCTTAAAATTAGTTGAGTAAAAAGGCCCTTTGAATTTTATAAGGGGTAGTTTGAGTGAGCTTGTATCATTTGCCTTCTTAAGTTCTACCGAAATATTCCTTATTTCATTGTTACCTTGGGCATTTAAAGTTGCTTGTTCAACAAACACGTTGGTATTATTGCTAATGTATTTAACCGAATTGAAGTGGCCGCCTAAATCCTTCCAATAGATTAGGTTCCCCTTCGATTCGAGGTTCCTGCCGAAAATGTTGTTCCCGGCTAAGTTTACACTTGCTTTGGCGCTACTTAAATTAAAACGTAAATTTCCAACCTCTAACTTACCAATCTGGAACCTAGGAAGTGTTTTTTTCGAACCTTGTTTTTGACTTTCTTTATTTATTGAAACATCGAGAAAACCGGCTTTGAGGGAATCTATAAAGATAAGCTTATCGGTCTGATATAAATCCCAGTCGAGCCATTCCCAGTATAGTTGTTTCCCGCGGATGTTAGTTCCGTTAGCTAAGTTCACATGTAATGCACCCGCCCAATTCTGCCTTAACCTGCCGTTAAATTTGTAATTACTGAGGAGCAAATTTACTTTACGAGATTTCACCTTTAGTGTGCTAAATTTCATCAGTGGTATTGCATGTTTCAATTTTACAGTTGTATCACTGTTTAAAAACCTATTGGCGAGTATATTCACATTAAATTTATCAATATCTATAGCTGTTTTATGCTTCCCGTTTGTAACCACAGAAACTGATCCGTCGAGGATATTAAATTTTTCTACTGCAATTAAACTGCTCATACTGTTAAGCATTTTAAAGAATTTTTTAAAGCCTCTTAATGATGCTGTATCCTGAGTTTGAATTGATTTCGGTTTAGAAATAACTTTGATAACAGGCGTTATTAAATCTGCCTGATCTGCACTTATCTGCTTATTCATCAGGGCAGCAAGGTTTACGTTTTTCAATTTTAATGCAGGTGTAAAAAAACTCAAACTATTATCGCCAGGATGTACCGGCGCATAAAAGGCATTTTTAAACACCACCTGATTTTTTGCGATTGCCATTTCATCAACGGTTAATTGTACTTTACCGTCCTTCGAGAGGAATTTAATTTTACTTAGATTTAGTTTGATACTATCGGCCCCCAAAGATTTCGGTTTGGCAGGTTCAAAACTCAGGTTGTATACTTTCAGATCAACCTTTTGCGTACCGTAGCCGGGAGACTTGCTTAGATCGTCGGCATTTGCAAAACTTCCGTTCTGTATATCAATAAACTTGAAATTAATGTTCTTGAACAGGTGTTTAATTTTCGACTGATCTGCCGTTTTCGTTTGATTGCTGTTTTTTCCCAGCCTTAGCATAGGCTTTACGAGTAAAATGGTATCAATTATTAATTCATCTTTCGAGAAAATTGAAGCCAATTCAGAAGATTTAAACCTTATTCGATCTGCAAAAACTTTCGTTTCTGTTCTTCCGGGAATTGCTTTAGCTAAAAATGTGAATGAATCAAGCTCGAAATACTGATTTTTGCCCGAAAAATGAAGCTTATTAAAATCAATAAAATGGATGCCATCAGGCAAGGAAAAAGATTGCCGGCCTAATTTCAGATCTATGTCTCCGGTAGAAAAAAGATGTGCGCCCGAACTCTGCTCATTAGAAAAATCGCTTAAAGTAAAGTCTATTTTGGCCAGTTTCAATACTGACGGGTGCAGCTTACTTTTAAAAATGTACGAAGCATTCTTAATGTGGAGTGATTTTACCTGAAGATGGGCGAGCAGTTTATTCAACAATGCCTGTAAATCCTTATCGTGATAAACTTTTTGTGTAGCAAAAACCTTTCGGTGTTCATGCAACGAGATTGTGGGCGAAATAACAGAAAGACTATCAACAGAAACTTTTTGGTGAAAAATGATATCTTTTATGGAGGCTACGCTAAAGTAAATTGCAGGAATTTTAACCTCGTAATGATTTGGAGTGTTAACAGTATCTGCACTATAAAGTACAGCATTTTTGATGGTAATGCTGTTGTGCAAAAGGGAAAGATCAACTCCGCGGGCATTGAAAACATAAGCACCCTTCGATTTCTCTTTTACCGCAAGTTGAATAATTTCTTTAAACCGGCTATTAATCACGTACGAAAGTGCGGCAACTAAAACGGCTAACACCAATGGGCAGTAAAATTATTTTCGTCCATTTTTTTTTCGCCAGAGAAATAGTCATCTAAACATGGTTGGTTTTGCTAAAGTAAATAAAATCGCAGAGAAGTAGGTTGTATAAATCAGCAAGAATCTAAAACAAAAAACCCCGGTAATTTTAGTTACCGGGGTTTTAAGTATTTAATTTTAATGCTTATGGATTTTGATCAGCAGCAGTTAAAGCTTTGTTTGAATCAAATTCTCCTTGAGGAATTTTCAAAGTTAAGCGGTTAGAATTTGCAGGGAAGCTAATTTGAGCACTAACTACGTGACCGTTACTTCTTGCATATGGCAAATTACATCTCTTGATATCAAGAAATCCGATACCAATTTCACCGAATAATTCTTTTCTTCTCTCTAATAAAATTTCGTTGATCAATGCAGTTCCTGTGTTACCTGAAGCAACTGCGGCAGCGTCTCTGTTTTTCTGAACTGTAAATAACACAGAACCAGCTGTCGGATCATTCAACCTGGCTTTTGCTTCAGCCTCAATTAAAAACATTTCCGGGCTACGCATCATTACCAAAAAGTCGGTAAAGTTTGTTGTTGTACCGAATTTAATTGATTTAAACTTTTTAACACCAACATATGTTGCGCCTGCGGGCGTTGTAAATTTAGCTGTTCTTACGTCAGTTGCGCTGAATTGAGCAACAAAGTTAGGATCGGCAAAAAAGTTGAAATAACCTGTCCCCGAAATTCCCCAGAAAGCAGAAGGCGTACCATAATATGTAGTTTGATCTGCCGCTTGAGGGAAGCCCCAAATAACTTCTCTTTTGGTTGAGAAATCAGCAGTCATCGCAGTACTTAATTCTGATGCAGTTAAAGGATATGATGCTCTTGCAGCCTGAGAAGCAGCAATTGCTTTAGTTAGATAGGTATTATCTACCATTCCCATTTCCAGATATACACGAGCCAATAAACCGTTTACAACATCTTTATTTATAACATCTTTAATCCCTCTGGTTGTAGCAGAATTAGCTGCTGCATACTCCAAATCACTTAAGATTAGTTTATAAACATCACCGATTTTAGATCTTGGATTACCTGAAGTTGCTGCCGTGGTAGGGGTAGTATAAATAGGTAAACCTGGGCCGTTAGGGTTTTCGCTGTATGAATGCGCAAACTCTCTAACTAATTCGAAATAAGACCAAGCTCTGATTGCTCTTGCTTCAGACGAAAGCTGAGCCTTCGCTGTTGTAGATAAACTTCCTTTATCTACACCATCAATTATAACGTTTGATGCGTTGATAAGATCGTAGAAAAAGTTCCATGTGAATGAAACTCTTCTGTAACTTGGCTCACGGTTATCCTGAAGATAATCGAAATTGTACCAGTTACCGTCAGGCAAACCAACATCTAGTCCTTTTGCTTCGCGAGCCAAATTAACTGAGGCAATACCCCAAACATCAGTTGATGTACCGTATTGAGTTCTTAAAACCCTGTATATTCCTGATAAATTTGCTCTTACGCCCGCCTCTGTAGCGAACACGTCAACCGCAGAAACTGCAGTTGCCGGTTTAGGCTCTTCTAAAAAGGATTTTTTACATCCTGAAAATAGAACACCTGATGCCATTGCAACGAAAAGTGTGCCTTTTACTATATTTTTCATAATGATAATTTTATATCTGATTAATACTAAAACCCAACATTTAAGCCAAAAGAGAATGTTTTAAATGTTGCAGAACTTTGTGAAGTTAAACCATCAACCGAAGCTTCAGGATCTGCACCTTTTTTCATTTTTGAGAATGTTAGGAAGTTATCTCCCTGAACGTAAATTCTCATTGATTTAACAACATTCTTTGTTTTTGCAATTACAGATTGAGGTAAAGTATAACCTAAGGTTACGTTTCTTAATCTTAAATAATCTCCTTTAAACAAATGACGTGTTGATGCGCTTCCGTAGTCATTATTACCAAATTTCAATGCAGGAACATCTGTAATTTGTCCAGGTGTTGTCCATCTGTTTAAGATATCGGTACTTAAAGCACTACCAACACTTGAGAAACCGTTCATTAAACTAATATAATCACTGTCTAATATTTTACCACCTAATGAATAGTTAAATAATACAGACAAATCAATTCCTTTGTATTCAAAAGTATTTGTTATACCACCTGTAATTTTAGGTATCGCACTTCCTTGAAAAGATCTTCTCGCTGTTGCAATAGCATTTACGATAATTGTGCCTCCAGGGTTGTTCGGATCATCGGCATACCACTGAGGTCTACCATCGTTAGGGTTTACACCTGCCCATTCATAAGTATAGAAATCATAAAACGGAACACCAACTTCTAAACGTTTGGTTCCAGAGTTAATGAAAGTTTGAGGAAGCGCAGTAATTGTATTTTTTACAGTAGCTAAGTTAAAGTTTGTAGACCATTTGAAATCGCCTGTTAAGTTTTTCGAATCAATTGTAAATTCGAATCCTCTGTTTCTGATCGAACCGATGTTATCATCAATTGCAGTGAAACCACTTGAGTTAGGTAAAGGTCTTGAAAACAATAAATCGAACGTGTTTTTATTGTAATACTCAATTGAAGCAGAAATTCTGTTCTTTAAAACTGCGAAATCTAAACCAACGTTAAATGTTGCCTGTTTTTCCCAGGTAATATCAGGGTTTCCTAATGTTGTTAAATAAACACCCGGATTTGATAAATCAGGATACGCAGTAGAATATGTACTGATGTAAGGGAATGAACTTGTTAAACCTTCGTTACCAAGTTCTCCGTAAGATCCGCGTAATTTCAAGTAATCAAATACTTTTTGATTGCTCATAAATTCTTCGTTTGAAATAACATATGAACCACCTATTGCGTAGAAAGTACCCCAACGTTTATCTGAAGCAAAACGTGTAGAGCCGTCTCTTCTGATTGAACCTTCTACGAAGTATTTACTGTCGTAGTTATATGTTGCACGAGCGAAATAACTTTCAATTCTTCTGCGAACAGTACCAGACGTAGCTGTTTCTTTTACAGAACCCGGTGCAACTTCGTAAAGTCCTGGTGCAGGAAATCCTGTTGTACCCGCCGAAAGTGTTTCACTTTTGTAATCGTAAGCTTCTGTACTTGCAATAGCACCTAACCTGTGTTTACCAAAACTCTTATCAAAACTTAACATGTTATTCCATGTCCAATCCGTTAATAAGTTTCTTCCCTTTGTAACACGACCGCCAACAGGCGCAGCATCACCCAATAAAGGGTTACGGTAAGTTAATGATGAACCAACATTTCTGTTGATACCAACATTTGATCTGAATTTTAAGAAATCAGTGAATGCAACCTCAGTATAAGCATTTAATGAAGATTGAACGCCTTCTGAAGTATCTTTATCTAATTGCTGAAGTGCAATTGCGTTTGTGTTTTGAGCAGCAGGACGACCACTGTTAATTGCCTGGCCTGCAACAGAACCACCGAAATCATATATCGGAGAACCTGCAGCATCTAAAACTAAAGCACCGTTTGTATCTCTTCTGTACAAAGGATAAATAGATGATACGATACGTGCAAACTGAACCGCATTACTGAATGCGCTTCCACTTTGTGTTGGCGAAATGCTTTTAGCTGCCGTTAAAGTTGAGTTTAAACCAACTTTTAACCACGATCTTAAGTTAGCATCACCGTTAAAACGTGTTGTTAAACGGTTATAGTTAGAGTTTTTAACCGCACCGTCCTGATCCAGATAATCAGTAGATAAGAAATATTTGAATTTATCAGATCCGCCTTGAATGTTTAAACCAACATTTTTACGTCTGATGGCATCATTGCTACCTTCTTTAGCCCAATCAGTATCCCATAATAAAGTTGCGCCCGGTACTAAATTACCATTTGCATCAATTGGGTTAGCTACATTGTAAGGGTTGTATTTTAATCCGTAAGTGTTTGCAGTACCTGTGATTAAGTTTGTTGATGCGTATTGACCGGGATTAGCGATACCTAAACCTGTTGCATAGTTCTTTTGTGCTTCCCAAGCCAGTTTCATGTATTGTTCAGAAGAAACGTACTCATACTCATCAACAGCTCTTGAAGAAACACCATAATTTGCATAGGCATTTATAGAAGCTTCACCGTTTTTACCTCTTTTGGTTGTAATTAAAATTACACCGTTAGCAGCTCTCGAACCGTATAATGAACTTGCTGTTGCATCTTTCAATACAGTCATGCTTTCTACATCATTTGGGCCAATACTGCTTAAACTACCTGAGTAAGGCAAACCGTCTAAAACGATAAGGGGATCAGCAGTTGCATTAACAGATGCAATACCACGAATACGAATGGTCGGGTTTGTACCCGGCTGTCCTGAACCGTTAATTACCAATACGCCTGAAGCCAAACCTTGCAAACCTTGAGTTACCGAAGTAATCTGTTGTTTTTGCAATTGCGTTGAGCTTACCGTTGATAACGAACCCACAACATCCTGCTTGCGCTGCGTACCATAAGCCACCTGCACAATGTTAACATCTTGTAATGTGTTAGCGTCAGGAGCCAAAGAAACCGTCAAAACTCCTGATGAAGGGATATTTAACGTACTTGACACATGTCCTAAATAAGAAAATTGAAGCGATTTTGTTTCTGGAGTAACCTTAATTGAATACTTACCATTACCATCAGTTTGAGCACCACCTGCTCCGCCAACAGCTTTAATAGTTACACCCGGCAATGGTAATCCGTCTTCTTTAGACGTAACCGTACCGGTAATCGTTCGTTCCTGAGCCACTGCAGAAAACGCAATAAGCATCAGCACGAACAAACTTTGTAAAAGTTTTTTCATGAAAATTTAAGTTAGGGATGAAATTTGTTTTTAATAAAGGGATAAATATAAATGTGAAAAAATCTTTTTTAACACAATTTAACTAAAATCACATTTTTTATGACACAATGAAGACAAACAGAAAAACATTCTGTTTGTTTGCGCTAACCCGAACAAGCTTAGTTTAAGAATACTTCATAACAAAAATCGCCCCATCTGTATCAAGCTATTACACGATGAGGCGAAGAGGTAAGCCAAAGAATATTATTTTATTGAGATGTAATAGTCGAACACTTTAGCCAAATCATCATCATTTTTTAGAGAGAGCTTCTCTTTAGTGATGTACGCTGCAACTTCATTCTGTTTATTTGGAAAGTATAATCCGAGGCTATTCTTGTCTGTTTTTAACTTGGAAATTTTGGACGTCTCGTCAAAAACGAAGTATTTTGTACCATCGAGGTAATTATCCGTCACTTTAGATGAGTTGTATTCCCGTCTCGAAAGCAATGTTTTAGTTCTTTTCTTCAACACCATCGGGATTCCTTTTTTATTAAGTACCTCGTAATAAGTTGAAGCATCAAACTTTTCTATTGCCGGAAAACCCTTTTGAAAAGTTAACATTTTGCCATTTTCTTCAATTGTAAACTTATTAATAGGGTCGGTTGGTAAAAGCTCCATACCTTTTTCATCTTTGTAGGTTACCCTTTCTTTATGAAGGTTGAGCCTGATTAGCATGTTATCAACACTTTTTCCATCAGCCAGATAGAATGTACCTTTACTAAAATCATTGGCAAGGTATGGCGTGCCTTCCATGTTGCTTACGTTTTCAGGCACGAAAGGCCTTGCGGGTATTTTCGAAACTATACCCTGAGCGAATGACGTTTTAACGAATGATAAAACTATAAACGAGAATAACAATGTCTTTTTCATATGATAAATTTTGCAGGTACAATTTACAAAATAAAGCTTTAAATCTAACAGTTTGTAAACAAAAAAGGCATCCGAAATCGGATGCCTTTTTGTTTAACTATGATACACTCACTAAGGAGCAGGTTTATCCCACCACATACGTGTAAGTGCGTTATCAGCACCTTGTTGAGCAACCACTTTAAGGTAGTTCTCACCGTTAGATGTTTTATCACCTGCAGGATATACAATTCTGCGAGGGACAGTTGCTAAAGTTGAATTGGGTCCTGGAACTAAAGCAGGGAAACCGGTTCTTCTATATTCAGACCAAGCTTCAAATCCATCAAGATAAGTAGCAATGTATCTTTGAGTTGCAATTTGTTCAAAACCTGTAGCTGGATTATATACAACACCTGGTTGAGTGGCATATGTAGCGCTGGTAACTGAATTTTGCGCTAAAGATGCATCAATACCTGCATTATAGAATGTCGCAGCAGCAGTTTCACCACCAGCAATCCAACCCCTTTTCGCTGCCTCAGCTTTAGCAAAGCTAACTTGAGCAAAAGTAAAGATCGGAGACGGAGAGTCAGCAGCTCTAAACGAAGCACCAACACGGCTATAGATATTCGGAATATTTGTAGCTAAGGTTCTTCCATAAGGTAAACCTACTACCTGACCATTCAACACCTCGCCATATTTCGGCAATCTTGGATCTGTAATCGTATTGTTTTTAGTCATGATGTTAACTAAAGTCAAAGAAATAGCATAGTCATTTCTGTTACTGATCGAGTAGTTGTTGTAGAATGGGTTAAAGTTATTCGGATCGCCGGCTAAATATTTGTAAGAAATATTTTGAGCATTAGAAGCAATAACATCAGGTAACGCTGCATTAAACTCAGTTGCCGCTAATTCAGAAGCACCCGGGTAAACTTTCGACATTCTCAAAGCCATAAATAAGCGTTGTGTAGCTGCGAATCTTTTCCAGGCAGCCATATCACCACCTAACAAAATATCACCTTGAGTACCGGTTCCTGCATCGATTTGTGCTGCAGCTTCCTTTAACTCTTTGAAAAGACTTGTGTAAATGTCTTGTTGTTTGTCATATACCGGCGTAACATTCGCGCCTCCTTGTAAAGCCTGGCTATAAGGAAGATCACCCCATCTGTCTGTTAACTTCCAGAAAATGAATGCTCTCAAAATCCTTGCAGTAGCTAACTGGTTATTTTTCGAACCGTTTGCACCTGGATCTGCTTGTATACCATTGTTATTGTTAAAATCAATAATTGTTTTTAACTGAATTAAAGGCGAGGTGTAAAAACCACCGTAACCAATACCTGCTGTAATAGGCGAGTAACCTGAACCCGTGATGTATGGACCTTCAGATAAATATTGAGCTAACAATACACTGTTAAAATCTTGGCCACTAAACAACGAAGGGATGTTTTGTTCTGCGTTTGTTAATAAAGCTCTTGTAGAAGGTGTTTCTACAAGGCCCGGATTAACGTTTGTGTCCCCAAAGTCTACCTTTGAACAACTGCTCATAGCAAATAACCCGATTGCTAAAAGGCTTAATAATTTATAATTTCTCATATCAGATAATATTAAAAAGTTAATCTTAAGTTAAGATTATAAGTACGTGATGCTGGTAACTGACCACCTTCTTGCCAGAAGTTTTCTAACTCTGAAGGATCAACACCATATTCTTTACCAGGAGCTGAAATTAACCAGGCATTACCAACCGAGAATGCAACGTTTACAGCACTTACACCTTTAACTTTAGATAATAAAGTTTTTGGAAGAGAATAACCCAAACGAACCTCTCTTAGTTTTAAATAAGATGCATCAATCATGAAGTTTTCACCAGCACCATTTTGAAAACCATCATAGAAAGCAGAACTAGCTTCTACATATCTTGTATTTGGTTGTCCGTTAGGTAAAACACCTACAAATTTGTAACCACCACCTTGTGATGGAGGTAATCTCCAGTCGATACCTTTATCATTCACACCAACAGTTTCTTGTGATAAACCACTACCCATATTGAATGCACGGGTTGTTGAATTGAATAAACCGCCTTTTTGGAAATCCAAAGAGAAACCGAAGTCAAAATCATACACTCTTAAAGATGAGAATGCACCACCTTGCCATCTTGGTCTAGCATAACCAATAAATTGAGCTGTAGTGAATGTAGGTAAGCCTGATGTTGCATTGATAATAACGTTACCGTTAGCATCTCTATTGTATTTACGACCTAAAACGCGACCCCATTCTTCACCTTCAGTTAAGTTTAAACTATTGGTAAAGAAAGTTGAGTTCTCATAAACAACATTTTTCTGGTTAGCTGTAATTGTGTTTACGATTGTTCTTGTACGAGAATAATTGAATGTCAAATCCCACTGAACATTAGTAGTTTTAACAGGCGTACCAGTTAAAGCAAGCTCGATACCTTTAACTGTTAATTTACCAGCATTAATAAGGTTCTGACTGAAACCTGTAGCGCCGTTAAGCGTTACTCTTAAGATTTGATCTTGATTTTTTGTGTTGTAATAAGTAAAATCTACACCTAATCTGTCTTTGAAGAACTTCAGCTCTGTACCTAACTCAACAGTGCTTGATAAAGCTGGTTTAATTCTGCCATCACGCAAAAGATCACCGATATTCACCGAAGGATTAGTTCCGTACGCATTGTTGATATCGTAAGAAAGGTTTAATTGATAAGGATCTAAATCACTACCTACTCTTGCATATGAACCTCTGATTTTTGCAAATGACCAGATATCTTTCCATGATGCAGGGAAGAATTCTGAAGCAATGAATGAACCTGAGAATGAAGGGTAGAAATATGATTGTAAATCAGGAGCAAAAACTGAAGACCAGTCATTTCTACCTGTAATATCAATATAAGCGAAGCCTTTGTAACCAAATGATGCTTTACCTAATAAACTTCTTACTTCTTTGTTGTAAACTGTATTACTTACGGTTGGTCTTGCAATTGAAGCACCAATATTAAAATAGTTAGGGAAACTTAAACCACCTGCAGTTGCCATATTAACACGCTCCTGGTTGTTTTTACGCAAGTTAGCACCCAATAATACATCAAAGCTAAAATCACCAACAACTTTTTTATACGTAGCGTTTGCTTCGTAGTTAAACTCGTTGTTTACGTATTGATAAATTTTATAATAATCTTGCTGTAAACCGCCTGTTGCCATGCGCTCATCACCTTGACCATTGTTAATATCACCACGAACGTAAGCAGATAATGCAAAGTCATTATTGATTTTGTATTTTAAACCTGCATTACCAAAGATTCTGTTTCTTTTGTAAGTCTGATAGTTGTTTTGAGCAATCCAGAAAGGGTTATCCCAGTATTGAGGTGTTTGAATTGATGATAAACTTCCTGTACCGTTAGGGTTACCGATGTTCCATGAAGTTGGTCTTCCTGCGGCGTTAACCTGGAAAGCTTCCATTTCTTTCATATCCAATTGTCTTTGGAACCATTGGTTGAAACCTTGTACGATGTTCAATCCATCATTACGATAGGTTTCATATGGCTGTCCCTTTCTGTATTCCTTTTGAAATTGGATATCAGTAGTTGCAGAAAAATGTTTATTGAAATCTATTGTACCACTTGCATTTAAAGTGTTTTTAATCTGCTGAGAGTTAACCTGCACTAATTTTCGGTTTTGGTTAGTGTAACCGAAGCGTAATGCGTAACCGTCACCGCCTGATGAAAACGATAAAGTGTTAATTGCGTTACGTCCGTTCTGCAAGAAATCTTTGATGTTATCCGGTTGAGCAGTAATTGGCTCAGTTTTACCGAATTTACCTGTTTCAGTGTACCAGCTAGACCATGGTCTGTATTGAGTTCCGTCGATTTTAGGACCGAATGATGAATCCGCACCATAATCTAACATGTTCTGACCATTGAAAGCTGCCCAAGAAGCAGGGTGAATAGCAGGATTGTAAACGAAAGGAATCCATTCAGCACTGTAACCACCACCGTATTCATTTTGGTAATCAGGAAGTACAGAAGTTTTTTCGATACCGTAAGATGAGTTGAAATCGATAACAGGTTTTTGACCTTTGCTACCTTTTTTACTCGTAATTACCACAACACCATTATAAGCACGTTGACCATAAATTGCAGTTGCAGCAGCACCTTTAAGTACAGTAACACTTTCTACGTTATCCATGTTAACACCTTCTTGTGCAGTTGGCGTACCATCTACAACAAATAAAGGAGGATTAACACTGAAACCGTTGATACCACGAATAATGATCGACGCATTGTCGAAAGATGATGAAGGAGAACCGTTAAGCTGAACACCGGCAACTTTACCTGCTAATGCAGTACTGATATCCGTGTTTCTTGCTTTTGTTAAATCAGAAGCCTGAACCTGAGTTGCAGAGTAACCGATAGACTTAGACTCTCTGGCACCACCAATACCTGTTACAATTACATCTGTTAAGCTTTTAGCATCAGATACTAAAACAATGTTGATTGTGGTTGATGAACCGATAGTTCTTGTTTGAGGAGCGAAACCAAGTGAGCTGAATTCAAGTGCTGTTCCGGCTGCAGGTACTCTCACCGAGAATTTACCGTCAGCTCCTGTTACCGCACCACCCTGAGCACCTTTGATTTTTACAGTTACGCCAGGAATCGGTAATTTGTCATCCTGTGAAGTAACTGTACCTGTGATTGTCCGTTCTTGTGCCATTGCCGTTACAGCAACAAACATAAGTATGAACAAACTTTGTAGAAGTTTTTTCATAATTTGAAAATAGGTTAGTTAATGATAGTTTTAAAGTTTGTTAATAATGTGCTAAAATATAGTTAGTTGGCTATATCACCAAATTTATTTTAACAATTTTTAACATTTAACATTTAAAATGACAAAAAAGCCTCATGGTTGATAAAAAATGAGTTTTCAAAAATCAACGGCCTGTTTAGTTAAATGTTGTAGGAATATTTTTTCTATTTTCTGTTAAAAACGGACTATCGCTCAGTTTTTAGAGCAAAAACCATTACGAAATTGCATTTAATAACTACAAAACAGAATATTTCCGAAGAGCGTTTTCCCGCTTTCCCAAAAATTTCTGAACAAAGGATCATTTGCCAAATACACTATCCTTCCTTTTCCCGAATCCTGGACGCCAATTAACAAACCCGTTTTTAGCTCTTCTCTTACTTTTTTGCCAACGACACCAGCCATCAAACTTTTATCATTTACCTGACCAACATTCCAGCCTTTTGTAAAAGGCTCATAAATTTTGCGATCTGTTTTTAGCGTATAGTAATATTTCCCTAAACCGTATGAGAATGGGTGCGAGGCATCTAAATTCACTTTATAGATTGCTCCCGGAATCGCAAATTCGAAATCATCATTATCTTTGTTTTTAAACAGAAGTTTACTTGGCTCCGGTTTTTCATCTTTTTTAACAACCGCTTCCTTCTTTTTGATATCGAAGCCTTTTTTGTCTAACACACTTTCAATTGCATCTTCCATTAATACAAGTCTTCCACCTCTGTTAATCCACGCTTTTAAACCTTCATCAATAAAACTACTATAGCTTCCATCAGGAAGAATCAACGTATTTACCTTGTTGATATCTAAACTATTGATATCCTTTGCATTAATAATAACTGGTGATAGATCCAGATCATGCTCCAAATAATACCAAACTTCGCCGAAGGCAAGTGATGAAACTTCGTTACCTGATACAATTCCAATTTTAGGCTGTTTTAAAATAGGATAAACATTCGAACCAAAGTCTTTACCTTTTTCTACAAAACCACTGGTTATGCCTTGTATGGGCTTATCAAATTTCTTCGCAACAGCAACAACTTTATCTTTTAAATCCTTAACCAGTTTTTCATTTTCAGCTCGTAAAACGATCAACGTTCCGGCAGGATAGTCTTTACCGGTTACGGTGAAGGCTTGATCTGATTGCCTCACCTTTATATTCTCTTTCTGTAGATTAATTAAAACACCGGCATCTTCGGCTGATCCCCATGAGAATAGCCAAGCCAAAGGTTTGTCTATATTGTTAGATGTTGGATCAGAAACGGATAATTCAGCATATTTCCCCTTAAAACTTTCTTTACTTGCATAAGCCTTCAAACCATATACATAAGGGAGGGCCCAAGCTGTTATATCATAGGTATTGGAGTCGGTAACCAAAGTCTGTGGCTCAAGCAACACATTGGCTAGTACGGCTCTAGGTTGTTGAATATTGACAATCAAATCGTTTCGATCAGTTGAGAAACTCTCCTCCTTCTGTGTATCATAGTCGTACCCTCTACCCGTTTTATCGGCGCCAAAAGCAAATTGAATTTTATTTTTGCGCAACAGCTCCGCCAATTTTTTCAATCTTGAAATGTTACTCGCCTTAATTATATAGGTTTTATAAGCCCCCGGAGCAGCAATCAATTCGTTACGGAAGTATTTTTTATATTCTTCCATCAACTTTCCTTGGTTTTGAGAAGATACTTCGATCGTTGACATGCCCGTTGTAAAATGATGTGCAATCCTATCTTTCAGTGTTAACGTATCACCATCATTTGTAACCACAGATAAACCTGCCCTAATCCCACCTTGTTCATAAGTCATACCGATTGAGCCGTTATACAAAGGGTAAGTATCTCCATAAGATGGGTACAAAAGGTCGAACCGCTCTTTGGTAAAATATTGCCAACCTTGTTCATCAAAGTATTTAGCATTATTTTTTCCTACAACCACTTGGAAACTTCTTTGCCAGGGGGTAATATCTTGATGAACCGGTTCGGCCGCCGGTGCAAAATAATATGGCTCGTTATAGCTTTGTTCATGAAAATCCACATGCACCTGAGGCATCCATTCGTTATAAAGCGCTAAACGCTGTTTACTTTCCAATTGGGTTTGCCAAGCCCAATCCCGGTTCAAATCAAAGTAATAATGATTTGGCCTTCCGCCCGGCCATGGTTCAATATGCTCTCGGGAAGCAGGATCGGAATTAGGCGTTTTGCCGACCACACTGTTAAAGTAGTTCACATAGCGGTCTCTTCCATCGGGATTTAAACACGGATCGATAACTACCACCGTGTTTTTTAACCAATTATTTGCGTTCGCGTTTTTGCCCGAGGAAAGCGTATACAGCATTTTCATGGAAGTTTCAGTAGAATTTGCTTCATTTCCATGTACGTTGTAGCTCAACCAAACAATCGCGGGCTGCGCCTTTATATCAACAGTTTGATCTGTCCCTGTAGCAAGCTTTAAGTTGTTACTTCTTATTTGGTCTAAACTTGCAATATTTTCTGGTGATGATATAACTGCTACTAATAAAGGTCTTCCTTCATTTGTTTTACCATACTCAATTAATTTTACGTTTTTGGAAGCCACAACAGCTGTTTGCCTGAAATAATCGGCAACTTTATAATGAGGCGTAAAATGGGTTCCGAGTTCGTAGCCGAGAAATTCATCGGGCGATTTAACCTGACCTTTTACAAACAAAACGGAAGATAATGCCAGTAAACAAATGGTAAACAGTTTCTTCATAATTAAAATTTTATCTAATGTACTAATTTTGTTTTTTGTTACAGTTAAAGCTTAATTTTACGCCACACATTTTTCAATTAGCATGATTTCTACCGAAGAATTATACAATCATTATTTAAAAAACCCTGTAGTTTCTACTGATACCCGAAATATTTCGGCAGGCTGCCTGTTTTTTGCCTTAAAGGGAGATAATTTTAATGCAAACGAGTTTGCAGGGCAGGCCATTGAAAAAGGTGCTGCATTTGTTATCATTGATGAAGAGCAATATGCCGAAAATCAAAAATGTTTATTAGTTGATGATGTTCTCTCTGCTTTACAGGATTTGGCAAGATACCACAGAAAGCAATTAAGCATTCCTGTAATTGGCTTAACGGGCAGTAACGGCAAAACGACGAGTAAAGAACTGATTAATGCCGTATTGGCTGAGCGATATAAAACCTTTGCAACCTTTGGTAATTTAAATAATCACATCGGCGTTCCGCTTTCTATATTATCTATCAAAATAGATGTTGAAATCGCAATTATTGAGATGGGTGCTAATCATCAGAAAGAGATTGAACTGCTTTGCTCCATTGCGCAACCTACTCACGGCATAATTACCAACGTAGGTATGGCGCATTTGGATGGTTTTGGAGGCTTTGATGGGGTCAAAAAAGGAAAGGCCGAGTTATATACTTACCTTAAAGAAAACAAAGGCTATACTTTTATAAACAGAGACAATGCTCACTTAGCAGAAATGAGCGAATCTGCAGGTTTAACAAAACCGATTTTTTACGGAACCGAAAACGGAAACACCATTAAAGGGGCTTTAAAAAGCAGCGATCCTTTTATAGAGGTTGAATGGACAAATCATGATGTTTCTACAACGGTAACAACTAATTTAACAGGCAGTTATAACTTTGAGAATATTCTTGCTGCAATCTGTATCGGTGATTTTTTTGACATGAAGCCTGAAGAAATTAATGCGGGCTTGAGCAATTACGAACCAAAAAACAACCGTTCACAGCTAACCAAAACAGAGCACAATACTGTTATTTGCGACTTTTACAACGCAAACCCGAGTAGCATGACCGCAGCGTTAAATAACATATCCGTTTTGACGGCCAATAAAAAAGTGGCCATTTTGGGCGATATGTTCGAGCTAGGACCCGAATCAGAAGCTCAACATAAATTAATCGCCAACCAAGCCTCGACAAGTAACTTAGATGAAATTATTTTTATCGGAAAATACTTTTACGCATTTAAAAATCAATTTACAGGTTTGTTTTTTGAAACGCCTGCTGAGGCTGCCGCTTACCTGGCTGAACAGAAAATTACCGGCGCAATGGTTTTACTTAAAGGTTCTAGAGGCATGAAACTTGAAAGTTTATTGCAGTATTTATAGGGGCCTCACCCATTGAAGGAAGAGCTTTGGCTAATGCTGTAACCGCCCTCGCCAGAAGAGAGGGTTTTTGGGTACGGTACTTTACACCAAACATTTCAAATCACAATTGTCCAAATCGCTTCTCTTGGGGAGGGAAGGCATAAATTAGTCTAAATACAAACATTAACAGGGCGGGGCTTTTTAACCGCAAAGCACAGAAGCGTCAGTCTTTCAATTCCCTTCCTTTTGGGACGGAAACGCAGAAATTAGCTAACGCCAACATTAATAGCGTGGAGCTTTAGGGCTAAAAAAAAGCGTTGCACATTTCTGTACAACGCTTACGATATGTTTGGTTGTTATTTTACCTTAAAAAGTACAAGCTATTTTTCCGTAAACGTAACGGCCACTAAAACCGAACTGACTTACCGCTCTTGGATATAAAAATCTTCCGTTCGACGTATTATCTAAACCGCCTGAGTAGTTACTTGTAGAAGCGCTATTAAAGTTTGTTTCGCTGTTACGAGCATCGATGTATAACTTATCAGGATAAACATCAAAAATATTATTTGCTCCTACTGTAACCGTCCACATTTTACTTGGTGCATAGCTTACCGAGAAATCTGAAACCCATTTAGGAGAGAAGGTTTGATCTAATTGCGTTGGCAAACCATTGGCCGGAGCATTAGGATCTACCGCATTTAAATAAGTCACTTCTCCGAAGCGAACAGTTCTGGCTAC
>Ga0308164_10001064_pt1 | contig 35091 bp, 27 predicted proteins | sample PhyTR2_FD_201031 | JGI IMG/M metagenome (GOLD analysis project Ga0308164, IMG submission 201031) | Phyllosphere microbial communities from UC Gill Tract Community Farm, Albany, California, United States - DLSLT.R2 | ecosystem: Host-associated > Plants > Phyllosphere > Unclassified | place: USA... | reverse complement strand
CTTGGTCAACGTCTGCACCAGCCGGCGCAGATCGTCCAGGTTGCGCGCCAGACGATCCATGCTATGTACGACTACCGTGTCGCCTTCGCGGGCGAACGAGAGCAAGGCGTCGAGCTGCGGCCGCTGGGTGTCCTTGCCGGAGGCCTTGTCCGTGAAAAGCTTGTCCACCTGGACCTGATCGAGCTGACGCTCTGGATTCTGGTCTAAACTGCTGACTCGGACATAACCGATGCGTTGACCTCGCAAAACGTGCCTCCTTAACAAGATGTGTCAGGAAAGACTCTATGACCGTTCAACACATATGTCAAGTAAATGCGATGCCAACCCTATCCTGACGACGTGCGCTGGGGTCGCCTGACATCAGGTTAGGGTATAGCCCAAGTTGACATCTGCCTTATATGAGATCGCTTGAATTAGTTGGATCATAAATATGAGTCTTTTACTCAACGGTAACAATGCAAGCTCAACTGACTACATAATTTCACCTTAAATCCTATTACAAACAAGAAGGCATGATCATGGACGTCACTCGGCGCAATTTCGTTAAGCTCATGGCGGCCGGAGCGGCGCTGGAACCCTTGGTGAGCAATGCGCGTCCTTCCACTGCTCTTAAGGTAGAAAATGTCCTCATAGAATGGCAGCTACAACCACTCGCCCTGGACACGCTCACGCCGCGAGTTAAATGGACCCTGGCGGCGCCTCCTGACGCCCGCGCCATACGGCAATCGGCCTTCCGGCTTACCATTATTGACGACAACGATAGGGCTGTATTCGACACTGGTCGTTCGCGTGTCACCGAGATGGCCTTCCAACCGCACCAGGACTTGGCACTGCAGAGCCAGTGCCGGTACCGGTACCGGCTGCAGGTATGGGATCAAGATGGGCAAGCACTTGCGGTCGCCACAGGGACTTTTGCCACGGGACTGCTAACGCAGGCAAACCAGCGCGGACAGTGGCTGGCACAGGCAGCCGATATCCCGCCGCGCCACGCGATAGAAGGGCGTCGGCAGCCAGTCGAGGAAGCCACGCCATTGCCTCTGTTCCGCAAGCTTGTGCAGATACAAAAACCAGTGCGGTATGCTCACCTGTGCGTCGCCGGACTCGGGCAATACCAGCTCTGGCTCGATGGCGAAAAAATTTCTCCGGACGGACTCAACGGCGGCTGGACTAATTACGATCAACGAGTGTTGTATGATGCCTATGATGTGACCGCACAGTTGGCAATGGGCGAACATCAGCTCGGCATTGCGTTAGGAAATGGTTTCTTCAACATCGAGGCGCTGGCCGGCAGATATTCGAAAATTGATGGCACCTTCGGCCGGCCTCAAATGTGGTGCCAATTGCGCATCGAGTACGCCGACGGTAGCGTGGACACAATCAACTCGGACACCAGTTGGCAGGTGCGCGCCGGTGGCACGGTCTATTCCTCGATCTATGGCGGGGAGGACTACGACGCGCGCCTGGACGACGGCCGCTTCGGAGGCAGCGGCTGGACGCCGGCCACCGTCATCAGCGGCCCGACCGGACGACTGCAAGGTAGCACCTTCAGACCCATGACCGTTCGCCGCGTCCTTCCACCCTCATCGGCGGTGCGGCTGCAACAAGGCGGCATCGTGTTTGACTTTGGCCTCAACCATTCGGGCCGACCGCAAATCCGTTTCAATAACCTACGTCCCGGCACCGTCATACGCATGGTACCCGCCGAACTGCTTGGCGAGGACGGCGGCGCTGACCAGCAAAGTATGGTCGGCGGCGGCGGGCGTGGCTATCGCGGCATTGCGTTTTCGTATACGGCGCGCGGCGGCGCCAGCGAGACGTGGGCGCCGCAATTCACCTATACCGGCTACCGCTACTTGCAGGTAGAAGGCGCGGAGCGTGCTCAGATTGAGCGCATCGACAGTCTTTTCCTCAGCGCGGACGTGGCCACCGTCGGCAGCTTTACGTGCTCGGACGGACGCATGGAGGACATCCATCGACTCATCCAGCAAGCGCTGCTCAGTAACAGCGCCAGTGTGCTCACCGACTGCCCTCACCGCGAAAAGCTGGGCTGGCTGGAACAGATTTACCTCAACTCGACCACCGCCTTGATGAACAGCGATACGGTGCGCATCTACGAGAAGATGGCGGACGACATCCGCGAGGCCCAGGAAGCGGATGGGAAAATTCCCACCATTGCGCCGGAATACATCAAATTCCTCGACAAGAACGGCAACGACACCAAGTTCCGCGATTCGCCGGAATGGGGCGCGGCGTTGATCCTGGGTGCATGGTCGGTCTATCGGCTGCATGGAGAACTCGGCATTCTGCGGCAAAACTACGCGGCGATGACGCGTAGGCTCGCCTTCATGGAAACACGCCTGGGCAACGATGGCCTGATTGACTTTGGCCTCGGCGATTGGTTCGATATCGGTCCCGCAAAGCCCGGCTCTGCGCAACTGACCAGCCGCAAGATGACGGGCACCGCCACCTATTACGCGGAGTTGACGACGCTAGCGGAGATCGCGCGCCGGGTACGCACCGCGGATGTCGCGCGCTACACCAACAAGGCCAGGGCCATCCGGCAGACAATGCTGGACCGGTTGTTCGACCCCGCCCGCGCCACGTTCGATACCGGCTCGCAGACTGCACAGGCGATGGCGTTGGTACTGGGCCTGGTACCCGATTCACATCGCGACCGGGCAATGGCTGTGCTGGTCGAGGATATCCGCAAGCGGCAAAACCACGTCACCGCCGGCGACATCGGCTTCCATTACGTGGTGCGCGCGCTAACCGATGCCGGCCGGTCGGACGTGCTGTACGACATGCTCAAGCGCACCGACAAGCCGGCGTATCTAGAGCAGGTAGAGAATGGCGCCACCGCGCTGACCGAAGCCTGGGACGGCGCACGCCAGTCCTCGCAGAATCACTTCATGCTGGGCCATGCGGAGACCTGGTTTTATCAGGGGCTGGGTGGGCTGGACATCGACTTTTCTCGCACAGAGGGAGCGATATCGCTGGCACCGCAAGCAGTCGATGGCATCGTCGACCAAGCCAGCAGCTACGAATCCTCGCATGGCCGCATTTCCTGCCGTCTACGTCGAGACGGCAGGCACTGGCGCCTCAGCGCGCAAATTCCGCCCGGACAGACTGCGAAGATCACGCTCCCCCGCGCAATCCCAGCGGCGGTGAGGGAAGGCAAGACACTGTTGGCAAGCGCAAAGGGAATTAGTGAGATCAGGCGTTCCGGTAGTGCGACGATGCTTTTCGCGAAGTCAGGCAGCTATGAATTCAGTTGGCCGAGCACTTAGGTCGCCGCAGGGCTAACAGCAATGCTCAGGCACTTTCCACGAGTTCTGGATGCTGACATCCCTTCGTCCCTCATCGTCGCTCAACAGCAGCGGTATCCGTTCATTCACATCTGGATTGAAAATGCCTTTTAAATCATTGTTATCTTGCGCCCTGATCGGCGCCAGCTTGATGCCAAGCGCGTCGAGCATGGCCGAAACCTTGCTTAAGATCGATGCCAGCGCGACCACTCCAGCCCTCATTCTGGACCATCTCAAACTCGGCAGTGCGGTTTCCCCGCAGGGCGTGCGCTTGGGCGTCAACAGTCAATATCTGACCCGTGACGGCCAGCCTTGGTTCCCGGTGATGGGCGAGTTCCATTACTCGCGCACGCCGGCCGCGCAGTGGGAGGTGGAACTGCGCAAGATGAAATCCGCAGGTGTCCAGGTAGTGGCCAGCTACATCATGTGGAACCACCATGAAGAGAAGGAAGGCAAGTTCAACTGGACAGAACAGCGCGACTTGAAGCGCTTTGTTGAGCTATGCCGCAAGGTCGGGCTCGAAGTGTTCATGCGCGTCGGTCCATGGGTGCACGCCGAGGTGCGCTATGGCGGCATTCCCGACTGGGTGGTCGATGCGATGCCGACGCGCCACAACGATCCACAATACCTGTTCTACGTTGAGCGCTTGTACGCACAGATCGGCAAGCAGCTTAAGGGTCAGTTGTGGAAGGATGGCGGCCCGGTCATTGGCATACAGCTGGAAAACGAATACAACCGTCGTGGCAAGGGCGCGGGCGCGGAGCACATCAGTGAATTGAAGCGCCTGGCCCTGAAGGCCGGCCTGGATGTTCCGCTGTACACCGTGACAGGTTGGGACGGCGCAACCTATCCCTCCGGTGAAGTCACGCCGGTGTTTGGCGGCTATGTCGATGAACCTTGGGCATCCAGCAAGTCCGAACTGCCCCCCAAAGAAACCTATGCGTTCCGCTTCGACACACGCGTCAGTGGCGACCTCGGGGCGCAGACGGCATCGCGGGGCAAGGGAACGGCTGACCTGGAAATCGACAAGACGCCGTTCCTGGGTGCAGAGTACGGTCCTGGCGTACCGTTTATGTATCGGCGCCGTCCCATCACTTCCCCCGACGACATCGCATCGATGGTGGCGGTACAGCTTGGTTCCGGGGTGAACTTGCTGGGATATTACATGTTCCACGGCGGCCGCAACCCGCAGGGTTCGACGTGGCTCCAAGAGAGCACGGGCAGCGGTGCGCCCAACGATCTGCCACGTATCAATTACGACTTCCAAGCCCCGTTAGGTCCGGATGGGCAGGAACGTCCAGTGCTGCAGAGCCTGCGAATTTTTCACATGTTCTTGCGGGACTTCGGATCGCGGCTCGCTCCGATGACGGTACGCAAGCCTGAGCTGGTGCCCGCCAATCCGAAAGACTTGCTCACGCCACGCTTCTCGGTGCGCAGTAAGGGAGAAAGCGGCTTCCTGTTCGTCAACAATTACGTCCGCCAGTACGCCATGGCCCCCCAGCCCGACGTGCGCTTTTCAGTAAAACTACCGGGCGAAACGCTGGTATTCCCGAGCAAGCCGGTGACCATCGAGAACGGCGACTATTTCATCTGGCCTTACAATCTAGACTTGGACGGCACCAACTTGCGCTACGCTTCGGCGCAGCCGGTGGCGCGCCTGGACCAAGGCAAGGCTGGGGTGCTTTACATATTTGCGGCGGATAAGCACATCGCCAGCGAGTTTGCCTTTGACGCTGGGTCGGCGTCGTACATTCAGGCGCCGGGCGCCACCTTGAGGACAGACGACGGCAAGCTGATCATCTCGGACATGGCGCCCGGCACAGCGGCGGCGATCACGATACAGCGACCAGAAGCGCGCGCGGTGCGCATTGTCGTGCTCAGCGCACAACAAGTGAAAGCGCTGTCAATCGAACAGTTTGCCGGCGCGCGCCGTCTGCTGCTGAGCGAGCAACAGGCCATCGTTAGCAATGGTGAACTGGAGTTGCGCTCGGCCGGCAATCCGCACTTCCGCTTCGGCGTATTCCCGGTTCTGGCCAAGGCGCCCACCGGCAGCACTGGGTTGACCCCCAAGGGAATGGACGGCGTCTTCCAGTCCTTCGAGGCGAGCGTGCCTGACCGTCAGGTAACGGCGACCGTCACACCAGTGCGCGAGGCGCAGGGAGCGGGACCGGTAGCCGTCGGTACGGGCAGGGCGCGCGGGGCGCTGGAGCCAGCGCCGGAAAGCTTCCGATCCGCCGCCGCATGGACAATCGACATTCCCAAATCCCAGCTGGAAGGCTTGGACGAAGCGCTGTTGAATATTGATTTCGTCGGCGATGTCGGCCGCCTGTTCAGCGGTGTACGTATGCTCGACGACTGGTATTACAGCGGCTATGCGTGGCAATACGGTTTACGGCGGACAGGCACCAAGTTAGATGGGCCGCTAACGGTGACTGTTTTGCCCTTGCAGGCTGACGCTCCCATTTACCTTGCTAAAGAAGCTCGCCCCGACTTCGGCGGCAAGGCTCAGTTGGCTGAATTGCGTAAAGTAAGCGTGACTCCAATCTATTTGTTAAAAGTAAAACCGTAAAATTATCAGTCCCGACAATTAGAAGATCGGAGGGCAACAGCGAATGCGCGGTTCGTGTGCGCGGCCAACCGGGCAGCCCACACTGTGGCGATGATGGGTAGGAGGCGGGACTAGGAGACGCCGGTCGGTTGTGCGACTAAGCGGCGGTGAGATATTCCGAGATTACCAGTTTTGGAAGCGGCATGGCGACAAAAAAGCATCTCTACAGGAGTCACTATGCCAGTCAGCTTTCTCTCGAACGAACAACGTGACAACTACGGCCGCTACGCTGGCACGCCGTCACCCCATGACCTTGCCCGGTATTTCCACCTGGATGACGCTGACCATGCGCTAATCGCCCAAAAGCGCGGGCCGCACAATCGGCTGGGCTTCGCCGTACAACTCGGGACGGTACGCTACCTGGGCACGTTCCTGGAAGACCCGCTGGCCGTGCCTCAGCCCGTGCTGTGGACGTTGGCCAAGCAGCTGCGGATCGAGGCGCTGGACAAAGCAAACACCTACAGCGCCGGCGAGCAGCGGTGGCAGCATGCGGCGGAAATTCGGGCCTCCTACGGTTACGTCGAATTCACGGAACCCCTGATCGCCTTCCGTCTGACCCGGTGGCTCTACACCCTTTGCTGGACCGGCACCGACCGGCCAAGCATGTTGTTCGAGCGCGCCACAACATGGCTCGTGACGCACAAGGTGCTGCTGCCTGGCTGCACGACACTCGAACGGTACGTTGCGCGCCTGCGCAGCCGTGTCGAGGAGCGTTTATGGCGCTCGCTTGGCAATGGAATTAGTTTAGACCGGCAAACGCGCCTGGAAGGTCTCCTGGTCTCTTCTGGCGGCCCTCGGAATTCACCGCTTGATCGCCTGCGTACCGGGCCGGTGGTGGCCAGTAGCCGGTCGATGAGCCTGGCCCTGATGCGACTGCAAGCCGTCCGTGAACTCGGCATCCGGTTGCCGACCGCCACGCGCATCCCGCCCACACGGGTCGCCGCCCTGGCCCGGTTCGCCGGCGCGGCCAAGGCCAGCGCGATCCTGCGCCTGCCGGCGCTACGCCGCCTGGCAACTCTGGTCGCATTCGTGCACTGCCTCGAAGCATCGGCGCAAGACGACGCCCTGGAAGTGCTCGAAGTTATCCTGCGAGAGCTTTTCGGTGACGCCATGAAGGCCGATAAAAAATCGCGCCTCCGATCGCTCAAAGACCTCGACCAAGCGGCTTCCATCCTCGCCAGCGCCTGCCAGATGCTGCTGGACGACACCGTGCCCGATGCCGAGCTGCGCAAACAGTTATTTGCGCAGATTTCACCGGACGCGCTCGCGCTGGCCCTTGCTGGCGTCAACAAGCTGATTCGGCCCACCGACAATGTGTACTACCAGGAGCTGGATGCGAAGTACAAGACCGTGCGGCGCTTCCTGCCCGCACTGGCCGAACACATTCAGTTTGGCGCGAATGCCGCAGGAGAGCCGTTTATTGCTGCATTCGCCTGGCTTCGCGCCAACATGACGGTGAAGCGTCCGGGCAACGACGCGCCGCGCGACATCATCACTAAGCCGTGGCAACGTCATGTGCTGCGCGAGGATGACGCCATCGACTTCCATGCTTACACTTTCTGCGTTTTGTCGGAATTGCGTATCGCGCTGCGTCGGCGCGACGTGTTCGTGGCCCCGAGCTGGCGTTACGCCGATCCGCGTGCCGGCCTGCTCGATAGCGCCGAATGGGAATCCACACGCCAGATTATTTGCCGCACGCTTGGCCTGTCGGCCGTGCCGGGGCCGACCTTGACCGCACTGGCCGATGAACTGGACCGCACCTACCAAGCGGTCGCCGCCAGATTGCCCGACAACCCATCCGTGGGCTTCGACAACGTGGGCGACAAGCATGAATTAGTGCTCAGTCCATTGGACAAAATGGATGAGCCGGCGTCGCTGATCGAGCTGCGCGCCAAGGTCATAAGCATGCTGCCACGCGTCGATCTTCCGGAACTGATCTTGGAGATTGCCGCACGCACCCGCTTTACTGACGCCTTCACTCACATATCGGAGCGCACCGCGCGCGCTTCCGATCTGCATGTGAGCATCTGTGCCGTGTTGATGGCCGAGGCGTGCAATACGGGACCAGAGCCGTTGATTCGTGGCGACGTGCCGGCGCTCAAGCGCGACAGGTTGTCATGGGTCGACCAGAACTATCTGCGCGAGGACACCATCACGGCGGCGAACACCATGCTGGTCGCCGCGCAGGGCCGTTCTGCGCTGGCCAATGTGTGGGGCGGTGGCGAGGTCGCGTCGGCCGACGGCATGCGGTTCGTGGTGCCGGTGCGGTCAGTGCATTCCGGGCCGAACCCGAAATACTTCGGCGTCGGGCGCGGCGTGACCTGGTATAACTTGATATCGAACCAGTTTTCAGGGCTGAACGACATCACGGTACCGGGCACGCTGCGGGACAGCCTAGTCCTGCTGGCCGTGGTCCTGGAGCAGCAGACAGACCTTCAACCCACGCAGATCATGACGGACACGGGGGCCTACAGCGATGTGGTTTTCGGCCTGTTCCGCTTGCTTGGATACCGATTCAGCCCACGCTTGGCCGATGTTGGTGGTACCCGCTTCTGGCGGATTGATCCGAAGGCCGATTACGGACTGCTCAATTCTGTATCCGGGCACAATATCAGCCTGCAAAAGATCGAGCCACATTGGGACGACATGCTGCGCTTGGCCGGCTCGCTCAAGCTCGGCCGGGTACCGGCAGCTGGCATTATGCGCACGCTCCAGGTAGGCGAGCGACCGACCAGACTGGCCCAGGCCATTGCAGAGTTCGGGCGTATTGACAAGACTTTGCATACACTGACGTACATCGATGACGAAGCCAAGCGCCGGGGCACGCTGACCCAGCTCAACCGGGGCGAGGGGCGGCATAGCGTCGCCCGCGCAGTCTTTCACGGAAAGCGCGGTGAGCTGCGGCAGCACTACCGCGAAGGCCAAGAAGACCAGCTCGGCGCGCTCGGCCTGGTGCTCAACATGATCGTGCTGTGGAACACGAACTACATGGAGGCGGCTTTGACCCAACTTCGCGCGGATGGGTTCGAACTTCGGGATGAGGACGTGGCCAGGCTGTCGCCGTTGCTGCATGAGCACATCAACATGCTGGGCCGGTATTCGTTCTCGGTGCCGGACGCGGTGGCCAAGGGCGAGCTGCGGCCGTTGCGCAACCCGGCGAACGATGAGTAGATCGGTCAGACAGGATACGGCCAGAAATAGCACCTAGGCCAAAAGGACAAGCACCCCGTCCGGCGCCTGTCGGTTTAGGAGGGCCTGAAAACGGCTTACCGCCCGATTTTGTCCGTTTTCCATCACCGCCGCTGATTTTCCTTAACCCGGTTTTCCGTTCCACTGCACCTCAGACCCCATCTCTAGCCGAAAGCTTCTTTCAGCTCTTGAAACGAGAGCGAATCAGGCGAAACACATACGGCACCAGGGATGAAGCAAAGCAGGATGCGCCTGCGCAACGCCGCCGAATCGTTGCTGGCCTGCGGTCAGATGAAGCGATCGTGCTCAAGCCGCCCGCTCACCCCAGTACAGTCTGGGAATCTAAATCCGCGCGACGGAAGTTGTCCGTGAGGTTGGGCAAAGCCATTTCGAACAATTTACGCTGGCGCTAAGGAGAAGGCTGGCTGCACTAATATTCCTGGAGTCCTGAAAATCCATAAACCACGTTAAATTTGATAATCAGGGGCGGGCCAGCAACTTCTTCAATGTGCCTATATCAGACTGTAACTTCTGCATATAGAGGAGATGAATTTCTTTCGATTCCACGTCGCGCCGGTCGACCGCATTCTGGACCGAGTCCTGCTCCATTCGCAGTTTCTCCTGCAATGCCCGCAACGAGGACCATAGCGCCTCTTCCACAGCTTGTTCCTGTAGCTCCATCAGGGTACGGAACGAAAAACCGTGGCCGGTATGGCACCGGAAGCGTGGCGGCGTGGATCCGTTAATCTTCCATAAAGTGCCGCTACATTCCGGGCAGGTATAAGCGGAGCGGCTGCCGATACGTTCGATGTCGTCGATACCCGCCGTGCCTTCAATATAGCGATTTTCCATTTGGATTAATTCCGATATCTGAGGTTTCTCATCGCTCACCTGGACTGGCGCCTTTGCCAGCGACGCCAGGAGCGGCGGAATTTTACGCAGCGGCAGCACCTGGTCGACAGCGACATAACTGAGCGCACTCGCCGGCATATCAGGTACTTGCGCGTCCGCCGGATCCTGCACAATGGCGTATCCCCCGCAAGCTTTTATCGCTTGCAAACCTGCGGTGCCATCGTCCAGGTAACCTGTCAGCACGACGCCTATCACATGGCCGTCAAAGGCGGCGGCGGAGCGGAACAAGGGGTCGATCGCCGGGCGCGTATAGTTTTCTTTTGGGCCATGCCACAACCGGACACGCAACTTTCCCTCGTAATTTTCGACGGTCAGATGGCGATCCGGCGGCGCGATCAACACCTCGCCACCCTCCAGGGCGGCGCCATCTTCAGCGTGCTTCACCGGTAATGGGCAAAGCTTCTGTAAAATTTCCGGCAGCAGACTGCGCCTGGCGCCGATATGCATCACAATCAGCACGGTCGCTGACAAGTCGGCGGGTAGTGCCGCAGTCACGCTCGTGAGTGCGCTGACACCACCTGCCGAGGCCCCTATCACTATCAGTTTTTGCATCGCTTATCTTCCCTCCATACGCCTTATGCTCGATGAGAGTGAGCATTTTTTCGGTGCGATGGCGTACCTGCGCTCGGAAAGAATTTTACTGCGATAAAAAAAATCAACGGTGTAAAATTGATCTTCTTTCTTGCCAGAATTGCTGAAATGCCTACCTCCAAATCTACTTCTGGACATATTAAACTTGTCCAGGACAGCATTATGCGTAGCTCGCAGGAGTTTCCCATCGTCGGCATTGGTGCTTCCGCAGGCGGCTTAGAAGCCTTGACGGAGTTCTTCGCAAATACCGAGCCGGACGGCGGTGCCGCCTACGTCGTGGTGATGCATTTGTCGCCGGTGCACGACAGCCATGCTGGCGAGGTCCTGCAACGTGCAACGCGCATGCCGGTGGTGGCCGTGGTGAAGCCGGTGCACGTAGAGCGCGACACAATCTACGTCATTTCACCGAATCAAATTCTCGAAATGAACGATGGCTATTTGCGGGTGCGTGAGCGGGAACCGGGTGGAGCGCCAGTTGCCATCGACCAATTCATGAAAACCATGGCCCTTGCACATCGCCAGCACGCGGTGGCGGTGATATTGAGTGGTACGGGCGTAGACGGCGTGGACAGCCTCACACTGATCAAGGATCAGGGTGGCCTGGTGCTGGTCCAACTGCCCGAGGAGGCGGGACATGCTGGCATGCCCCGTGCGGCGATCGATACCGGGTTGGCCGACTTCATATTGCCGGTGGCGGAAATGCCGACCAAACTGCGTAGTCTGTGGCGCAACGCGGAGCAAATTCATCTGCCTGCAGGCGATGAGGAGGTTGAAGAGCAAGGCGTGTCGAGCAAGTTGCAACAAGAAGACGCGCTGCGCGAGATCTTGTCCATTCTGCGCACCAAGACCGGCCACGATTTTTCCAAATACAAGCGCGCCACCGTGATGCGCCGGATCGAAAGGCGCTTGCAGGTACGTGAGCTGCACGAACTGGAGGACTACCGCAATCTGCTGCGCCAGGATGCCGGCGAGATCCCGGCATTGCTGGACGACATGCTGATCGGCGTGACCCAATTCTTCCGTGACCGGGAGGCGTTCGAGTTGCTTGAGCGCGATATCGTTCCGGAGCTATTCAGCGAGCGGGGGGACGGCGAGCTGGTAAGAGTATGGAGCGCTGCCTGTTCGACCGGACAAGAAACGTATTCGCTGGCGATGCTGCTGGCCGAGCATGCCGAACGGGCGAATCAGGAATACAATTTCCAGCTATTCGGCTCCGATATTGATGAGCGCGCTATCACGCAGGCGCGTGCCGGACTGTACCCGCCGAGTATCGCCGAGGATGTCGGGGATGCACGGCTGAGTCAGCATTTCGTCAAGGAAGAAGGCCGCTATCGTATCCGTAAAACGCTGCGCGATACCATCTTGTTTGCCAGCCAAAATATTTTGCGTGATCCGCCGTTCTCGAAGCTGGATTTGATCAGTTGCCGCAACCTGCTGATTTACCTGAACCGGGAAACGCACGCGCAGGTACTGGAGATGTTTCACTTCGCGTTAAAGCCGAATGGTTACCTGTTCCTGGGCAGTTCAGAGTCGGCCGATACGCTGTCAGAATTCTTTGTTCCAGTTGATAAGAAAAACCGGCTTTATCGCGCCAAGCCTGTTGCGCGCTTTGCGCGCTCAGCGATCCCCATGGCGGTCGCCCCCTTGCAGCGCATGGTTTCTACTAGCGCTGCTCAGCCGCAGAAGGGCGGCTTGTCCTATGCCTCAGTGCACCAACGCCTGCTGGCCGAATACGCGCCCCCCAGCGCCCTGGTCGATCACGAATCCAATATTGTTCACCTCTCAGAAGGCACCCATCAGTTCCTGCGCCACGCGGCCGGAGAGCCCTCGCGCAACCTGATTACGCTGATCGAACCTGAGTTGCGACTGGAAGTGCGGACAGCCCTGTTCCAGGCGGTGCAGACCGGGAAAAGCGTCGAGACACGGCGTATCACAATGCAGCGCGCCGACCGGAATTTTTATGTCAATATCACGGCGCGCCCGGTGTTCGACGTGAATACCGGCTCGGATTTTGTGCTGGTGCTATTCCAAAAGGTTGAGCTCACTACCGAGGAACAAGTCGTCAATGCCGATGGGGTCGAGCAGGATGCCGTGCTGTCGGGCTTGGAGGAAGAATTGCGCCGCACTAAAGCGCAATTGCAAGATACCATCGAGCATTCCGAAACCTCTACGGAAGAACTGAAGGCATCTAACGAGGAATTGCAGGCCATCAATGAAGAGCTGCGCTCGGCGACGGAAGAACTGGAGACCAGCAAAGAAGAACTGCAGTCGGTCAACGAGGAACTGGTGACGGTCAACTATGAGCTGAAGAATAAGGTGGAGGAGGCCGGCAAGGTGAATGATGACTTGCAGAATCTGATCACCTCAACCGACATCGCCACCATCTTTGTCGATCGTAGCAGGCGCATCAAGCGCTATACACCGCATGCGGCCGAGTTATTTAACCTGATTCCTGGCGACGTCGGGCGTCCATTGCATGATATCACTCACCGCCTCAATTATCCTGAACTCGCGGCCGACGCCACGTCATCTTTCGATACGCTACGCGCGGTCGAGCGTGAAGTAAACAGTGACGACGGCCGCTGGTTCATATCGCGCATCCTTCCCTACCGCACGGTCCAGGACCGCATCGATGGCGCCGTGCTGACCTTCATCGATATCACCGGCCGGCGCAAGGCGGAAGAGCAAATGCGCAGCAATGAAGAGCGCATGCGCCTTGTTGCGGCAAGCACCAAGGACTATGCCATCATGACCATGGACTGCGATGGTATCATCACCAGTTTCAATAGCGGGGCCCAGCGGATTTTCGGCTATACCGAAGCCGAGATTATCGGCCAGCCGGACAGCGTAATCTTTACGCCCGAGGACCGCGCCGCCGGCGAGGCGGAGTCGGAGAAGCACCGTGCCCGCACCGAGGGTCGCGCCGAGGATGAACGCTGGCACCTGCGCAAGGACGGCAGTCGGTTTTTCTGCAGTGGCGTCATGACACCGCTGACTGATGGTGAATTCTTCGGCTACGCCAAGATCGGCCGCGACCTGACTGGACGGGTAGAGCATGAAAAGCAGCGTGCGGAACAGTTGGCGATGGAGCGCAACCAGCGCGCCGAAGCGCAGTCGGCCAACGCGCTGAAGGATGAGTTCCTGGCAATCATGTCGCATGAGCTCAAACATCCGTTAAACCTGATTCACCTGAACGCGGACTTGATCTGCAGGTTGACCGATGCGCGCAACGATCCGTTGTTGAGCAAGGCGGCGGAGTCGATTCGTGCCTCGACGCTTGGACAGGCGAAAATCATCAATGACCTGCTGGATCTCTCCAGGCTAAAAACTGGAAAAATGGACATCAACCGGCATCGTATCGACTTAAATGTCATGACACGCAACATCGTGGAGGTAGTTCGTGCAGACCCGGCTGCCGCCAAGCTACGGATCGAGTATCGTGAGGCAGAGCAGCCGTTGTGGCTGTACGCCGACCAGATACGCATTGAACAGGTGATTTGGAACCTGCTGAACAACGCGATCAAATTTACGCCATCCGGAGGCACTATTGATATCTCACTGGCTGTGGATGGACAACAGGCTCGTTTGGAGGTGCGTGACAACGGACAGGGAATCGCAGCCGAATTTCTGCCGACGATATTCGATATGTTCGGTCAGGGAACGCCGAGTGTTGTGCGTGGCACCAAGGGCTTGGGCATCGGCTTGGCGATGGTACAGCAAATTGTCCAATTGCATCATGGCCGCGTGATAGCAGCCTCTGGGGGCAGCGGCCAGGGAACCAGTTTCACAGTGTGGTTACCGCTCGACAGCCGGCAGCAGGAGCGCGCGCCGGCAGCCACCTTCGAGACGCCCGGTAGTTTGAACAACGTTCGTGTGCTGCTGGTAGATGACAGCGAGGATGTGATGGACGCGTTCAGTCAATTGCTACAATTTACTGGCGCGTCTGTCCGGGCAACGACTTCTCCGCATGAAGCGTTGAGGTTGCTCGACGCCGATGGCTTCGATTTATTAATCTCGGATATAGGCATGCCCGAAATGGATGGACTTACCTTTATAAAAATGGTGCGTGAAAAAGAACAAGGCAGGGCGCTGCCCGCCATTGCCGTGACGGGCTTCGGCCGTAAGGATGACATTGAGCGGGCGCTGGCGGCCGGGTTCAACAGCCATGTAAATAAACCGGTAGAGATCGAAATGGTCGAACGCGTCGCGAGCAGGCTGTTGGAACGGAAAATGTCATCCTGATGTCGAGATGCTTGCTCCGCTGCGCCTTGCATTCCGGTGTCGAAACGGAATAACGAACCATAACAACAGTAAAAAAAGAAACGTGATGGCTGCGCATGCACCGCTGAATAAAACGGCATCGCTCACCGTCAGAAACACGACATACATATCGAGGCCGATACCCATTGCGAGCGGTAGTAGCGCCGACGAAATCAACCTGGAAGAAACAGACACCGTGGTTTCCGAGACTTGCGTCGGCTCGACCAGACGATGCCAGGCGGCCGGCATCATCACTAGGCCGACAGCAATAACCACCGAAGTAAGCGCCGCAAGGTGCAGCATCTTGGCACTGGTAGCGAGCTCATCGAAACGCTGATTGAACACGGCGATTGCCTGAAACCCGAACAACGCTTGTATTCCCGGCAGCACCATCCGCGCCTCCTCCAAGACGTTGCGCATCTGTTCTTTCAGCGTATTTTCCTGTGGGACCTGGTTCATATCACCATCACGATGCTTGTCGACGACGCGACGTTGATCGGGAGCTTCTGCTTTTGCGCCTCGATGCTGACCTGCTCGGCGGCTTGTGGGCATATTTTTTAGTCTCGCCGGCCCTAGCGCGCTGTTTGTTGACGATACGTGACGCGACCTCCTCTTCTCGTCCTTTATAGCGTCCTTCTTTTTTGAACTTTCGCTCGATCTTTTTGTATTCGCGTTCGCGCTTGGGGCTGACACCTGTTGGCATGGCTTTCTCCTCTTCAGTGAATTTTCAGGATACTTTTTTGTGCGTTTTCTGTATGCGAAATGCCGCACAGTTTGCATTCCAAAAACAAGAAAGCTCTTCCAGCTGCAGTTTCAGCCGCTCGATCTAGATGTCAAGTTTTTCGGATTTCCTTCCAAACTGAAAGCGCCGCCTCTCGGCGATCCACAGCTTGATATGCTCGATCTCGGCAGCGCGCGTGTTCAACTCGGCTTCCAGCCCTGCGACCTTGTCGTCGCGTTCTTGGACGCGACGTTCGCTCACCAATAGCAATGCCCTTCGGGACGGCGATGTTGTCAGGAAGGTCGGCGGCGGTCACCATATGGCGAGTTTGCGCAAGTCCGACGAGGCTTGCAATGCAGACGTAGGCCGCTAGGTGCGCTTGGGGTGACGCCAATCGATTCTCTCCAACACCATGGAGGTTAAGCTTGCGTCAGCGCCACGCTGCCGCTGTCGGCTCGCGGCCCAATGAATCGGCCCGCTTGAGGCGATTGGCCAGCAAGCATGGGCCATCGCTGGCCCACCAAAGCACGTTGATCATGTCGCCGCGCTGTCCACGAAACATGAAGACATGGTAGCTGAATGGATCTCGGCCAGCGCGGTATCTACTCTTGCCGCCAGACCGTTCATGTCGGTGCACATATCGGTGATACTGGCAGTAAACTAAATTCGGGTGGCAGCAGGGAGGCGATCATGCCCGTATCTGCCTGTCCCCGATTGATGACCGCTACGGTTGGGAACAGGAACGCCGCTGACATCGCAGTGGCCTATGGGATCTGGACCGGCAACGGTGGGAGTCTGGTGCTGGTCGATAGAGTACGCAGGATTTTCCATCGGCTACGAGGGCCACATCATGTATTCGATTGGCCCGTATGTAGTGAATCTGTAGGCCATTTTGATCGGCGTTAACTAGCACTGGTGGATGCGCGAAGCAGGTACATAGCAAACAGGGATTTGACCGCGATCCGTTCCAGATCGCTTTATATGGCGTGCCGCCCGATGTGTTTACGGGGTGCGTCGGCGCCATCGAGGCCCCAAAAGGGTGCCTAATGCCCGCATATGCAGAGCCGATACCAAAGAAGACTGCTGCGCCGACGGCGCGATCGAAGTGACCATCAATTTGACCAACGTTCCTTCAGCCTGAAATATCCTACACAACTACTCAAAGAACTCCTACATCGTCAACTGTGAATGCGAGGGAATATATTTCTTCCGCCGGCTAAGCCGGCTTGTTATGCTGAGGAGAGAAGATGTTTGCTCACAACAAACGACTGCAATATACGGTGCGAGTCAGCGAAACGAATCCTGGCTTGGCAAATCTGATGCTGGAACAGTTCGGCGGGCCACAGGGTGAGCTTGCTGCAGCGTGTCGATACTTCACCCAAGCACTGGCTGAAGATGATCCGGGGCGCAAGGATATGTTGTTCGATATTGCTACCGAAGAGTTGAGTCATCTGGAAGTAATCGGCAATCTGGTCGTGATGCTCAACAAGGGCGCAAAAGGCCGCCTGGCCGAAGGCATCGAAGAAGAGGGTGAGCTATACCGCTCTATTACCGGCGCAGGGAACGACAGCCACCTCACACAAGTCCTGTATGGCGGAGGTGCGCCACTTGTCAACTCTGCAGGGGTGCCGTTCACTGCGGCATATATCGACACCATCGGCGAGCCGACGGCCGATCTACGCTCCAATATTGCTGCGGAAGCGCGCGCGAAGATCGTGTATGAGCGCTTGATTAATTTAACGACCGACCCTGGGGTGAAGGAAGCATTGGGATTCTTGATGACACGTGAAATCGCTCATCAAAAATCCTTTGAAAAGGCTTTGTATGCGATTACGCCAAATTTCCCACCGGGTAAATTGCAGGGTGACCCGGCGTTTACCAACGTCTATTTCAACATGTCGCACGGCGACGGAGAGATGTCGGGCTCTTGGAACGCGGGTCCGCAATGGCAACGCGTCAGTGACCGCGAAGAGCAAACTGCTGCCGACGGCGGCGATGGCATTGCTAGCGTGGCGCTTACGGCACATGAGGCAGAGATGTTGGAGAAAACCGCTGCGCGGACGATGTCAGACCCGACGAGCGATCCAGTAACTGGCGCCGAACTCGGCCAACGCGGATCGGCCGTCAGCTAAAAAGAGCATCAAGGGTGTCAGGGCGCGCCCGCGCATCGGCACTGTGCACGGCTTGGAATTTCAAAGCTGATCTATATCTCCAAGGCCACCTGACGATTCGACGGCGATGTGCTCCGGTTTGCCTGACCTGACAAACACGTCGATTCACCAGCGGGAAATTCCCGCACTTGGTGATCGCAGCGGCGAATGTTATGGCGCCTGCTGCGGCGGCAATTCACTACTTACTATGACGGAGGAAATCATGACCACAGCAGCAAATGACCACCTGAACGACTGGCTGCGCGATGCGCATGCGATGGAAAAACAGGCCGAAACCATGCTCACCGCTCAGGCTGAGCGTCTCGAACACTACCCGGAACTACGCGCCCGCATTGTCCAGCACATTGAAGAGACCCGAGGCCAGCAAAGCATCTTGGACGGCATCCTGACTCGCCGCGGCATCGAGAACTCAATACTGAAGGACCTTGGGGGGAAATTGGCTGCCTTCGGCCAGGGCGTGGGTGGCATGATGACGAGTGACGAGGTGGTCAAGGGAGCGATGGCCGGGTATGTATTCGAGAACCTCGAAATCGCAAGTTATACATCGTTAATCGGCGCAGCTAATGCAGTAAACGACACTGCGACCGCAGTGGCCTGCGGACAGATCCTTGCGCAGGAAAAGGCAATGGCTGCTTGGCTGCTGGACCACCTGCCGCAAATCACGGCGGCATTCCTTGAGCGTTCTGCAACGCCCGGCGTCGAAGCTAAAGTTTAATAGGATCAACTTCGGAATGGCCCAGGCGCGTTATTTTTTGCGCAAATTCTTGCACCCGGCCAAGTGCTTGATTTTACGTGGATAGGTCACCGACCGCGATGGGTGGTAGCTGTCGGTGTCTATCTAGGAGTCGCTGGGTAAGGTGCCCATGCGATGAGGGAGTGACGATGCTTGATTATCTGGTACAAGTCTCGGTGGAAGAAACCGGCGAGGATTTCGTTGGCACGTTCTCCGACGCTGACTTGGTTCACCTGCTATCCCCCCGTACTGGAAGGGCTTTCGATCTGGAGAACTACAAGGCCTATCTCACGCCAGACGGGAGAATCTCGCTGGCCAAGAAACCCTCGTATGAAGAACAAGCCACGCTCCCGCTTGCCGAACTGCTGCGCGCCTTGCGCTCGGCGGTAAACATCAAAATGTGGTGAGGCCGGTTGACTAGCCATTGGCGACGTCAGCGTACGCCGAGCTTGCTCCCGGCGACGTACTGGCAGACTGGTCCGAAGTTGGTGCGGTTGCGACGGGGCCTGCGGCGGCTCGGCGCGCTAGCTCGAACCATGATGATGCGCCGATGTTGGCCAGATGGCAGATCCCGCATTCTACGATGATCAGGTCGAGGCCTCAGACCAGTGGATCGATCACGAAGGCCGGCATGGCAGTGTTGTCGCGCGCACTGGCCAGGAATCTGTCGGCCGTGATCAGCGCCTCGTTGATGGTGACATCCATGTCGAGATAACGGTAGGTACCGAGGCGCCCTACGAAGGTCACGTTTGCTTCCTGGCGGGCGATGTTGACATAGCGTTCAAGTTGTTGCTTGTCCCGCGCCAGCCGGATTGGGTAGTAGGGAATATCGTTTTCTTCGCACTGCCGGCTATATTCCTTGAACAGGACGGTGCTGTCGTGCTGCTCCCAGGGCGAAAAGTGCTTGTGCTCGGTGATGCGCGTATAGGGTTCGGCGTCGTCGCAATAATTGACTACGGCATTGCCCTGGTAGTCGCCGGTATCGCGGAACACTTCGAAATCCAGTGTGCGGTAGGGCAGCCTGCCTTCGGCATGGCCAAACCATGCGTCGATGGGGCCGGCATAGAAAACATGCTGGTAGTCGGCTTTGGATGCCGGGTCGAATGGTGTGTTCAGGTAGACCGCAATACCGGGGACGTCGAACATTCTTTCGACCAGGGCGGTGTAGCCGTCGGCTGGCATGCCTTGGTACTTGTGGCTGAAATAGTTGTCATCGTAGTTGAAGCGCACGGGCAGGCGCTTGAGTATGCTGGCTGGCAGCTCGCTGGGCGACAGGCCCCATTGTTTGATCGTATACGTCTTGAAAAATGCTTGGTACAGGTCGCGGCCGACGAAGCGCAAGGCCTGTTCCTCAAACGTGGTGGGTGTGGTGATGGACTTGTCGCCCAGCGAGGTCAGAAACTCCGCAGCCTGCGCCGGCCGCAACGTCTTGCCGAAGAACTGGTTGATGGTCAACAGGTTGATGGGCAATGTGTACACGCGGCCGTTGGTGATGGCCTTGACGCGGTTCACATACGGCTTGAATTCGCCGAAGCTGGTGACGAATTCCCAGACCCGCTCATTGTCAGTGTGGAAAATGTGCGGCCCGTACACGTGGAGCATGACGCCGGTCTCGGCGTCGCGGCGCGAATGACAATTGCCGCCCACGTGGGGCCGGGTTTCGAACACGTCGACCGCGTAGCCGGCATGGGCCAGCTGGTTGGCGATGACCGCACCGGAAAATCCGGCTCCGACAATGGCGATACTCTTTTTCATCCTCTCTCCCCGATACAAGTTTTTTAATGTCGCTGACGCGAAGAATCAGTGTGGCTTCGGGAGCGGGTGCGCTCTGTGCGTGCTCTAACGGTAGCGATCTGTGTTACCTCTACGTTGTTGAAATGACACAGTGAGCAGGAGGTAGCATCGGTGCTAGCGCCGCCCGCACCAGTGTAGGCCGCGTCCTACACGTTTTCAGGTAGAGCAAGAAGTTACAAGGGGACCTGTGGTTGATACCATATTTTCAACATTCTTCGTTATTCCAACAGGAGTTTTGCGTGCCTCAATTCGACTACCCTCGACCGCAGTTGGTTCGGTCCAGCTGGACCTCCCTCAACGGCGTATGGGATTTCGCCTTTGACGACACGCAGGCCCACTCCGCGCCGCACGACCCCATCGACTGGCAGCACCGCATCATCGTTCCGTTCGCGCCGGAATCAGCGGCCAGCGGTATTGCCGACCAGGGCTTCCATCCGTGCGTGTGGTACCGCCGCACGCTTGATGACCTGGGCACCGGCGGGCGCACCCTGCTGCACTTCGGCGCGGTCGATTATGCGGCCCGCGTATGGCTCAATGGCCAGTTGGTGGCGCAGCACGAAGGCGGCCATACGCCATTTACTGCCGACATTACCGATGCCATCGTGGCCGACGGCCCACAAGTGCTGGTGGTGCGGGTAGAAGACGATCCGGCCGACCTCGCCAAGCCGCGCGGCAAGCAAGACTGGCAGTTGGACCCGCACTCGATCTGGTATCCGCGCACCACGGGCATATGGCAAACCGTGTGGCTCGAAACCGTGGGCGATACCTACATCGAGCGCCTGCGCTGGACGCCGATCTTCGACGGCTTCGAGATAGGCTGCGAAGTGGTCACCGCCGGCGCCCAGCGCAGCGGCCTGTCGGTGGAGGTGCGGCTGTGGCACGGCGACAAATTGCTCGCCGACGACCGCTATTCGATGGTGGGCCAGGACACCATGCGCAAAATCGCGCTGCCCGATCCTGGCATCGACGATTCGCGCAACGAACTGCTGTGGAGTCCCGAACATCCCACGCTGTTCGATGCCGAAGTGGTGCTGCGCTGTGGCGACAACGTGCTCGATACCGTACGCTCCTACACTGCGCTGCGCTCGGTCTCGATCACGCGCGACCGGCTGATGCTCAACGGCCGGCCTTACCAGCTGCGGCTGGTCCTCGACCAGGGCTACTGGCCCGAATCGCTGATGACGGCGCCGTCCGATGACGCCCTGCGCCGCGACGTCGAGCTGGCCCGCGCAATGGGCTTCAACGGCGTGCGCAAACACCAAAAAATAGAAGATCCGCGTTATCTCTACTGGGCCGACCGTCTGGGCCTGCTGGTATGGGAGGAAATGCCGTCGGCCTATGCCTTCAGCCCGCGTGCGATGACGCGCCTGGTGCGCGAGTGGACCGAGGCGATCGAACGCGACTACAGTCACCCATGCGTGATCGTCTGGGTGCCGTTCAACGAATCATGGGGCGTGCCCAACCTCACTGCGATGCAGGCGCACCGTAATGCGGTGGAAGCGCTCTACCACCTCACGCGCATGCTCGACGCCACCCGGCCCGTCATCGGCAACGACGGCTGGGAAGCGTCGGCCACGGACATTCTCGGCATCCACGATTACGATGGCGATCCGCACAAGCTGCGCGCGCGCTACGAGGCCGAACACCAGTCCAACACCTTGTTCGACCGACGCCGTCCCGGTGGCCGCATCCTCACGCTCGACGGCTTTCCCCATCGCGGCCAGCCGATCGTGCTCACCGAGTTTGGCGGCGTCGCCTATGATCCGCGCGCGCCGGAACAGCATACCTGGGGCTACTCGCGCGCCAATACGGCCGAGGCATTCCACGCACAGTACCGCGACCTGCTACAGGTAGTGAACGAAACCGCCATGTTCAGCGGCTTTTGCTACACCCAGTTTTCCGACACCTTCCAGGAAACCAATGGTCTGCTCAATGCGGACCGTAGCCCGAAGATTCCCCTCGAGCAGATCAGTGCCGCCACCCGCAACGTCCATTATTGAAAGGGCACCATGTCGGCGCCGCCAACCTCATTACCAACATCTCAGCCCGCATCGCAACGCCCGCCATTTGCCTCGTTCTGGCAGGGCGGCTATGAAGGCGCCGACCACGTCAACCATGGCGGCCGGCCGCTCGACATGAACGCGGCCAACGGCCACGTCAAGCGTGCGCGCGACGACTATCTGCTACTGCGGCGGTTCGGTATCACCACCGTGCGCGAGTCGATTGGTTGGCGCCTGGTGGAGCGCGGCGGCATGTTCGATTTTTCCAGTCTCGATGCGCGGCTGCTGGCTGCGCAGGAACTGGGCATCCAGATCTGCTGGACCTTTTGCCACTATGGCTGGCCCGATGAGATCGACGTCTATGGGCCAGAATTCGTCATCCGGTTCGCGCGTTTTTGCGGCGCCGCCACCCGATACCTGGCGCCTTACGCCGGCCCGTCGCCCGTCTATTCGCCGATCAACGAGATTTCGTTTACCAGCTGGGGCCTGTCGGTCCACATGTTCAGGTGCACCAACATGTTCGATCCGCGCGCAGCGACCGAAGGCAAGCGCCAGCTGGTGCGCGCCGCGCTGGCCGGGTGCGATGCGATCTGGGAAGTAACGCCGGGTGCACGCATCCTCCACTGCGATCCGCTGATCCACGTGATCGCGCCCACCGGCCACCCCGAGTGGCAGCAGGAAGCGGACGGCGCCAGCGCCGCCCAGTACGACGCCTGGGACATGTTGTGCGGCAAGCGTGAGCCCGAACTCGGTGGCGCACCGCGCTATCTCGACCTTATCGGCGCCAACTACTATGACACCAACCAGTGGGAAAGCGGCACCAGCGCGCGCCTGTGGTGGCACCTGGGCGACGCCCGCCGCAAGCCGTTATACCTGAGCCTGGTGGAACTGCACCGCCGTTATCAGCGCCCGGTGCTGCTGGCCGAGACCAGTCACGTGGGCAGCGGCCGCGGCGCCTGGATTGCCGAGATGGCCAGTCAAACCGCGCTGGCCCTGCAACATGGCGTGGCCATGCAGGGCATCTGTCTTTATCCCATCGTCGACCGCAACGACTGGGAACACGCACACCACTGGCACCGCAGCGGCCTGTGGGACCTGGACCGCGACGGTCCGGATCCGCTGGCGCGGCAGCTAGTGGCGCCATATGGCGTCGCCCTGCAACAGGGGCAGCGCCTGCTCACACGTCTGTTCCCAGGGGTGGGAACAGGCTCTTACCCGCAAGGGAACATCAGGGAGAAAGTCATGAATACCGTTATCGTTTTTTGTCATCTGCGCTGGGATTTCGTTTATCAGCGCCCACAACATCTCCTGACCCGCCTGGCCCAGCATTACAAGGTGCTGTTCGTCGAAGAGCCGGTGTTCGACGAGGCCGAACCACATCTGCGCACCTACCATCCGGCGCCCAACGTCACCGTGTGCCAGCCGCATACGCCGGTGCACGCAGCGGGATTCCATGATGACCAAATCCCCGTGCTGCAGTCGCTGCTGAACAAGCTGGTGCCCCAGGGAGAAGATCCGATCGTTTGGTTCTACACGCCGATGGCGCTGCCGCTGCTGGCCCACCTGCATCCGGCGCTGGTGGTGTACGACTGCATGGATGAACTGTCGGCTTTCAAGAATCCGCCGCGGCAGCTGCTGCAACGCGAAAGCGACTTGCTGGGCATTGCCGACCTTGTGTTTACGGGCGGCCCCAGCCTGTACGAAGCCAAGCGCCCGCGCCATGTCAACGTCCATTGTTTCGCCAGCAGCGTCGATACCGTGCACTTCGAGCAGGCGCTCGACCGCAGCAATGCCCATCCGCTGCATGCCGATATACCGCACCCGCGCCTGGGCTTTTACGGCGTGATCGATGAGCGGTTCGATACCGACTTGATCGCCGCCATCGCCGACGCTCATCCGGAGTGGCACATGGTGCTGGTCGGACCGGTAGTCAAGATCGAGCCGTCGGCGCTGCCGCAGCGGCCCAACATCCATTACCTGGGCCAGCAAGCCTACCAGGCGCTGCCACAATTCCTGGCCGGCTGGGACGTGTGCCTGCTGCCGTTCGCGCTCAATGAATCGACCAAGTTCATCAGTCCTACCAAGGTGCTTGAATACATGGCCGCCGAACTGCCGATCGTCGGCACCGCGATTACCGACGTGGAAGTGCCGTACCGCGACATCGTCGCGATCGGCCACGATCATGCCGAATTTATCGCGCATTGCGAAGCGGCGCTGGCGCTCACCCCGGCCCGGCGCGCCAAGATGGCCGCGCAGATGCGCGCGGTAGTTGCCCGCACCTCGTGGGACGGCACCGCCGACCAGATGCATGCGCTGATCGAGGGCATGCCTGCCAATACCTCGGCGCGGCTGCCGGGGAATGTGGCAGCACTGGTAACGGAGCAGAGGGCAGCGATTGTCGTCGGCGTACCCAACTACGCAGAACCCGACAAGATCAACCCATTGCGCCCCGAGACCCCACCGGCGGACCGGCTGCCCGAGTTGCAGGGCGGCTTCCGTCCCAGCCTGACCATAAGGCCGGGCCCGGGTCATCGCTGAAAGAATTTTCCAGGCGGTTCGAAACTGCAGAAAGGCCGGGGCTGTACAGTCAGCGGCTGGCCTTTATCCGACCACGATCATCCTCACCTTTGTCCCTTATGACTCGGCCCTCAATGGCCGCTGGCGTGGTCGCACTGCGCTGCATGCTATGCCGCTCCGATCTCATTTTTATGCTCCCTCAACCAGGCCTCTGCCGTCGCAACGCCTGCGGCGTGCAGGTGAAGCAGAAAGCTCAGCTCACCGTTGAGTTTGCTGGAAATACTATAGCCGGCAAGTATGTCCAAACCGCTGATCAGATGCACGCGTGGCGCACCGGACACCATGTTCTGGCCATTGTCCTCGCTCGCGACACCAAGGCCATTTTGTAGGGTTGCCATTTCTCGCAGAAAGCTGATATTGAAAGCAATCTCGTTCGCACGATTGCCGATATCGGCCATGCTGCGCGGCAGCTGTGTGCGCGACACAGGGTTGTTCTGTATCACCACCACGTCGGAAGCGCCGAGCTCCAGAAACGGCGCCAGCGGCGGATTGGCAGCGAAACTGCCGTCCCAGTATGTTTCTCCTTCAACTACTACCGCTGCGAAAACGGTGGGCAGGCACGCAGAGGCAACGATCCGCTGCGCATCGAGCTCCTTCCGCGTAAACAGGCGTCCAGAGCCGGTCTTGACATTCGTTGCTGCGACGAATAATTGAATTTCTTCGCATCGACGGACGCGGTCAAAATCTACCAAGCTGGACAACAAATTGCGCAGGGGGTTCTGGCTGAACGGGGTTTCGAGTACCGGACCGTGTAACGCTGCGCCTGCCTCCAGCATGTGATAGGCCGGGGAATATTCCAGCGTCCAGTTGCCGGCGATATGGTCCATCGGGGTACGTGCCAAAGGACTCATCGACATGGTTTGGCCGAGAGATGTCCAGAAGCGTTGCAATGCTTGCCTGGCGCCTGCTCGACCGCCGCCCAGAGCATAGCCGTCGGCGAGTACCACGGCGTTGACCGCGCCTGAGCTGCTGCCGCTGACACTGTCGATAACAATGTCGTCCTCGTCCAGCAGCCTGTCCAATACGCCCCATGTGAAAGCACCGTAAGTTCCTGCCCCCTGGAGACCGAGGCTGATACGTTTGAAATGATGGGAAGATTTGATCACGTCTGCCTTTCACAAAGTAAAGGGAAGATGCGCGTTATTGAACAAGGGTGTAGCAAATCGTCATCAGGTCGAGAAAAGAGCGTTTGCACGAACGGCGCTGAACTGCGGCTACCGGTCTTCATCGCCTCCATCATGTTTTGGTTTTTCATGAAGACGTCGGCTGCGCCAGGTTCGGTGAAGCTCTTCGGCGTACGGCAATAGTTCGAAGACCACCACTGCGCACAGCAGCCACACGACATACTGTCGCGGCACGGGCACCGCCTTGAGCGTCAGTGCGAAGTCGGCGGAGGCACCGCCGAACCCGAACAGCGCAGTAAACTGTTCCCAATGCATCAGCGCCATCATCGATATTGCCATCAAGGGAAGCATTTCGAGGAAGCTATGGATGTGTTGTTCAATAGGGGGAATGATCCTGGTCTTGCTGGCATAAGCGACGTCCCATAGAGACGTGATCTCGTGCAGAAAGAAACAAGTGATCATTAAGATGAACACGGCGGCGTTCACTTCCAGAAAAAGCGCGGCCAGGATCGGCAGTCCCATCTCTGCAAGCATGAGCAAATGGATCAAGGACTCCTTGGGTCCGCTGGTTCGCTCGATGTGCGCACGACGATGACAAATCCAGTCTGCAACGCCAGCGGCAAGCCAAAGCGGGACGATGAAATACATCAGATAGTGTTCACCCAGATAGCTGTGAGGAGCAGTCATGGCAGGTTTTTTGAGGCCCGGGAAAATCGCAGTATCCCGACGACGCTTGCACGTGTCTGTAAGGTCGCCCACACACCCTGACGAATCGGGATCACGCCGGACCAGCCTCTGCCGAACTTCCTGCATCAGGGGTCGTCGCTCGATAGCACCGTTGTAAATGTGTCGCACCTTTTCGAATTATTTACATAGTTAACTATTGGGCACTTTGCTGAAAATTGCTACGATTTCTGCATCTGCTCTTGATACTGCATCGTGACTATTTCTTCCCTATTTTCCCAAGGAGAATGCCCGTTAGAGGGTGTTCCACACTCACTCGACGCGCTTGACGAGGCTGTGTTGGCCTGGATGAAGACCTCCGCCGCGTGGGACCAGCGCAAGCACCCAACCATTCTCCAGTTCCTTCGCGATATCCGGCTGTACACCGCAGCAATCTGCGCCGCCGGCAACGTCTCTACAACGATTTTGAATTTGGAATTCGATCGCCTCAGTAAAAAGGTCGGCTGCCCTGTTATCGACGAAAAAATCAATGACTTGCGACGGGATTTATCGAACCTACATCGTGTCGACAAAGTCAAAGCAGCGAACGAGGGCGTTTCCAGCAGCGAAGCGAACTAGCTGCACCAGTTGATAGCAAGCGAGCATCGCGGGGTCGTGGTGCAGCGAGTCCTGTCACTGAGATAGCCCCCCCGATTCCCCGGGCACACCCTATGCGTTATTCTTACGGATAGGAATTGGCTTGTGCATATGACTAGGAACAAGCAAACAATCGATTTGGTGACCGCATGCCAAGCGACCGCCATACATTTTTAGGCCGTTACCCAGCGGTGCTTTCATGAAGCTCACCGAGGGAGCCGCATCAAGCTGGGCCAGCTTACGCTTGGCTAGGTTTCTAATGTTGGCGGATCGGCGGCTGTTCCCAAGGGAAAACAGGGCTCTCATGTCAGGACAAGCAAAGGATTGAATTGGCATACGTTTAGGTTACCGGCCCTTGGTTTTGTCCACACCTCGCTAGTGCAAGCATCAACGACGCTGGCACTAGATGGATTTTGATACCCATGGCCTTAGGGCCTTAGCTAATGGGGCGCCGCCTAGTAGCGGTCAGCGGATCAACCCGATTCGTTCTTTCGCGCCGCCCCATTAGCCATCATGGCCCCCAGTACCGCGCCGCCGATCAGCAACGCGATACCCAGCGGCTTACCCCGCGTCGTCAAATATGTGTAGGCCGAACGCTCGTGGACTTTGCTGGTATGGTCACCAAGGCGCTCACGCAGGTGCGGGCCGCTCGACGCGTACAGCGAATCCTGGCGGTCGGGGCTGGCCAGCTGGGAGGTGTGCTGCTGCTTGAACATCACCGCGTTCATGAACTTGTCGAGCAACCGCGGCATTAGCCCACCTTCGGCGGAAATCATACGGGACGCCCCGCCCACGTAGATGTCGCGGTCACCGGATTCGGCAGCGAAGAGAATCGCATCAGCCACCAGGTCGGGCGCGTATAACGGTGCGGGCAGTTCCGGCTCGTACTCGAGATAGTTGCGCGCATGCTTGGTGTACATGGTGTCGATACCGGCAGGCTTGATCAACGTGAGCGATACGGGCAGTTTGTCTTTTTCCACTTCCATCCGCAGCGAATCGGTGAAACCTTTTACCGCATGCTTGGAGGCAGAGTACATCCCCTGCAGCGGCACCGCACGGTCCGACAGCTCGCTGCCCAGATTGATGATCGCCCCGCCACTGCCGCGCATCAGGTCCAGCGCGACCAGGGAGCCATGCACCACGCCCCAGAAGTTGGTCTGGAACAGCCGTTCCTGGTCCGCCAGCGGTACATCCTGGTGGCGCCCGTAAATCGACACGCCCGCATTGTTGACCCAGGTATCGACGCGCCCATAACGTTGTACCGCAGCGCGACCCAGCGCCTCGACATCGGCACGCACCCCGACATCCGTGGGCAGTGCAATGGCCTCGTGGCCCTGCCCGCGCAGTTCGTCCACCAACTGGTCAAGCGCTGCCGCGTCGCGGGCCGCCAGCACCAGACGTGCCCCCTTGGCAGCTGCGGCGCGCACGGTGGTCAAGCCGATACCGCTGGTCGCTCCGGTGATCACGATCACCTGCATACTGATGGGCTTTAAAGGTTTTGCCATAAATTCCCCTTGATTGAACGCGTTCCCATTATTTAGGGGTTGCGCCGAGTTTCTTTGCCATTGCCAGGTGGTGTGCGACGGTCGGCTCTAGCTTGACGGCCAGCGCCTTGACGTCTGCATCCTGGGCTGCACCGATATCCTTGCGCAACGCCGCATGGACCTTGGTGTGATCCTCGACGCCGGCTTTCTTGACGTAAGTATTATCGAATCCACTGCCCGACAGCGCCTTTAGTTCTGCAGCGAGCTTTTTATGTGCGGCATCCGGTTCCGAGGGCAGCGTGACGTTCTTGGCAGCTGCAACCTTTTTGGTCTCTTCCAGGCCTTGGGTATGGTCATCAACCATCATCTTGGCAAACGCCTTCACATCGGCATCGCTGCTCTTTTCCAGTGCCAGATTACCAGCCTCGATTTCGGCAATGTTCGCTTGCGCAATGGCGACCAAGCGGGCAGCGTCGGCCTTGTTGAGGGATGTATTGGCGCCGCCGGTTTGCGCGATGGCGAAGCCTGCAGCGGACGCCGCCACGGCGGCTGCGAGAAGGAATTGGACGGGTTTCAAGATGGGTTCTCCTATGAAGTTGGCCAACCAAAAAACAGAGCAATCAGTGTGAAACAGCCGACAGCGCTTCTCTGTACGGCATGTCACAAATCAGAGCATGCAATCTTGCCGCACTATCGGCCGCTTTGTCCGCAGGCAAGCGGTAGCACAACAAAATCCGAATACCGGATATTCTCAAGCTCGGATGACCCGGCATGAGCAGGTCGATTTTTACGCGACGACAAAGACTCGCCATCACCGTATCACTTTGCCAAATGCTTTCGTACGTCGCTTGCCATGACACCGACGGCAAGTACCGCGCGTTCCAGCTCCTCACGTGATATTCCCAGTTCCTGTGTCCAATATCGAACTTCATGCTCTTCATGAACGTTGATTCGGAGGCGGTCCTGGGGACCGCGATTTTTCAAGTCGTCTGACATAGTGAGCTCCTAGTGGATTAAGGGGGACACAATAAAACACTAGGTCGGCAGCTGCCGTGCGGTATACCACAGTGAGTGTCGCTCGCCTAGATGCTAACCAGCTACGTCCTTTTTTTCTGCTGCTGGCCTAGGTTATCTATCAAAAAAACCGTTTAGGTAGCCACCAGATCATCTGTCCTTTGCCGCGCACCAGATATTCCATCGCCTCCAGCGGCGTGCGGCCGTTCAAACCATCGTGCGGTGTGGCGTTGTAGCCAGCGATCGATGCCTCCATCAATTCCGCCATCTCGGCGAGCGACACGAACAAGCGCAGGTTGGGATTTCCTTTCGAGAGCAGGTGATTGCCACCAGCATGCGCTGCCAGTTGTCGGTCCACATTTTGCTCGCCAAAAGTTCGGCTGGCGGTACGATGCGGACCGCCATCTCGACGCCATCGATTACCTGATTCTTGACCTGTACAGCCGTAAAATCGTTGGCTGGGAGGTTCATGGCGAGGACGATGCCGACCATGCCGCGGACCTGGTTCGCCGTACCGCGTTCGCCGAAGGGATCGCCACCAGCGCCACCAAGCCGGTGCTCCATGGCGACAACGGCGCCACGCTCAAGGCGACGACGGTGCTGGCGATGCTGCATTGGCTGGGGGTGAAGCCGTCGTACTCGCGGCCACGCGTCAGTGACGACAATGCGTTCGCCGAGGCGTTGTTCCGCACGGCGAAGTATCGACCGGAGTTTCCGGCCGACGGCTTCACTGACCTCGACGCCGCACGGGCATGGGCCATGCGCTTCACCCACTGGTACAACTTTGAACACCAGCATAGCGGTATCAAGTACGTCAGCCCGGCACAACGCCACGCCGGTGACGATCATGTAATCTTGGATGCGCGGCACGCAGTGTATCTGGCCGCTCGGCAGCGCAACCCGGCGCGCTGGTCGGGGGCTACTCGCAACTGGACACCCATAGGCCCGGTGACTCTCAACCCTGAACGAGACAGCGTTGTGGATCTGGCCGCCACCGTGGAAGGAATAAGTCAAAAAGCTGCATGAGTCGGGCGACAACTACCTTGACATGCACCGACTGTCGCCGTAGGCTTGTTGCCGCCGGATTTGTAGGAGCATTTCCCATATGTCTAGACCGCGCTGGTTGAACTGCTTGCCCTTGAAAATAATCTGGTAGTCGTCCACGGCCGCCAGTCGCTGCCGCTCCTTCGCCATATCGCGTTCTTTGCTGATCGAAAATAGCGCGCCACGAAGCGCAGCGTTCGGCACACCGCGCACTGAGTCTGGCAAAAACCCAACTGCATCGAGGTGGCTACATCTGTCGTAGTGCGAGGCTTCGCAGGGGCGCGAGGCTTGCGCGCCTTCGGTGCTGGCGTGTCAGCAGCGGCCTGGTTTGAGTCGTCAGCCACTGATGCCGGCTTTGCCTTGCGGGTCTTCGCTGGCGTCGTCATTCGCCCCCCTAGCATCAAGCCATTCGTAAGCCGTAGCTTCTGCGTCGGCGTGCGATTCGGCCAGCTGGTAGGCGTGGAAGGCGTCGGCCGGCCGCGCAGAGGCGGCCATCATCAACCAATGGCCACGCTCTTGTTCGCTGCAGGCGTTCCACCAGGTCATGCCGGCTTCGGGATCAGCCACGATGGGGAACACGCCGCCGCCAACTTCTTCGCCGTCCTCCAGGAGACGCAGCCGCCAGCCGCTGCCCAGCTCGGGTGCGCGATCAGTGATTTCATAGCTGTGCTTCATGCTGGCGCCTGGCGGTTTTTCGCTACGGTCTGGTGCACGATATCCAGGGCATGCTGTACCACTTCTTTGCGGGTGGTCATATCCCATTGCGCCATCAGTTCCGCGAGCTGGCCAGCCTGCGGCGGGTCCAGGAAAAAATCTAACCTGGTGGCACCCTGGGCAGCGCGGCTCTGCCGGCTCTGGCGGCTGCGTTCGGTGGGCGGCAGCTGGTCGCCCGATCCGGTGGGCCGGCCTGGCCGACGTTTCTGTTCATCCATGATTGACGGTCCTATAGCGTTGCACAATACCCTCACTGTAGCGCGCACAGTGACCGGCCACAAGAATTATATAGCGGTTTTACATCAAATGTGTTTCACGCGTTCAATAGTACAAAGTTATTTTTGCAGCCGGTTGCAAAACCCCATTGGAATGCACATCGTCCCGTTTGGTTTTAGACAAGCGGGTGTCTCGAAAGTGCGGCACCAACCCGTGTGAGACACGAAAATTGCCTCCATGGTGCCGCCTCGCTTGACTATATCAACTTGGAAAAGCAAAGGCGATACGTTACTCGTACGGTGGCTCGGAACGCATTCGACGTGACCGACGCCGTACAAATCCTACACGCCAGCGAGTGGTTTTCTGATACTTCATACAGATGACGCAGTCCATCATTAGCTCATTGAAAACGCTACTGCAAACGATGCGGTGGCTTTCAATAACGGCACACCTTAAACCTAAGGAGGAATTGCTATGAACTCCAATCAAAACGACAAATCAACCCGGGGCGGTACGCCAGAGCAGCACGCTGAAGCCGGCCGCCAAAGCCACAAGAACGACGGAAACAAACAATCGGGCTCCGCCAATGCAGGCAGCTCTGGTTCCGGCTCCGGTACGCGCGGTGGTACGCCAGAGCAGCACGCTGAAGCCGGCCGCCAAAGCCACAAGAACGACGGAAACAAACAATCGGGCTCCGCCAGTTCAGGCAGCTCCGGATCCGGCTCTGGTACGCGCGGTGGTACGCCAGAGCAGCACGCTGAAGCCGGTCGCCAAAGCCACAAGAACGACGGAAACAAACAATCGGGCTCCGCCAGTTCAGGCAGCTCCGGTTCCGGCACCGGTGCGCGCGGTGGTACGCCAGAGCAGCACGCTGAAGCCGGCCGCCAAAGCCACAAGAACGACGGAAACAAACAATCGGGCTCTGCCAGTTCAGGCAGCTCCGGATCCGGCTCTGGTACGCGCGGTGGTACGCTAGAGCAGCATGCCGAAGCCGGACGTCAAAGCCATAAGAACGACGATAAGCGCTAACTGGAAAGAGCGCGAAATTTCGATGTCTGCGATAGCGCGATACCAGTCGTAATGACCATACATGGCCAATCTCGACGACGCGATCGCTGCGATCTCACAGCGGCAGCGGCAGCGGCAGCGTAACGTCGATGCCGCCTCGCGGGGCATCTATTTTTACTGGGGGCGTACAATTGACCGAGGGCGTTGGCTGTGATCGGTGGCGCCGTATCTCTTCGATCTCGCTTTCGCAGGGCAATTAACCACCGAGGCTGTTGCATGTCGCCGCGGTCCCACTCGGCTCTGATAGCCGTCCCTTCACCTCGAAGCAGATAACTATGACTGAAAAATTTAGTTATTTAGTTGATCGCCTTCGCCGAGCTGGTAAGAGGATGGAGAGTTGCCAAAACAGCGAGGAACGCAAGCAAGCCCAGCGGTGGCTTGTATTATGGAACCGTGCGATAAAACTTGAATATAAATGACGTGACAAATGATGCGGTGCAGTACTATCAACTTTCCGCGTTTCTAGTAGTCGCTCCTGGCAACGCCAAAGACGCTCATGGCATTCGCGGGGTATCTCGTTGCAGTGGCTTCATTGCTGCGTGGGGATGCGGACAAAATCTTGGACTATTTGGGAGTAATCCATGTATTCATACGAAGAGCGCCTTCGGGCAGTAAAGCTTTATCTGAAATACGGGAGGCGCCTTAAAGCGACCATCCGGGAGCTGGGTTATCCGACGAAGAATTCGCTCAAAGCTTGGTACGCAGAATTTGAAGAAGAAGGACACTTACAGCAGAAATACGTGCGCTCGCTTCCAAAATACTCGGACTAGCAGAAGAACACCGCCATTGAGCATTACGTCAATCACGGGCGGTGCTTTGCTTTTACCCGCCGGGCGTTGGGCTACCCCTCTCGACAAAAGCTTTCCGAGTGGGTTGGCGAACGCTATCCAGAAACTAAGAAAACCGTTATTGGCAAGGCGAGCAAGCCGGCAGCCTCATTGGATTCGAAGCGCGCAGCTGTCTACGAGCTGTGTACGCGCGGGGGCAGTGCGCAGGATGTAGCCTCAAAGCTGGACGTCGCCCGTGTGACGCTGTACAACTGGAAGAATCAGTTACTTGGCCGAGAGGCCCCGGCATCTGGGTATTTCGGTCCATCGTGCCCACTGATTCCGGCCTATCGTGCCCAGCGATTCCGGTCCATCGCGCCCACCCATTCCGGTCCATCGTGCCCAGTTTGATAGGGTGACCGGAATCGCTGGTCACGATACCGGAATCAGTGGGCACGATACCGGAATGGCCGGCCACGATACCGGAACGGTGTCGTAGCACGCCGAGATGATGTTACGCATATAGCAACCGAGAGGGTACGCTTCCAGCTTTTTTCTGGAGATAGCGTGCCCGCACCGAGGATCAATATGCGTAAGATAAAAGATGTCCTGCGTCTGAAGCTCGACGCCCAGTTGTCGCACCGGCAGATCGCCGCTGCGCTGGGCATGTCGAAGGCTGCCGTGACCAAGTACCTTGGCCTGGCCGCAGCAGCGGGCCTGGATTGGTCGACGGTCCAGAGGATTGTTGAGGCGGCGCTGGAGAGGCGCCTGCCGTAGTGGAAAGCAAATTTGTCTGCAACGCGACGGTAAATTTGTCTGCAAGGTCCTCTTTTTCGAATTTTTCAGAATATTTACAACGAAATCAGATACTTGGAGAGTGGAAGGTAAATTTGTCTGCAAAGTTTTTCAGCAAAGCAAATTTGTCTGCAATTTGCCGTCCACATCGTGGACACCGGAACGCCGAGGACCGCTCAAAAGTACGAGTAGTGGCTGAAGCGCAATCGTGTAATGGCGATGCGCGCCTTCTTGTTGAATGGACGCTTGAATCGCCACGACAATTGTAGACACTCCTGAGCCATAATATCGGACCCAAGGAGAACTTATGAGTGGCAAGCGGTACACAGAAGAATTCAAGATAGCAGCAGTCAAGCAGGTATCCCACCGTGGGCACCCAGCGAGCGAAGTAGCAGAGCGGCTCGGGGTAAGCATCCACAGCCTGTATGCCTGGACGAAGCGCTATGGCGTGCCTGAGGCAGAGCGCAAGGCTGTCGATGCCCAGTCTGACGAGATGCGGCGCTTGAAGGCTGAACTCAAACGCGTCACGGAGGAGCGTGACATATTGAAAAAAGCCGCGGCAGGTTCAACCGGTCATCGCAACAGTTCTGTTTTAATGGCATATCAAGGAGGATCAAATGCCACGAACTGGCCGGCCAGGATTATCACCTCAAGAAAAATCGGAACTTTGGAATCGATGGAAGG
>Ga0308164_10001063_pt1 | contig 35104 bp, 42 predicted proteins | sample PhyTR2_FD_201031 | JGI IMG/M metagenome (GOLD analysis project Ga0308164, IMG submission 201031) | Phyllosphere microbial communities from UC Gill Tract Community Farm, Albany, California, United States - DLSLT.R2 | ecosystem: Host-associated > Plants > Phyllosphere > Unclassified | place: USA... | reverse complement strand
GGGGGGGGGGCGGGGGGGGCCTACCCCCCCGCTGCGGAGGTCCCTCCCCGCCTCCGGGCTTCGCTTGGGGGTGTGCTTCTGATGCACCCCCACTGATGCGCCCTGCGCCGCTCTGGCGCGGCTTCTGGGTCGGTTCTGCAGCGCGCCCCTGATGCACTTTGATGCGCGCTCAGGCCGTTTTGATGCGTTCTGGGCGGTGTCTGAACTGATGGCTTTGAACGGGCCAGGTAATTCGTTCGAGCGCTACCCCCCAGGCAGATTTAGTTGGGGATGCGGGGATCGTGGGGATGATTTACCTAAGTGTTTGATTTTGCTGATTAATGCATCCCCCCATCATCCCCAAAAGAGGGGGAATTGAGGTGGGGAATATGGGGATGAGGGTTTGAGGCTTGGAGAAAAAAAGGGGAAGGGCGCGCGCGTTTTGGGGATACGGGTTTTCCTTCTCCTAGCCTTTCTTCTTCTTCTTCTCCTATGAAAAAGAGAGAGAGAGAAGAAAGGGCGCCCGGGGCCGGCGTGAGTCAGTTTGGGGATTGGCGCGGTGGTTCCGGGGATTGGGGGTAGGGGTTCGGGGATGCTGTTTTCTAAGGAATCAATGACTTAGCACAAAAGCGGCGCGGAATCCCCACCTTTTCCGTGATGCCTGTGCCCTCTCGATGAAATATATCAATCCTGGCCGACAAAGGCCCTGGCGCTCTGGTGACCAGGTCGGCGCCGTCGTCGCCGGCCGCTTCTGGCGGCGTTGATATTAAGTTGATATAAATATCATGATGAAATGAAGTGAATATTTTCTTACATTCATCTTGATATCAACTTGATGTGGAGATACAATCATTCGCACAGATACCAACGAAAGGAATTGTATGTGTGTCAAGCCCTTGATCTATGTCCAGATCACGCCTCTGCATCCGACGGTCGCGGCCGAGTTTGAGATCCGGCGCTCGGTCGTTGTTGATGAGCCGAATCCATTCGTGTGGATTCGCGGTAATGCAGTCGGACAAGCCGACACGTTGCCGGCATGCAAGAAGGCGGCGTTGGTCTATCTGCGATCGCTTCCTGCAACTCCGCGCCTGGCCGAGCTGGCCGCTGCGCACCACGCTTAATAACCAGTCCGGCCAGACCGGCAAAATTCACAGGGGAACAAATGAACATGACCGATTGGAACAACATGCTGGAACAAACCCGCGCCACCATCACCGGCTACGAGATGGCTCTCGATTCGTTGGTCGACGCCACCTTGCTGCAGCCGTATGTGATCCGCTGCCAGGACATACCTTTGGCGTTTGATCTGGTCGAGGTCGAGCCGCTGAACCCGCGGCCGGTGCCGCCCCAGCTGGCGACCCGGTTCACGCTGCAGGATGCGGCCAGGATTGCGCCCCAGATCAAGAACGGCAACGGTGCCCAGGGCGAGGTCGTGCATGTGCGCCATGCGATCGCCACTGCCTTGGCGAACCAGCGGGAGCTGTTGGCCCTTCTGCTGGAGCATACGGAATAAGTAGGGCAAGTCACCATTCACTTGATATCAAGTGAATGGTAAAATCCAATCAAGTCAGCATGAACTTACTAGGAAAACGATATGACTATCTATGTTGTGGCACATAAAAAAGGTGGCATTGGTAAATCGACCACGGCGGTGCAGTTCGCCACCGGCCTTTCATTGAAGGGGCGCCGCGTCCTCGCTGTTGATGGTGATGGCGACCAGACTTCCATGCTGCTGGCTCTCACGGTTCGGGCCAATGCCGGCTACCCTGGGATCGCCGCATGCGAACTCTCGGACGGCACGGCGCTGCGCCAACAGGTGAAGCTGCAGGCGCCAAACTATGACGATGTCGTGATCGATGTAGGCGCCAAGGACTCAGGAGCAATGCGCGCGGCGTTGACCGTCGCCGACGTCCTGGTGATCCCTTGCGCCCCTCGCACCTTCGATGTGTGGTCCTTCGAGAACATGCATTCTCTGGTGCAGGAGATTCAGGCCATGCGCGACTTCAAGGTCGTGGCGTTCCTGAATAAGGCCGACCCATCCAACCAGGATGCCGACAACAAGCAGGCGATCGCGGACGTGGCGGGATACGGATACGACATCGCGCCGGCGAGCATCGGCGACCGCAAGGCGCTGTCACACGCCAGCGCGGCCGGCTTGCATGTCAGCGAGTTCAAGGGCGCCGACTCAGTGCTGCGAAACGAAGTGGCCGCGCTGCTCGAGTACATCATCTCGGCAGCAGTGGCAACATCAGAATAACCCTAAGTTGATATCAACTTAGGAGTATGTGAATAGTAAAGAGGTATTAAGATGAGTGGAAATAGCAAAATTGTGTCGAAGCCATCCCTCGGTTCGCGCCAGCCGAGCGAGGCCGAGCTGGAGAGGTTCGTGCACGCGGCGCCGGATATGCGCCCATCGACGCCGGCGCCGGCGTCGGCGTCGGCGCCTGCAGCTGCGCCGGCTGCAGCGCCGCCGCCGGCGGCTGAACAGGTGCCAGTGATCGCGCGCCGCGGCCGAAAGGAGCCTATCAGTTTGACGCTGCAGGCCGACATGATCGCCAAGCTGGACCAGGCCCGGGCACGCATGGGTGGACTCAGCCGGCCGGCGTTCATCGCCTTGGCGGTAACGAAATTCATCGAACAGAACGGTGGATAAAAAAGTGGCCGCGCAAGGCGGCCACAAAGGTGATCACAGCCGCCTTATGCTCGACTGTCGGGGAGCTACCAGGCGCTCCTGGTAGCGATATTCGGTAGGAAGGGGCCGCTGCGGCCCCGCGTATTATCTCCAACATTCGCACCGCACGCTTATTGCGGTGCAAGAAATTCCCAATTGTCGCCGCTGCGCCACTCGGCGCCAGGTCAGGAACTCGACCAGCCGACAGACAATCCGTACTTGTTCAACTCGGCAAGGGAGATGGCCGACAGGTGCCGTACGCGCTTCGCCAGGATGGTCCGCTCGATCTCTTTCTCGGTACTCAGCATGACGCCGGCGGCCATCATCTGCTTCTTGAAAACGGTCGCAGTTTTCACTGGCAGACCGTCCCACTTGACGCGCAGATTCGATGAGGTCGAGAAGTGGTCCATGATGTGTTCTGGCCGGATCAGCAGGCATTCCTTGCTCTCGATGTGGTCGAACTTGTACGGGTGCTTGAAGTTACCGGCGTCAATCTCGGACAGTGCCGTTTCCATGATCCAGACCCACGGTGAGCGATCACTGCTGGTCTCGGAAATGTGCTGGTTCATCTCGGCCAGCAGATCGCTGCCAAACCCGCCCTCGGTGTAATCGACGCCGGCGAATTCGGCCAGGTAACGCCAGGCCAGCAGGACGGCGGCATAGTTGCTCGCCATTCGCCGGGCGCCGGTGTCGTCGCCGCCGGCGCGGCTGTTCTTGAGGCAATAGTCGCGCAGCTCGTTGTACTTGTCGATCACCGATGCCTTATCGAGCCTGGCCAGGAACTCGAGCCACTGGCGCACCGGGAAGTGGGGCAGATTCTCGGCCATGAAGCCGTTCGCTTTCCCGGTCAGGTCAGTGCGTACTACCTTGCCTGTAAGGCTCTTGACTGGCACGTCCTCGCCGGCGAGCAACACCGGCGCGCACAGCAGGAACTCGGTCATTTCCGAGCCGCGCTTGGTGGTGGTGTACTGGTAGGACTCCTGCAGGATCGCCACGGCGCGGTCGATCACGACCGACCCGCGCGCGCTCAATTCTTCCCATCCGACCGGGTGGCTGGTGTAGCTGATGCTGGTCATCAGGCGGTATTCCGTCGCCAAGCTCTGGCCCGAGTACATCGTGAATGCCAGGGAGCGCTCGAGGCGCTTAATCAGGGTGGACTTGCCGGCGCCCTTGTCGGCCTGCATGGTCATGTGCGGCCAGAATCCCAGGAGCGCCTTCAGGTGGCCCCCGAGCGCCCATACCAGGGGAAGGGCGGCCGCGTTCTTCGTATATGTCTCCTGGTATGCCTTGATGATCCTGCGGGCGTCTGACCTGGGGCCGGATGGAAACGTCAGCTTGTTATACGGGCACTGCTTCTCGGCGTCGGTGAAGTAGCAGTCCGGGCCTTCATTGACGGCCAGCTTGCCGTCGAGCCAGGCCAGGCCAACGAAGTTGGCGGCGTTGCGCGCCCCCAGGTTGGCGGTGCGCTCGAGGATGTTCACCATGCGCGAGAACTCGGCCGGCTTCCAGATCGGGCCGAACTTGGTCCACTGGGTGGCGTTGTGCAGCTGGTCGTCCACCAAGACCTTGCGCGTGAGGCTCGCGCCGTGGCGCGCGGTCTGGACGGTGACGGCGAAATACACGGTAGGGGAGTGGTCCCGATCGCCGGTCATGGTGGCCGTCGAACTGGCGACGGAGACACGGCTCAGAGATGCAATACGGAAGCCGCACAGGTCGTGATAGACCGGGGTTTCCTCGCCGGTGTCGCGGTTTTCGTCCATCCGTGCGATGTACTTCGTGAAGTCCAGGTGCGGCCGGAATTTCCAGTATTGCGCGAAGTCGTGCCCGGGCAGGTAGACGCGCGGCCGGCCCTTCCTCGAGGTGTCGCCAGGCATGCCGGCAATCAGCCAGGTTTCGTAATTCTTTTCTTCCAGGGCCTGGGCCAGCTCGTGTTCGCTGCGCGCCTGCAGGTAGTCATTCACGTCGTTGATCGGCTTGCCGTCCTTCTCGTCGGCGCCGGCCGGCTCGATCCAGTCGGCCTGGTCGACCAGCACTGCGCTGATGTTGAGCGCTGTCAGCCGCTCGTACAGGATCCACGCTGCCTCCGGACCCGGCCGGCGGCCGGCGAGCTTGTGCCCTTCGGCGAAGGGCTGGTCGTTGTCCATACAGATCACGACTTGCTTGCCGCGCAGGAAGTTGAGGTCGAGCGAGGAAGCGTTGGTGAGGCCACGGATTGCGATCGATGCCGTGCTCGGCAGGCTGCAGGTGTCGATCGACAGCGCGTTGATCGCCGCTTCCACAATGTAGACGCGCTTGGCCCTCTCGAGCTTGCGCGGATCGGCCGTCCAGTAATAGCCGTCCTTTTCGCCCTGGCTCTGCGTCTTGGTGCCCCCGTTGAGTGCCGGATCCAGGTAGCGGATATCGACGCCAACTACCTGGCCGGTTCCTGGTGCGCGCACGATGAATGCCACGCCAGGTCCGCCATAACCGACCGTGCCGGCCTCTTTCGCTGTGCTAGTCCACTCATTGAAGCCCAGGGTATTGGCGCGCAGCGCGGTGTCAATCGCGGCCGCGCCGATCTTGCGCCCGGCCAGGTAGTCGCGCGCCTTCTCGCGCACGGCGATGCAGCGGTCGGCGATGTACTCGACCATGCTTTTCTTCTCGGCCTCGGGTTTGTTCGCGTGGTCGGGTTTGTCGAAGGGGATAGCGTATTCCTCGTGCAGGTACTTCATCGCCTCCGACACGGTGCAGCCGCGCACGTACATCACCAGGTCGATGCAGGATCCGCCTTCATCGGCGCTGTGGTCTTTCCAGCCGTCGCCGTGCTTGGGGTGGCCTACATAGATAGAAAGGGAGGGGTTCTTGTCCGCGTGGTGCGGAGAGAAATATAGGGCGTCCTCGCCGCCCGGGCCGCGCTTGATCCCGAGCCGGTCGGCCAGGTCATGCAGCTGTGGATTTACACGTCGTTTTACTTCGTCAATATTAGCCATTTTTCAACCTTTTATTCGGGCGTCGCCACGGGGAATTAGCCGCGGGCCATAAGGCCGCGGCAGGGAACCGTGGGGGATTTACAGCGCGCCGGCCTCAGCCTGGTGAATCACGCGTAGCAGCTCTGGAAGTGGATAGCAGCGCTTGGTGCCATCCGGTCCATTGATGAACAGGGCGTAACTCGTGGTGAGGTCAAGGTTGATATGTGCGCTGCAGTTGCGCGACGTCAGCTCGCCGAACGCCTGGCGCGCCACGTCCCGGGCTTCAACCAGGGAGACGCGGCAGTGATCGGCAAGGCGGTGGGCGCAGCGAGTAATCAGGCGATCTCGATCGGGCGTGAGATGTTCATCCTGGTGCCGCTGCAGGAAGTCAATGGCAAGGCTATACAGAGGGTTGTGCGGCATAGGGTTGTGCATAAGGGTCTTTCTTGATCACGCGGGTAGCATCAACTCCAGCTGTTCCTTCAATAACGCCACGGTGCGGGGCGAGATTGGGAGCCGGATGTCTTTATTTGGTTTAGCCGACGGCGAAATAGTGCGGACGACCTCAAGTTGCGCAACGAAGGTATGGCCGCACTCCGGGTCTACACATTGATAGCTAATTTCCCTCATTGTGGCCGAAAGAGGCTTGCTGGTGCGCGCCCTTGATTTCATAAGGCAATGTGGGCAGTGAATTGAAATTAGCAAACTCATTTTGTAGTCTCTGGCGTTTCTTCGTAGGCAAAATTGGTGGTCGTTCCTTATTTCCTTCGGGCATTTATTGCTATGCCGTCATACCGTTTCCGTAGGCGATCGGTGCGGATCAGTAGATAATCCCCCGCGTACCCGGTGTCGCATCTCGCTCCTGGCGACCTCGCAGGAGCACTGTGTAGGCCTCAATAATACTGTATATCTATACAGTATTTCTCGGGTAAAACAGTCGGCGGAATTTTCGGCAAAGCTTCAATTCGCAGTGTCTTGTGGCATTAAAAGTAACAATCTGTAATGCGACGTTTCACTGAGTAAATTGTACGCTCTACTCCGATTCCGCGCAGCAATCTTTAGACAACCTTTTGCAACGTACAACTCAAAAATGGAACAAAATAAGCCATCAGTAACAGACATAATCGACAGAATGAAAACTGTGCTTGGCGTCCAGATGGACAAAGAAGTCTCGGAGTTGTTGGGTGGGTCACGAGGTTTTGTCAGTGTGTTAAAGAATCGCGGCACGATTCCCTATGCTGAATGCATTACCTTGGCAATCGAACACAACATCAGCTTGGACTGGTTGATTCTGGGCCGCGGGGAGCGGGACATGGGAGGCGCGGCCGTGGTGCCGATCCAGGCGCCGCATCTCGCCGAGCTGCCTTTCTTCGACGCTGCCGCTTGGGGGAATGCCCTCGAGGGCCAGGCTTGGTATGTCCCGCGCCATTGGCTCGAGCTGCAGGGGTTGCCGCCAGGCGATACGATCGCTGTGCGCGTGGTGGGTGACGCGATGGAGCCGGCCTTATCAGACGGCCAGGTCGCCCTGGTGAACCTCGAGCGTCGGACGGTGGATGGCGTGTACCTGGTGCGGTTCGGTGACAGCGTGCATTTCCGGCGTGTTCAGCACATGGTCGACGGCTCGGTACGGCTGTCGTGCGACAACCTGGCCTATGCTTCGGAAAGTGTGCCGGCCGCCGATCGCGGCCAGCTGCAGCTCATTGGCTACTGTCACTCCCTGATTAAGCCTGTCCAATAGGGGCAGGCTTATTTTTCCTGTTCAGGGCGTTGTAAATGGTGGCCCGGCTTACCCCGTAGCGGCTCGCCACAGCTTCAACCGTCATATCTGGATTCTTGAGCAAGGTCTCGATTTCCATCAGGGCCTGGTCATCCAGTGCCGGCTTCCGGCCCCCTTTGCGGCCGCGTGCTCGAGCTGCCGCCAAACCCGCCATTGTGTTCTCATGGATCACGTCTCGCTGGTATTGCGCGATGGTGGCGAACACTCCCAGGAACATGCGGCCCTGTGCGGTCGTGGTGTCGATCTGTTCCGTCAGGCTCTTGAACCCTATCCCTTTCTCTCCCAGCTCGTTGATGATCTGCACCAGGTCGGCCAGCGATCGCCCCAGGCGGTCCAGGCGCCACACGACCAGGGTGTCGCCGGCGCGCAGCGCGCGTAGCGCGTTCGCCAGCTCATGCCGGCCGGCTTTCGCGCGGCCGCTTGCCTTATCCTCGTAGACCTGGCCGCAGCCGGCGCGCTCGAGCGCGTCCCGCTGCAGGTCGAGGTTCTGGTCGACCGTCGAGACCCGGGCGTAGCCGATCAGCAGGCCGCCGGTGATGAGGTCCAGATTGTTGGTAGCGGCGGGGTGTCGCATCACTCGCCCCCTTTCTCGGCTTGGAAATATTCGTCTACGATCCACGCGGCCGGTCGGTCCTGGCGCAAAGCCTGCGCGGCTACGGCAGAGGGGCCGCGGCGTGCCTGGTGCATCATCGCTTCCTTGAACTGCGCTTCGGTGAAGCCGGCGCGCACCGCACGGTCGACCAGCTCGCGCCGTACCTGGTGCGCGTGCCGGCCGATCGCCGCCAGCTCGGCGTGCGTCCGAGGCATGATCCCATCTGGCCCGATCGGGCCGGTGCAGACCGTGCGGTCGTACAACTCGGTGCGGCGGTCGTACTCCTCGGCCAAGGCCATCAGTTCACGGTCCTTCGCCTCGATCGAGAACTCGCCATACAACAGCGCCCGGTACTGCTCGGGCGTCAGCTCGTCGTCGCCGGTGGCGCGCAGCGCGCGCCCGATCGCGGTCTTGCCGAACCGGCGCGGCATCATGAAGACAGTCTTCGTCATCGGAAATTAAACCTTCTGTGAGTCCAGATATGCAGAGCGCGCCGCGCGAACTCCGTCCAGGTGCTCGGCGCCTGGGATTTGCGCCGCCTCGATCACCTGGCGCAGGACCAGGCGGTCAGGAATGCGCCAGTCCTCGGCCAGCTGCTCGAACACCTGGCCGCCGTTGTCGAAGTAGGTGTGCACCTCGCGTTGCGGGTTGGCGTCCATGCGCAGCACGGCCAGGCAGTCCTGGAAGATGGCGTGGTCGATGCAGCGCAGGTCGGTCAGGTCGAAGGGGAAGCGGGTCCCGTTGTAGAGACCTAGAAGGAAGGCCGCAACGTGCCGGCACTGTCCGCTGTGGCCCTGGGCGATCGGCAGCAGCCGGCGTAGCGCCGCCTCGCCCTCGGTCCGGACTTGCGGCAGCTGGTCGATGCGTTCCTGCTCGAGGCGGCCTTGCTCGGCAAACGCTGCTGTGATGCGCGTCTTTTCCTCGTCACCCAGGTTGCGGCCACCAAAGCTGATATCGCTACTCATGGAGTTACCCTTTATGTATAAGAATCAATTAATCATGTGGTTTGTTTTACATAGAAAACTATACAGTATTCTTAGACACGGAAAGCAAGAAAAAAGGGCCGTGAGGCCCTTTTTTGTTGAGTGTCAAATAAACCGTGGTTTGTTAGACATTCCACGGTATTTTTCTGGCCCACATCGTTCCCTGATGTCCCATTGCCATGTAGTAAGAATCTCTTTCCACCGCAAAGACAAGCTCTCTAAAACTGGTAATGCATAGCCCGTCCATCACATCTGCCAAAATATAGGTTCTAACAACTTTCTTGTCGGTAAGTTCTACAAGAGTGGTCGACCGTTTCTTCCAGTCAGAATGCGCGATGACTTCATCCCGTTTTTCTTCCAAGAAAGTGTGGAGTTTCATCTGTTCTGGATTATTTTTAATCCAATGATAATCCTCAATCTTTACCTTTTTTTCGGCAAAACCATATGAATAGCTTTCCTTGAAAGGGCGGCAATAGCTAACAATGGCGGCTATTACCAGGGCTTCAATGGCGACCTCATGCGCTCCGTCTTGAAAAGATTTCTTCAAATCTAGACAGGTATCAAGAAACTTTTTTGCCTCTTGCATATCCACCATAGTCAAGTGATAACGATTCGCCTTTTTGAGTTCATCAGGAACAGTAGGCATCGGGTTAGCTCGGGACCATACGGTGATCACGTGCCCACTCGCGCAGCGCATCATTCATGCGAGTTTGCCAGCCATCACCCGTAGCCTTGAAGGCATCCAGTACGGCAGCATCGAACCGGATGCTTACCAGAACTTTGGTCACGTCCTTGGCCGGCCGGCCGCGGCCGCGACGCGCCGGCTTGAACTGGTCCAGCTGCTCGTCGGTGAGTGGCGGGTTGTCCGGGTCATCCAACGCGGCCGCTGTGATGGCGGCATCCTCGTCGTCGGTCGGCATGATGAGTTGGCGGGCCTTGGCCTTGCGCGCGTCCGAGCGGCGCGCCTCCTCCAGGTCCTGCGGGGTACCTTCCATGGCGGCGGCTGCCGCCGCCTCCATTTCGTTATTCGGTTGCTTCAACATATTTCGTTACCTCCCTTTTGTTTGCTTTTCGCAGGCTGATGATTCTGCGTTTTCCTTCTCGATCCACATACACCACACAGTACAGCCGGTTTCCGATGGCGCCGAGGGTGGTGTATCTTTCCTCGCCGTAGTCATTTCGGTCATCCAACCGTTCCAGCGCCGTGTCCCATTCGATCTGTGCCGCCTCTGCCAGAGAGACACCGTGCTTTTGCTGGTTGGCGGTGTCTTTGTTGGGGTCGTAAGTGATTTCCATTTAATTATTGTAGCTACAAAAAAAGGGGTCGTCAATTATTTTTTGTAGCTACAATAAAAAATCCTACTTATACGTTCGCCGCCGCACCGCCGCGCTCCAGCTCGAGCGAGGTCTGCAGGCCAGCGTCCGAGATGGTGTGAGTAGCGCGCGCCACCAGCCAGTCGGTGCCGTCGATCTCGGGCTTGAACCCGCGCACGGTCACTGAAAGCTCTGGCCGGATTTCCGGGCGCCCCAGGGCCAGGCTGTAGGCCATCGTGGCCTGGCCGCGTTCGATCCGCTGCAGCTCGGACTTTGCGGCCGCGCGCGCCTCGCCTTCGGTGGCGTACACCTCGGGCAGCGTCTTGAGGCCGCGTGGTGTCTCGCCACCGACATAGACCGTGCGGCGTTTGCCCTTCTGGCCGTTGTGCCAGTAGGCGCGCACGCCCTCATAGTTCCCGCGGTCGCGCACGCTGTAACGATGCTGGTCGCCGCTGTTGCGCTCGATCGTGACGACAGGAAGTGGCTTGCCGCTGACACTGGCGCCGGCGCCGATCGGCAGGAACAGCAGCCGGCTATCCTTTACGGTCATGACCGCGTCGTAACGCTTCGCCAGGCGCGTGAGGAAGGCCATGTCGCTTTCCTGGGTCTGGTCGATGTGCGGAATCCGGACCTTGCCCAGCGCGTCCGATACGGTCGGCTTGAGCTTGTGCTTGCCCGCGATCGCGCGCACGATCGCGCCCAGGGTCTGGTCGTGCCAGCTCTTTTCCTGGCGCTCGCCCATGTTCTTGGTCATCGACGCGCTGCGAGCGCGCACGGTGATGGCGTCGGGCGCGCCGGCGTGCTCCACCTCGTCTACCGTGAAAGTGCCCTTGTTGACCAGGGCTTGGCCGATCCAGCCCATTGACACCGCGAGCACGGCGCCCTTCTTCGGCAAGGCCAGCCGTCCGTTGCTGTCGTCCAGGACCAGGTCGAGTGCGTCGGCTTCGTCGCTTCGACACTCGGTGATCGTCAGGCTAATGAGGATGGGCGCGATTTTCGGGCTTAGGTCTTTGCCGTCCAGGGCAATGGAAAAATCAGGCGTTGGCTGCAGCACTTCGCACTCCCAGTTGTTCGCCCACCTGGCTGTCGTCAACCCGGGTCAGACCGACCGTGAACTCGATCCGGCGCGCGCGGGTGCGGTCGTGGCTGGTCTGGCCTTCGCTCACAGCCTCGATGATGAAGGCGCCGTACACCAGGCCATTGGCATCGACCAGGGCATAGGCGCCGCCAGTGTCGCCCATCGTGCGCAGGTCCTCGAGCGAGGATGCGTTGCCGATCACTTCGGGGATCAGCACGCCGGTGATCGTTAGCATGTCCTCGCCGGGTCCGAGGTACTGCCGGGAGTCCCTGGCGCCCACGCGCGAGTTGCCGCGGTGCTTCCACTGCGTCTGCCGCTGCAGCTCTTGCCAGGGCAGGTTCTCCATACCAAAAACGAATTGATCCAGGGCCAGAATCATGGCTGTTTCTCCTTAATCGCTCAGGCGCGAGCCGTGGCGCGCCTGCTTGGATCGCTCGCGGCGATCCAGCTCGGCCGCAACGGCGCGCGCGATCGCGTTCGCATCCATACCTGGTGCGGGGTGAATGTTGATGGTGTAGTTGGCCGGCGCGCCGCCAGCTGCAGTTGAAGTAGCGCCGCCACCTGCGCCGCCACCTGGTGCGGATAGCACGGTCTTGCGGGCGTCGATCGGAACCTGTGCGGCCGCCGGCGCGAACGAAGTCGTCGCCGCCGTTGCCAGGGCCAGGGCGGCCTTCGCCACCTTGGCTTTGCCGCCGTCGATGCCGATCGCGGCTCCTTCGCTGATGAACCCGCCCAGCTCGCCGAACACGCGGCTCGGACTGTGGATCCCCAGCTTCTCCTTGAACCAGCCTACGGTGCTATCGGCGGCCGAGGTGATCGCCGTCTTTACCGCCCCCAGGCCGTTGGTGATCCCGTTCACCAGGCCGGCCATGATGTTCGCGCCGAATGTGGAAAACTTCGTCGGCAGGGCATTGAACCAGACCATCACACCATCGAAAGTCGCTCGTACATTGCCCCATAGCCCAGAGAAGAAACCCGTGATCGGTTGCCAATACTTGTAGATCAGGAACGCCGCAACGCCGATCGCCGTAATCGCCAGGCCGATAGGGTTCATCAGCAGGGCGCGGCCCACGAATAGCACGGCCTTGCCGACCATGCCCAGCGCGCTGCCGGCCAGGCCCAGCACGCGCGCCATGGTCGCGCCCTGCATGCCGAGGGTCACCATGCTGAAACGAAGCATGGCGAGCGGCCCGAGTACGGCCGCCAGCATTACGACCAGCGCGCCGCCAACGGTGAGGATGATCGCCAGGGCGGCGGCGGCCTTCATCATGCCAGACGCCAGGCGTGGATTCTCGCGTGCCCAGGCGCCCGTCTTGCCGGCCATCTCTCCCAGCCATTCGGTAGTGGCTTTCAGCTCCGGTGCGATCGACGCGCCGAACGCCACCATCGCGTTGGAGAAGGTGCCGCCGGCCGCTTCCCACAGGTTTTTGAGGGTGCCCAGCTGGTCGTTGACGCGCTCCTGCAGCGATGCCTGGGCGGCCATCTTGGCCTGCACCTCGGCGTAGCCGGCGGCGCCCTTTTCCATCAAGACCGACAGCACGCCCAGGGTTTCGGCATCGTCGCCGAAACCTTCTTTCAGGACCGCCAGGCGCTTTTGCGTGCTCAGGCCCTTGATCTTGTCGAGCTGCTTGAACATGTTGTCCAGGCCTCCGAACTCGCCCTTGCCGTCGGTGAAGTCGATCTTCATGCCCTTGCCCAGCAGCTTGTTGACGGCGCCGATCTTCTTGGCATCCATCCCCAGCTGGAATATCTTCCGGTACGCATTGCCGGCGACTTCGCCGGCCATGCCGGCCTGGTCGGCCATCACCAGCAGCGGCGCCATCGCCTTGGCGCCCTCGATGCCGCGCTGCTTGATGGTGTCCATTGCCGGGGCCAGCTTGACGAAGCCGTTCAGCATGTTGCTGTCGTCGACGCCCAGGTTGAACGACTTCTGCACCACGTCCATGAGCGAGAGCATGTCGCCCTCGGCGGTCTTGGTGGCGTCCTGCAGCTTGGCCGCAAACTCGGCCGCGTCGGCCGGTCCCTTCTTCAGTTGCACGCCCAGGTAAGCGGTTGCCTCGCCCATGCCCCCCAGAATGGCCTTGGCCGAGATGCCCTGGCGCACCAGCATGGTCATCATGTCCTGGAAGTCGGCGGTGGTGCCAGGAAGGCTGTCGCCCATCTTCAAGGCCAGGACGTTGATCTTTTCGAACTCGGGAGGGACCACGGCGCCTGCTTTCATCAGCGCGCCCTTGAGCTGGGCCGCCGAGTCTTCGGCCTTCGCGTACTCGGTAACAGGGACGGAGAGGGCCGCGCCAGCGGCGGCGCCGGCCGCCATCATGCCGGCGCCGGTGCCGGCCATTTTCGCCGCGGTTGCCTGGGTTGCATTCATGCGTTCGCGCGCCTCTGCCAGGCGCCGCTGGCGCGCCGTCAGCTCGGCCAATTCGCGCTGCTGCCGCTGCATTTCCTCGGTGGTGCGCTGCATGTTCTGGCGCAGATCGCGTTCGTGCTGGGAGAGGTTGCGGGTGTCAACGCCGGCGCCGGCCAGCCTGGTGCGCAGCTGGTGAAGTTCGGCATGCTGCTGGCGGCTTTGCTGGGTGAGTCGTGCGGCCGCCTGCTTGGCCGCTTCGAAGTCACGGACCATTGCCTGGGTCGGCGGTCCATTTGCGTGCAGTGCCTGGGCCAGCGCCGCCACTTTGGCGCGGGCCTGTTTCAGCTCGTCGCCGGTGGCCTTCGCGCCGGTGCGCAGCTGGCGGAACGCGCCGATATCGCGCTGCGTCCGGTCCATGTCGCGCAGCCGATCGCGGGTGGCTTGAATGGCCCCGGCCGTTTGCTGGTTGGCCGAGATGATATTGCGCAGCGGCCTGGTGACGCGATCCACCATACCGAAAAGGACTTGTAGGTTGAGTTCGTTCGCCATTACTCGCTTTCGTTACTCCATCGGACCCGCGCGCGTTCGCGCCAGTCCATCAGTTCAGCTAGGGAAAAGCCGTCCATCGCCTGGGGTGTCCAGTGGAATACCAGGGCGATGTCGGCCATCGCGTCTTCTACTCGGTTGGGAATCCCATGCTCGCTTTCTGCGCCTTCGGCAGCAAAAAACCGGCGAACACACCTCCGAACTGCATCAGGTCGGCAGGGTCGAGGCGCGCGACGTCGGCCTCGGTCAGGGTCGGGGTGGAGATACGCGGCAGCACTTTTTGCAAGGCGTCGTACTCCAGGTTCGCCAGGGCGTTGAGCGAGGTCCCGCGCAGCTCACCGGCTTGCGGCTTGCGCAGGGTTACGTGCTCGATCTTCTGCGTGCCGCGCTCGATCGGGCTGTCCAGGGTGACGGTGTTGGGCGGCAGGGTAGTGGCGGGCGCGTCGTTCTTTTCGATGTTCATACTGTTCTCGCAATATCAGGGGAGGGAGAGGATGGCCGCTCCAGGTGGGCGAGCGGCCCGGTGGGATTACAGGCCGATGGCCTGGCGCAGCTTTTGCAGCGTGTCGGTGCCGTTGACCTTTTCGACCATGCCGATAAAGTCGATTTCGATCACGTCTTGGCCGTTGATCGACAGCTTGTAGTAGCTGATTTCGGTGACGATCTTCATGCTGGTGTCTTCGCCGGCCTTGGCGGTGCCCATGTCGATCTCGCTATGGCAACCGCGAACGACGACTTCCACGGCGTCCACGGCGTCCGAGTCGGCCGACTGGTAGCCGCCAGCGAAGCGCAGCTGCAGGCCGTTGTGCGTGGTGACGCCCCATTGGTCCAGGACTGCACGCATGAGGCCGCCGACCGTCCATTCCATGGTCAGGGCTTCGGTACCGTTGCTCCATTTGATGGGGCCTTGCATGCCGGCGCCGCGCCATTCTTCCATCTTGCGGGTGAGCTTCGGCAGGACGATTTCGTCGACCTCGCCCTGGTAGCTGTTGGCGTCGCCGAACAAATTAAAGTTCTTCAGTTTTTTGGGCATGCCCATGGTTTCTTACTCCTAGTTGGGATGGGTCAGGCCAACGCCACGCTGGCGGCGAAGTCCATCAGGTAACGGTCGGTGATGCGCTGGCGAAGCATCAGGTTTTCCAGTGGCGGGACCGGGGTGTAGTCGTAGTCGATCGTCAGCTTGCCTGCCTTGAGGGTGTCGGCCGTGTTAGCCGCTGGATCGATCCAGGCTTCCGCACCGATCAGATAACCCGCGTTGACCAGTTCGCGGAACTTGGCGTTCAGGCTGGCGAGAATGTCGCGCACCAGCGATGGGTGCATGCCCTTATCCGACGCCCACATCTGCGCCTCGGCCATTGTGTCGGCCAGGACCTGTGCGGTGCGGGTGTAGCTTTCGAAGGCGAACAGCGGATCGTCCGCACAGGTGCGGCTACCCCAGAAGCGGAAACCGTTCGAGCGGATCAGGGTAGTGACGTCTTGCTCGTTCAGGTAGCCGGCATCCGTCGCCGGGTCCTGCAGGTCCCAGAACACTGGTTTCGAAATGCCGGTCGGGCCGTTGACGGTGACATTCGACAGGGTCTTGTGCCAGCCCGTTTCCTGGTCGATCTTGGCGCGCAGGCCCAGGGCAAAGGCCACGGCCGGGATTTCCATGTCCTGGCTCGTTGCAGTGTCCCAGGCGATGAAGTTCGGCCAGATCACCATGACTTCACGCTGCCCGAAATTGGCGCGGTAGGCGGTCGCTTCTTCCTTGGTCGCGCAGCCATAGCCCGCAACATAGGCGAAGCCGCGCAGCTTTTGCGCCGCCGCCGCCAGGGCGGTGGCGACCGCTTCGTTGTCCAGCCCAGGCGCGCCGAGAATGCGCGGCTTGACGCCGAACGCGGACTGGGCGGCGAACAGTGCTTCGATGCCAGTTTTCTGGCCGTCAGCGGTCACGCCGCCGATCACGTTGCTGGTCGTCGCCGCTGCATCTTGGCCTTCGGCCACGCGAACCACGATCGTCACCGGCTTGGTCTGCAGGGCGATCGCTTTCAGGGCGGCGGCCAGGGTGCCTTTCTTGCCAGCCTTGCCGGCGGCCGCCGCGATATCGGTCACGAGCACAGGTTTGTTCAGAGGGAAGGCGGCAGCGTCGGCGTCTTCGGCGGTAGCGACGAGGCCGACAACGGCCGTCGAGATGGTGCGGATCGGGCGCGTGCCTTCGTTGACTTCGAAAACGCGTACGCCGTGGTGGTAATCCGTTGGCATGTAGTGCTCCAGGTTGGGAAAAGGGTTGCGGCATTTGCCGCCCAGCATCGAAAACAGATGGTGGCGACAGAATGCCCCGCGCGCGCGGGTGCCGCATCTAGGACAGGTTGTACAGGCGGCCCGTACAACAAAAAGGCCGGCGCCCATTGCTGGGATGCCGGCCGAAAAAGCGCATGCAGAGAATTAGCTGGTCGTCTTGCGGTCGATCACCGCCAGCACATCGGGGTTGGCCTCGAGAAAACGGGCCAGCTTCTCGAGCGGATCTTCTTCTGGTGCGCGCTGCTGCGCATCAGTGGATCCGCTCATGGTCCATTCGATGGTATTCCAACGAGGCCAGGTGCCATCCGGCCAGGTATCGCGCGGCGGCGGCGCTGTTTCAGTGGTGCGCGCCGGCATCAGGTAAACGCCTTTTTCAAGCGGGCTTTCATCGGCAACAGTCTCTCCCAGGAATCGGCCGGCGACGTCGAATTGATACACGGTTTTCATGGTGCCTTCTCCTCAATACTTGATGCATGCCAGCAGGGCCACGTTGCGCGGCCGCGCCTCGTTTCCGCCGCTGTCTTCGGTGGTCAGCGAGTGGCTGTGTGAGCCGGCCGCGCGCGTGGTGCGCAGCTCGCTGTTCTCCCAAATCCCTTTGAACGTGTTGCCGTTGGACAGACCAGGATCGCCTGGCGGGTGCATCGGCCGGCCGTCGATGTACTCGTGGCTGTGTGAACCGCCCGTACTGGTGGAACCGGTGTGCTTGTGGGCGAGGTTCTGGCTTCCTTGCCACTTGCCCAGCGCACGGTTTGGATCGACGCCGCGGCCATCGTCCAAGCAACGCACGAACTCGCCGCGCATGTCAGGCAGGTTGAACGTGTTCAGGCCGTCACCTTCGCCCCAAAGAGTCCCGATCTTTTCGAACAGCCTGGCGTACGCGGTGCGGCTGACCTCGGCCCCATTGGCTTTGAGCCAGCCGGCCGGTGCTGTCGTGAGCGGGAAGTAGCCAATCATCGACGCCGGCACAAGGCGATCGGCTTCTTCCTTGCTATACACGTCAAGGTTAGTGCGGGCTTCGGCTACGTCGTCCAGGTCGGCCAGGTTGTTGTCCTCCTGCAGCGCGCCGGTAAGTTGGCTGGACGGTTCATTCTGGACGGCGATCAGCTTGGTTCCTGCGGGGTAGGCCTTGCCCAGGATCGCGCGGAATTCGCTGACAGGGTCGGGCAGCCAGCCATCGGCGCCGGCGCGGCGCGGCAAGCGCTCACCGCCACTCTCGCCGGCAACGGTGACATAGATCGCAAGGCCCACGGTGCTGGTGACTTCCAGGTCGACGTTGACCTGGCCGGCTACCAGAACCTTTTCTTCTTCAAGCGTATTGACCACGATGTTGAATTCGCCCGGGTCGCCCCACCCTGCATCGCCGTCACGGTTGGACAGCTTGCGCCAAATCTGGCCGGTGCGGCCGCCAGGCATCAGCTTGGCGATCGTGATGTTTTGTCCGATCCAGGTACGGGTGACGATCGACACGTTCGGGTCCAGCTCGATGGTGACGATATCGGCGTCGGTGACCTTGAAGTCCATGCGCACTACGGCGTTGCCCACGGCGCCTTCGCTTGCGTGGGGCAGGTACGCGTTAGGCAGGTTTCCGATGGCGAACAGCCGCCCTGCATCATCAAAAATGCCGACCTCGCGGATTGTGAAGCCCGTTTGCGTGCTTGGAATGACCAACTCGACCGAATACTTGGTTGGATCGTTCGGGTCCTGATAGACGGCGTTGGGTTTGGCGCGCGTGCCGGCAATCTCGCGCACAAGCTGCGTCATGCCTGCGTCTGGATACATCGCCTGGCCGCCGCCATCGCCAACGGCCATGCGGGTCAGGTTGATAGGTACGGCGGCCGCCTCAGCTTGGGCCATCAGGCGCAGACCTTCGGTTGTGTGGATACTGCGGAAGTTCATTTTTCTTGTCCTTGGTTACGGCAGCGAAGCCGCGAAGATAAACAGGTCGTCCAGGCCGGCATCGTCCAGGCCGAGAGCCACGCCAATCATCAACACCAGGGCGTTGCTACGCTCAAAGTCCAGAGCGTCGTCCCATTCGATTTGCGCAAGCCGGCGCTGCGTCCCGTCTGGGATTGTGTCGAGGGCCGGTTGCACTTCGTCGAGCAGTCCGCGCAGCAGCAGCGCGCGGCGCGCTTGGCTTCGGGTCACCTTAGCCGGGACAGGAACGATTGCGAAAGGCGAGCTAGTGGTGTCGAATACGAGCCAGCTATTGCCATTTAGTCGCGCGCTTTGGCCAGGGCGTAGTCGCGGGAGAATTGCGTCGCTCCAGCGATATGGGATACCAAACGCTTCGTCCCGATCCTGGTAATTCCCTGTGTAAATTCCGTCTGCATCGTGCTGATAGATCCTCATTTTCATTGCCCCGTTTTAATAAAATACTTAGCTTTTACCTGGCCAACGAGGTTTGGCATTAGCGTTTTTTCTTGCCCTTTGTAAAAAATCAAATAGTTTTGATTTGAATTAAAAGAGGCAGCAAGATGTTTCCCATCTGGGGAAAAAACCACGCTCTGGTTGGTAAATCCGTCACCTAATACTGGCGGATCAGGCATGCGTGTCAGGGCCTCCCCCGAGTACCGGTAAATCATCATCTTTGGAGTGCCTCCTTGTTGTCCAACAGCCAGGTAAGCTCCGCTAGGGTGCCAACTCAATGAGCGGACATCAGTTGGCATGAGGTCGATAGGACTACTCTCCCGGAATATTCCGTTGACCTTCCGCATTACTCGCATCCCGTTCGAATACCCCACAATAAGAGTCTTGCTGTCAGGCGAAAAATCCAGTGCATAAACGACGCTAGAAAGCGCCAAAGTCAGGGTTTCGACATAGGTAATATTCCCGTCCTTGACGCTATAAATCGAAAGGTTCTTGCTATCGCCCGATGAGTTCGTGCCTGCTACTACAAGGGTGGTTCCATCAGGCGACCAGGCAAGCGAATAAACAAGGTGGGGAGGTTGGGTAACAGCCATTTGAGCAGTGCTGTATTTCGACGTTCCAACGATTCGCTTATAGATAACCAAAGATGGATTGCTTGCGTTGTTGGTGCCGACCGCAAGAAACACACCGTCAGGAGAGAAGCGAGGGTAATAGCTCGTGGAACCAAGACCGCCCCTGTTTGCTTCGGCTGTGAAAACGTCGCCGTTTCTGGAATAGATCGTGAGGTAAGGTGTGTTGTCATGAGATACCGCCAGCGTCAGCCCATCCGGGCTAAATGCGCTTCCGCGACACCATCCCCGGGGCAGAGTTGCCGGGTCTGCCAAGCGGGTGTAGATATCCCCAGCGCGTTTGTAGATGCTGATTCCAACATCCGCCGCGCCCATTGCCACGTACTGGCTATCTGGTGAGTACGAGATACCAGGCTTGACGCCGGTGGTGAGGCCGATTGGATCAGACAGTTTCACAGGACTTTCAAAGCCACCAGCCCCCAAGATCGCGTCGAGTTCTGGATACAAACCAATGCCGTAGATCGCACCATCACAAGGCAGCCACGCCGGCGCGATGTAATCCGTGCGTGCTGTCAGGACGATATCGCCAGGCCGCACCATTGACGCAACCATGTTGCTGATTTGCTTCTGCAGCTTGCCCAGCGCGGCCAGCAAGGTATCGGTGCTGGCGATCTTTTCCCCGTTGATGAAGGACAGACCCCCCAGCTTGGAAGCCAGGGCGCGCGCTTCGGTGAAATAGTGGTTCTCCCCTTCGCCTTCGGCCACCCGATCAGTGGTGAGGCCTTCGCCAAGTATTTCCGTCACATGGTCGATGTTGGACTGAATGTTGCTGATGGCATCCTGCACCGTTTCGCCGCTGGCCAGGCGTACTATGCCGGCGCCGCCTGGTGCGGCCAGCTCAGGACCTAAGACGGCCAGCTCGGCCAAAATGGATTGGGCTTGCGACACAACGCGCGCCAGGCTCGGGACCGGGCCACCCAAGGTTTGCACAATGACATCGGGGCCGCCGTGCGTGACCTGGCGAACGACTTCGACATCGTCGCTGAACTGCAATACTTTGTTTGAAAGTGTCATAAGGGTTACCAGTAATTTTTTCTAGGAAGAACGGTGTGTACGGTGTGGTGCAGAGCATCGACGGCCGCCTCGGTAGCCGCTTCTCCATTGCGCATGGCTTCTTGCATCAGAGCGAAGTTGTCTTCATCGAAGCGGACATGCAGCTCGACGCCAATAGACGACACGACGGCCCGGCGGTGGCTCAATGCTGACGACACTGCCGGCACGATCTCCGACATGTGCGATCGCAGGTTCTTGGCGTCGTTGACCACGTTCTGAACCTTGTCCAGCGTGGCCTTGTCGTAGCCGACCTGGTCGGCCGTGACGATGAGGCGGAAGGTATACGGCTCTCCGCGCGGCTGCATCTGGAACCACTCTTGCACTTGGATGCGCAGGCCCAATGCGCCCAAGGCCTCGCGCACCGCGCTGATGGTTCCTTTGAGGCGATGTACCTTGATGCTCGAGGCGATCGACGCGCGCTTCTGGCTATCGGTCCAAGACGGCTGCCAGGCATCGACCGACAGCGAGTGGGCCAGCCAGGGAAGCCAAGCGGTCGGCGCTTCTGCTGGGATGCGTAGAGCGCGCAGCGGCACGGGAAGGTCGCCCAAGCGCGCGTTGACCTCGGCGACGTTGCGCTCGAGCTGCGTCGCGTTCGGTGGCAGCAGGTTATCCATCGACGCCCCCGAATTTCACCGTCATGGCCGTGCAGTGCGGCGCCTGGGTGTCGTTGGTGCGCAGGCTGGCGGCTGGCTTGTCGATAACCACGCGCTTGACACCCTCAATGTGCAGAGCCGCGTAGATGCCAGACAACGCCACCTCGCTTCCGATCCGATGGCAGGACTCCACGTAGGTGGTAAGGCGCTTGCGAGCATCCACCAACACCAGGTCTGCATCCGGACCGGGTAGCGTGAAGACGGTTGCGTCGACCTGGTACGGGACGATTTCGGCGGACTGGACCGTCACCAGGTCGGTCAAAGGCCTGGCCGTTTCCGAGTTCACGGCCCTGGTTACCGTCGCCAGCAGTGTTTCGTCGGCCGTGCCGTCGCCCTCGCGTGCGAGCACAGCCACCAACACGTTGCCACGTCCTGGGCTTGACGCCGAAGCATGCAGGACCAGACCGCTCGCATTCATCGCCGTTGCGATATACGCCCCTTTTGGACCGGCAACGGAAAATCCTTCCGGGGCCATCTGAATGCGCATGCGCAGGTCGTCGTCGGTTTCTAACGTGGCCGCCTCTCCGGTCAACGGATTAGCGGCCGTCACCACCAGACGTTCCACGCCCATCAGCGCGCCCAGGTGCTCCAGATCAGCGCCTCGCGCGTAGGCCAGCATGGTGGCCATGGCCGCTTCGTTAATGCGCTGACGAAGCGCGATTTCTCGGTAGCAACTTTCCTGCAGCAGCATCAGGACCGGCTCTGATTCGAACTCGAGGGAGGCCGCCACGTCAGCTTGCTGGTGCAGAGGATGCACGGCGACGAATCGCGCCTTGCGCTCGGACAGCAGGGTTTCGAAGTCGATCACCTCTACCACGGTCGGAACTGGAAGGCGGCTAAGGTCGATAGTGTCGGTCGTCATGCTGCAGCTTTCAGGGCGGAGAGAGGAACGGTGGTCGACACCAGTTCGCGGGAAATAGTGGTGCTGCCGTCGACCTCGAGCACTGCGGCGCCGGGCGTGCTGGCGTCGATCACCAGGTCGAGCTGGATCAACTTCAGGCGTGGTTCCCAGCGCATGAGTGCTGTCGCTGCAGCCGCGAACAGGCGAACGCGGGTGACCGAATTCATAGGCGCATCGACCAGCGGCAGCAGGTCGGAGCCGAAGTCACGGCGAGCGATCCGAGAACCACGTGGCGTGGTGAGAATCCGGTGTATCGACTGGCACAGGACGTCGGCGTTCTCGATCGCCTGGCCGTTGGTCTGGTTCATGCCGCGCATTAGATCGGCCCCCCGGTCGGCTTGCCGTCGCCCTGTTCCATGTGCTTGTGCGTCGCCAGGCTGATGGCGCCCGCTTTCACGTCCGCCGGCGTCGTGATGTTCTTGCCGGCCCCGATCGTGCCGGCCACCTGCAGGTCGCCGGTCAACTCGGTGCGTGGGGCGTCGATCTTCACCAGGTCGCTGGCAACGATAGTGGCCACGGTGGTATGGACCTCGACGGAATTTGGCGCGATCAGCAGCACGGTGCCGCCATCGGGCAGCGTTACGGTGAGACCGTGGGTTTCGTGGTCGTATTCGATGACCGCGCCGTCCGGATAGGTGCGCGTGTGCGTGCTGGATTTATGGCTCGGCGCCGGGCGGTCCTCACTGCTGATGCCGCGCAGGACGACACCGTCGGCCATCTCGCCCCCTGGGGAGAGGACAAGTACTTGCTCGCCCACTTCGGGCGGGTTCCAGTCGCGGGTGTCGCCGGCCGCCAGGGCCAGCCAGTGAATCCAGTTTGTTTGCAGCTCGCCGCACTGGACGCGGCACACTTCGCCGGCATGATCGACGGCAATGACGGTGCCCTTGCGTACAAGGTTCAGCAGCATTCGAAGGAGGTCAGTAGTAGTCATGCGGCCATGTTGGGCCACGCGCGCGCATGGGTCAGCAAGCGGAAGTTGTACCGGCCGTGGCTACAACTTCTCGGGCGTGCTGCATTGCTTTGGAGTACCGAAAATGGGGGTATCCCATCCAGCGCAGGGTATGCGCGACACCCATAAACAGGAAAACGAAGTGGAACAAAAAGACACCATCACCCAGGACCAGCCGGCGCCGGCATGGATCAACCAGCTGCACCAGGTAGACGCGAGCGACTTCGTTCGGGAGCTGCCCCCAAACTCGATCGACATGCTGCTGACGGACCCGCCTTATTGCTCGGGCGGCCTGCACATCGGGGCGCGCTCAAAGGCGCCGGGTTCGAAGTACATCAATTCCAGCACGCGCGAGTCTTACGCCGAATTCGACTTCGACAATATGGACCAGCGATCGTGGCAGTTCTGGTGCCAGGGTTGGCTGGGCGGCGCATTCCGCGCACTCAAACCTGGCGGCCTGGTGGTGTGTTTCATCGACTGGCGGCAGCTGCCGGCGCTCACCGACGTGATCCAGGCGGCCGGCTTCCGCCTGCAGGGGATCGCGGTGTGGGATAAGACGACCGGCCGCGCGCGGCCGCGCAATGGCGGGTTCAAGCAACAGGCCGAGTTCATTGTGTGGGCTTGCAAGGGCACGCTGCCGCAATGCGACGTCTATCTGCCTGGCGTTTTCCAGAGCCGGCTGCAGTTCCCGAAACGCCATATGACGGAAAAGCCGCTCGAGATGGCGCGCGAGATTGTGCGCCTGGTGCCGGCCGGTGGGACCGTGCTCGACCTGTTCAGCGGTTCGGGCACGTTCCTGGTAGCGGCGAAGGAGGCCGGCCTCAACTGGGCCGGCTGTGAGTTGAACCCGGCATATTACGAAACCAGCCAGGAACGCCTGGCGGCGTAGGTGCCGCCGGTGTCACCTGGTCAGGTGCTCGAGCAGCTTGTCGCGGATCATTTCGCGGTCGGCTGCAGTCAGGCCGAGCAGCTGGCGAATCGGGTACTGGTAGTTCTGGCCTTGCGCGACCTTAGACCGTTGGCCCTCCTGGTGAACCCGGGCCAGGCGCGAGACCCGGCCCGAAAACCCGATCACCACGCCGGCGGCGTCGTTCTTGACTTTGAAGAAGCGAGCCGTGCGCAGCTTCATGAACATCTGCCGCTTGATCCTTCCCTTCTTCTGGCGCAACGGCGTGCCATCCCTTGCCAGGCGCGGCTTGCGCGGTTCGAACGGGCTTCCGTCCGGATTGCGTTGTTCCCGGATCCGCTTCTGCTGGCTGCGGCGCAGCTCGCGCCCTATGTCGCTGGCTGCCGCACGGCGTGCCGGCGCATTCAGCTGCATGAGTAGCGCGCCCGCCCAATCCTCAAGCGCGGTCAGATCGTCAGCCATCTAGACCGCCAGTCCTGTGATCTGCCATTCCGGTACCGGTTCCTCCAGGTGCGTGGCGATCGGCTTGCCGGCCGCCCCGATCGCTACGCGCACCGACTCGGCCAGGGGCAGCTTGATCGACAGGTCGAAGGTGTCGTTCGTCAGCTGGTCCACCTCGAAAGTGATTGCGCTTTCTCGTTTGTCGGGATTGTTGACCAGGTCGGGCTGGTGATGCTGGACCCACGCCAGCAGGGCGATCATCACCAGGTCAGGGTCGCCGGCGAAGTCGGTTAATATCAAGTTGAGGGTATAACGATATTCAAACGATAGCGAAGGAATACCATTTGCGGCGATCGCGCCGGCGTCGGCGAACACCAGGAACTTGTCCGGGTTCGCCTCTAGGTCGGGCAAGGCCGCGGCGATCGCGGCGCGCAGGCTGGCCGGCTTAATCATGGCTGGGCCTTTCCCTGGCACTCGGCAATCATATCGACCACGGCGGCACACTCTGCCCATGCCGCCTCGGCCCGCTCGAGGGCGAAGTGCAGATCCCCGTTACTTGCCGCCGCCACTGCCGGCAGGCGGCATGGCTGTACTCGAGGACATTCGTTCACGATAAGCGGCGGCGCCGACGATGGCGCCGTGCTCGCGCAGCCGGCTAACAGTCCCAGGGACAGGAGCAGCAGCCCAGGTACGATATTCAGCGTTTTCAATTTCCAGTTTCCTTATCAGGTTTTCGCGGGTTTCCAATGCCGTACGGATGCCGCTGCGCTCGCCCTCGAGGCGCGTCTGCGCCAGGGCGTGGGCCACCGCGTTGTCGCGCAACTGTTGGATGATGCTGTCGCGGTCGGTAATGCCCTTCTCGGCCTGGCCGAGGCGGGTATTGGCGGTTTCTAGCTCGGAATGAAGCGAGGCGATGTAGAAGCCGGCGACGATCGCCAGCAGCCCGGCTATCACCGCCGCGCCGATGAGTTCGGCAATCTTCATGCGGCCACCAGCTCGAGCGCGTCGTATTTGGCGCAGGCCGCGGCCAGCTTCGCGTCGTACAGGTTGCGCGCGTAGGCCGGGCCGTTGTACAGCCTGGCGAAGGTGCTCCACTTCCGATCCTTGAGCGCCGCCACCAAGCGCTTGTCCGTCTTGACGAATCGAACGAAGGCGTCCAGCTGTTCGGCCTCGCTCACCTTCATGCGGCCGACGAAGTCGTCGATGCCGGTGTACTCGAGCGCCTTCCAGTGATAGCCCATGATCTGGAATGCGCCCCAGCTGCAGGCCTCTTGCGCGGCCGCGCGGTGCAGGGTGAGGGCGGTTGCCAGGCGCATGTACTCGGCGCCGCCGCCCTGGTAGCCGCCTGCTTCCTTCGATACCAGGTGCGGGTACCGGATCGCCAGCGGCACCGGGTCGATGCCGTGCGCCTCGAGGCGCTTCCAGAACACATGGCGTTCGAACAGGATCGCAGGCCGGCCATCGGGTAGGAAGCCATGCCCGCGTGACTCCACTTCGTTGACGGCGCGGACGGCGGCCAGCGACACGCCCAGGGCGGCGGCCGCGCGCTCGAGGTCAGCGGCGCCCAGGTAGTGCGGCGGCACGATGCCGGCAAGGGCGGCGAAGGTCTTCGGGCCGGCGATGCCATCGACTACCAGGCCAAACACGCTTTGCGCGGCCATCAGGGCGCGCTCGGTCGCCGCGTCGAATTCGTGCGTTACGTCGATCTTGTAGCCGGCGCGGTTTAGGCGGCGCTGTAGCACGGCCACGCCGTCGCCCTTGTCGCCGAATTTACACAGTAGGGTCATGGTCATTCACTCCGAAGAAGGCGCGCCACGTTGCCGCGGGCGCCAAACACAAACAGGGACAGCAGAACGGCGCGCGCAGCTTCGAAGAAACCGATCGGGTGTCCGTCGACGGCCAGCTCTACCGCCGAGCCGGCCAGGATCACCAGCAGCAGCCAGGCAAGCCAGGACACGTTCTGGCGATGGCGGGCGCCCTCCTTGCGGTACAGCAGCAGGCGAACGCACGTCACCGCATAGGCCAGGAAGGCGATCAGGGCGAAGGTGTAGGCCATGGTCACTTCCCTTTCTTGCTGAACAGGGTGAACAGGTCAGCGGTCTTGATCCGCTCGAGCAGCTGCAGGGTGACGCCGATCGCCGAGGCGGCGGCGAAGAACGCGGCCACGCCGGTGGACTGGATGGGTGTGACGCGCACCAGGTCGGGCGCCGCCAGGTAGCCGGCGATAAACGAGATGACCAGGTAAGCGAAGCGCTTGCCCAGGGTCAGGTCCTTGGAGCTGACGACCAGGAGCGCGGCGCCCGCGAACGCCCCGATCAGCGCGTTGCCGTCGATGCCGGGCGCCAGGCTCGCCAGGCCGATGCCGGCCGACACGATCGCCGTGGTGGTAGTGCTGGGTTCTGCCATGATGGATCCTTGAATTCAGTCCCACAGCTCGAGCAGAGGGGCGGTAGGTTTATTGGCCGGCTGGTCCGGCAGCTTGACCTCGAGGCCGCTCGGCAGGATCAGCCCGCGATCGGCGAGGCCGGGGTTCAGTTCGTACACGATCTCGACCAGGCCGGCCGTGCGGCCCAAGTGCCGCCAGCAAAGCTCGTCGACGGTATCGCCTTGTTGCGCACGTACCAGCATCAGATCAACTCGATGGTGGAGCGTGGAAGGCCGAGAATGTCGCGCACAGCCCAGCGCGCGGCGCGGCGATCGTCGCCGATCGTGCCCTCGAGCTGGTCGGCCTTGGCTTCGCCGGCTGGCGTCGCGTCGAAGTCGCGGTAGCGCTCGGTCAGGTCAGCTTTCGCCGTTCGATATACCGCAGTGCGATAGCGAGTCAGGTAGACGCTTTCGCCGCCGATCTTCGGCAGCATTTCGTCCAGCCGTATCACGCCAGCCGCCAGCTGGGTCTTGCTCCAGGCCGCCAATTCATTGTTGATGGCGATCACAGCCTCGATTGCTGCACTACGTAGGCGTGCAGCGGTCACAGTGCCGTCCAGGCGCATGGTCTCGCGCAGCTGGTTCAGGTCGATGTCGGGGAAAAATCCGTCATTCGTCACGGTCATTGCATCGGCTGGCGTCGAGGTCGTCCTCGAGGGGGCGGTGGCGTTGAAACTCATGTTCGGTTCTCGGTAAAGGAGGCGGTGGGCCGGCGTCGGATCAGGTCAACCACAAGGGTCTTCGATCGTCAGCCGGCGCCGCCATGCCGGGGTGGGCTAGGTACTCGCTGCCGACTTCTCGCCGGCAGCTTTGAGCGCTTTCTCCAAACGCTCGATGTCTTTCTTGGCGCCGACACGATCGTCCAGGGCGACGGCGCGGCGCAGGTACGGCAGCGCGGCGGCCGGATCGTCCTGCAGGGCGTAGCCGATCGCCTTGTACAGCTTGGCGCGCACCTGGTCGGGCATGTCGGAGGCATCGGTCAGGGTCGCCACCTGCAGCAGCTGGTCGACGTCGAACTTGCCACCATCGGCCTTGAGGGCGATTAGGGCCGCTTCCGCGATTTCCTCGGCGATGACGGTGCCCAGGGTGCGCTCGTACTGGTCGGGCAGCGTCAGGCGGTGCTGCAGGGCGTACACAGCGATCGCCAGCGCGCCGGCGTAGTCGCCCACGTCGATGCGCCAAACCATCACCGTGACCAGCACGTCGTCCTGTGCGCCGCGACCGCCCTCGAGGGCGCCGGCCACATAGTCTTCGTACTCGGGCAGCACTTCACGCTTGACCGTGACCTTGCGCTCCACCGACTGCAGCTGTTTCAAGCGGCGCCGATCGGTTGCCAGCTTCGCCAGCATCAGCTCGTAACGGCTCGCGCCGGCGAGTGATTCACCAGGCGCGCCCGTCGCGGCCGCCGCTGCAGCGCTTACGCGCTCGAAATGACGTTGGGCGGGCGACTTCATGCTTATGCTGCCGCTTCGATGGCGATGTTTTCGACCACGCAACCGGCGCTGTAGTCTTCGACCACATACGCGTCGTTGCTCGACTCGTAGTTCTCGATCTGGTCGCGCTTGGCGTTGTCCACGACAGTGCGGCGGCGGGCGCCTTCCTGGAAGTAGATCGACAGGTTGTCCAGGCGCGTGATCATCACGGTGTTAGCCGGGAAGCCAGGAACACGGACCGCCTGCAGGCCGCCGATGCGCTTCTGGCTGACGATCAGGTCCGCGGCCACCGCTTCGGTGTTCGGCTGCGTCTGGTTCAGGATCGGGAAGTATTTGTCAGCCAACAGGTTGCGGCCGCAGATCACCACGAGTTCGGTGTCTTCCTGGTGAACCGCGTCGATCATGTTGTTGACCGCATCGAATACCAGGGCGTCGAGGTTGGCGTAATCAGCGCCGGCGCTCTTGCCGACGACGACTTGGCCGCCGGTGCCCAGCACGCGGGCCGGCGCTTCGGTGCGGTACTTCTGCAGCCAGCCGATGTTGACGTCCTGCAGCAGCGGGTTCGCGGCGCGGTCCGAGGTGGCGGCGCGGCTCTTGCCGTTGAAGCCGATCAGGATGCGGTCCAGGGCTTGACGCTTGACGATCGCATCACGCATGCGGGTTTGGAAGTCCGGGAACTTGGCCCACATGTCGATCTTGGCGTACTTGATCGCCGTGTCGAAATTGGTTTGCGTGCATTCGTAGCCGCTGCCCTCGAGGCTGGACGGATCGACCGGGGTACGGTCTTTGTTCGAGGTGTCGGTGGTGCCGGCGATGGTGCCGCCGATACCCAGGCCGATTTTCTCGCCCTTCTGGTCGGTAACGCCAACGACGTTGATGGCCGCCAGGAAGCCGCTCGACTCTTGGATCTTGTCTTCCAGGGTCTGCTGCACGGATGGGGCAACGGTGAACTTCTCGGTCGCGCTGACGACGCCGTTCAGATTGGCGACAGTCGCCAGATATGCGGCATAGGCGATGCGGGTTGGGTTTTTCATGCTTGTAATACTCCTGTTGTGGATGGGGTAAGGCGATCAGCAGTCGGTCTTGGCGAAGGCCCCGACATTGCCGGTTGCTGGCGGGCGCGGCGCCTGGCCGTCGCTGGCATTCAGCAGCTGCGCGTTCAGTGCGGCGAAGGCCGCGCGGTCCTGTTCGGTCGCTGCCGTCAGGGCGGCAATGGTCGCGTTCAGGCTGGTGATCTGTTCGCCCTGGGCGGTGACCGCTTCACCTTGGGCTGTGACCGTCGCGGCCTGGTCTTTCGTGAAGTTCGCCAGCGATTCCACCGCCTGGGTTACATCGGCGAAACGGGTGTCGTCGTCGTTGGACTTCTTCGTGACCTTGCCCAGCAGCTGGGTGACGAAGGAGAACAGCGACGGCGCCGCCGGCGGTGCCGGGTCTTCCATCTCGAGGTCGACCACGTCGGCGGCCGTGAACAAGTTCTCGGGCTTTTGCTTGCGGTGCGCGTACGGGTGCGCTTCCGGATTGGTAGCTGCGAAGGACAAGATCGAGGTGCCCAGACTCGCCGGGCTGTCGGTGATCGCCAGGCCGACCAGGTAGGCCTCTTTCGTGTCGGCGAACGATGGGTCGATCTCGCACGAGGTGTAGATCTTCTGGCCGGCTTTGTTCAAGGCGACCAGTTCATCGGTCGGGGCGATCTGGGCATACAGGCCAAACTTGCCAGCCAGGACGCCCGATTCCTCGCGCGCTTCCAGGGCCAGCACGTCGCCGTAGGCCTTGAACGGACCATCCGGCACGACGCCGCGATAGTGCTCGAGGTTGAGGCGGGCGCCGTACACGTCCGGGTTGTAGTTCTTTGCCATCTGCGTGATCCAGGTGCGGTCGATGGTGCGGCCGTCGGTGGTCGCGCCTTCTACTGCGATGCGGAAGAATTTCGATTTCGCGTGCTTCGTGCTCATTAAGGGGTCTCCGAATTCGGGGGGTAATTGACGAGGACCATGTTGCCGGGGTGCATGGACTAGCTCAACAGGTAGAAGATGTACGGCCGAGGCGTACAACTTCTCAGGCGTGTTTCGCGCGCGCGTGGCGGTTACGCTTCCCTCATGCTCGATACCGTTACCTCAACAACCCCCGATGTGGACCCGCGCCGCGCCGCCCGAACCCTGTACTTCCAGGGCTGGCGGGTGTCGTCCATTGCGCGCGAGCTGGGCCTGAAACGGGCCACCGTCGAAGCGTGGAAGCAGCGGGATGAATGGGAGAAGGCCACGGCCGTGGACCGCGTGGAGGCCTCGATCGAGGCGCGCCTAGCGATCCTGATTGCAAAGGACAAGAAAGACGGCCAGGACTTCAAGGAAATTGACCTCCTGGGCCGCCAGCTCGAGCGCACGGCGCGCGTGACCAAGTACGGCGAAACCGGGAAGGAGGGCGACCTCAACCCGAACATCGCCGCGCGCAATGCCGCACCGAAGAAAAAAGGGCCGCGCAACGAGTTTTCCGAAGAACAGCAGGAAACGCTCGTGCAGGCCTTCAAGGATTCGCTTTTCGACTACCAGAAGGTGTGGTTCCGCAATGGTGACAAGCGCACCCGCAACGTGCTCAAGAGCCGCCAGATCGGCGCCACTTGGTATTTCGCCCGGGAGGCCTTGGTCGACGCGCTGCAGACCGGCCGCAACCAGATCTTCCTGTCCGCCAGCAAGGCCCAGGTGCATGTGTTCCGGCAGTACATCTGCGCCTTCGCGCGCGACACCGTAGGCGTTGAGCTGACAGGCGATACGATCCTGCTGCCGAACGGCGCCGAGCTGATTTTCCTAAGCACGAACGCGCGCACCGCGCAGAGCTACCACGGCAACTTCTACTTCGACGAGTATTTCTGGGTGCCCGGCTTCAAGAACCTGAACAAGGTTGCCTCGGGCATGGCGATGCACAAGAACTGGCGCAAGACCTACTTCTCGACGCCCAGCAGCATGTCGCACGAGGCCTATCCGTTCTGGAGCGGCGCGCACGCGAACCGCGGCCGATCGAAGGCCGAGAAGATCGAGATCGACATCAGCCACAGCGCCCTGGCGCGCGGCCGCCTGTGCGAGGACCGCCAGTGGCGGCAGCTGGTGACGGTGGAAGATGCGGCCGCCGCCGGCTGCAACCTGTTCGACCTTGACGAGCTGCGCCTCGAGTACAGCCCCGAGGAATACGCCAACCTGCTGATGTGCCAGTTCGTGGACGACACGGCGTCGATCTTCCCCCTCGCCGCCCTCGAGCGCTGCATGGTCGATTCCTGGGTGGAGTGGGCCGACGACTTCAAGCCGTTTGCACAACGTCCATTTGGCCACCGGCCGGTATGGCTCGGCTACGACCCGGCCCTGTCGGGCGACTCGGCCGGCCTGGTCGTCCTGGCGCCGCCGCAGGTCCCTGGCGGCAAGTTCCGCGTGCTCGAGCGGCATCAGTTCCGCGGTATGGACTTCGAAGGCCAGGCGCAGCGCATCAAACAGATTTGCCAGGAGCAGTACAACGTGACCTACATGGCGATCGACACCACAGGCATAGGCCAGGGCGTCTATCAGCTGGTCAAGCAGTTCTATCCGTCCGTGGTGCCGCTGCACTACTCGCCCGAGGTCAAGGCGCGCCTCGTGCTCAAAGGGCTGTCCGTGATCGGTAACGGCCGCCTCGAGTTCGATTCCGGATGGTCTGACCTCGCGCAATCGTTCATGGCGATTCGCAAAACGATGACGGCCAGCGGCCGCCAAGTCACCTACACCGCCGGGTATAGCCAGGAGACAGGCCACGCCGACCTGGCCTGGGCATGCCTTCATGCGCTCGGCAACGAACCGCTCGAGGGCACTACCTCGAGCAACACCGGATTTATGGAGATAAGTTGATGGAAACAGGGAACAAACACGCGCACCAAGCGCCGGCCGACATGCCGGCGCCGCCGGCGCCAGGCCGCATCGAGGCCTTCACGTTCGGCGATCCCACGCCGGTAATGGACCGGGCCGGGATCCTCGACTACGTGGAGGCCTGGTCGAACGGCCGCTGGTACGAGCCGCCAGTCAGCTGGGCAGGCCTGGCGAAGTCCTTCCACGCCGGCACGCACCACGGCTCTGCCCTGTACTTCAAACGCAACGTGCTGGCGTCGACATTCATTCCTCACAAGCTACTTTCGCGTGCCGCGTTCACGCGCTGGGCGCTTGATTTCCTCGTGTTCGGCAACGGCTACCTCGAGCGCCGCAACAATCGGCTGGGTGGCGTGCAGCAGCTGGTGCCGGCGCCATCAAAGTATATGCGCCGCTGCAAGGACCTCGACCAGTACGTCCAGGTGCATGGCTGGCAGGAGTCACATGAGTTCGCGCGCGGGAGCGTGTTCCACCTGATGGAGCCGGATATCAACCAGGAGGTGTACGGCTTGCCCGAATACCTGGCCGCGCTGCACGCGGCCTGGCTGAACGAGTCGGCGACCCTGTTCCGGCGCAAGTATTACGAAAACGGCTCGCACGCCGGCTTCATCCTGTACATGACCGATGCAGCTCAGAACGAAGGCGACGTCAACGCGATCCGCCAGGCGCTCAAGGACAGCAAGGGGCCGGGTAACTTCCGGAACCTGTTCATGTACGCGCCGAACGGGAAGAAGGACGGCATCCAGCTGATACCGGTGTCCGAAGTGGCCGCGAAAGACGAATTCTTCAATATCAAGAACGTGACCCGGGATGACATGCTGGCCGCGCACCGTGTGCCGCCCCAGCTGCTGGGCGTGGTGCCGAGCAATACCGGCGGCTTCGGCGCCGCCGACACAGCGGCCGAGGTCTTCGGCCGCAATGAGGTCGAGCCGCTGCAGGCGCGATTCCTCGAGCTGAACGAATGGTTGGGCGAGGAAGTGATCAAGTTCAAGCCCTACACCCTCAAGGCCGACAAAGAGGCCGCATAGCAAAACGCCGGCGATCTGCCGGCGTTTTTCTTTATTCTTCTAGAAGGCGCGCTTGCCCTTGCGCCTCGAGGTTTTTCCGCTTCTTCTCGTCGGTGCCGGCCTTGCGCACATACTCGGTGATGAAAGCCACCCGATTGCCTTTGAAGAACAGGCTCGGGTTCACCCAGAACACGTTCGGCAGGCGCGGCGCCAAGAATCCTTTGCCCAGCAGCTCGCGCAACCCGGTCTGGAAGGTGCGATCAGTCATGCCCACATCGACGCCAGACAGGCCGCCATCGAACCAGGCCAGGTAAACCGAATCCGCATAGCCGCCCACCATCGGCTCGTCCTGGTACTTCGCCAGCACGAGCTGGAAGACCCGATAGGCGGTGCGACTCAGCCCGAACATGGCCTTGACGCCCTCCGCGAACACCTTGACGAACTCGGCGTCGTCCTTCTCGATGATCTGGTGAATAGCCGAAACTCGCATTTCACCGTCAGCGCCCCGTTGTTCCTGCACACCGGTTTGAACGCGCCGGCGCTTGATTTCAATGCTGTGCGGCTTCAACAACGGGTTGTGGTCTGCAGAGTAGGTCAAGCTCTTGAGGCTAGGACCGCTACGCGCGCCGACGACGTTATGTTCTCTCTTAACTGCCACTTTTTGCCCCTTATTCTTTCGGTGATGAGCGGATCATATCACCGCGAAACCGAAAAGTTAAGGGCTTATTCTTTCGGTCAAGGTCAAACCTTCTATGGGATCGACCGAAAGAATAAGAAGTAATTATTGCAGACCTATGCAGAAAATTTTCGGTCAACGTCAAAATTCTTGCGGTCGCTTCCAGTATCCATGCGGGTTTCAGCGGGTTTCCTTCTAGTTCTCCCACCGGGGGGGTCTCAGGGGGGACGGGTCCCCCCTATGCGTGCTTTTTCTTGCGCGCGAAGCGCGCCACTTTAGGCTGCGCCGCTTGAGGAACTAGGAGAAAAAGAGACTGCCCCGCTTACGCGGCGCACAAGGTAACGGGGGCAAGCCCCCTCATAAACTCCAAACCGACAACTCAACAGCCAACACACGGTCGCGCAGCCCTTCGCCGGGCTACGGAGTGGGCCGCAAGCGGCCCAGCCCTACCGGGCCGGCTCCTACCGGCTCACCCTGGTCTTCGCCCAGGGCTTCGGGCGCCTGCACGCCGTGGACCGCTGGGCGAAACCCCTCGCCCTCTCGGGACTCGGCGCCCAGCTCGCCACAATACTGCAAGCGCTACAAAAACCTCCACCAACCTGATGGGGGCTGCTGTCGCCGGCTCTAGGTTGCTGCAGCTGCACGCGGGGGGTTCCGGTCTTTGATTTTACGGGTTCACCCGCGTAACCGGGCGTGCCGGTTCCCGTAGGGAATCGGTGCGCAACCCAAGCGGGAGCGCCGGTAGGGTGTCCCGTTGACCTGGTAGGCGCCCGATCGCTTGCAGGCCTGCAGCTCGACCTGGTGATCTGTAGCAGGCGTGATCTTCACCCGCCGCACCGGCCACCTGGTTGGTCTTCTCAGACCTGCTACCAGGCAGCACACAAACAGCAACACAAAAACCCTCCACAAACACAAACATGGACCATCTGGTCGACTAGCTGCTGCGGCCGCGTGATCGCGCATCTGGTACGGACACCGGTACCGTGCCTCGACAGCTGCAAGTATGCCGCGTCAAACGCATCAAACGCATCAAACGGGCCGCCATGATGCGCGCACGCCCGCATGCCCTACGGAGTCAAGCCCTAGTGCTAGTCCGTCCTCCTGGGGCCTTCCTGCCCCCCTCGGAGGCCCCGGGGGGGGCAAGGGGGGGGAGGGGGGAGGGGGGAGGGGGGGCCTACCCCCCCGCTGCGGAGGTCCCTCCCCGCCTCCGGGCTTCGCTTGGGGGTGTGCTTCTGATGCACCCCCACTGATGCGCCCTGCGCCGC
>Ga0308164_10001062_pt1 | contig 35108 bp, 33 predicted proteins | sample PhyTR2_FD_201031 | JGI IMG/M metagenome (GOLD analysis project Ga0308164, IMG submission 201031) | Phyllosphere microbial communities from UC Gill Tract Community Farm, Albany, California, United States - DLSLT.R2 | ecosystem: Host-associated > Plants > Phyllosphere > Unclassified | place: USA... | reverse complement strand
GAAGCAAAGGCCCGATTCTTGTATGGCTACCCGATCCCGAGGCAATTTCTTTGGTGACTTTCTTTTTTGCCCGAAAAGAAAGTTACCGCGGGTGTGGGGCGGCGTTAGCCCCACCTCCACCTTCCGTAGGAATAGAAGAAGTAAACAAGCCGAAGGCAGTTAAACACGACCCCACCACGCTCCGGAGAAATAGAAGAAGCAAACAAGCCGAAGGCAGCTAAAGATTAATTCCCGACCTCAGCAGGAATAAATAATCAAAAAAGCCAAGGAAGTCAAAGCCGAACCCACAATAAACCCAGGATTAACCCAACCTAATTCACAGCCCCAACCCCAACTCCACAACCGCCAATTCCCCCTCAGAAACCGCCCCCCGCGCAACATCCCCCAAATGCCGATGGTGAGTAAAAACAATCACCTGCCCTCGCCGGGAAAAAGCAGCAAGCGCCCGCAAGACACACCCCGCCCGGGCGTCATCCGACGTCATCAACACATCATCCAGAACCAGCGGCAAATCCACCCCCCTGTCCCTTTGCAGATCCAGCGCGGCCAGGCGCAAAGCCAGATACAGCTGATCCCGGGTGCCTTCGCTCATTCCCCCGACCGGCACCCGCCGCCCCCCCGCCCGCAAGCCGACGATCACCGGCTTCGCCTCGCTGTCGTCACTCGCGATACCTTCGAAATCCCCACCCGTGATCTGCCCGAAATAATCCGAAGCCCGCCGCAGCATCGGCGCCTGCGTGCGCTGCTTGAACCGGCGCACCGCTTCCTTCAACAGTCCATGCGCCAGGCGATACCGCATCTGCAGGCCCAGCGCGCCGCGCATGGCCGCAGCGGCCCGCTCCATGGCATCGGCGGCCTCGGCGGCGGCGTCCGATTCGTCCACCGCCGCCAGCGCCAGCCGCGCCTCTTCTTCCACCTTGCGCGACCCATCCAGTCGGCCTTCGATCGCGCCGAGCGCGGCATCCAGCGCGGCCTCCTCGTCCAGCAGCAGCGCCGCATCGCGCCCGTCGCGCAACCCTTCCAGCGCCTCGCGCGTACGGCGCGAGGCGGCCGCCAGCAACGCCAGCGCCTTGTCGCTGTCGGCGCGCAGCAGACGCTTGCGCTGCGCCTGCGCCTCGGCCTCGGGTAGCTGTTCGGCCGCGGCCACTCCGGCGGCCTCGCACAGCCGTGCGATGACGGCCTGGTGGCGCTGCGCCCGCTGATCGGCATCCGCCGCCTGGCGCGCCGCGTGCTGCAGGTAGGCATCGGCGACCTGCGCCGCCGCCCGGCCAGCACGCGCGGCGTCGAGCCGTTGCTGCCAGCGCTCGGCCACCACATGGAGATGCACCGGCGCCGCTTCGCCGAGGACCGCGGCGACGGCTTCGGCCCGCGCGGCATAGTCCTGCAGACGCGCGTCGGCGCTCGCCAGCCGCCTGCAGGCGTCGGCCAGCGCTTCGCCGGCCCGCTGCAGCGTGGCGAACTCGCCGAGCCGCGCGGCGAATACCGCCCGCGCCGCGCCCGCTGCCAGGCGCACCGACGGCGCGTGGGCATCCAGCGCATCTCGCGCCGCATCCCGCACGGCCGACAACTCGGCGCCGCGCTGCGCCCGCTGGCGCTGCTGCTGTTCGCGCTGCTGCTGCTGCCCGGCGGCCAGGTCGCGTGCCTTGATGCGTTCTGCCACCTCCTGCTGCACGTCCTGGGCGACCGCCAGCAGGGTCGGCAGGGATTCGTCGTGCCCCACCGCTCCGGCGATGCCCGCGTCGGCGAGCCGGTTGACGGCCGTGCCGAGCACCGCGCGCAACTCGTCTCGCAACCGGCCGATCTCTTCCAGTTCCGCCGAGCCGGCCGCAACCGCGGCCCACTGGGCGAGGCATTCGCGGTGGCGCGCCTGCCAGTCGTGCACCAGGGTGCTGTCGAGGTCCGGCAGGCCGGCCCTGGCCGAGGTCGTTCGCCACACCTGCGACTGGCGCGCGTGCTGCGCATCGACCGCCTCGATGGCCCGGCGTGCGGCCTCGGCGGCATCTTCCAGCTCGGCGACCCGACGCCGCGCCGCCGACAGCCGCGAGGCACGTTCGTGATCGCAGACGATGCCGTCCACCAGGCTGTCGGCCCGGGCCACCGCCGCTTCGTAGAGGTCGGCCAGCGGCGCCTCCGGGGCCGATGACAGGTCGTAGCCGGCCGGCCGGGCTGCGGCGCCGTCGATGCAGGCGGCCCGCAGCCGCCGCCATTCGAGCGTGCGCTGCTCGCGGGCGCGCTGCACGTCCTGCGCGGTGGGCACGGCGCCGTGTTCGGTCAGGGCGGCGATGACCTGCTGCTGCTCGGCCCGTGCAGCGGCGCTTTCCTGCTGGCGGCGCTGCTGTTCGCGGCGCTCGGCGGCGAGGTCGGCAAATGCCTGCGAGACCTGGTCGACAGCCGCGCCCAGCAGGGGCACGACGGCGCGCGCAGCCGCTTCGTCGGCCAGGCCCAGGGACGCCAGGGCGGTGGCCGCGTCGGCGCGCGCCTGCTGGACCGAGCGCGCCAGGGCCGGTGCGGCCTCCAGGGCTTTGGCATGCTGACGGCACTGGTCCACCGCCTGGCGCAGCGCGGAGACGGCGGCGGCGTCGGGCAGCGCGAGGTTTGCGGCCGGGGGCGCGGTTTCCGAGGCGGCTGCAGCGTCGTGCAGTTGCAGTGCCTGCTCGGCCCGGGCCAGCGCCTCCATGCTTTCGGCCAGCCGCGCCAGCAGCGCCGGCGGGGGCACCTGCCGCAGGAGGTCTTCGACCGGCTCGCCGGGCGCGACGGTGTGCGCGGACCGGGCCAGCGCGGCGCGGGCGTGGTCGAGGTCGGAGCGGGCCTGGGCCTGCTGAGCCAGGTAATCGTCGATCACCTGGGCCGAGGCGCGCAGGTTGCCGATGCTGCTTTCGACGCTCAGCACGGCCGAGGCGGCGGCGTCCTGGACGGCGGCGGCGTGGCGGGCCGACGCCTCGCGCGCGGCCTCGGCGGCGGCCTGCCCGTCGGCCAGGGCCTGCACCAGCCCGGCCTGCGCGGCCGCGCGCTCGGCGGCGGCGTTTTCATCGAGCAGGCGCACCTCCGCCAGGGCGGCCAGGCCCTGTTCGCAGCGGGCCAGTTCGCCCAACGTGGGGCCGACGGCGATCAGCTCCTTGACCGTGGCCTGCCGCGCGAGCAGATCGCGACGTTCGGCCGTCTGCTGCGCCAGCGACTGCTGCGCCTGCGTCCAGTCGCGCTGCAATTGCTCCCAGCGGGTGGCGCGCACCGACAGGCCGCGCTGCAGGTCGGCCTGTTGGCGCCAGTCGGCCAGCGCCAGCTTGAACTTGTCGGTGCGCGACTGCGTCGCCGGGTTGAACAGCTTGCGCGCGTGGTCGTGCAGCCGCTCCAGCAGCGCATTGACATCGACCGTGCCGGAGCTGGCCTCGAACAGCGCGGCGCCCAGTTCGCCGTCGCCACGCTCCAGCGCCGCACCGCCTTCGCGCAGGCGCGTGTGGTCGAGGCCGAACAGGGTGTCGTGATCGGCGGCACGCAGGCCGGCGGTCAGCTGGCCGAGCACGGCGGGTGAGACCGGTTCGGCGCGTTCGGCGCCGCCCTGGTCGAAATCGACCGCTTTCAGCGTCACGCCCCGGCCCTTGCGGCGCATCAAGGCGTGCCGCTGGCCGTCGGAATCCACGAACACGCCGCCCACCCGCAGGCTGGCGTAGTCGTGCAGATGGGCGTCGGCGGTGCGGTCGGGTATGCCGTAGCGCAGCGCGGTGATGGCGCGCAGGGTGGAAGACTTGCCGGCTTCGTTCATGCCGTGCACCAGCACCAGGCGGCGCTGGTCGTCGCCGAGGCTGACGACGTGGTCGGTAAAGGGTCCGAAGGCTTTCAGGTGCAGTTCGAGCAGGCGCATCGGGTCAGGCGCCTTTTTCGGCGAGCAGCGATATCACGGTGGCTTCGGCGTCGGCGAGCAAGGCTTGCAGTTGCTCGTCGCCGAGCCGGCCGGGATCGAGGTCGGCGAAGTCGGGCGGCAGGGGCGGCAGGCGGTCGAGGCTGTCGAGCATCCAGGCGCGCAGCGCGACCGGATCGCCCGCGAGTTCGTCGACCAGGCGAGACACCTCGCCGCCGGCGTCCTCGCGCTGGCGCAGCGTGGCGCGGTCGAGCGGCGAGCGCAGGTCCAGCCGCACCGACTCGATCCACAGCGTGGCGCGCCGGTAATCCTGCGTGGCCGCCTGCAGGGCGGCGGCGATGCTGCCAGGCTCGGCCGCCTCCAGCGCCTGCAGGGCGGATTCGCCGGTCACCGTGACACGCATCGCGTGCAGGCGGTCACCCGCGCCGTCCACCAGCCGGTCGCATGCCTCGTGGAAGCGCAGCGCCAGCGCGTTGACCGAATCCAGCCCCTCGGCGGGCAGCTGCAGCCAGTGCCAGCGCACCACGTCCAGGGCCACGTGTTCGGCTGAGACGATGCGCTGGTCGCGCACTTCGACGATGTCGCAGCCCTTGGAGCCGGTCTCGCCGACGTGTCGGCCCTGCAGGTTGCCGGGGAAGACGATGCGCGGGCCGGCCTCGCGCACCACCTCGCGTGCGTGCACGTGGCCGAGCGCGAAGTAGTCGTAGCCCTTGGCTTCCAGCGTGGCGAGGTCGGTCGGCGCGTAGGGGTCGTGGCCGATGCGGCCGGTCAGGCTGGTGTGCAACACGCCGATGTTGAAGCGCCCCGGCACGGCGTCGCGGTAACCGGGCACCAGGTCTTCGGGCACGAAACGGTCCGGGAAGCTGCGGCCGTGCACCGCCACGCCGAGTTCCGGCAGGTCGATCACCTCGGCGGCGCGGGCGCTGAAGATGTGCAGGCCGGGCACGTCGGGCAGCTTGCGGCCGATCTGGCCCTCGGCGTCGTGGTTGCCCTTGACCACGAAGACGCGCACGCCCGCGCCGGTCAGCCGGAGCATCTGCCGGCGGAAGAACATGGCGGCGTGGAAGTCGCCGAGGTCGCGGTCGAAGATGTCGCCGGCCAGCACCACCAGCTCGACCGTCTCCGCCAACGCCAGGTCGACCAGGGCGATGAGCGCGCGCCGGCTGGCACCGCGCAACTGCTCCACCGGAGCGCCCTCGTAGCGGTCGAGTCCGCGCAGGGGACTGTCGATATGGAGGTCTGCGGCGTGAATGAACTTCACTGGTGTGGCGTGCGGTTGGGATGCGGGGCCGCGCAGTCTAGCAAGCGCACCCCGCGCTCCGGGCCTGTCCGGCGCCGCCAAGCCCGCACGGCCTTCCACACCGCTGGGCACACCGCATCACCGTGGAGGCCCGAAGCGGTTCAGCGGGTTCGGCGCACCGCCGGGTTGGGCGACACCCGGTTCGCGTTGACGTCTTCCAGCCAGCTGCCCAGCTCGGATACCAGCTGGATGGTCACACCGTCGATGAAGGCGCGGGTGCCCCGGGTGCCGGGGTTGTCCAGTGCGAAGCGTCCCGCCAACTGCAGCCGGCGGTCGGCGCATTTCTGCGCGGCCACCTGGGCTGCGGATTCGGCGTCGTTGACCCGGCGAAAGTCCGGCGGCAGGTTGATCGCGATGCACAGCCGATAAGACTCGACCAACTCCTGCAGCTGTGCCGATTGGACCGGTGCGGATGTCGCAGCAGCGGCTGCCGACAGCGCAGCACCGGACGTTGCCAATACGCAGCCGCCGATGCGAAAAATGGAACGAAACGCGGAAAACATGATGTGAGCAAAAGATCGAAAACGCGAGTCCGCCATGGACACGAGGCCATCGAACACGTTGGATCATCCCATGCGACGGCGCTTTTCCGACTAAAGCCCCAACAAAGTGCCAGTCACGCGGGTTTTTATTGCCCATCCGTCGAAGAAGAATGACGTCTTGTACGATGACCGGCATATCGACGACGCCCAGGCAGGCTGACCGCCGCTCTTTCCAATTTCCGAGATGACTCTTCCCAACGCCGCCGGCGACGCTTCGCGTGCCGGATCCTTCCCCGCCTGCAGCGGCCTGATGAGCGAGCGGGTACGCCAGTTCGACTGGTCTGCGACACCGCTCGGCGCCATCGACCGCTGGCCGGCCAGCCTGCGGGTGGCCGCAGACATGATTCTTTCGTCGCATTTCCCCAAGGCACTGGTCTGGGGACAGGAGCAGGTGACGATCTACAACGATGCTTTCCGCCCCATCCTGGGACAGAAGCCGGAAGCACTCGGCAGGCCTTTCCCCGAGGTCTGGGCGGAAGCATGGGACGCACTCGGCCCGGTCGTCAGGCGCGCATATGCCGGCGAAGCCACGTACATCGAGGATTACGGCGTCACCATCAACCGCTCCGGCTTCCCGGAAGAAGCCTTTTTCACCTTCTGCTACAGCCCGGTGCGCGACGAAACCGGCGCGGTCTGCGGCATGGTGGATACCGTCATCGAGACCACCGGCAAGGTGACCGCACAACGCCAGCTGGGACTATTCGCCGAGGATCTGGCGCGACAGGTGGCCGAGCGCACCGCCGACCGCGACCGCATGTGGTGCCTGGCGACCGACCTGATGCTGGTGCTGGGAACGGACGCCGACATCGTCGCGTGCAACCCGGCCTGGACGGCGATGCTGGGCTGGGACACCGACCAGCTGCAGCGCCGCGCATTCGCCGACCTGCTGCACCCCGAAGACCACGACACCACCGCCGCCGCCCTGCAGCACCTGGCACAGGGCGCCAGCACCGTGCGTTTCGAGAATCGCCTGCGGCACCGCGACGGCTCCTGGCACGTGCTGGCCTGGACGGCCGTGCTCGACGAAGACCGCATCCTTGCCGTGGGCCGCGACATGCCCGCCGAGCGCGAGGCCGCCGCCGCACTGCAGCGCAGCGAGGCGGCGCTCTACCAGTCGCAAAAAATGGAGAGTGTCGGCCAGCTGACCGGCGGCGTGGCGCACGACTTCAACAACCTGCTGCAGGTGGTGTCCGGCAACCTGCAGTTGCTGGGGCGCATCGCCGCCGGCAATGCCGGCGCCGAAAAACACCTGACCAACGCCATGGCCGCCGTCAACCGCGGCGCCAAGCTCACCGGCCAGCTGCTGGCATTCGCCCGCCGGCAGCCGCTGCAACCCAAGGTGGTCAACATCGGCCGCTTCGTCTCCGGCATGGACGACCTGCTGCGGCGCAGCCTGGGCGAGTCGATCGAGACCGAGACCATCGTCTCGGGCGGCCTGTGGAACACGCTGGCAGACCCGTCGCAGGTGGAAAACGCGCTGCTCAACCTGGCGATCAACGCCCGCGACGCGATGAACGGCGCCGGCAAGCTGACCATCGAAGCGGGCAACGCATCGCTGGACGAAGCCTACGTGCGCCATCACACCGACGTGACCGCCGGCCAGTACGTGATGCTGGCGGTCACCGACACCGGCAGCGGCATGCCGCCGGACGTGCTGGCCAAGGTGTTCGACCCCTTCTTCACGACCAAGCCGGAAGGCAAGGGAACCGGGCTGGGCCTGTCGATGGTGTACGGCTTCGTCAAGCAATCCGGCGGGCACATCAAGATCTACAGCGAGATGGGGCACGGCACCACCGTCAAGATCTATCTTCCCCGGGTGATGCAGTCCGAAGACGTGCTGGTTCCCGAAACTCGCCGGGAGGTGACCGGCGGCCGGGAGACCATCCTGGTGGCCGAGGACGACGACGAAGTGCGCGCGACGGTGGTCGAGATGCTCGAGGGCCTGGGCTACCGGGTGCTGCAGGCGCGCGATGCGGCCGCGGCGCTGGCCATCGTGGAGAGCGGTGTGGCGATCCAGTTGCTGTTCACCGACGTGGTGATGCCGGGGCCGGTGCGCAGCCCGCAACTGGCCCGCAAGGCGCAGGAGCGGCTGCCGGGACTGGCGGTGTTGTTCACCTCCGGCTACACCCAGAACGCCATCGTGCACGGGGGCCGGCTGGATGCCGGCGTGGAATTGCTGGGCAAGCCCTACACCCACGATGCGCTGGCGCATCGCGTGCGGCGGCTGCTGGACCGGTACGGCGCAGAGGCGCCCCGCGTATCCGATCCGGTGCTGCCGCACTGAGTCGGGTCGGATCGGCTCCGGCATCCGCGCGGATCGCGCGGTGCCGGTAGAAGCTCAGTTCAGTTCGATCTTGCCGGCCTCGACGTACTCGTCGAACTGCGTGCGCGGGATGGCGGCGGAGCCCACGACGCCCTCTTCCTGCTCCCAGCTCAGGATGGCGCTGTCGGGCGCCAGCTCGACCTCGATCCGGCCCTTGGGAATCTTCAGCGGGGTTCCGTCTCCCGGCATATAGGTGACCAGGCCGGTGACGGTGGCGAATTGGGACATGGCGGCGACTCCTCGTTTGGTTGTGACGTTTCCGCGTGGACGCGGATTTGCCTCCATTGGAAGCCGGATTCACCGCGCCGTGTGTATCAATGATTGCACGGAGACATCCTCTCTCCCATGCGGATTTGACCTACAAAAATTGCCTTTCGGTTCCGACCGGCCGGCCATCGAAGCTAGTACATGCTCAGCCGGCTTCGGCCAGACCACGCCACCCCGCATTTTCCGCAAGACACGCCCCAACCCCATGCACTCCGCTTTTCTCGTCGAAGACAGCCCACCCGCCCGCGAGACGCTGACCTTCGCCCTGGCCGAATCCGCCGCCATCGAGACCGTCGGATACGCCGAATCGGAACTGGAAGCGGTCGACTGGCTCAGCAGCCACGAAAAACCGGACCTGGTCGTGCTCGACCTGTTCCTGAATGCCGGCACCGGCCTCGGCGTGCTGGCGAAAATCCGGCAGATGGCGTTGCAGGATCTGCGGGTGATCGTGCTCACCAACAGCGCCACCAGCCTGTTGCGTCGCAGTTGCATGTTGCTCGGGGCCGAAGCGGTATACGACAAGGCGGACAACCTCGAAGAATTCCTCGAACACTGCCGCGGCATGTTCGACGAGCCGCCCGCCCACTGAGTGCCGCGGCGCCGAGGTAACGCCATGAAGCCTCGCACCATTCTTGCTGCGTTACGGTGATCCCAGCTTCCGAGGACCGCCTTGACCTACCGCACCACCATCGCCGGCCAGGTATTTGGCTTCGACGATCTCAAGCACGTCATGGCCGCCGCCAGCCCGGCGCGTTCGGGCGACTACCTCGCGGGCATCGGCGCGGCCACCGCCCAGCAGCGCATGGCCGCGCGCCACGTGCTGGCCGACCTGCCGCTGAAGCGCTTCCTCACCGAAGCGCTGGTGCCATACGAGACGGACGACATCACCCGGCTGATCATCGACAGCCACGATGCGGCCGCCTTCGCCCCGGTGGCGCACCTGACGGTCGGCGACTTCCGCGACTGGCTGCTGTCCGACCGGGCGGACACCGCGGCGCTGACCGCGCTGGCACCCGGCCTGACGCCCGAAATGGTGGCGGCCGTTTCGAAGCTGATGCGCAACCAGGACCTGATCGCGGTCGCCCGCAAGTGCTGCGTGGTGACCCGGTTCCGCAACACCATCGGCCTGCCGGGGCACCTGGCGGTGCGGCTCCAGCCCAATCACCCGACCGACGACCTGCGCGGCGTGGCCGCATCCATGCTGGACGGGCTGCTGTACGGCGCGGGTGACGCGGTCATCGGCATCAACCCGGTCTCCGACAGCCTGCCGGCGCTCGCCCGCCTGCTGCACCTGCAGGACGAACTCATCCGGCGCTTCGACATCCCCACCCAGGGCTGCGTGCTGACCCACGTCACCAATACCCTGAAGCTGATCGAGACCGGTGCGCCGGTGGACCTGGTGTTCCAGTCGATCGCCGGCACCGAAAAAGCCAACCGGTCCTTCGGCGTCACGCGCGAACTGCTCGACGAGGCCTGGGCCGCCGCGCGGTCGCTGCAGCGCGGCACCGTGGGCGACAACGTCATGTATTTCGAGACCGGCCAGGGCAGCGCCTTGTCGGCCGACGCCAACTTCGGCGTCGACCAGCAGACCTGCGAGGTACGCGCCTATGCCCTGGCCCGGCGCTACCAGCCGCTGCTGATCAACACCGTCGTCGGCTTCATCGGCCCCGAATATTTGTACGACGGCAAGCAGATCATTCGAGCCGGCCTGGAAGACCATTGCTGCGGCAAGCTGCTGGGCCTGCCGATCGGCTGCGACGTCTGCTACACCAACCATGCCGAGGCCGACCAGGACGACATGGACACCCTGCTGGTGCTGCTGGCCAACGCCGGACTCACCTTCCTGATCGGTGTGCCCGGTGCCGACGACGTCATGCTGAACTACCAGAGCACCTCCTTCCACGACGCCCTGTTCCTGCGCCAGACGCTCGGCCTGCGACGCGCACCCGAGTTCGAGGCCTGGCTGCGACGCATGCGGATCACCGACGACGCCGGGCGGCTTCTGCCGGCGTCCGGCAACGCCTTGCTGGCCGGCATGCCGGGCCTGAAGGCGCTGAGCGCATGAGCGACGAACAAACCCCGGCCGTCACCCCCGACCCGTGGTCGGACTGGCGCTCCGCCACGCCTGCCCGCCTGGCACTGGGCCGCGCCGGCGCCGGCATGCCGACCGACGAAACCCTGCGTTTCGGCTGGGCCCACGCCATGGCACGCGACGCCATCCATGCCGCACTGGATACCGGCCGGCTCGCCGCCGATCTGCACGCCGGCGGCTGGCAGGTGCAAACCGTGCGCAGCCAGGCGACCGACCGCGCCACCTACCTGCGCCGGCCGGACCTGGGCCGGCGGCTCGACCCTTCGGACGCCGAGCGCCTGCGCGAGGCGGCGACCACCGCGGATGTCTGCGTGGTGGTGGGCGACGGCCTGTCCTGCCTGGCCGTGCAGCGCCACGCCGCACCGCTGCTGGCGGCCCTGCGCAACCACCTTCCGGCGGCGACCGTCGTCGCGCCGGTGGTCATCGCCACCCAGGCCCGGGTGGCGCTGGCCGACGAGGTGGCGGAACGCTTCGGCGCACGGCTGTCGGTGATGCTGATCGGCGAGCGCCCGGGCTTGAGCTCGCCGGACAGCCTGGGCATCTACCTCACCCATGATCCGCGGCGCGGCCGCAACGACGCCGAACGCAACTGCATTTCCAACGTGCGGCCGGAAGGCCTGGCCTACGACACCGCCGCCTTCAAACTCGCCTGGCTGATGCGCGAGGCGCTGCGGCGCGGCCTCACCGGCGTGGCGCTGAAAGACGAGAGCGATCTCGCGGTGCTGGAGGCTGCCGGCGCAGCCGCACTGCCCCCGATATCCACCGACAGGAGACCTGCATGAAACTGCTTCGCTACGGCCCGCCGGGCCACGAGAAACCCGGCCTGCTCGACGCTGACGGCACGCTGCGCGAGCTGTCCGGACATGTCTACGACATCGACGGCGCCGGCCTTTCCCCGGCCAGCCTGGAGCGCCTGCGCGCGCTCGACCCCACCCAGTTGCCGGCGGTGCGCGGCAGCTACCGGACCGGAGCCTGCGTCGGCAGCATCGGCAAGTTCGTCTGCATCGGCCTGAACTACGCGGACCACGCCGCCGAGGCGGGCATGGCCCTGCCTGCCGAACCCATCGTCTTCGCCAAGTGGACCTCGGCGGTGGTGGGCGCCAACGACGACATCCAGATCCCGCGCGGTTCCGAGAAAACCGACTGGGAGGTGGAACTCGGCGTGGTGATCGGCACCGTCGCGCGCCATGTGGACGAAGCCGACGCGCTACGCCACGTCGCCGGTTACTGCGTGGTCAACGACATCTCCGAACGCAGCTGGCAACTGGAGCGCGGCGGCACCTGGGACAAGGGCAAGGGCTGCGACACCTTCGGCCCGACCGGCCCCTGGCTGGTCACCGCCGACGAGGTGCCCGATCCGCAGGCGCTCGACCTGTGGCTGGAAGTGGACGGCCAGCGCCGCCAGCAGGGCAACACCCGGACCATGGTGTTCGGCGTGGCGCAGCTGGTGTCCTACCTGAGCCGTTTCATGACCCTGCATCCGGGCGACGTGATCGCCACCGGCACGCCACCCGGCGTGGGCATGGGCATGAAGCCCAGCCCCGTCTACCTGCGCCCCGGCCAGACCATGCGCCTGGGCATCAGCGGCCTGGGCGAACAGAACCAGAAAACCGTCGCGGCCTGAAGCGGCCGGAGGCCTCGCCGCGTGCCGGCTGCCCCTGGACTGAAGCCACGAGGCTACGCCGAGCGAGTCCTGCGCCCCCGGTGAGGGGGTTGGCGAAGACCCGCACTGCGCAACCCGGGGGAACGTTCAGTACTTGATGGCGATGTCGCGCACGACCGGACCGGCGGCGCCGCCGATCAGCGAACGGCTCGCATCGCCCGACGTATTGCCGAACAGCGTGGCCGCGCCGGTGGTCAGCGCCACGGTGTACAGGCTGAACGGGCCGCTGGCACCGGTGCGCAAGGCCGCCAGCACCAGGCCGTTGGCGCCGCCGGCGATGTCGATGGCGGCCTGGCCGGCCGGCACCACGCCCAACGGGCCGACGTTGACCAGCGTGCCGTCGTTCGGCGGGTTTTGCACGGCGAGCACGTTTTCATTGCCGTCGATGTCGTACAGCGTCGTCGCGGTGGTGTTGGCGAAGCTGTTGGTATAGGCCCCGGCCAGGACGGTGGCGGGGGTGGCGCGGTTGATGGTGCCGTCGGTGGTGGTGGCGCCGGTGTCCACGTTGATGCGCAGGTTCTGGCCGGTGTCGCCGATGACCCGCAGGCGGTCGGCGACCGGGTTGAAGTCGACGGTGAAGCGGGTGCCGACCAGGGCCGTGTAAGGCGTGGTGCTGTCGGCCGGGTCGGCCGCCAGGGTGGACGCGGCCACGGCGGCGCCGGTATCCGGATCGACGGTGAGCAGGCGGGCCGCGCTGGTCAGCGCGTAGAGGCGGCCGTTGCTCGGACGGAAATCGATGCCCAGGACGGTCTCGCCGGCAGCCAGGCCGCTGATGTTGACCAGCGGAATCGCGGCGCTCGGCGTGGCCGGGGCGAAGTTGCCCAGTTGCGACGCGTCGGTCAGCAGGTAGGCGCGCGGCGCGGTGGGTCGCGCCAGGGCCAGGCCGACGATCGCCTCGCCGCTGCCGATGGCGCCGACCGCGCGTGCCCCGGCGGTGCCGGTCAGCGCCACGGTGTACAGCTGCGTGGTGCCGCCGACCGTCAACGCGGCATAGCCGGTGTTGGTGCGTGGATCGATGTCGAAGCCGTTGCTGGCGGTGAAGGCCACGCCCAGCGGCAGCGGCGTGGTCAGCGTGCCGTTGTTGGGCGGGTCCTGCAGGTACAGGGTGCCGGCGGCGTCCAGGTTGTACAACTGGGTGGTGGTGGTGCCGGCGAAGCTGTTGGTGTAGGCCGAGGCGGTGACGGCGGCGGTGGCGCCGTTGATCGGGCCGTCGACGGTGGCCGCGCCGGTGCTCACGTCCACGCGCAGGTTCTGGCCGGTGTTGCTGACGATGCGCAGACGGTCGGCGACGGGGTTGAAGTCGACCCCGAAACTGGCGCCGGACAGCGCCGTGGAAAGCGCCGCGCGGAAGGTCAGCACGCCGGTGGTGGCATCGAGCGTGTAGATGCGGCTCAGCGAACTCACCGCGTAGACCAGGCCGTCGGCCGGGCGGATGTCGATGCCGACCAGCGCCTCGCCGGATGCCAGGCCCGACAGTGGCAGGGTGCTCGACAACGCGGCGGGCGCGGCCCGGTTGAAGGACACGACACGACCGGATGCCGTCACCGCGATGGTGTCGCCCAGGACGCCGGGGGTGACGGTTTCGGGGTCGTTGCTGCCTCCGCAGGCGGTGAGCGCAGCGGCGGCGACGATGGCGAGGGTGGCGAGAGGCGCGAGGCGCGAAATGGCGGGCATGGTGCAGTTCCGGTAGAAGATTTTGGGAAGGTCGGGTATGCCGCGCGCCTTTGTAGTTATCGAGTCTGCACAGGCGACATGTCTCCACTACCCAGTGGACCGGACGATGGATGCACCGAGACTGGTTTATTACCTTTTGTAGCTTTCAGGCGGTGCGCGACCCAGGCGGCTTCGCCAGCAGTCCTGTCCTCGACTTCGCATGACACGCCCCCCATTCCGCCGTGCAGGGCCCAACCCGGCTAATCGCCGAGCCGGGGCCGGTCCGCGTCTTCCGCGCCGACCGCGCCGTCGGTCGACGCGACCGCGTCACCGCTGGACACCACCCGGTCCCGCCCCTCCCGCTTGGCCTGGTAGACGGCCGCATCGGCAGCCTCGAACAAGGCAGCCGCATCCATGCCGTTTTCCGGCGACGACGCGACGCCGAAGGAAGCCGTCACGCCGATCGACTTGCCTGCCTCCCGCACCACCAGGCGTCGCAGCGAGTCGCACAGGTTCTGCGCCTTCGACAAGGCGGCATCGCGGCCGCAGTCGGGGAGGATGATCACGAACTCTTCGCCGCCGTAACGGCAGGCCACGTCGCTGCTGCGCACCAGGCCGGCCATTTGCCGCGTGGCTGCGCGCAGCACCGCGTCGCCGGCCGAATGGCCGTGGCCGTCGTTGATCTTCTTGAAGTGGTCCAGATCGGCGACCAGCAGGGACAGGGGCGCTTGCGTGCGCTGGGCGCGCGCGAGTTCGCGTGCCAGCGTTTCTTCCATGTAGCGGCGGTTGTACCAACCGGTCAGCGGGTCGCGGATGGACTGCTCGCGCAGCACCTGGCGCAAGCGCGCGTTGGACAGCGCCAAAGAGATCTGCTCCGAAATCGCCAGCGCCATGTCGGCGGTAATCTTGCCGATGCGCACCGCTTCTTCGTCGGTGGCGGCCGCGCCGTAGACGTGCAGCAGGCCCATGGATTCTCCGTAGGCGGTCAGGGGCACGCAGGTGTGGTGGCCCGTGGCGCCCGGCGTCTCGGCGCCCGGCAGCACGCAGTGCGCGCAACGCAGGTCGCCCGGGCGGTGCTGCCGGTGCAGCTGACCGCGCCGCAGGCCCCAGCAAGCCTGCGGCTCCAGGGTCTCGGCGCTGCCGTCTCCCGGCCCCCAGCCCCCGGCGCGCTCCAGCAGTTCGGCCGAGGCTCCCATCAGGTAGACCGAGCCGGAGGTGGCGGGCAACAGCCGCCCGGCGTACAGGCCGGTGACTTCCAGCGCCTCCGCGAGCGACATCTCGGCCTGCAGCAGACGCGACATCTCGCCCAGCGTCGACACCTCTTCGTTGCGCCGCTCCAGCGCACGCATGCCCGAGGCCAGTTGCACGCTGGTGTCCTGCGCCCGCCCGGCGGCCGCCTGGCCGTCGCGCACCGCCCGCACCATGGTGCGGGCCAGGTAGCCGAGCAACAGCAGCGTCAGCAGCGTGCTGCCCAGCGACGTGGCGATGGACCACCAGATCTTCTTTTCGAGCGCCGCGTTGAGGCCGGCCAGCTCGCCCCGCTCGATCGCGCCCAGCTGCCCGGCCATCTGCCGCACATGGTCCATTTCGGCCTTGCCGTGGCCGGAAACGACGAGTTCCTGGGCGGGGGCGAATCCGCTCTGCTGGCGCAGCCGCACGATCTCCGAAAGGCCCTCCAGCCGGCGCTGCGCCGCTGCCGTCAACTCGGTCTGCAGCCGGCGTTCCTGCTCGGGCTCGGTCGCGTAGTGCTGGTGCAGGGTCGCCAGCTGGCCCGGCAGGGCCGACAAAGCCGCGTGATAGGGCTGCAGGAAGGCGTCGCTGCCGGTGATCACATAGCCGCGCTCGCCGGTCTCGGCATCGACCAGCAACTCGAGCACGTCCTTGAGGCTGCCCAGCCGCCGGTCCACCGCATCGCGCTCCTGACGGGCGTCGTTCACCCAGCCGAGGCTCAGGGGCAGCACGGCGGCCGTGAGGCCCATGATGGTGACGGCCGCCAGGCCGCCGACCATCAGGCGGGAGGATTTGAACTTCATCTTTCGCGGATTGGCAATCAGTGAGACGCCGAAGCTTAGCCGGGTCGGCGAACGGCATGCCGAACTGTCCACCGCGCCTGTGCATAAGCTTGTGGATGCGGGCTGCGCGAAGCCCCGGAAACGGCCAGGGGCGTGGCCTGCGGGCGCGGTGCCTTAAAGATGGGCAGTGGCGGTGTCATACCGTTCGAGGCGGCTGCCAGCCGCCGGCCGACGCATCCGGCGCGCACGGGGGCAGCAGCCTGCACAGCGCGGCGCACCCGGCCAGGAAGGCGTCGGCCTGCACCTCGAAAGTCTGCGAGCTTTCCAGCAGGCGGTGGTATGCGTCGCCGCAGGGTTCGAGTTCCATCACGACCCAATGGTGGCTGCCGGAATGGTGGCGTTCCACGGTGAGTGCCAGGTTAAGCATCGCGTCTTCCATGGGCAACCAGTATGGCGATCGAATATGACGGTCCGTCGGGTGTGTACGGCCAGGCCTACAAGAATGCTGCGCAACGGGGTACAGCGTGCCGCAGCCAGCCCACTAAGGTTTTATGCGGGAGGTTTTAAAATTCATTTCACCGAATCGACTGCGGCGGCATACGCCGGGTCGGCAGTAGGTGCAGGAAAAGGACTGGACCATGAACACCGAACAGATGTTTGCTGAAATCCGCGATGCCAATCTCAATTACCTGATGCTGGCGCAGAGCCTCATCCGCCAGGACAGATCGGAGGCGGTCTTCCGGCTCGGCCTCAACGAAGAGGCGGCCGACCTGCTGGTCAGGCTGTCATCCACGCAACTGCGCAAGCTGGCCACCGGCAACACGCTGTTGTGTCGTTTCCGGATCGACGACGATATGGTCTGGAAGCTCCTGACCAACCAGAACATTTCCAGCCGGGCGGACAACGAATCCACCAACCGGCTGCACGCCAACATCCTGATGGCCGGCCGCACCAGCGAAGTCGTCTGAAGGCCTTGCCGGTCTTAACATCGCGTTCACCTCGCGGCTTACCGCGTTTCGGAGATCGACCATGACAGCACCTTCAACGCCGCCGGCCCCGCCCGTGCCGGCAAAGGCGGCACCCGTGCCCAAGAGTGTCCTGAACGAATCGCGGCAGATCGAACGCGCGGTGACGCTCATCAACATGGGCGCGCGCATGCAGGTGCTCGAGTCCGAAACCACGCTGTCGTACGAGCGGCTGATCCGGCTCTACAAGGAAATCACGGGCAAATCGCCGTCGAAAGGCCAGTTGCCTTTCTCGACGGACTGGTTCCTGACCTGGCAGGAAAACGTCCACTCGTCGCTGTTTCTCAACATCTACGAATACCTGGACAAGGGCGTCTCGCTCGATCCGATCGATGCGCTGACCAAGGCCTACAAGCTCTATCTCGAGCAGGTGCAGGCCGAAAGCATCGATCCGCTGCTGTCTTTCACCCGCGCGTGGCGGCTGTTGAAATTCGTCGATGCCGACATGCTGCAGATGACGACCTGCTCCCAGTGCAAGGGGCGCTTCGTGACCGAGCCGTATGAGAACGCCCGCCATTTCGTGTGCGGCCTGTGCAACCCACCCGCCCGGGCGGGCAAGAGCAAGCTGCCCGGGGCACTCGGCGCGCGCTGAAATCGAGCAAATGGCCGGTCAGCGCCTGCGCAGCACCTCTTCCCATTCCTGCAGCTTCTGGCTGATGCCGGCGGCGACGCTGGCGCTGGCGTCTGCCGCCGTATCCGGGACGCAGCCGGCCCCGGCGACGAAGCGGCTGCTCAGGCCATAACGCACTTCGGCCAGCCAGGCAAAACAGTTTTCGTTGATGACGTAGGTAGCGCCTTCGACCTTCAGCATCTCGACTCCCTCGAGCCGCATCGGCTCGAGCCGGCGCATCACCATCGCCTTGCGCCGGGCCGCCACGCGGCGATCGCTCGTGCGGCGGTTGGCCAGAGCATTCTCCGCATGGGGGCAGGCAGGCCCGCCGTCGCTTTCCCGGCGCGCCCTCAGGCGCCGTTCCAGAAGGTGCATTCCGTCTCCTCTGTTGTTCAGCGCGACAGGGTAAAAGCGCAAGCCCTACCTAGACAATGGCTATATGGGAGCAGCGTGGGCGCTCACAGCGGCTTCCAGCGAGTAGGTGCACTGCACCAGTCCACTGGGCAGTTGCTGCGTCGAAGACAACAAAAGCTGGTCGAGTTGTACTTCAGGGCCGAAAAGCCGCACGCCACGGCCCAGCAGCACCGGCGCCCACGAGATCGTCATCTCGTCCACGCAGCCGGCCGCCAGCGCCTGCCGGATGGCCACGCCGCCGTCCAGCCAGACATGCCGGCTACCGCGCAGCCAGAGCCGGTACATCAGGTCTTCGATCTTTCCGGAGAACGCTTCCTCGTTGAAACGGCCCGGGACGTTGCGACGGGAGATCACCACCACATGTTTGCCGGGGTAGGGCCAGTCGTCGAAGCCCAGCACGGTTTCGTAGCTGTTGCGGCCCAGCACGAAGGTGTCGGCCTGGGCGTGCAGCCGGGCATAACCGGTTTGCTCCGGCGAGTCGTTGAAGGGCTTCAGCCAGTCGAGCCTGTTGTGCTCATCCGCGATGAATCCGTCGAGGCTCGCCGCGACGAAAACGCAGACGTGGGGGCGATGCATGGAAACCTCCTTTGACCGGATTTCAGGTTAACGCGCGGCGCGGGCCGTGCGGTGTGAGCCGGTAACACAGCTCGCCCCCCGTCCGCACAGGATCCGCACGGGATCGGATGGCCGAGTGGCGCCGCGCCCAAAAAAAACCGCCACCGGTCCGACCGGGGCGGTTTTCATGGCGCGGGGTGGCGGCTTTTTCAGGACTCGACGAAGCGGCCGGACACCAGCTTCATCCGGCGGTCGCAGCGCTCGGCCAGCGCGCCGTCGTGGGTCACCATCACGAACGCGGTGTCGTGCTCGCGGGCCAGGCGCAGCATCAGGTCGAAGACGCCGTCGGCGGTGCTGCGGTCGAGATTGCCGGTCGGCTCGTCGGCCAGCACGCAGGCCGGCCGGGTGACCAGCGCGCGGGCGATGGCCACGCGCTGGCGCTCGCCGCCGGACAGCTCGGCCGGCCGGTGCAGCAGCCGCTCGCCCAGGCCGACCTGGCGCAGCAGATCGGCGGCGGCGGCCTCGCATTGCGCCTGCGGGTCGCGCCGGATGCGCAGCGGCATGCCGACGTTGTCGAGCGCGCTGAACTCGGGCAGCAGGTGATGGAACTGGTAAATGAAGCCCAGGCTGCGGTTGCGCAGCCGCCCCTGCGCGGCAGCGTCCAGCTTGTCGAGCCGCTGGCCGAGCAGCGTCACTTCGCCGGAAGTCGGCGCATCCAGCCCGCCCAGCAGATGCAGCAGCGTGCTCTTGCCGGAACCGCTGGCGCCGACAATGGCGATGGTTTCGCCGGCGTGGATGTCCAGGTCGATGCCGTGCAGCACCGTCAGGTCGATGCGGCCGTCGATGAAACGCTTGTTGAGGCCGCGGGCCGACAACACGACGTCGCCGGCCGGCTTGTTCTGATTGATTTCATTCATAACGCAGCGCCTCCGCCGGGTTGACTCGGCTGGCGCGCCAGCTCGGATACAGGGTGGCGACGAAGGCCAGCACCAGCGAGATCACCGCGATGGGCACGATGTCGGCCCGCTGCGGCTCGCTGGGCATGCGGCTGATCAGGTAGACGTCTTTCGGCAGGAAACTGGCATGGAACAACTGCTCCAGCGCCGGCACGATGACGTCGATGTTGAACGCGATCAGCAGGCCCAGCCCCAGGCCGGCCAGCGTGCCGATGACACCCACCATGGCGCCCTGCACCACGAAGATGCCCATGATGCTTTTCGGGCTGGCGCCCAGGGTGCGCAGGATGGCGATGTCGGCGCGCTTGTCGGTCACCGTCATCACCAGCGTGCTCACCAGATTGAACGCGGCCACCGCGACGATCAGCGTGAGGATGATGAACATCATGCGTTTCTCCACCTGCACCGCGGCGAACCAGGTCTTGTTCTGCTGGGTCCAGTCGCGGATGAAGACCTGGCCGCTCAGGCTCGTCGCCAGCTCCTGCGCCACTTCGGGCGCCTGGTGCAGGTCGCGCAGTTTCAGCCGCAGGCCGCTCGGGCCTTCCAGGCGGAAGATGCGGGCGGCGTCCTGCTCGTGGATCAGCGCCAGCGCCGAGTCGTATTCGAAGTGGCCGGAATCGAAGGTGCCGACCACCGTCATCTGCTTCAGCCGCGGCACCACCCCGGCCGGGGTGACCTGGCCGTTGGGCGACACCAGGGTGACCGGGTCTCCCACACGCACGCCCAGTGCGCGCGCCAGTTCCACACCCAGCACCACGCCGAACTCGCCGGGCCTGAGCTGGTCGAGCACGCCGGGCGCGGTGGCGCTGCCGAGGTCGGTCACCTCGCCCTCGTGGGCCGGATCGATGCCGCGGATCAGGGCGCCGCGCATGTCCTCGCCCCGGGCGATGAGCGCCTGCGCCGCGATGAAGGTGGCGGCGCCGATCACCTGCGGGTTCTGGCGGGCCTCGGCCATGGTCCTGGCGGCATCGGGCAGCGCGCCGCCGTTGGGCGCGTAGATCTCGATGTGCGACACGACGGACAGCATGCGATCGCGCACTTCCTTCTGGAAGCCGTTCATGACCGACAGCACGATGATCAGCGCCGCGACGCCGAGGGCGATGCCCAGCATCGAGACGCCCGATATGAAATTGATGAAGCCGTTGCGCCGGGTGGCCCGGCCGGCCCGGGTGTATCGCCAGCCCAGGATCAGCTCGTAGGGAAGTTGCATGTGGAGAGTGCTCGTATCGCGCCTGTGACGCCTGTCGCCGGATGGCGCCCGGGATTGTCATCGAAGCGGTAATAGCCCGGGTATCCCTCGGTGTCTCACGGCACGCCGGGGCCGGGTGGGACAATCCGGCGATGCATCTTCTTGTTCCGTACGCCTCCGCCCTGGCCCCGGGTTGCGAGGCCGCCCAGCGCGACCTGCCGCTGCCGAACCTGCAACGCCTCCTGGCCCGGCTGTCGCCCACGGGGGCCGACGAGGCCGACGAATTCACCCTGACCCCGCCGCACGAACGCGCCCTGGCCCGCCTGCGCGGCTTGCCGGCAGTGCACGGCCGCCAGCCCTGGGCGGCGGTCGCCGTCGCCGACGAGGGCGGCCATGCCGAGGCCGCCGACGCTGACGCCTTCGCCTGGATCACCCCTTGCCACTGGCAGATCGCGCCCGACCACATCAGCCTGACCGACCCCGCCGCACTGGGTCTGACCGAAGCCGAGTCGCGTGCCGTGCTGGCGCTGGTAGCGCCCTACTTCGCCGAGGACGGCATCCGGCTCGAATACCGCGCCCCCACCACCTGGCTGGCGCGCGGCGAGATCTTCCGCGACATGCCGAGCGCCTCGCTCGACCGGGTCAACGGCCGCAGCCTCGATCTATGGATGCCGGACGGCCCGGCCGCCCGCCCGCTGCGCCGCCTGCAGACCGAAGTGCAGATGCTGCTCTACACCCACCCCATGACCGACGAGCGCAACGCGCGCGGGCTGCCGGCGGTCAATGCCATCTGGGTCAGCGGCACCGGCGCGCTGCCGGAAGGCCTGCGGCCGATGCCGACCGGCCTGCTGGCGCCGCAAGGGCTGCGCGAAGCCGCCCTGCATGAAGACTGGCAGGCGTGGCGCGACACCTGGCAGGCCATCGACCAGCGCGAATGCGCCCTGGCCCTGGCAGCGCTCGAGGTCGGCGAGCCGGTCACCCTGACGCTGTGCGGAGAGCGCTCGGCTTTCGAGTTCGGCGTGCAACCGCGATCGCTGATGCAGCGCGTGCGCGGCCTCTTCGGCGCCCGGCCGACACTCCAGGACTGGGCGGGCCGGCTGTGAAGATCGTTCCCCGCGACGTCCCCCCGCGCAGCGCCTGGGCGCTGGAGCAGGCCGGCGTGCACCCGCTGCTGGCGCGCCTGTACGCCGCGCGCGGCGTGCGCAGCCACGACGAACTCGACGACGGCCTGGCCCGCCTGCTGCCGCCCGCCGGCCTGCTGGGCGCCGTCCAGGCCGCGGTATTGCTGGCCGATGCCATCGCGCAAGACCTGCGCATCTGCGTGGTGGCCGACTACGACTGCGACGGCGCCACCGCCTGCGCCGTCGCGGTGCGCGGCCTGCGCATGCTGGGGGCGCGCCAGGTCGATTACCTGGTGCCCGACCGGGTGGTCGACGGCTACGGCCTCACCTCCTCCATCGCCCACCGGGTGGCCCAAAAAGGCTGCGACCTGCTGCTGACCGTGGACAACGGCATCGCCAGCGTCGAAGGCGTGGCCTCGGCGCGCGCCCTCGGACTGAAGGTGCTGGTGACCGATCACCATCTTCCCGGCCCGGTGCTGCCCCTGGCCGATGTGCTGGTCAATCCCAACCAGCCGGACTGCGGGTTCGACAGCAAGCACATCGCCGGCTGCGGCGTCATGTTCTACGTGCTGATGGCGCTGCGGGCCGAGTTGCGGGCACGCGGTGCCTATACCGACCTGCCCCAGCCCAAGCTCGATACGCTGCTGCCGCTGGTCGCCCTGGGCACCGTCGCCGACGTCGTGCGGCTGGACGCCAACAACCGCCGCCTGGTGGCGCAAGGCCTGGCGCGCATCCGCAAGGGCGCCATGCAGGCGGGCATCGCCGCGCTGTTCACCGCCGCCGGCCGCAAGCCGCAGACCGCCACCGCCTTCGATTTCGGCTTTGCCCTCGGCCCGCGCATCAACGCGGCGGGGCGGCTGGCCGACATGACGCTCGGCATCGAATGCCTGCTGACCGACGACCCGGCCCGTGCCGACGAACTGGCCCGCCTGCTGGACACCATCAACCGCGAACGCCGCGACATCGAGGGCGGCATGCGCGACGATGCCATGGGCATGGCCGAGGCCCTGTGCGCTGACGGCAGCTTCGACACCCCGCCGACGGCGCTGTGCGTGTTCGGGCCGGATTTCCACGAAGGCGTGGTCGGCATCGTCGCTTCGCGCCTGAAGGACAAGCTGCACCGGCCGACCTTCGTCTTCGCCGCCAGCGCGGCGCCCGGCAAAGAAATGGAACTGAAAGGCTCGGGCCGCTCGATTCCCGGTTTCCACCTGCGCGACGCGCTTGACCTGGTCGCCAAGCGCCATCCCGGGGTACTGCTGAAGTTCGGCGGCCACGCCATGGCGGCGGGCTGCACCATCGCCCGCGAGCATTTCGACACCTTCCGCGAAGCCTTGTCGCAGGTCGCCGCCGAGTGGCTGGACGACGCGACCCTCACCCGCCGCATCGAGACCGACGGCCCGCTGGCGCCCGAATACCGGCGCGCCGAACTCATCGACACGCTGCACAAGGAAGTCTGGGGCCAGGGCTTCGCCGCGCCCACGTTCAGCGAGGAAGTCGAGGTGCTCAACCAGCGGCTGGTGGGCGAGTCGCGCCACCTGTCGCTGAAGCTGCGACACCAGGGCGCGGAGGTGGACGGCATCTGGTTCGGCCACACCGAAATGCTGCCTGCGCGGGTGACCCTGGCCTTCCGGCTGGACATCAACGAGTGGCGCGGCGAACGCAAGGTGCAGTTCCTGGTCGAGGCCGCCGAACTCTGAGCCGGGTCCACGCGGACGCAGGTGTTAACCCCCACGGACGAACCTCTGCGGCACCTCGCACCTAAAATGGCCGGGTGCCCACCTACCTGAACGCCGACCTGCATTGCCACTCCGTAGTTTCGGACGGCACCCTCACACCCGAAGCCCTGGCGGCTCGTGCAAAGGGCAACGGCGTCGAGCTGTGGGCCCTCACCGACCACGACGAGATCGGTGGCCAGCACCGCGCCGCCGACGCCGCCCGCGCCATCGGCCTGCCCTACCTCACCGGCGTCGAAATCTCGGTTACTTTTGCCGACCAGACGGTGCACATCGTCGGCCTGGGTTTCGACGCCGACGACGCCACCCTGGCGCAAGGCCTGGCCGACACCCGCGGCGGCCGCGAAAAACGCGCCCGCGAAATGAGCGAGCAGCTCGCCAAGGCGGGCATTCCCGGTGCCTACGAAGGCGCGCTGCGCTACGTCGGCAATCCGGACCTCATCTCGCGCACCCATTTCGCCCGTTTCCTGGTCGACGGGGGCTACTGCCGCGACACCAACGAGGTGTTCCGCAAATACCTCGCAGACAACAAGCCCGGCTTCGTGCCGCACCGCTGGGCGTCGCTGGGCGACGCGGTGCACTGGATCACCGGGGCGGGCGGTGTGGCCGTCATCGCCCACCCGGGACGCTACAAGTTCTCGGCCACCGCCGAATACGCGCTGTTCAGCGAGTTCAAGCAGCACGGCGGGCGCGGCGTGGAAGTGGTCACCGGCAGCCATACGCCCCCCGAATACGGGGTCTATGCAGACATGGCCCGCGAGTTCGGCCTGGCCGCCTCGCGCGGCAGCGACTTCCACAGCCCGGACGAATCGCATACCGACCTGGGCAACCTGCCTTTCCTATCGCCGGACCTTCCCACCGTGTGGAGCTTGCTGGCAGAGCGCGTCTTGTGAGTCCGGCGCTGGTCGGCATCGGCTGCGCGGTGCTGGCCACCGCCTGTTTCGCCACGCTCGACAGCGGCGTCAAGATCATGGGCGCGGGCCTGCCCATCGTGACCATCGTTTTCGTGCGTTACGTCGTGCAGGCGGTGCTGATGAGCGTCGCCCTGCTGCCGGCCCGGGGGCTGGCGGCCCTGCGCACCGAACATCCGCGTTTTCAGTGCCTGCGCGGCGTGTTGCTCATGCTCAGCAGCGTGCTGGCCTTCCTGAGCCTGCAACACATGCCGGTGGGCGAGTTCACCGCCGTGATCATGGTGACGCCGCTGGCCATCACCGTGCTGGCCGCCCTGGTGCTGAAGGAAAAAGTGTCGGCGCTGCGCTGGGTGCTGGTAACGCTGGGATTCGCCGGCACGCTGGCGGTGCTGCGGCCGGGTGGCGACGCCTTCCAGTGGGCGACCCTGCTGCCGCTGGCGCTGGTGGCCTGCAGTGCCTGGTTCCAGGTGCTGACCAGCCGGCTGGCGCGCACCGAAGATCCGCTCGCCATGCAGTTCTACAGCGGCTGGGTGGGCGCGCTGCTGCTGGCGGTGCTGCTGCCCTGGGGCTGGGCCACGCCGGCCGGCTGGCTCGACTGGGCCAAGCTGATCGCCATGGGCTTCGCCGGCACCCTGGGCCACTACCTGCTCATCCTGGCCTACCGCCGCACGCCGGCCGCCACCCTCATGCCTTTTCTGTATGCCCAGATCGCCTTCGCGATGGCCGCCGGCTACCTGGTGTTCGATCACTTACCGGACCGGGTCGCGCTGGTCGGCATCCTGGTGATCGCACTGTCGAGTGCCGCCGGCGCCTGGCTGACGGTGCGCGAAAGCCGCATAGTCGTGCAGCCGACAGAGGCTTGAGCGCCCGGCGACAATCGCGGCATGGCCCAGTACTTCGAACTCCATCCCGATAACCCGCAACCCCGCCTCATCAAGCAGGCCGTCGCCCTGCTGCAGCGCGGCGGTGTCGCGGCGATTCCCACCGACTCCAGCTACGCGCTGGCCTGCCAGCTCGACGACCGCGACGCGGTCGAACTGATGCGCCGCATCCGGCAGGTCGACGACAAACACCACCTCACGCTGCTCTGCCGCGACCTGAGCGAGCTTTCCAGCTACGCCAAGGTGGACAACCGCCAGTACCGGCTGCTGAAGGCCGCCACCCCCGGTGCGTACACCTTCATCCTCGAAGCCACCAAGGAAGTGCCGCGCCGGGTGAGCCATCCGCAGCGCAAGACCATCGGCCTGCGCGTGCCGGACCACAAGGCCCTGCAGGCCTTGCTGGCCGAACACGGCGCACCCCTGATCGCCACCACCTTCATACCGCCGGGCGAAGACCAGCCCCTCAACGACCCGGCGGAAATCCGCGCGCGCTTCGAGAAGGTGCTGGCCGCCGTGGTCGATGCCGGCGCCTGCAACCTCCAGCCCACCACGGTGGTCGACCTGACGCCGATGGACGGCGGCGACGACCCGGTATTGATCCGGGAAGGCCGGGGCGCGCTGGATGTGCTCGGCCTCGCCGGCTGACACAATCGCTTCGGTGGACACCTCCCAACTGATTCAGACCGTACTGGTCAACGCCCTGCCGCTGCTGTTCGCCATCACGGTGCACGAAGCCGCCCACGGTTACGCGGCTCGCCGCTTCGGCGACGACACGGCCTGGCGGATGGGGCGGCTCACGCTCAACCCGCTGCGCCACATCGACCCGGTCGGCACCGTGCTGATGCCGGCGCTGATGTTCTTCGCCACCTCGGGCGCATTTGCCTTCGGCTACGCCAAGCCGGTGCCGGTCAATTTCGACCGCTTGCGCAACCCGCGCCGCGACATGGTGCTGGTGGCACTCGCCGGGCCGGCGTCCAACTTCGTGCAGGCCTTTTTGTGGGCGGTGTTCCTGATCGCCGTGCTGGCGGCGGGCGTACAGGAAAAGTTTTTCCTGGAAATGGCCCAGTCGGGCATTCGCTGGAACCTGGTGATGTGGGCCTTCAACCTGTTTCCCCTGCCGCCGCTGGACGGCGGACGGGTGCTGGCGGGTTTGCTGCCGCCGCGCGCCTCGGCCGTGCTCGACCGCATCGAACCCTACGGCTTCTTCATCGTGATAGGCCTGGTCGTGGCCGGCGTGGTCGCCACCTGGTGGATGTTGCCGATGATCAGCGCGGGCGAGAGCGTGCTGAAATTCATGCTGGCCCCCGTCGCGGCCCTGCTCCGCTGAGCGTTTCCCTCCCTTACTTTCCGTCGTCGAAATCGTCTTTTTCATGAGCATCCAACGCGTCCTCACCGGCATCAAGCCCACCGGCACGCCCCATCTGGGCAATTACGTCGGGGCCGTGCGGCCCGCCATCGCCGCCAGCCGCCAGCCGGGCGTCGAAAGCTTCTATTTCCTGGCGGATTACCACGCCCTCATCGGCTGCGGCGAGCCGGCACGCATCCACCGTTCCACGCTGGAGATCGCCGCCACCTGGGTCGCGGCCGGGCTGGATCCGGAGCGCGTCACCTTCTATCGCCAGTCGGACATCCCCGAAATTCCGGAACTCAACTGGATCCTGGGCTGCGTCGCCGGCAAGGGCCTGCTCAACCGCGCCCACGCCTACAAGGCGCAGGTCGACAAGAACAACGCTGCCGGCGCCGAGCCGGATGCCGACGTGAGCGTCGGCCTTTTCATGTACCCGGTGCTGATGGCCGCAGACATCCTGATGTTCAAGGCGCACAAGGTGCCGGTCGGCCGCGACCAGGTGCAGCACATCGAGATCGCGCGCGACATCGCCTCCAGTTTCAACCATCTCTACGCCGAGCACCTGGTGCTGCCGGAGGCGGTGGTCGAGGCCTCGGTCGCCACCCTGCCCGGCCTCGACGGCCGGAAGATGAGCAAGAGCTACGACAACACCATTCCCCTGTTCCTGCCCCGGGACGAACTCAAGCGCCGCATCGGCGGCATCGTGACCGACTCCCGGGCGCCGGGCGAAGCCAAGGAAACCGAGGGTTCGGCCCTTTTCCAGATTTTCCAGGCCTTCGCCTCCGAAGCCGAAACCGCCGGAATGCGCCAGGCCTACGCCGACGGCATCTCCTGGGGCGATGCCAAGCAGAAGCTGTTCGAACGCATCGACGCCGAAGTCGCCCCCATGCGCGACAGCTACCAATCGCTGGTCGACCACCCCGCCCGGCTCGAGGACATGCTGCAGGCCGGTGCCGCCAAGGCGCGCCGCACCGCCACGCCCCTGATCGGTGAGCTGCGCGCGGCTGTCGGCCTGCGGCGGCTGGGCGGCGCATCCGCCGGCCAACCAAGCGCGCCGGCACCACAAAAATCAAGCCGCGCAACCCTGCCGACCTTCAAGCAATACCGCGAGGCGGACGGCCAGTTCCGCTTCAAGCTGCTCGATGCGAAGGGGCAACTTCTGCTTCAGAGCCGAGCCTATGCGGTACCGCGCGACGCCGCCCAGGCCATCGCCAGGCTGCAGGCCCCGGGACCCGATCTGGCGGCGCTGCTGGCCGATGCGGCCGAAGGCGCGCCTGCGGATGCCGTCGCGGTAGAAGACGCCCTGCAGTTGCTGGCTGCCGCACGAGACAACTGATCACGCGCCACCGCGTGACCGCCTACACCGTGCAGGCGGCGCCATCCCACACCGCCGCCCTGCGCGGCGGGCGAAGCTGTGCTGCATCGACGCCTCGGCGTTAATCGCGTTAATCAATGGAGCACTCCATGGCACATCCAGGCAATCCGCAGAACCCGACATCGGATGCCGCACAGGCCGGCGAAATGACCGGCGGCAATCGTGGCGCACTGTCCGGCCGCAACGACGAGCAGAACCGCGCGGTCGGTCAGGACAATCCCTTGACCGAAGGCAGCCGGCAAGGCCGCGAACGCTACAAGAACAGCCTGGACAAGGACTTGCCCGGCGATTCCGCCAAGGCGGTTTAAGAGACGTAGGCCATTTGCCCGACCGACCGCGGCACCTTGTCCTGCACTTTCCGCCCATTCGATCGAAACTAATCACTTATCCCCCGGTTAAGGAGCCTTTCATGCGCCGACCGACACCCGTGCTGTCCAGGTCTTCCAAGCGTCCACGCGGCGCGAAGGCTTTTGCCGTTTTCACCGTTACCGTGATGGTGGCGCTGTCGGCAGCGGCAGCGGTGTTGCTGCCTGATCAGGCCGCAGAAGCGACCGACCTTGGAATCGTGCAAATCGATCAACTTTTTGGCGCTGGCACCTTCGAGCCTTGAAGGCCTGCGAACAAAACGGGTGGGTTTTAGGCAGAAGCCCTTCAATATATGGACAAAATTCGAGCGTAAAACTGCATTAAGTCGGATCAAAACTTAATTTTTGCTTCATATTTTTTCGGCTTGATATCAAGCAACGTGTTTGTGGATTAAACGGCGGCGATTATCCCGACGTCAGGTGCTTTAATGGGGATTCCCATTTATTCCGGCGTCGATCCACATGCAGCCTCGTATCTTGAACGCCCGATTCTTCCCATCGCCAGATCGACGAAAAGCACTTTTGGCCGTCGCTTCGGGCGCACTCCTTGCCGGGTGCGGTTCCACCAAGCCTCCTGCAGGCACGCCTGAAGTCGAGGAAATCCAGCTCGATATTTCCGTTATCAGCGAAAGCGATGCAAACAGCGATATTAAAGGCCGAGGCGCACCTTTGGTTTTACGAATATACGAGCTTAAATCCGAAGCCATTTTTGAAGATGCGGAATTCTTCGCCTTGCAAGATCAGGATAAAAGCACATTGGGTTCCGATCTGCTGAAAACGGATAGCTGGATATTGAAGCCGGGTGAGTCGCGCAATATTCGCCGGCGCGCTCACACCGAGACCCGAGCCATCGGCATATTTGCCGCATACCGCGATTTGCCCAATGCGACGTGGCGGGTGGTGCGCCCGATGGCGGCGCCACCCGAAACGCATTGGTACCGCGCGCTCGCTGCCACCAAAAAAGTCCGCTTCACCGTCAGGGCGCAATCCCGGGGACTGTTGGTGGTCGAACCCGAAACGCAAAATCGCTGATGCGCCCCAAAGTCAGATCGACTTGAACGCAGGCGGTGGCGTTCCGGCTTGCGGGCGTTGCCGGCCGGCCGACACCGCCTGCGGCACCTCTGGCGCGAGGGCATCGAGTTGTGCATCCGTCAGCGCAAGCGGCAAAACATCCTGCGCCGTGTCGGCAACCACTGCCGCCTGACGCGCCAACGGCGAAAGTGACGGCGAAGGCGACGGCGGGGCTGCGGCGGGCGCCGGGCCGACCACCGGGGCGGCGCGCGTCAGGCCACCGGCCGGCTGCCCCGCCGTGCGCAGGAGCAGCCTGATTTCGGCCAGCAGGCAAGCCTCGTGTCGGGCGTGAATCTGCTCCAGGCTTTCGCGCCACAGGGCCTGCTGGCGCCTCGCCCACAGCTTGTCGGCCTGGGCACGCAGCCGGTATTGCAGGCCCTGGTCCGAAAACCCCGCATCCAGGGCGTCACGCAGCGGCGCGGACCAGCGCATCAGCAGCACCCGGGGGGCGGCCCACCACCAGAAAGCGGTCGCCATCAAGGCCCCCGTGACCAGCGCCCCCGTGCCCGCCAGGATCGGCAACCAATACGGGTTCATCGTGCCGCCTGCGGAGGTGCCGGAACCGCCGGGCCGGCCGCCGATTGCCAGCGACTCAACCATTCCGCCGGCACCGCCTGCGTCAGTTGGCCGTAATGCAGACCCACCATGGACTCGGCCTGCAGCAGGAGCAGGGCAATCGGGCTGCTGGGCTCATGGGTCTCGAACCACGCGCGGGCGTCTGCCAGCACGACACGCATGTCGCTCCGGTCGCGAGCGGACCCCGCAGCCGGCATCACGGGCGACCGGGCACTGCCGACGGTGTCTGAAAGCGGGGGGGCGGTGGGGTCCGCGCCCGCGCCTAACGAACGGTCGGCCCGGCCCGGCTCGGCGGCCGACACCATAAAAGGCGCCAGCAGCTTCAACAGCGGCTGCAATGCCGGCGCGGACTCGCCCAGGGTGTCGCCCGCCCAACGGTCGATCGCCCGCGCATGGGCAGCCGCACTGCGCAGCGCCGACCGGGCCGCTTCGTCGCCTGCATGCGGCAACAGCGCGGCGACATCGCCCAGCAAGCCGTCCGGGTCGGCCAGCGCGGCGAGTGCGTTGGCGCGGACGGTCGGATCGGACACACCTTCGGTCAGCAACTGCGGATGGATGACGTCGGGCCACTCTTGCAGCGCCGCCAGCAGGCGTTGCAAGCCCGCGTCCAACCCGGCCGCGCGTCGCAGACGGGTAGCCGCCCGGCAATGGCAGACCAGCAAGGCGATGTCGAGGCTGCGTGCCAGCAGGCGTTCGGCGTCGCGCTCGACGGCATTCCAGTCCGGCGCCTCCGGCGCACCGACGAAGCCGCCGTACTGCACATCCGTGCGCGGCGCGAGGCGCGCCAGCAGCAGCAGGTAGTCGGGGTCGTATTCCAGACTCGGCCCGCAGGGTGGGACGGACTGGGCGGACAGGGCAATGGCGGTGGGATCGACAGGATTCATGGGGATGCTCCGAAAAATTTCAGGTCACGCGGGGGTTGGCGCGGGGGTTGGCGCAGGCGTGGCCGCAGAAGACGTCGGTGAAGGGACCTGGTGGCAAGCGCCGTCCGGCTCGAAGACCATGCCGACCACGGCGACCGGCGCCGTTCGGCCCCGTGGCGTGTGTTGCAGGCAGCGCGACGCGGTGTAGCCCGCCTCGCCCAGCCAGGTCGACCAGCCCAGCCGGGGCCCTTCCGCCAGGCAGGCCGAAGGCGCTTCGTGGGGAATCACCCGCAATTCGAGCTCCCATGCGAACTCCTGCCCGACGAAGGCGTGCACCCAGGCGACCACCGCGGGCAGATCGGCGCCCCGGGGCGTGAAACGCAGATAGCGCTCGATGCCCATCGGCCCCAGCACCAGGCGGAACTTCCCCTGGCGGTCGGCCACGCGTTCTCCCAGCAGCGCGCCGCGTGCCAGCAAGCTGGAAGGCCCCGGCCGACCCAGAAGGCAGTGGTCGGGCGGATCGATCGGTATCCAGTGGAGGACGAACTCTTCGAGCTGCACCGGCAACCCGAAAAACTGCGCCACCGTCTGCGCCAGGCCGTCCGGGTGGCGGGACTTCTGTGCGAGATGCGCGGCTGCGCCCAGGCGGGCATGAGACGGCAGCACCGAACCTTGCAGGTCCAGCGGGTCGTGGCCGATGAGCTGGGCGATGTAGCGGCTGAAGCCTTCGTCCTCGGCGCGGTCCAGCCCCGCGGCGGCCTGGCTTTGCGCCCAGGCGCGGTAGAACAGGGTGAGATAGCGGTGGTGAAAAATGTCCAGGAAGTTGGCCAGGGTGCCGTCGTGCAGATGCTTGCTGCGCTCGCGCACCCACTCGGTGTAGTGCAGTGGCAAGGGCCCTTGGGGTCCCAGCAGCCCGAGTCCGAACAGGCGGATCAGCGGCAGGTCCGGACGGTTGCCGGTCAGCGCGGCCGGTTCGGACGGCTCGGCCTCGCCGCCTGCCGTGGCGGCATCGGGCAAAAGCACCTCGGCGATCTCGCGTGGGGCGAAAGCCATGTCGGCGACCTGTCCGAGCCGAAAGGCCTCATCGCGCGGACGGCGAGCTTTGCCGATGGGCAGCCCGCCCTGCCCTGCCGCCAATCGCCGCAACAGCGGAACGAAGCCGAAGTTCCAGGGCTGTGAGCGAACCCGGTCCAGCAAGGGCTGGGTGGGGCCCTGGAAGGCGGCGCGACCTCTCACACCACGCTCCGGCCGCCGGCACGGACCGGCCAGCGCGCCACGGTACCGCGCTGCATCGACTCCAGCACCGTCTGGGAAAACACGTTGACGCTGGCATGGCGCGCCAGGTAGCGCTCCAGGACCAGGCCGAAGAGATAGGGGCTGGCGCCGGAAAACCCGTCCTCGTCGACCGTCAGCGTGCATTCCACGCCGCGCCCGTACAGCAGCGGCCCGTCGCCCGGCAGCCGGCGGATGACCGGCGCGATCCGCGAGCCGACCAGGCTGTCGATCTGCCGTGCCTGCACGTCGTCGCCGCGCGAAACGAACAGCCGCAGCATGTCGCGCAGCGCCTGCGCGCCCTCGCGGCCTTGCAGGTCGGTCAGCGGCAGGTGATTGAAACCCAGCTGCCGCACCAGTCGCCAGGCCAGTTCGCGCTGAGCGTAGGGCGGGCGCGGGCGGGTCGGGGGGCGGATGAAGCCGATGGACGCGACTGCGCTGCTGTTCTCCATGTGCAGGTCGGACTCTCCGGTGCGCGGTGCCATACAGGGCAGGTCGCGGTTGGTGAGCATCGCGGTCACCGACAGCGTCTTCACCGACTCGGCATAGGGCACGTCGTGCTGGTCCACCAGCGAAATGAACACTTCGGTGCCCACATAGGGCGCACGCAAACCGTACTTGCGTGTGGTGTCCGAGGCCAGCCTCAACTCGCGCCGCACCGAGAAATAGCGGCCGTGGTTGCCCTCGTCCGCATGCAAGGTCTGGAACAGCGGCCGGAACGAGCGTGACGTGCCACCGCCCTCCGCCACTCCGGTGAGCAGCTGCAGCGAGTGCACTTCATAGTCCAGCGGCGCGGCGGAGCAGGCCTGGTAGTGGTGCTCGGCACCTTGTCCCAGCGTCAGCTGGTCGGGCTTGCCCGGAAAGAGATTGATCACCGGTGTGCAGAACAGCGCGAACTGGTCCGCGTCGACGGACAGTGCCAGCTCGCCCGGCGGCCGGCTGAGCAGCACCACGATCTCCGCCTCGCGCCCGTCGATGCGCGACAGACCCTCGGCCAGCCCGGTCAGCGTGAAGAACCAGAAGCGTTCCGGGCAGACGAAATATTCGTGCAGCAGGTTGTGTCCGTGGAACTGGTTGCCGTCCAGTGGCAGCAAGCCCTCGCCCGGCTCCAGGCCTTCGTGCACCAGCGCGTTTTCGGCCACTGCCGCACCCGTGGCAGCCAGGCGGCCCGGTGTGCCCGTCACCGTGCCGATGGCCGAGCTATGCAGCAGCTCGAGCAAGTGCGTGGCCATACCTTCATCGCCCGCCAGATACACCGACAGGCGGTCCAGCCCCCGCAATGCGTGGAAGTTGAGCGTCTCTTGCCCGGAGTCGATCGTCAGCCGCAAGCGCAGCGCACCCGCTACCGACAAGTGGGCCGGCCAGCGCGAGGCGAAACCGGCCAGGTCGGGCGGCACGCCGGTGAGCCGTGCCTCGACGATCCGGATCGGCCAGAGCTCGACCGGCTGGCTGGAGCGGAACTCGCACTTCGTCACTTCGCCGGGCGGTATCTGCGTTTTGAAGGCGGTACCCCGGGGCACACGCACGCCTCGCTCGGTGTCGGTGGTATTGAAATTGGGCTTCAGACGGACCACCGCCATCGACGGCGTAGGGCAGACGTACTGCGGATGCAGCACCTCCAGCAGCCGCTCGATGAAGCGGGGAAATTCCGCATCCAGCTTGATCTGCATGCGCGCCGCCATGAAGCTGAACGACTCGATCAGCCGCTCCACGTAGGGGTCCTGGATGTCGCCGGCCTGCATGCCGAGCCGGCGCGCGATCTTGGGATGCGCAGCAGCGAACTCGCCCGCCGCGTCGCGCATGTAGACCAGTTCGCGGTTGTAGTAATCGAGCAGAAGCGGGTCCATGGGCGATCCGGATGGTGGAAGGGGTGAGGCGATGAGGGGGAACGGAGAGGGAAGAAACGCTGCCGCCGCTTCAGGCCGGATCGAGCACGGTGAGGCGCTGGGTGGCGAAATCGACCGCGCTTTGCACGGTGAAAGCCACCGGATAGACCTGGGACTTGAGCAATGCGCGGATTTCGATTCGCGGAGCTTGGTCGGTGCCTCGCCGGGCGGCGGTGGAGCGTTGCCGGCCGGACGACTCCGGGTCGGTGCACCAGTGCAAGGTCACGCTGTCGGGCATCAGCCGTGGCTCATAGCGGTTGACGGCTTCGTTGACGAGCAAGCCGAGCATGTCGAGCTGCGAAGGATGGAGCGACTCGCCCGCGAGCGGCGGCATGCCGAAGTTGATGCAGGAGCGGGCGGCGAGCGGGTAGTCGAACGCGTCGATCAGCTCGCCGAGCGAGGAAGCGTTGAGCAGATGCGCCAGGTCGCGCCGGATTTCATCGTGCAGGCCTTCGATCGTGAGCGTATAGGCGGAAGGCAGCTCGGAGGATTGGTGAGGGGCGTTGTCGGTGAGGCGGGAGAAGAGGTTGGGGAGTAAGGGCGGTGCGGAGCGACGGGGAAGTCCAATGGGCTTTTGTAATGTCATTTGATGTTTTCAAGTTATATATCGTTCCGCTCACTTGATGGCAACGACGCCATCACAGTTAACGCATGCCAAGGATTCATCATGCGAAAGAGATGACCGCCCGCTCTTGCGAACTGCATCAGTTCCTATTTAATCAATTATTCACCTGTTGCGCCTTAGCTATCTGGCCTTTAAATCCACTCAGCATTCCATACTTAATCTTCGTGGGAATTTTTTGAGCCAGGCGCTTCGCCATGTCCAATGCACTTTTAAATCAGATGCAACCACCATATCGAGTTGTCTTTTCATGTTCCGGCGAATGACTTGGGCCCTTCATTGACTTGAAGACGGCTACCATTCTCTTATATCGTTTCATGTCAGCCGCAGAATTAACCGAAAGCAACGGAGACCAGTAATTTATCGAAACGACTCCCGGCAAGTAAAACATGAAATAACCTTCGATCCATTGGTGTCCGTTTTTTTTGCCCACGTATCGCATTTCTGAAATAACGTAGTTGCCCTCATCAGAACTGCCGCATCGAAAGACATGGTCTGTTTTCAAACCTCCTTCGTCTTTCATCATCTCAGCCATTCGGCCGCTGTAAATGGGCCATCCATTTACAGCATCATCAAAAGCAGCAAAATCGAATTTATATTCATTTTTACGCTTATTTAACAAAACGA